>Ga0081526_100069_pt1 | contig 79429 bp, 67 predicted proteins | sample HotLakmasection2_FD_70991 | JGI IMG/M metagenome (GOLD analysis project Ga0081526, IMG submission 70991) | Hypersaline microbial mat communities from Hot Lake, Washington, USA - Section #2 (SPADES assembly) (version 2) | ecosystem: Environmental > Aquatic > Non-marine Saline and Alkaline >... | reverse complement strand
GTTTGGAGAATTTCTGCGAGTTCATTTATGCTTGTTGACATAAAAGGGCTTCCTCAGTTGAATGTTGTTCGCACAATCATTCTCTACTGATTTTGCCCTTTTTGCTTAACTTGATGCTTATGAGGTGGCCAAATGAGCCACCTCTTTTTTCTGTACATTTGCGTACCTATACAGGATTTACGGCAGGAATAAGATCGAGATTGATACCGACAAACTTGAATGCTTCTAATGCGCGATCAAGATGTGCGTACGTGTGGGTTGCAGTGTAGCTCGTACGCAGGAGTGCCCCGTTAGGCGGTGTTGCCGGTGGAATAACTGGGTTGGTATAAACTCCGGCCTCGATCAATGCAGCCCAGGTTAGTGCTGTCTTGTACTGATCACCAATAATCACAGGAATGATCGGCGTGTTGCTACTACCGGTGTTGTAGCCCAGCTCTTTCAATTTGCCGCGCATATAATTGGCGTTGTCCCAGACACTTTGTACATGCTGAGGTTCGGTCTCAATTATATCCAGTGCTGCAAGTACAGCGGCAGCATTAGGTGCAGGTAGGGCAGCTGAGAAGATTAGTGAGCGTGCATGATGTTGTATGTAGTGAATGACATCTGCGCTCCCTGCAATGAAACCTCCGATCGAGGCAAAACTCTTACTGAACGTGCCCATCAAGAGATCGACTTGGTCGTTCACACTGAAATGAGTTGGTGTGCCGCGACCACCACCAGTTACGCCTATACCATGAGCGTCATCAACCATAATTCGTGCCCCGTATTTGCGGCACAGGTCGATAATCTCTGGCAGAGGCGCGATGTCTCCGCCCATACTATAGACACCATCAATTACAACCAGTCGACCACCCTCGTCTGGAAGTCGGTTAAGCACACGTTCGAGGTCTTCAAGGTCATTGTGTTTGAATCGCTTCAGTTCTCCACGTGACAAAAGAGCGCCGTCAACAATGCACGCATGTGCGTCTTTATCCAGAATGGCGAAGTCACCTTTGCCCAACAATGCGGAGATAGTGCCCAAGTTTGTTTGATAGCCAGTAGAGAAAACGAGTGCAGCTTCCATACCCACGAACTCTGCTAGTCGGCGTTCGAGCTCGAGGTGGAGTTCTAACGTACCGTTTAAGAAACGTGAACCTGTCACGCTAGTACCGTGTCGCTCGAGAGCTTCGGCTGCAGCCTGTTTAACACGGGGGTCAGTTGTCAGTCCAAGATAGTTGTTCGAGCCAAGCATGACGACTTCTTTGTTTTCAAAAGTCGCTGTGACACCTTCTGAATGGCTCAAGGCACGAAAATATGGGTAAATGCCCATTGCCATGGCTTCTTTAGCGATAGTGAACTTGCTAACTTTGTCAAATAGATCGGCCACGAATATGCCCCCTGGGAGCGTGAAGCTACCGTTTACCGTTAAGTGCGACGATGTGTACAGCTATGTTACTCGCGTTATGATCTTGTCATGATTGAGATCAGACAACACCAATGATATGTCAGGGTAGTTTAGCAACTTTATAATCATTTAACAACGCGTGAATTGACTAAAGCATTGTTTATCAAACACCGATGGTCTAGTAGAAGTTACTTGCAGGTTATACGAGAGGCGATTAGAATGGCATCGCAGTGATTTGTATCGCTGATATGAGCATATGTTAAAAGGAATGTGGTGATTATGTCCCCGCTTCAACTCAAGCGTCTATTCGTCGTTACCCTATCTCAAATCCTGGGCATTGTGGTAACTTTCCTGATTATCACTATCGGTTTTGATCTGTTGCCTTTGTTCACTTCTATTGAGTCGCCACAAGGTGTATCCATTGAAGAATATGGGATTCTGTATTTTCTCGCGACATCTGTTCCGATTGGGATCGTTTTTATGATCTGGATGGATCGTTTCCTTGATACAGGTATCCTACCGGAATAGTGAGTCAATATCTATCAGTTGTTAGGTGACCCGCTTTTGGCGGGTTTTCATAATCAACAATTGCTTCGCATAGTCATAAAACTGCCTCAACTACGCCGCAGTAGACTTTCTAATCCAGATATACTCATATTCGGTTGTATTCTGAGGCGGTACATCTCGTAACGATTATCTGTGGTATGTACTATACCCGCCTGCGTAGTAAAAGCACGCTCGACTGGCATCGACTGCAATACATTGAGTACATTATCATCATATCTTCCGGCAGGGTAGGCGAGATAGGTAGCAGGTATGCCTGTATGAAAATCAATACTCTGCAGGCTGCCTAGTATTTGGTACACCAAGAAGTCTGTGGAACGAACTCTCAGATCGGGGTGAGTTTTCGTGTGTGCCTGTATCTCCATATTTGCAAGTGCCATTTCAACAATCTCGTTCCATGTGAGGTGATTTTGGGCGTTTTTGTCAGCAAAGCCTGTGATTACAAAGAATGTACCCGTCATGCCATATGATTGAAGCAGTGGATAGACGTTTCTATAATGATCTTGGTAGCCATCATCAAATGTTAGGACCACAGAGTTTATGGGAAGTGATTTTCCGTAATCGAGAGCCAAATGCAGGTTTCTGATAGATATAGTGTAATAGTTGCTGGCCTGGAGATAGCGAAGGTGTTGCTCAAATCTCTCTGGCGATATGGTGAGGCCTTGCCGGATCGGATCAGCATCTACTGGCAAGTCGCTTACATAATGGTACATCAGTATAGGAACTCTCATCCTCCTGAGGGTGCCGTCTCCCCAAAGCTCGGGAGGCTCACTTGCAGCATATGCGGTAGATGATACAAAGAAATTTATGCTGATGAGTAGAAATAGCAAGATTGTTGAAGGAAGAATGAATCGAACTAGCGTTATTGTTTTTCGTATAGTCATTATCACAAACAATGATAGATTCTGACAGAGAAAGAATGCTATACAACAACCATGAAAAATCAAAGACACAATCAAACCTCAGAGATCAGTGGCTTTTACAAAAAAACAGTCACAGAACGCCTAGAAATACTAAGGAAGTGGGCAAACATCGATGAAGAAGATCTGAAAACATTAGAAGATTCACTAACAGTCAATGAGGCAAACAACATGATTGAAAACGTCGTTGGAACTTTTCGGTTGCCTCTTGGCATTGGCACAAACTTTAGAATCAACAATAAAGAATACCTCATACCAATGGCAATTGAAGAACCATCTGTTGTAGCAGCTGTCAGCTACGCAGCAAGACTTTTCCGAAGCAGAGGGGGAATCACTACAAGAACGGATTCATCCATCATTATCGGCCAAATACAAGTTCTTGAATTGAAGGACATCCACTCTGCGAAAGAAAAGATACTAGCTAACAAACAAGTCCTCATGGAAGAAGCCAACACAAAAGGTGGCACCATCATTGACAGGGGAGGTGGGAGTAGAGACATTGAGGTCACTACCTACGAAAACACTCCGATAGGGCCCATGATGGTCATACACTTACTGTATGATACTCAAGATGCAATGGGAGCTAACACGATTAACACCGCTGTAGAACATATTGCACCCCATGTTGAAAAACTCAGTGGAGGACGTGTAAACCTACGTATCCTCAGCAATCTTGCTGACCGTCGTCTGGCATTTGCAGAAGGAAGAATAAAACCTGAAGCATTTGAAAGAGATGGTTATACCGGGGAAGAGGTTATTGATTCCATTGTCGAAGCTGCAGTATTTGCAGAGATTGATCCCTACCGTGCCACTACGCACAACAAAGGCATCATGAACGGGATTGATGCAGTAATCATAGCTACTGGCAATGACTGGAGAGCTGTGGAAGCTGGAGCTCATGCCTATGCTGCGCGTAGTGGCCAATATCGAAGCCTGACAACATGGAAGAAAGAAGCGAACGGTGATCTTTATGGATCTATCGAGCTACCTATGGCCGTAGGTATCGTCGGTGGCGCCACTCGAGTTCATCCGACAGCTCAGTTAGCTCTTAAGATACTTGGAGTTGATTCAGCACAAGAACTCGCTGGTGTTGTCGCAGCAGTGGGACTTGCTCAAAATCTTGCCGCAATTCGCGCCCTCGCCACTGATGGGATTCAACAAGGTCATATGCGTATGCATGCTCGTCAGTTAGCTGTGGCTGCGGGTGCACGCAGTGACCAAGTGATGCAGATTGTCGATCAGATGATTGATGAAAAGAACATCCGACTTGAAAGAGCCAAAGAGATACTCAATTCTCTAAACAACTAAGGACACAAACAACATGATGAACGGGTATCGTGCTACACAGAATATGCTGATGAAGACCGATCGTCAGGTCGGCATAGTGGGCTATGGCGCTTATGTTCCGCGTTACAGATTGCCGGGGCGTGAAATTGCACGTGTTTGGACAGGTGGACTGGGCGGTAGTCCTGTCAAGGAGAAGGCTGTTGCTGGTATCGATGAGGATGTTATCACCATGTCGATCGAAGCAGCTCGGAACGCGGTACGCCGCGCTGGCATTGATCCTCAGGCAATTCGAGCAGTATGGGTGGGTAGCGAAAGCCACCCCTATGCTGTGAAACCAAGTAGTACGATAGTTGCCGAAGCAATAGGTGTTTCTCCTAGCGTCCAGGCAGCAGACTGGGAATTTGCCTGCAAAGCTGGTACTGAAGCAGTTCAAGCAGCAATTGGGCTTATCGGCAGCGGTATGGGCAGTTACGCTTTGAGTATCGGTATGGATACTGCGCAAGGTAGACCAGGAGATGCACTAGAATATACAGCAGCTTCAGGTGGTGCGGCTTTTCTGCTTGGGCCTGCACATGAAGCATGTGCCGTATATCAGGGTAGCTACAGTTATGTAACCGATACACCCGATTTCTGGCGTCGTGCTGATCAACCTTACCCCAGCCATGGTGACCGTTTTACAGGTGAACCAGCATACTTTGAACATACGTTGTCAGCTTCTGAAGCTTTGATGCAGATGATGGGCACCACGGCTTCTGATTACACCTATGCGGTTTTTCACCAACCCAACGTGAAATTCCCTTCGCGCGCCGCAAAGATGCTGGGCTTTAAGCCTGATCAGATCAAGTCAGGTCTCCTGGTAGATCGCATTGGCAACACCTATTCCGGATCATGCATGATAGGCCTCACATCCATTCTTGACATTGCGCAACCTGGGGATCGTATCCTCATGGTTAGCTATGGTAGTGGTGCTGGGTCGGATGCTTTCGATCTTCTCGTGACAGACCATATAAAGAACGTACAGCACCAAGCTACCACAACCGAGGAATATATCAGGCGTCGCACTGAAATAGATTATGCTACGTATGCCCGATACCGCAGCAAACTGAAGGAATAGCGAGTGTATGCCCTCTATTTCGGACTCTATAACGAATGTGAGAGGGTTTGGTAGTCGAAAAAACCTCCTATGAGAGGTTTTGATAGCGAGAATTGACTATCCTGAGAGCAAGTTTGTGCGAGAAAGCACAATCGCGTTCACTGCTAATCATAGGGATGACGTCGCCGACAGTGACGCCCCCTCAGGAGGTCAAGATGCAAGTACCACGCCACTGGCGCATGAAAAAGCAGCTTTATCGCATGGAAAACACAATGCGGCAGTCCATCGCCCGAGAAAATCCACAGGATCCTCAATCGGTCGTAGGCATTCCTGTCAATGCAGATTCCGACCATATTGCAGCAATTGAACAGCGTGGCAACAAAACCAACGCTGCCTGATACATGAGAAAGCAATAGCGTATGGATTTCAATCCTCATAGAGAACTGCAGACAGCCACCACGAGTTTTTCGGGCATGGGCGAGATCTACAGCTACACAGTCGTCCAAGATGCGCCCATGGGCTTTGAAGAACAAGCCCCCTACATCCTAGCTATTGTCAAGCTGGATGAAGGCCCGTTTCTCACAGCCCAGATAACTGATGTGGATGGTGAAGTTGGTATTGGCGATCGGGTCGAAGTTGTTACACGTAAGCTGACAACCGAGGGTAGCCAAGGCATTATTGTATATGGTTACAAGTTTCGCAAAGTGCTGGCCAGCTAGACGCAGAAGTGAGAACATCCCCGAAATGTGAGAACCATGCGAACAGAAAAGCCCGCGCGGTGCGCGGGCTTTTCTGCAGATACATCAGCTCGCAAATCAATTACATGCGCGCAAATTCCTCTGCTTTATGCTCATACGCCAGCGATAGTTCGGTTTCACGATCGAAGATATGCATATTGTCGAGATTCATGACGACATTCAAGCGTCCACCGACAACTGCATGTGTTCGTGGATCAGTACGAGCGATCAGGTTCTTACCGCCTTCTTCCATATAAATGATCATCTCGTTACCCATCTGTTCAACGACTTCAACATTTGCTTCGAAGTCTGCTGGTGTGATTCCAGGTGGGGTATAGCTGCGGTCGTGAATATCTTCCGGACGCACACCCAGAATGACATCCTTGCCCACATGACTACGATATGGATCTGCCTTCTTCGCAGGTACATTGATCTTGAATACACCTGTATCGACGACAATGTCATCGCCTTCACCTGGAATCAGACGCGCATCGAAGAAGTTCATCGATGGGCTACCAATGAAACCTGCCACAAAGACGTTATAAGGATTATGGTAGAGGTTGAATGGGCTATCGATTTGCATGAGTCGGCCTGCATTCAACACGCAGATACGTGTACCCATCGTCATAGCTTCTGTTTGATCGTGGGTTACGTAGATAAATGTTGTTTCGAGACGCTGGTGTAGCTTGCTAATAAAGGATCGCGCCTCTACGCGAAGCTTCGCATCCAGATTGGACAGGGGCTCATCCATGAGGAACACCGCTGGCTCACGAACGATGGCTCGGCCAACCGCAACACGCTGGCGTTGACCACCCGAGAGCTGGCGAGGACGCCGGTCAAGGAGGTGTTCAATCCCCAAGCTCTTTGCTGCTTCATTGACTCTCTCATCGATTATATGCTTAGGGGTCTTGCGCAGCTTCAACCCAAATGCCATATTGTCAAATACAGTCATATGCGGGTAAAGCGCGTAGCTCTGGAAGACCATCGCAATGTCACGATCTTTCGGTGCAACATTGTTTACAAGTCGATCTCCAATGTATACTTCGCCTTCTGAAATCTCTTCAAGTCCAGCAAGCATACGTAGAGTAGTTGACTTGCCACAGCCCGACGGGCCTACAAAGACGACAAATTCTTTATCGTGAATCTCAATGTTGAGATCTGTTACCACTGTAATATCGCCGAATCGTTTGTACACGTGCTTAAATGTTACGCCAGCCACAAATACCTCCAGTCATGATAAAAGCTTGTTGTCGATTGGGCACTTTGCACAAATTATTTGCTTTTGCCCAAATCAATTTACTTCCCGAGATTATAGTCATTCTACTGAAAAAAGCAAAAACTCATCTATAATGCCTGCGTAATTCCGCAGTCCGCTTATGAGATCGACGCAAATTGTCTGGGATTTGATCTATGAAGAACAATGACTCCACCGCTACTGCGGAAATTGTCGCTATAGGGACCGAAATTCTGTTGGGCGAACTCACAGACACGAACTCCGTCTTTATTGCTCGACAATTACGAGACATAGGTGTCAATGTCTTTTTTATGTCCAGTGTTGGCGATAATGCCCCACGCATTGCGGAAGTTATACGGATTGCTCTACAGCGATCTAACATAGTGATTACATGCGGAGGCCTCGGCCCTACTGTAGACGATATGACGCGACAAGGTATTGCAGAAGTGATGAAACGACCACTGCATTACCACCCAGAACTCTTTGAGGCGATACAGGCACGTTTTACAAGTTACCGTGTCAAGATGACAGAGAACAACCGCCGGCAAGCTTATCTGCCCGCTGGGGCAATGCCTATCGCTAATCCTGTTGGTACTGCACCCGCGTTTTATGTCGAAGTTGAAGATAAACTGATCATCAGCTTACCTGGTGTTCCCCGAGAGTTGAAATACCTTATGTCATCCGCGGTCATCCCGCTCCTTCAATCACGTTTCTCGCTAGGAACAATCAAAGCCAGAATTCTAAAGACTGCAGGTATCGGTGAAAGCTCGCTTGATGACCTTATTGGAGATGAATTGCTCAACAATAGTAATCCGTCTATTGGCCTTGCAGCGCACCATGGAACAATTGACATTCGACTAACTGCCAAGGCTTCAACCGAGCAATCAGCGGACGAAATGCTTGATACGATGGAAGCGAGGGTTTACCAAAAGGTAGGGGAGTTTGTATTTGGTGAAGGCAATACCACCATAGAGGAAGCACTAGCGAACGAACTTATTCGCAACGATAGCAGGTTACTTTTCATCTCAGCAGGCATAGAGATCAAAAGTGCATTAGCAAATGTTTCTTCTGATATCGTTACGTACTTACACTATTCAACTCCCGAGGATCTCAAATGCGCTTTTCAACTAGACTCATCACTAGAATTGCGAGAGCTAGCAATTTCATCAGCAGAAGAGCTCCGTAGATTTCACCAAGTCGATATTGCGATTGCACTTATAAGTTTGCCCGATGTAGACGAAAGTCCGGATGCTAATGACGCAACGGCCATCGCTGTTGTCAGCAGTGATTTGAGTTCCTCACGTGTGTATGGTTTTGGAGGAAAATCTTTGCTTGCACAAGAATGGGGGCCGCGATGGGCATTCGCCCAGGCTTGGCTTTCTCTCTCCAAGAGGCATACAAATGCGTAACTCGATTGGGGATAAACTGATCAAGTGTCCGGAGCAGACTCATTACGTATTGCATTTAGCCCCCAGAATAGAACTGCTCCCACTTCCTATACAGCGATTCGACGATCCTTTCTTACCATTTGGCCGTGCTGTTATTGAGGCAACTCAAGACATCGTCTGTGGATATGTACTCGACTTCGCAGCGTATATGGCACTTGCAGCAGCTGGCGCACGTGCTTTAGAACGCACCATTGCGCTGATTCAGCGTGAGAAGTTGCGTATTCTTCATGGGCCATTCGTGGGAAAAGGCTATTCAGCAATGGCGGATCGTACAGCCTTTGATCTTGATGCCTTTACCGTAACAAATAGCCAAGATTTCCAATTCTATATGAATAACCCACCATATGGAGCAATCATCACAGGAAGTTATCTAGGTGACGAAGTATACTACCGGTCTAGTAGTGATGTAGAACAAGTCATCAAAGTCATTGGGGCGAATATTGTTTATCGGTTTCGAGGTGAAGATTTTTCACAACAGCTGAAGCAGTATCTTATCGGGACCTATCACCGGGATTAGGAATCGGCAGATGAATAGTATCGCAGATTTACTTACGGAAGCTGGCATTATTCAGTTCGGCTTGTATGTAAACAAACTAGACGTCGCACCACTTAAACTCAATATGGATTATCTGCCATCATATCCGGCATTACTTGCCCGCTTGGCACAAGAAGCAAAAACTACGCTTGTGGGGGCGAAGCTACAACGCTTGCTTGCAACTCATGACAGTATTCCACTCGGTGTTGCCATAAGCACATATACTGATATACCGCTGGTGTGGGAGCGTCGCACGTCAGCGAGTGAGCTTGTCGGAGCTTATGATATAGGACATCCTACATGCCTGATTCTGAACAGTGACCAAGACATGTCATTTCTACAATCCATGTTCGATCAGGCGCTTCGTCTGGGGTTAGAAATCAATCACGTTCTGTTTTTCTTAAAAACTACCGATCAATACAACGAGCGCATACCCTGTAGGTGGCATGCGCTCGTTACACTAGATTCAATACTGGATAAGCTGGTCGATCAGGGCGACATTACGTTCCAATTGGCGGAAGCTGTGAGAGCGTATTGCGCGTCTAGCTGTCGTCATCAAGGCTCAGCAGCGCCATGAATGCCTCTTGGGGCACTTCAACAGCCCCGATCATTTTCATACGTTTTTTGCCCTTTTTCTGTTTCTCAAGCAGCTTCTTTTTGCGCGTGATATCACCGCCATAGCATTTTGCCAGCACGTCTTTTCGAATTGCGCTGATATTGGCGCGTGAAATCACACGTTTTCCGACTGCTGCCTGAACTGGAACCGCAAACATCTGCCGAGGTATCAGCTCTTTGAGCTTAGTGACCAGCTTCTGGCCTTTGTAATAGGCCTGGGACCGGTGAACAATCATCGCTAACGCGTCAATTGGTTCATTGTTTACAAGTACGTCTAGCTTCACGAGGTCTCCAGCTCGGTACTCGTCGAATTGATAATCCAGGCTGGCGTAACCTTGTGACACACTTTTCAAGCGATCGTAAAAATCCACAATCAGCTCCGACAATGGCAGCCGATAATGAAGAATAACGCGCTGGGCGTCTAGGTATTCAGTGGTATCCACTTCGCCGCGTTTCTTCATGACAAGATCCATAATCGGTCCAATGTATTCTTTTGGCGTGTAGATTTGGATCTTCATCCACGGTTCCCGAATCTCCATTATGGTGTTTTCGTCCGGTAGTTGAGCTGGACTGTCAATGTGCTGCATCGTACCTTCACGTTTGAACACCTGATATTTAACACTCGGTGCAGTTGCTAAAATGTCGAGATCATACTCACGCTCCAGCCGCTCCTGTATGATCTCCATGTGAAACAGCCCCAGGAAACCTACACGAAACCCGAAGTTTAGTGCCTGCGAGGTTTCTGGTTCATATACGAGAGAAGCATCGTTCAACTGAAGCTTCTCAAGCGCATCTCGCAATTCACCATAATCATCATTATTGGTGGGGTAGATGCCGGCAAATACCATTGGCTTTACTTGCTTATATCCGGGAAGCGGTTTCTCTGCACCACGATACGCCAGTGTGATCGTGTCACCAACGCGACACTCTTGGATCGTTTTCAAACCGGTAGCTACATAGCCCACTTCGCCCGTTGACAGGCCGTCAACAGAAATCAGCGCGGGGTTGAATACGCCTATTTCAACCGGTTCAAACTTCGCATTTGTTGCGATTAATCGCAAGGAGTCGTTCTTGCTGACACGTCCATCAACGACACGGACGTACGCGATCACGCCCTTGTAAGAGTCATAATGCGAATCAAACACCAGCGCGCGTAAGGGATCATCTGGATCACCGTTAGGTGGCGGAACGTCTTTGATTACCTTCTCTAAAACGTCACGAACACCAATACCACTCTTCGCCGAGATTTTCAGTACATCATCGGCGGGATGGCCAAGTAATGACTCCAATTCGTCGGCGATCTCATCGGGTCGCGCGGCGGGTAAATCAATCTTATTGACAACAGGAAGAACTTCGAGGTCCTGCTCAAGTGCTAGATAAACATTGGTCAGTGTTTGTGCTTCAATTCCCTGACTGGCATCTACGACTAGTACCGCTCCCTCACATGCTTGTAGTGCGCGGCTGACCTCATACGTAAAATCGACATGTCCTGGGGTGTCAATCAGATTGATTACAAATGCTTGACCATTCTCGGCAGTGTAATACATGCGGACAGCAGAAGCTTTGATCGTCACCCCACGTTCACGCTCTAGGTCCATACTGTCCAGCAACTGCGCCTGCATCTGGCGGTCGCTGACCGTACGAGTTAGCTCAAGCAGCCGGTCCGCCAGCGTACTTTTTCCGTGATCGACGTGGGCAATTATCGAGAAATTACGAATATAGGTTTGATCCATCTGGGGTGCCAACCATACCATTCAGTTAGCGAGTGAGTTTAACGAAGGAGATTATAACCTGCTGCGGTGAAAAGCGCCTAGATAGACTTATTTGCTACTTGTCTAGTAGTCCCGTTACATGCGCGATTTCATGATCTATATCGATTGAAACTTCAGTCTCTTCAGTGGGAGCCTTCCACCTTAGCCATGCCAGGAATTCTCTGTTCCCTTCTTTTAGTCCTCTTATGGGCGAGGCCATTAGTCCCCGTACAGAATAACCCAGATCTTGCGACGTCCTGAGCACACTCGATAGAACCTGAGCATGCACCTCTGGTTGACGAACTACGCCTTTTTTCCCGATATCAGATTTTCCGGCTTCAAACTGCGGTTTGATAAGTACGATGACGTCAGCACCTTCGATCAACCATCTTCTAACAACTGGCAAGAGTAACGTAAGTGAAATAAACGAGGCGTCAATAACAACGAGTTCTATGGGTTCTGGGAGGGTTTCAACATGGCGTGCGTTGGTACGCTCCATAACAACCACGCGTTTGTCTTCTCGCAGTTTATGGGCTAACTGACCGTAGCCAACGTCGATTGCATATACACGAGCTATACCTGCTTGCAATAAGCAATCAGTAAAGCCGCCTGTGCTTGCACCTACATCAACAGCAACACGTTCCTTAACATTAATCGCGAAGCTGGATAGGGCAGCCGCAAGCTTATCACCGCCGCGACTAACAAACGGGGGACCAGAATGAACAGTTACATCTACATTTTCGTCATACTGCATTCCGGCTTTATCAGCTTTCTGACCGTTGACGGTCACCTGACCAGCCATGATCAGAGCCTGCGCCTTCGTACGTGTGAGTACTAGGGCGCGCTCAACTAAGATGACATCAAGTCTCTTCTTCGCCATTACGTCATCTAATCACGTACAAGAGGTATCAACATTTCGATTGGACTACCGCCGATCTCTGCAAGCGTCTCTGCTGTAATCTCATAGCCATCTGCTGCAATAGGCAAGTACCCTTCAACTTCAATGAGTACACTGTAAGGTGAATCGAATTGAAGAGGCCTATCAATTTCGAAACGGCCGTTGCGGTCTGTAATCGCAAGGGCGTAAAGCTGATCTCGCCGCCAGGTGAAATCTGCGACTGAATAGTCCTCACTAATCAGCAAAAACGTGGCACCTTCGATGCCCAAACCCGTTTCTGCATCGACGATCTGGCCCCTCAGTTGAATCCCTTGTGCTTGCGCGAAACGATCAATTGGGAGCTGACCAATACCAACGGTGACTTCTTCACTTGCTAACAGGATGTCATTGATAAGCAGTGAGACAGTATAAGTGCCATCCGGTAGCCCACCTGGAGCCGATAGACGCATAGTAAAGTCTTCACCCGTTTCGACAGCGTTCCATGGCGAAGTTTGCCTGTAAAATACAGTACCGTCGACGGCCCATTCCAGTGTCCAGAGTGTGCCCGGTGCGATTTGTTCCCAATCAAAATATATGTACAGCGTATTTACGCCATCGGGGTAGGTGCGAGCTGGACTTACTGTAGGATCACTGAGAGGGCTATCCGCCTGACGAAACTCAACGTTAGAAAACACACGTGCCAACGGACCAGCTTGTGAACCTGCGACAATGAACTCACCCAGGGCTGATAGAAAGTCATCAATGTAAAGTTCAAGTCGATAACGGCCAGGAAGCAATCCGCCCACAGCTTGTAGTGGAATTGTCTCAGTATTGATATCACCTGTATCCTGCCATGGAGCAGAGATACGAGCCTCAGGAATTGGTCTACCATCCAGGGACCAGATTTGCGTCCACACTGTCCCAGGTTCAAGATTGCGGTGGATGAAACTCGCACGTGCTATGTTGCCTGTTGGTAGTACATAACCTGAGCCAGTTAGATTCCCTTGTTCATCCAGCAAGCCAAACGTTATATTGCTAAACTGAGGTGCGTCTTCAGCAGGACCACCAACGACAACGCTCGCAGTAGCCGCCAAAAGTCCATCGACAAATACACGATATTCGTAACGTCCATTGGGGCGTGTCTGATTTCCTGATCCAATATACCAGAGTCCACTCGTACCACCGCTCCATCGAACCGGTGGCAAACTGAAAGTTTGGTTGGGCAAGCCATCAATCGTAACCCGAACCTCATATACAGTCTCGGGCGTCATGCCAGAATAGTCGAAAAACAGATAAAGACTTTCCGCACCTGCAGGTACACGCTGGAGTACAGTTGTAGGCTGCCCATTGACAACGGAAGGAGAGAAGAAGAGATTTGTGATTTCGGGTGTGCTGCTTTCACCACTAACCTGGAATCGGGGTGACGTAAGCAATTCGAGCGTCAAACCTAATGAGGCACTACGGAGCAAGGGGCGTATAACGTCTGAGGGCCTCAAGACACTGATGAAGTCTCCAATCGGGATGCAGCGATCGAGACTGTTAATGAAACCATCAGCGTTTGTATCTTCCACTGTAGTGCAATTGCCAGAATCCGGATCAGGTGGGGTAGGCGCAGAGGTCATCAGTCCGACTAAACGACCCTCTCGGTCAAAGGCACCGCCACCGGACATAGTACCTGGCAGTATCGACGCATCACTTGTCCGAATCTTCAGCCAAGAGCGATCACCGCCACTGGGCTCTCCAATAAAAGCACTAATCGTGCCACGAACTTCTGTTACTGGTGAATTGCCAAAATCAGGATATCCGATAACTGTTATGGTCTCGTCAATCTCTACCAGATCAGAATCTGCGAGCTCAACGAATGGTAACGCCTGCAATGAATCTCTCTCAATGATTCGCCCGTCGAACTGCTGTGTAATTTGCAGCAATGCCAGATCTAGCCCGACATTGGCCTGAATAATGCTCGCTCTGTAGCGAGGCACCGATGGTTCATCGTTGTCGACAGAAAGCGCAATGATGAGCGTATCTCCGGGACAACGTTCACTCTGGACAACGTGGTGAGCATTTGTAGCAATGAGACCATCATAGCGCACCAGAATGCCAGTGCCCACACATGTCACACTTAGATTCTCACTGCTCACCTGCATGATAAAGACGGTTGAACGCTTTATACGATCAATATCAACATCCGAGATCTGCTGTGCCTCTGAAGAAAAAATGAACACACAGGCAAGAAGAAAGACCAAATAGGAGTACCTGCTCCGCATTGTGATTCTAGAACTCCAGATTTTGCAGGAAACGATCAAAATAGTGACGTTCGGACTCAAAACTTTCTGCCTGGGCCCGGAAAGTAATGACAATCGCCTGCTCCCGTTGGATTAAGAGGATGTCGAGTCCTTCTACAACAATCGGTATACCCTGTAGGAATGGGCTGCTTTCTTGACTCGCATAAGTGTAGGTGATGGCCTGGGCGCGTTGCCCGTTCAAGTCGAAATCTTCAACTGAGATTACTCGATAGTCCGTCAATACTAGCGATCGCTCAAGAGCCAGTTGATCACCGATATTGCGTTCTGTGGTCTCTCCGCTGACGGGTCTCACAGTGATTTGAATATTGCTTTTGTACCCAGCAAGAGCCATGTTTCGAACGCGAAATGCCACATCGTCTACGTTTGTCTCAATTAACCAGTTAGCGGGGTAAGCTGCTTCGATACCAATGCGTGTGTCGACGTAACGGGTAACCGCACTCTGTATTTGGCTACGCAGAGCAAGTCCACCAATGATCAGAGACAAAGCAACGAAGACTGTCAAGTAATGTGCCCAACGCTGACGCAGGGCTAGATATGTTGGCCGATTACTATCAATTCGAAGCATATGCTACGGCTCAAACTCAGTCTGACAGACTTCTAAGTGCGATTTTCTCACTGGTCTCGGCGACATTATATAAGAAGAGCACAACTAACAAAGGTAATGTGGCTAGAGCAGCACCAAAGCCAAGGCCGAGAATGTCACGCGTATTGCTAACGGTGAGTGCAAGCGATGGATTTACGAAGCCAGCCCGGATAGGAATTGCTATTCCGGTGATAAGGGCGGCAACGATTAAAGTTATGGGCAAAAGTACAGGGGTTGCTCTTGAAAACCACGTCTCAGCCAAACCGTAACTCAAAACCAAACTTCCCGCTAGATTCATTGCAAAGATTGTTAGCACACGCACACCTACTGCATCCACTGTCGCCGAGTAGGTGAGCACATAATCAAGTGAAACTACCGTACCATATCCAACGGCTGCTGCCAGCCCGTATGCAACGCTGTCTTGCCGGATTCGCATTTCAGCCGGCCACACTGTAAAGCGGAGAACCAGGTACTTGAGAAATTCCTGAATAACTCCCACAGTCAATGTGTAGCCCACAATACGATTGACAGCAGACTCAAGCGATAACCACTCCTGCGGACGCAGGACTGTATTGGTGAACGGTAATCCAATTGACGCGGCCACGAAGCCCGTTGCTATTGCTACTGTCATCAGCCTTGATCTAGGAATTTGCACATTCCGTTCCGGTCTATAGGCTAGGGTCAGCCACAGCAGCATGGGGAGTAGAGCAATGGCATAGCGCAGAACAGCATTTACCTCAGGCAGAAGCTGAATGCTGAATAACTCGAAAAACACAAAACTTACTGTCGCAACACCGATGAGACTCACTGAAATTACAATCACAGGGGGCCAAACAGGGTGATAGGGATATATCTCCTCTTCTTTTGAGGGCGTTAGTAACCTAGTTGTTCCGTAATTGCTCATACTCATTCTCGTCTACAGACTTGCACAGAGAATAGCACAGACTACAATCAACAGGCGATGAATACAGATTCTTGACCAATGTAATTCAACATAGTAGCGAATAACCGTCAAACCGCAAGGACGAATAGAGTGAGTGCCTATATAGATCGAACCATAAATGCAATGCAGAAGATGCTGAAATTCGTAGGTGGATGGTCCTTGCTGTTTGGTTTTTTTCTTTTGGGCTGTACGGCCCAAAGCGACGAAGAGACAATCCCGAATCGGATTGTATACGGACTATCCCTGCAGGTAAGCGGCATAGATCCTCACATAAATCAGTCCTCAGAACTAGGTATTGTTCTGCGACAAGTATATGACACGCTTGTATACCGCCATCCTGAGACGCGTGAGTTTGTTCCCGGTTTGGCTGAATCATGGGCTACCAGTGAAGACGGGTTACGTTATCGATTCAACCTGCGAACGGACGTCATTTTTCACGATGGGACACCATTTGATGCCAATGCGGTACGTAGCAACCTTGAGCGTATCATGGCACCGGAGACAAACTCACAGCGTGCAAGACTTCTCCTGGGGCCACTCACAGGTTGGGAGGTCATTGATACACATACAATCGAACTTATCCTTTCTGAGCCTTATGGACCGCTCCTTGATGGTTTGGCCCAGGTCTACGTTGGCATCGCAAGTCCCGCAGCTCTGGAAGCTGTAAATGCGTTGCCTGACATGGAAGAGTACAACACTCTCCTTTATCAATATCATCAAGTTGGTACAGGTCCTTTTGAGTTCGTCGAATATTTACCCGGAGATCGAATTGTGATTCGCCGCTTCGACAACTATAGCTGGGGGCCAGGCTTCTACGAGAATGCTAGCGACAATGCGATTGATGAGATTATTTTCCGATTTTTTGAAGATGAAGCGACGCGCGCACTGGCTTTGGAATCTGGTGAAGCCGACATAATGGGGGAGCTACTCCCAACTGATGCACGCGCATTAACGAATAATCCATCCATACAACTACAGCCTGTTGCCGTGCCAGGACAACCATTGCAGTTTTACATGAATACAAAACTCTTCCCTACAGATAACTTGGCCGTAAGGCAGGCCCTCCTCTACAGTGCGAATAGAGCGGTGATCGTCGAAAGTATCTTTCAGGGACTATCACCCGTGGCATGGGGGCCACTCTCTGCCGACTCGCTGTACTACAATCCAGGTGTGCGTGGTGTCTATGACTTTGATCCTGAAACGGCGCGACAACTGCTGAACTCAGTCGGTTACGAAGACACAGATAATGACGGTATTTTGGACCTGGATGGTACGCCACTTGAGATAAGGGTTATACAGCCGCCCTGGGGGCTGGTACCTGCTGTACTTCAGGTTCTGCGTGATCAGTGGCGGGAAGTTGGCATTAACACGATTATTGAGCCGGTACCGGGTTTTACTGCACTCGTCAATGAAGTCCAGCAAGGCAACTACAATCTCGTATCTTTTGACACCTTCGGTTTAGATCCTGTCTTACTTAACCCAAGATTCTTAAGTGAGGGCGTGGTCAACTGGACAGGCTACCGCGATGCAGCGCTCGACGCCGCTCTAATAGAAGGTGCTCGTTCAGTAAATGAAGATCAACGGCGTTTAGCGTATGGACAAGCGCAGGCGATTATCATGCAACAGGCACTTATCCTGCCTATACGCGACTACGTAAACCTTAATGCGCATTCAGCCAGAGTGCGTAATCTCACATTCGATCCATATGGTTGGTTCCCTCTATTGCATGATGCCATTCTCGTAGACGTTTCACAGTGAACTAAGTAGGCTCTACATGAGCTTTTCCAGCGCTACATTATTTGTCAGAATTTGGCTGCGGGCACTTCTGACTCTGTGGTTGACAGCTACGATTATCTTCTTTCTGTTACGCGTGATACCCGGTGATGCCATTGCCGCTCAATATCTGGAAGCAGGCCTGTCTAGCGAGGAAATCAGCGAACGCAGGGAGCAGCTGGGGCTCAATGATCCATTACATAAACAATATGCACACTACCTGGGCGACCTTCTGCAGTTTGACCTTGGTCAATCACTTTATACAGGGCAGGCGGTGTCCCAGATGATATCGCAACGACTGCCAAACACACTTCAACTGGGTGGGTTGGCTGCGATACTAAGCGTAATGCTAGGGTCTCTGTGGGGAGGGTTGATCGCTTTTTCAGGTATATCATTACTCCGCGCCATCGTACACATTCTGATTAGCCTATCAATGAGCATCCCTATTTACTGGACAGCGACACTTGTTGCATTTGTCTTCGCAGTTCAGCTCGGCATAAGTTGGAATGCTGCATGGATACCAGTAAGTGTGCTCGGATTTCACACGGCAGGCGCCATTGCTCAAGTTGTGGCGCTTAACCTAATTGATACTTCCTCGGCTTTGTTCGTAAGAACAGCACGATCTAAGGGACTACACAGACACAGCGTCATCATGCGGCATATTGTACGACCTTCTCTGCCGGTTATAGTATCTGTAGTTACTTTGCAGGCAGGTCTATTACTCAGCGGGACCGTCATTACAGAGATGATATTCCTCAAACCTGGTCTAGGGACCTTAGTGGTAAGAGCCGCGATTGATCAAGACTTTCCGGTTGTGCAAGGGGTGTCGATCTTGATTGCGGCTATATTTGTGACGCTCAACACCTTTGCTGATGTCTTAAACGCGTTCGCTGACCCAAGAATGCGGCTGCATTGAACGTTCTTTTCAGGCATACTCTGCTGGTAGTCGTCATAGCGATTTACTTCATGCTCGCAATCCTGGGGCCAGTCTTAGCGCCATATAGTCCTGCAAAAACGAGCCCGCAAGACCAATTAGTTTTACCTTCCCTAGATCATCCGTTTGGGACAGATTATCTTGGACGTGATGTCTATTCGCGTGTTCTGCACGGTGGACGGACGACCATAGTAATAGCCAGCACAGCAACAGCATTGGCGTGTATCGTCGGTTTTCTTGTCGGTAGCGCCTCAGCAATGCTACCTGAACGCTTTAATTTCCTTGTCTCCAGCTGGCAAGACGCATTTCTGGCTTTACCTAGCCTGATTCTGGCTCTGGTTATCCTGACGATACTGGGAAGGGGAGGTCTTGCACTAGCTATTGCAGTAGGGGCATCACAGTTCGCGCCTTGCTTACGTGTTGCACGCATAAGCACGCAGCAAGTTTTATCGATGGAACACATTACGGCTGCTCGTGCCCTCGGGGCGAGAGAAACACGAATCCTCTTTCGGCATGTTTTTCCGATGCTCATGTCCAGTCTGTTGGCTTACGCGGCTGTTGTTTTTAGTCACTCTCTATTTAGTGTAGCAGGGCTGAGTTATTTGGGCTTGGGAGTTGAACCAGGCACGGCAGAGTGGGGAAATATGCTAGCCGAAGGCAGGCAGGGATTTCGTCTACAGCCTTGGGCAGCGATCACACCAGGGGTAGCCCTTGCTGGCATGATCATGACGATTAATCTCTTTGCAGCAAAAATCGCACAGCGTCTACAATCCAATCAACCGTAAATTGCTGTACCTGGATTAGAATGCCCCAAAAGAGTACTTGTCAGCAGCCCTGGCTCAGCACCCGATAAGATTTGAATTTCCATGTCCTTTCGAAGAGAAGCTAGCCGGAGCATGTCCCGAACCTTGGTGATCATACCACCTGTTACATCTACACCGTCTGATCCCCGAAGAACATGTTCGATTTCAGATATATTAGTGGAATCAATCCTTTCAATTATTCTTTGTTCATGGTCCATAACACCAGGAACTTCACCTAATAGCAGTATGCGTTTTACATCGAGATGGTGAACGAGATAGGCAAATATTGTCTCGGTTGAAATGATCGTGCCACCAAGTTCTTTATCAATTACGACGTCACCGTAGACTAAAGGGATAATGCCATGAGCCAGGCTGACGATTATAGGCCCCAGCGCCATGGTCTGAATTACGCCGCCTGTCGCTTCTGCTGAAGCACTGGGCTGAATTCGGAAGACCGGCAAACCCGCCCTCATGAGCGATTTTGCGACCAAATAGTTAAGTTCTGCAGCGACGGTTGCAACACTTGCAAAACCACGCCATTCATCCGGGCTACTTACACCTGCAATTGTGTTGAATTTTTTCGCTTCCTGATGTCCAAATGAACCACTTCCATGGCCAATAATCAATGGAAACTGTTGGGCTTGATCCAACGCTTGCCGAATTTCTTGAGCTAAACGATCCATGACTTCAGTACGGTAGTTGGCAACAGATCGTTTGTCTGTAATGAGCGAGCCACCCAGCTTTAGCAAAGTAACCATTTACACATTCTCACTGTCTGATCTCCGTAATGATGACTCGTACTGCTCCTGCTGTTCGCAATGCCTCCGCGATTTCAGCTGCACGTTTATGTGTTGTGAGGGCAATCATATTTCCGCCACGACCACCACCAGATAGTTTTGCTCCAAAAGCACCAGCTTTGTGCGCTGCTGCCACAAGGTGGTCTAGTTCGTCTGATGAAACGGCTAAGTCACGAAGGCAATCATGGTTTTGATTGAGTAAATCTCCGAGTCCTGCAAGATCACCTAACTCGATCATCCTACGCGCCTTCACAGTAATCGAACCGATGCGCTCGATGATGACTCTATAGCGAAGCGGGTCCTTTTCTACAAGCTCCCGAACATCAGCTACGGATAAACGAGTCGGTGATGGTTGACCTGTGTCCGCAATTATGATGTAGAAAGGCGCTCCGATACTGACACTTTCAATTGGATTTCCGCGTACAAAGTAAACGGGGCGCTCATAAACGACGACAGTATTGTCAACGCCACTTGGTGTTCCATGGTGAAACTTTTCAGCTTCAAAGACGATTTGATTCAATTCATGGTTATCTAATGTTACTCCAACTGCTGCTGCAATCCCACGTGATACAGCTGCCGCAATTGCAGCGCCACTTCCCAAACCGCTGGCAATTGGTATATCAGAGCGCAAATGCATTGAAACCTCGGGCAAGGGCTTGCCTATGGCATCAAGTGTGAGAGTAATGACACGTTGTAGGGGCGAGACCAGCGCATCATTTTCTTGTATGTGTCGCATGTACTGGATTGTCTGCTGTAGATCGTGTGCTATGAGTTTGAATCCATCCGTAGAAGGCTCAACTTCTACTCTGGCGCGAAGGCTGGTAACAGGCAACGCGATCGCAGGTTGTCCGTAAACGACAGCGTGCTCACCTGTAAGAATGATCTTTGCCGGCGCACTAACAATCATATGGCTAACATTCTAGGCAAGATGTAAATCAAGATAATGAATGTCAATACCCACAACAATATCGTTATTTGGATATTTCGATTCGTCAACAAGACTTCTTCTGGGGCACCACCTTCGCCTTTTACGTGAATGAGGTACATATAGTAGAAGAGGGCATAAATTACGAAAGGGACGGTGATTAATGCAAGATTCACTTCAAAGACCTGAACTGTGTCGACTTCAATCGTATAAAGCACATACGTGATAAAAGTAGACGTCATGACCATACGCAGAAGATCGTCCAAGAGAGGTAGATTATAATGATGGAAAATCGGGCGCGTAATCTTCGCTTCCTCACCCAGCTTGAATAATTCCTGACGCCGTTTCCCTACCACGAGGAACAACGCAAGCAGTCCCGTGCACGCATAAAGCCACGGAGAGAAATTCGCTACGTCAATAACCACCACACCTGCAATGACCCTTAGAACGAAACCGGCCGTTACAACTAATACATCAACAATGACGACATTCTTTAGATAGAGCGAGTACGCGAGTTGGATGAACAGATACAACAGTAGGACAACCGCGAGCCGCCACTCCCAGACCACAGCAACGCCGATAGATATGAGAGGGAGTAGAATCGCTGCACTAATTGCCAAAGCTATAGACAGTTCTCCGGATGGTAGAGGACGGTGCCGCTTTCGAGGATGCACGCGGTCTTTGTCAAGATCGACCAGGTCGTTCACGATGTAGACTGCACCAGACATCAGGATCATCAGAATACAGGCCGCTGTAACGCGCAAAAATGGCGCTATTTCAAAGAGTTGGCCATCGAACACAAGCGCGGGGTAGACGAAAAGTATATTCTTCGTCCATTGCCTCGGACGCATTGTGCGCAATAGGGCAAGTAATGCACGCACGGGGGGCCTCCTGTTGTGTCCCGGGTGGCTGACCGTCGAGATTATATACCAGGGATTATTGCACCGAAAGTTGTTCTAGTGCTCGTGGACGGCTAAGAGTAGAATATACTGTGTTTCAGACATGTTTTGTGACCGAGGCATACCCCAATGACAAAAGCTACCGCACGCGCTAATGCCAACATTGCCTTTATCAAATACTGGGGCAACCGCGACCATGACTTGCGGCTTCCCGTCAATTCATCACTCAGCATGAATCTGGATGGTATGTACACGGAAACCACAGTGTATTGGGAAGACGCGCTCAGTGTGGATGAGCTGATTCTAAACGGACAGCCGGCCTCGCCACCAGCGTTGGATCGCGTATCAAAGCACCTGGATCACCTTCGATCACGCTTAGGTGAAAAACGAAGTGCTCGTGTTGAGTCTTCGAATAATTTTCCTACGGGAGCAGGAATCGCTTCGTCCGCATCCGCTTTTGCTGCATTGACCATGGCAGCTGTTGCAGCTTCTGGCGAGAAATTTGATGAGAAAGAACTCACTACACTGGCTCGCCTAGGTTCTGGTTCGGCTTCAAGATCAATTCCTACTGGCTTTGTTAAATGGTACGCAGCTGACAACCATGCTGACTCATTTGCCGAATCAATAGCCTCGCCTTCACACTGGGATCTTATTGATGTAGTCGCGATTATAAGCAAAGATCATAAAGCAACGACGTCTCAGGCTGGCCACGTTACGGCGGATACCAGTGATCTACAGCGTGCACGCGTTGCGGGTGCTTCTGCTCGGCTACGAAAATGTGAGGAAGCAATCCTTTCTCAGGATTTCTCAGGCTTTGCCGAAGTTGTCGAACTTGATAGTAACCTGATGCATGCAGTAATGATGACCAGTCAGCCTGCGCTCTTCTATTGGTTACCTGACACACTAGCCGTGATGGAATCTGTTCGTCAATGGCGTCAACAGGGTTTGTCAGTCTGTTATACCCTTGACGCTGGTCCTAACGTACACTGTATATGCCTTAGCAGAGATGCCGACGAGGTAAGAAATCGCTTGCAAAACTTGTCAGGTATACAAGACATTCGGACTGCCTCCCCAGGCGAAGGTGCTGTTGTCGTTACTACCTCTTAAGTAAACCTCAAGAAGCCCTAAGGCTGTTGTGCTTGCTTCAAGCGTATAGCGCCGACTATAATGCGCTTAGACATTGTTGGTTAAGCGATGAAGGCCCACTGCATGGTTGATTTTCTCCTTCAGAACGATTTCCTACTGTCCGTAATTGCATTTGGACTTATTTTGATTCCAGCGATCATAGTCCACGAGCTCGGACACTTCTTTGCCGCTAAGTTGGTGGGAATCAATGTGCTGGAATTTGGTATTGGCTTCCCGCCTCGTATGGTGCGTCTTTTTAGCTGGGGAGAAACCGAATTCACCCTAAACTGGTTACCTATCGGTGGCTTTGTCCGCCCATTGGGTGAAGACATGGTCGGTCCGCTTGATCCAGACGCAGAAGACGATGAAAAGCAAGATGGCGACAAGCCCAAAAACGCGTACTACAGTGAACGCGAAGAACTGATCAATCGGGGTGTACCTGAAGATAAACTGCTTTCGGTCAATGAAGCAAAACCATTGCCGAGAATCTTCTTTATGGTGGCTGGTGCACTCGCGAATTTTGCTACAGCGATAGCCCTTTTCATTGTAGTCGCTCTTATAGGGTTGCCTGAGTTTATTGGAGCACGTTTGCAGGTCGCTGAAGTCCCCGTAACAAGCTCCCTGTCTCAGATGGGGGTGGAGACTGGCGATGTTATCGAACAGATCAATGGTGAGTACTTCGCAAGCCCAGCGGACTACTTCACGCGGTTAAATGAGAACGCAAACGAAACAGTTGTATTGAGTATTCGAGATTTCGACTCTGGTGAAGCTTATGAAGTGAGATATGTCCCGTCAGTTGGGGATATAACAGCCCGCATACTTGTAACTGGCGTTGAATCTGGATCACCTGCCGATAATGGTGGATTGATTGCCGGAGACCTTATTCTCCGCATCAATGGGGAACCATTATCGACTGATGACCCGCTTGCTCAGCTTCAGAGCATCACTACTGCTAACGCTGGCCGAGAGATTATGCTCACCATCTCACGAGAAGGGGAGATTCGTGAGATGAATCTTATACCACGTGCCGAAGTTGCCGAGAACCAGGGTCGTATTGGAATAACTATTCAGGGTCAACGTGTTGATGCCGAGGGCGTCGCGTATGCACGCACGCTGGATCAAGAAGCTCTGGTTCCACAGGAACTAGGGCCGGCTGTTGCTCATGGTTTTCGCCAAACGGGGGAGACAATTGCGCTAATCGTCTCTATACCAAATCAGCTTATCCAAGGCACTATCACGCCCGAACAGGCGCGCCCAGTAAGTTTTGTGGGCATCAGTCGTATAGGTGCTGCATTTCTTCAGCAGAGTATTGATCAGGGTACGCCTACCATCATTCTTAATCTCATAGCTCTCGTCAGTATCTTTTTGGGCTTCACGAATCTACTGCCTATCCCACCACTTGATGGTGGGCGTGTAGTTTTCGCCATAATTGAGATGATACGTGGTCGTCCTGTATCACCTCGCATTGAGGGATTGGTTATGCGCATTGGGATTGCGTTCATTCTTGGGCTAGCGGTCCTGGTCATCATATACGACATTATCGATCCTATCGTCATACCAGGTTAGAAAAAGGGTGGTAATTACACCTATGAGCTACATGAACGAATTGGACAATTACAACAACGGTGATATAGAAGAAAACCGTCCCTCATTTGAGGATGCCATTGCAAATCTGCGCGCAAATCCAGAAGAACTCTCTGATTTGTCGGTCCTTTATGGACTAGCTGGCTTGAATCCTGATCAGTTGGCCGAGATGGGTAAGTTGTGGCCCAATCTATCTCCCGTCTATCGGCAAACTCTGATTCAGACGATGGTAGACGTAAGCGAAAGCCAGTACGAACTGGACTACGAAGGCATCGCACTTCTAGCACTATCAGACACGCATACCGAAATAAGGCGAAGTGCTATCGAGCTACTCGCGGAAAGCGAAAGCCTTGGTGTAATGCACAGGTTGCGTGATGTGCTTAAGCATGATTCGGAAGTACTAATCCGAGCTGAAGCTGCACGTGCGTTAGGCCGCTTTGTCCTCATGGGTGAGGTGGGTGACGTTGCGCAGTCGCACACATACCCGATTCGCCAAGACTTGTTTGCTTTGCTAAGCGACTCAAATCAGCCGGAACCAGTGCGTAATGCAGCTCTGGAAGCTATCTCCAACAGTAGCGATACAAACGTGCAGCCATGGATCGCAGACGCTTACCGCTCATATAACAGCGATACGCGACGCAGCGCAGTTGTTGCAATGGGGCACACATGTGATGAGCGCTGGTCGGATGCGGTATTGGAAGAATTGGAATCTGCAGACGAGTTAATCAGAATTGCAGCGATCCGTGCCGCTGGAGAGTTGCAACTCGAGGATGCGGTGTTACCGCTGGCACGCATGCTTACGGATCAGGAATTTGACCGGGAAACCCGACTCGTAATCATCTGGGCACTTGGCGAAATCGGGGGGCAGGCATCAATGCAGGTTCTGGATCATGCATTTGCAGTAGCGGAAGAGGAGGATGATGACGAAATGTTAATCGTACTCGAAGAAGCGCTTGGTAACGCTAGCCTCCTCAGCGGTGATCTGCATATTGGAGACTTTAGCTTCGAAGACTAAGCGAAATCGACACGAGGTTCGGTATTCAAGCTAGAGCTAGAGGGGGCAATGCCCCCTCTAGCTTGTTCTAGCCCATATTGAAGATAGACATCATCTTCATACCTAAGCCTACATCTGAAACCTTAATCTTTCCGAACATTACAGCCTGCATAGGATTTAAGTCACCATTGACCAGGGCATAGAAATCATCGGCGCTTGACTTAAGCGTCATATCCGCCTGTACCTCACCCTGACCGTGTTCTACTGATCCATTAGCGATCTTGACCCAATATAAACCCCCATTATCGCCAGAAAGATCGAACTGAATTGTAGCATTCACATCGGTTGCCTTATCGGCCTGAAAACGATCCGTCATTTTGGGGAAAATCTGAGCGATTTCTTCGCTTGAAGGCATTGAACTATCTCCTTAGGGTTGCAAACTTGGGCGAACGTCCGCCTGTGGGGGGACAGAGTTGCCTGGGCAATAGTATACTATCAATGACGATTGATCCCAATTCTATATCGTAGTATGAGGTCTGGAGATGCTCTGTGAATAAAGTTGTTTTGCTGTTTTTGTCATTACTCGTAATTGCTGTTGTACCCGTTCTTGCTTTGCGCGAAATACGATCTGAGACAATTCCGGGACAAATCGCATATGTTGGCACAGACTACAACATTTACACGTATTCCTTTCTGACTGATTCAGCCGTAGCCATTACCACAGACGCTACAGACACCCGCAGATATCAATGGCCCACTTGGTCCGTGGATTCACGATTAGCGTACTTCTGCTGTGATCTGCAACTCGCTTCATCTCCTATCACATCAGCCTTTGTCTCTCCCGATGGAAGACTTCCAGGAGTCGAAGTAAGGCAAGGTATTGCGGAACAGATCATCTATGCTTATTGGGCACCGGATACCTGTGATGCTGCACAAACCTGCATGGAACTAGGAATGTTGGTCAATGACGTCCTTAACGGAACACTCTGGGTGGAAGTCTATCGGGACCATAGCAACAGTCGTAGTCAGAGGCTAGATCAGGGTTCCCCGTTTTACTACAGTTGGAGCTCTACAGCTGGACAGTTTGTGTTTCACCGCAACAGCTCTCAACTGGCAGTTTACGACACCGACCTGGAACGAGAAAGTAATCTCGCAATCGAGTCTTCCGGAAATTATCAGGCACCAGCATGGTCACCTATTGACACGCGCATACTTGTGGGAGCAAGAGGGTCTGAGGACAACACTACAAACCTGGTTATCACAACAGCGGATACCACTGAAACGGCTGAACTAGTTACGGGACTTTCTGGTTTTGTTTCCTTCGCATGGTCTCCGAATGCACAGTACGTCGCATATCGAACCCTTAGTGACGAACTGGGTGAAGTCTCAGTAGTTAATTCTGGCAGTGGTGAGATTATCTGGCAATCCAGTTTGGGTGGTGTGCTCGGGTTCTTCTGGGCTCCTGACAGTAAAAAATTGGCATTACTGACAATCCAGGCCATTGAACGTCGCATTGACAGCGACCAAGATGAACCTCTCTACATTCAAAATCCCACGCAGACTGGATTAAGTTGGGCAATTGTCGACATTGAAAGTGGTGAAACATCCCAGTATGATGCGTTTTTACCTTCACGTGATATGTTGTACCTCATCACTTATTTCGACCAGTTTTCCCAGAGTCATCGCATATGGTCGCCAGACAGCACACATCTCGTTTACAGCCACCTGAACATCGACTCTCCAGAGCAACCGCTCATCAGCATACTGAATGTGGCCGACCCACTTCAACAACCTCAGGTCATTGCAGAAGGTGGTTTTGCAGTCTGGAGTTTCGGGGACTGACGAGGCTCGCGTATAGAGTTTTTCTGTTAATCAGCCTAGTGCTTGCCCCTGCAGCTTGCACAGCAGGGGAAACGCCACGCATTGTAATTGTCACAGCAGAATTACCGAGCTCGATACCACAACTGGCAGCAACAGATGCTCTAGAATCACGGAACACACCGCAACCCAATCGTGTATCACCGATATTGAGCTTAAGTCAGGTTCCCGATCAACGCGCGATACCCACACCTAATCCATCGAGAATCGTTACCGAAACGTGGCCTGATACTCACACCATACAACTGGGTGAATCCCTGTCTTTGGTAGCACAACGCTATGATCTGAGCCTGAACTCAATATTACAGGTTAACGAACTCGATAATCCAGATATTCTGGCTATAGGCCAGGTGATTAATCTGCCGGACTTACCAAGTCAATTCTCGCCATCGCTTAAATTGATTGCTGATAGCCGGGTTGTACGCGGTCCAGACGGTGCTGAGTTTGATGCTAAAAGCTTCACACTTGGGATGCCTGGCTACATTCAAAGCTATAGTGAGCCAGTTGATACCCGTATAGATAACGGTGGTGTGGTTGAAGATATACTGACTGCTGGCGAGATCGTCGAGCGTGTTGGCCTTGAATACAGCGTTGATCCTCGATTGCTGCTTGCGATCCTCGAATATAGAGCGCAATGGCTTAGTAACCCAGAACCGCCAGCAGCCCTTCGGACGCATCCCTTGATTAGTGCAGAGCAGTCTGGTGCAGTTGACAGAACTGGACTATATCGTCAACTGGCTTGGGCCGCCAATGAGATAAATCGCGGCTATTATCAGAGCCGCTATGATTCACTAATTCAGTTCGAACTTACAGACGGGATTCGCGTTCGTCCTGCAAGTGAACTAAATCCAGGTACAGTCGCTTTGCAGTACTTTCTCAGCCTATTTCGAGATTATCAGACGTGGTTGGTTGACTTGAGCGAAGAGGGACTTTTTCGCACGTACTATGCGTATTTTGGTGATCCTTTCGAAGTGAAGATTGAACCTCCAATACCTGAAGGATTAGTCCAACCTGAGTTAGCTTTGCCGTTTGATAATCAAGAGACCTGGTTTTTCACGGGAGGCCCACATGGGGGATGGGGTAGTGGCAGTGCTTGGGGAGCGGTTGATTTCGCACCGCCGGATGAACGTCCACCTGGGCAGTCATTCTGCTACGTATCAAACGCCTGGGTACGTGCAGTTGCGCCCGGCGTCATTGCTCGCAGTGGCGATGGAACTGTAATACTGGATTTAGATAATGATGGGGACGAACGAACGGGGTGGACGATACTCTATCTCCATATCGCAGATGAAGGCAGGATACCTGTAGGGACATCTGTTCAAGCTGGCGACCCAATTGGACGACCATCCTGTGCAGGTGGCTTCTCAAATGCAACGCATTTGCACATTGCCCGTCGCTACAATGGCGAATGGTTACCATCAGATTGTTTTGAGTGTGTTAGCACATCATCTATACCGCCGTTCGTGATGTCAGGATGGCGTGTTTCCGGATTACAAGGGCAAATGTACCAAGGCTATCTCATAAATGGATCTGAACGTGTGCAGGCAGAGCAGGGTAGAACATCACTTGTAAATCGGATCGGTGGTTAGCTTATGCAACGCAGTATATTATCTCTATCAAAGTTGCCCTTCGTCCTGCAGCGCATTTTAGGCTGCATCGTGGTCGTATTGATCTCACAGGAAGCTGGGGCGGTTTACGCCCAGAATCCAACGCCCACTCCTATACGTGTCGAGATTCCAACGCAGGCGATATTACCAACTGAAATCGCACTTGACACTCCAACGCCTACTTGGACTCCCACTGCAGAGGGACCTGTTTTATTGCGGTTATCGGATAACGTAGAAAGCGCGAACATGCGGCTGCAGCCAGATCCTTCTGGCGAGTTGCTTGGACAGATCGAACCAAATACAACTTATGTTGTCACAGGTCGTTATTTCAGTTGGTATCAATTTGTGAATGACCGCTCTCCTACAGGGCGCGCATGGGTTTTTGAGTCGCTAGTGACAATCATAGGTGACGTAGCTGATATTCCTGATGTCGATCCGTTTGCGGAACCTACTCCAGACACGAATATTCAGAACATTACTGCAACCTGGGAAGCGTTTGCCGCAACTCCAGGCGCATTCGAGACTGCCACTGCTGAATCCAGGGTTATCCTTGTCCCGACTTTTGGCGTTAACGATTCTGAGGGAAATACAGGACGCCTGCCAACCTTCACGCCACCGCCTGAACTGAACAGCATTTCACGTTTAGAGCCTGGCCGCGTTATAGTAACACCAACTCCTGTGCCAGATTTAGTAAGCGACTCTGTAGAGGCAGTCCTTAGTGGTAGGATTGCACCGGTTGTACCCATCAGTTTGCTAGCTGGCTTCGGCCTCCTAGGACTTATCGTTAGTATTTCTCGGAGATGAAAAGGCCTGACAACAATGATAATCAGGCCTAGATATTTCCGAATCAGAGCGCTAGTGGCTGCAAGAACCGCAACCACCACCGCTGGTGTCTCCACCGCTGTCCTTGGACTTGAATGATGTACCACAACCACACTGGGAAACAGCGTTGGGATTATCAATGCGGAATCCGCCACCCATGATGCTGTCAACGTAATCTATAACCGCACCTTGCAGATATACGAGGCTCGTTGGATCAACTACTAAGCGAACGTCCTCGACCTTGACCACGGTATCATAATCGCGAGGATTCTCCTCAAAGGCCATGCCATACTGTAATCCTGAACATCCGCCACCGGTGACAAACACGCGCAATGCATGGTTCGGGATGTCGCGCTGGTTCAATAAACTACGGATGACTCCGACTGCAGCGGGTGAGACCGTCAATATGGGATTATCAACAGCCACCTCTTCTTCGGCGTTAATGTTCTGATTTATGGCCATGAGTGTCTCCTCAGACTTCACAGGGGTTTGCTGTTAACGACTATATCACAATGCGTTTTTTTAAGTCAAACATAAGTTCGAAATTGCTAACACCAAAATCAACTAAGAACCATTATATCGACTATCCAACTTCTCATATCAAAGTCTAAAACTTCGTAGGTATCAGATAAGAGCATGAATTTTCGCCATCTGATATTCGAGAGAGTAGTCGTGGAACAACTCCCAGCATCTCCGCAACCAGCCTCATATCCAGATGGCACAGCCCTTCTTCTTCATGAGCTAAGTGCCGGTATGGGCAGTTCTGCGTGTGCAAAACAAAACCATCGGCATGAGACTCAAAGCTAGCTTCATAGCCGTGTTCATTAAGATAGTCACATGTCGCTTGCAGACGCTCATACAGCGTTTCGCCAGAAATGGCGGCGCTATCGGCCATATCATGAGCGACGCCTTCTAGGATGACGTTAACCCGATCATCGGGCAGAGTACGCCTTATTTCTCTAATAAGACTGGTCGCAAGCTGCTGATAATTGTTTGGGAATTGCGCCTGAGCCTTATCGGTCAAGATATAAATGTGCTGTGGTCGGCCAGGCGTCCCGCGGTGCTTCATATGTGGAATAGTGACCAGATCGTCTTCCTGCAGAACACCAAGATGGTGCCGCACCGTCACTGCGGTTATTCTACGCCCAAGACGATGTGTGAGGTCACGCACAATGTCACCGACAGTTGCTTCTTGTCGATCGCGTAGTACCTCAAGTATATGTTGACGAGTTTCTTGCATAGGTATTTGACTCAGAAACTAGATCAATAGTTGTTGGAGCTAGCACATAGATAGCGGCAGGTTTCAAAGAAGTCTATCATAAAAATGATATTCAGCAGAGACCACATTGTCAAATAGCCAAATTCAATGTTACGATTTCAACCTGCACAAATTGTAAACAGGGCCGACGACGATGGCGAAGTTAGATGTAGCGATTTTGGGAGCGAGCGGCGCAGTGGGGCAGCGATTCGTGCAACTGCTCGCACACCATCCTTGGTTTCGTATTGCTGAATTAGTCGGCAAGAGTAGTGCGGGTAAACGCTACGGCGAAGCTGTACACTGGATACTGGATGGAGATCCTCCAACTGAGGTAATAGATATAGTTGTTAAACCACTCGATGCGGTTCTGAATTCTCCGCTTGTTTTCAGTGCTTTGCCAAAAGATGCAGCTCTCACTCGTGAACTGGAACTCGCTTCTGCAGGTCATATAGTCTGTACCAATGCTTCTGCTCACAGAATGGTTACCGATGTTCCGCTTCTTTTGCCAGAAGTAAATGCAGAACATATAAAGCTTATCGATGCCCAGCGTGAGATGCGTGGTTGGACAGGTGCGTTGGTAGCGAATAGTAATTGTACAGTGATGCCAGTTGTCATGGCATTGGCACCCTTACGGCAATTTGGCATCCAGCAGATCCATATGGTGTCTGAGCAAGCTGTAAGCGGAGCCGGGTATCCAGGAGTGCCTTCGCTTGATGTTATCGACAACATCATCCCTTATGTATCTGGTGACGAAGAAAAAATGGAGACCGAATCTCTGAAACTGCTTGGTGAGCTTGCAGATGATCGGATCACGCCATTGGCAGCGCGCACAAGTGCTACCTGTACCAGAGTAGGCATAAGAGATGGTCATCTCGTCAATGTATCAGTTACCTTAGAACAATCTCCTGACGTCGATGCGATTATTGATGCTTGGCATTCATTCGAACCTGCAACTATTGTGCAGAATTTGCCAAGTGCTCCGAGGAGACCCATACAATACTTGCCACAAATAGATCGGCCACAGCCACAGCGGGATCGCACCGCAGGGAACGGTATGATGACTTCCATAGGTCGTCTACGTGAGTGTCCCATTTTGGGCTATAAGTTTGCCGCACTAACGCACAATACAATAAGAGGTGCCGCTGGATGCAGCATATTAAACGCTGAACTATTGGTGAGATCTGGATATGTCGAAGGCTTCGACTCATCGGGAATCGCTCAGGCATTGGATTCTCCTGTTGCTTGACATGTCTAAAGGTGCTTGCTAAACTCCGATCTTCAGAAGTAATATCGCTTGTATAGTGAAACGCTAACAACCCTTAGTGGGTTATACGAGTCGTGGATAGAGCACGCACCTGACAACATCTACTGATACGGAGCAAGTAATGAAAGTCTTGATAGCCGGCATCGATGGCTATTTGGGGTGGGCCCTTGCCCAGTACCTTACAACTCAGGGGCATGAAGTCGTAGGAGCGGATAAGCTTCTGCGGCGTGAATGGGTTGCTGAAATGAACAGCATTAGTGCCATTCCTGTACACAGTCATGGCGATCGTGTTTCAGCATTTCAGGAAGCTTATGGTAAGTCCATCGACTTTCGAGTCGGAGATCTATGTGACTATGAATTTGTAAAGTCACTCGTCGAAGAATCTCAACCGGATGCGATAGTCCATCTTGCCCAGATGCCTTCTGCACCATATTCGATGATGGATCAGAAGCATAGTGTATGGACGCAGGTCAATAACATCACTACCAACATGAACATTCTTTGGGCAATGAAAGAATGTGCCCCAAGCGCTCATCTTGTTAAACTTGGCACAATGGGTGAGTATGGCCAACCCAATATCGACATTCCTGAAGGCTTCTTTGAGGTGGAGTACCGCGGTCGCAAAGATACGCTACCTTTTCCTCGACAAGCCGGTAGCTGGTATCATCAAAGTAAAGTCCACGATTCACACAACACAATGTTCGCTAGCAAAATCTGGGGAATTCGTGCGACTGACATTATGCAGGGTGTTGTCTTTGGCACACGTTGGCCGGGAATGAATGAAGATCCTCGTCTGAGAACCCGACTTGACTTTGACCAGAGCTTTGGTACGGCGATCAACCGTTTCTGCGTTCAGGCTGCTGTTGAGCATCCCCTCACGTTGTACGGCGCGGGAACGATGAAGCGAGCATTTTTACCATTGCGTGATTCAATGCGTTGTTTACAACTCGCCGTTGAGCACCCACCTCAACCGGGGGAGTTCCGCGTTTTCAATCAATTTGCGGAATCCTATACCATAAAAGAACTAGCTGAAATGACCCGTGACGTTGGTCAGGAGCTTGGACTGAACGTAGAGATTAATCACTACGATAATCCGCGTACAGAGCTTGAAGTCCACTATTATAATCCTGACAGAAACAACCTCGTGCACATTGGCTACGAGCCCTCGCAGGATGTCAGATCTGAAATGCGAGATATGATTGAAGATCTCCTGGTCTACAAAGATCGCATATTGAGCAAACGTGATATTCTCGTTCCAGATATTCGCTGGGACGGAACACGCAAACGCTCAGAGGTAATAGAGCCTGTTCGCCCGTAGATCATCCTGTTTTCCTATAGGAGCGCGGGGAGCAGTTGTGTCCCTGCGCTTTTCATTTCACGTATAATTACCAATTCGGATTGTGTAAAACGTTGGAGCTAGTAATGATTCAGTTATGGGAACTCAACAAACTCAGCGACGATGTACGTCAGAAGATCATGACGCGATCTGAGACAGATATTCGCGATCTTTTACCACTGGCCCAAGAGATCATCGATCGTGTCCAGACAGAAGGCGATTCAGCGGTTGTCGACTACACGCAGCGTTACGACGCAAAAGACTTTTCTGCTGAGATGCTAAAGGCGACGCCCGAGGACTTTCGTCGTGCTCGTGAAAGTCTCTCGCCTAGACTGATCGAAGCTATTGAGCATGCACACGAGAACATCAAGCGGTTTCATGCCGAACAGCTTCCGGAAAAAATGTGGTTTACGGAAATTCAGCCCGGCATTATGGCGGGAGAGAAGGTGTCGCCTGTCGCAAGCACCGGCTTGTACGTACCCAGAGGTAAGGGTGCATTTCCATCAGTGATGATTATGCTGGCTGCGCCGGCCAAGGTTGCTGGCGTACCGAAAATAGTTGTTGTCACACCGCCCAGACCAGATGGTAAAGCCGACGATGCAAGCCTGGTTGCGGCTGAAGTGTGCGGTGTGGATGAAGTATATGTTGTCGGAGGAATGCAGGCTGTCGCCGCTCTTGCGCACGGGACGGGGACCATCCCACGCGTCGCGAAGATCATTGGACCAGGAAGCAGTTATGTTACTGCCGCAAAAAGATTACTGTACGGCGTGGTGGATGTTGGCCTTCCTGCAGGGCCGAGTGAGTCTATAATCCTGACAGATGAACATGCTAACCCTCGTCTCGCTGCAATTGACTTACTTGTTGAAGCTGAACACGGCCCCGATTCAGCTGCTATACTCGTAACCCACAGCCGAGAGGTGGCTGAAGAAGCTCTGCGGGTGTTGCCAGAGTATATCAGCTTGCTTCCTGAGTGGCGTCGTGAATTTGTCGAGACGGTTCTCAGCAACTATGGGGGCATTATGCTCACCGGAAGCCTGGAAGAATCCATCGCATTTGTTAATGCCTATGCACCTGAACATCTCGAAGTGATGGTTGAAGATCCTTTTGTAACTCTCAACAAGCTTGAGAATGCAGGCGAAATACTCCTGGGCCCATTGACGCCGATTCCAACCGCCAACTATGCGTTAGGCTTAAATGCTATCCTTCCTACAGGCGGCTTCGCCAAGTCATTCTCTTCCGTAAGCGTATGGGATTTCTTGAAACGGAGTGGGGTGGGGTATCTTTCTAAAGAAGGCTACCAGCGTTTACAGGAAGACGTCGCGCTGCTGGCCGACTACGAGGGTTTTCCTGCTCATGCGCAGGCAATTCGCGTGCGCAATCAGATTCTAGGTCTAGACGGTTGATGCAGGATATATTGCAGACGATTCGTGATCTACAGCATAGTGACAAGAGTGGCGCGGAGTCGCTGCTCTTGTCGTTTCTCAATCGAGCAACGCCTTATGAGGTTGAGAGCGTTGACATACGCCCTCTGGCTGTGTCTTTGAACTCTTTCAATGGCGTGATGACACTGAAAAATGGGCAGCAATACTTCTTTAAGACTCATACTGAAACAGACACTGTAATCTCCGAGTATTATAACGCTGAGCTACTCGCACACGCTGGATATCCCGTAATCCAACCTGTCTTTAAATCCGCTGTACCCGGACAGCAGCTGTTGGTTTATGAGCTCATAAAGGATGATTCGGTTTTTGACTTGGCATGGCGTATTGAGAGTGGCGATACTCAGCAACTAGAAGCCTTGTCTGCGGCGCAGAATGCGGCTGACGATGCTCTGCTTGACATCTATCTATCGACACTGGCGTGGAGTGATTCGGCCTCGGTCGCCAAAGCACCAATTCACCAGCTTTTCTATCATCGTCTGATGGGTGGGCGGTTGACACGGTTCTACGGGATTGATCTGCACAAGCCAGATCACATCGCGTCAACCGTTACTATTGAGCTACCAGGAGCTACAAAGACAATCAGCGATCTGCTCAAGGTGAAGTGGGTCATTAATGGTCAAGTGTATTCGGATTCCCTTGTTGACATTCTTGTACGAGCAAGTCGGTTGCTTGCTCCTTATCAGTACCATCCTACAGTAATTGGGCATGGCGATGCACACAACGGAAACGTGTTTTTTCGGTCAAGTGCGAGCCAACCAAAACTCGTCTACTTTGATCCTGCGTTTGCAGGCAGACATCATCCTTTGCTTGACATCACCAAACCATTATTTCACAATGTTTTCGCAATGTGGATGTACTTCCCAGAGCATAAGAACAATTCATCCAGCATTAGTCTAAACATACAGCATGATCATTGGATCGTAGATTACAGCTACGATATTCCATCGATTCGTGAAATGTTTCTGGAAAGCAAGCTAGAGCGTGTCCTCGTGCCTACATTGATCAAGCTTAAGCAAGCTAATATGCTCCAGCCAGATTGGAAGATTTTCCTGAAATCAGCGCTCTTTTGCTGCCCAATGCTTACTATGAACCTGGCTGACAATTCGCGTTTTCAACCCGAAATCAGCCTACTAGGTTTTGCGATGGCTATGGAAATGGGTGCGCCAAGCACAGAGAAGAGAAGCCTGATTGATGAAAAACTCGATTACGTAGAAGAATTAGTCGCTCAGGCCTAATCTTTCCAGCAGTTTTGCATATGTCTGCGACTTATCTAGGAAGATGTACTGGACCGGCTTAACAAGTATCTGTTGTCCACCAATAGAACGCATGTGTTCAATCACGTTGAGGAGATTTCTACTCTCAACCACAACAGTCACAGTATAACCTATTGACTTGTCTTGAGAGTACAGCTGCGAAATGTGAGGCCCCTGTAATCCACCAGTCAACGGATTCACATGTATTAGCTCCGCAATACTGCCCGCATCCTCCCCTTGGACATTTGCACTGACCTCTATGAAACCGTGGGCATTTGTTGCTGCATCAATGTACTCGAGCATTCTTTTCAGGACGCCAAGTACTTTTGAATCACCTAATAGAGCTTGTTTGTTCCCTATCAGGCAGGCTTGCGACGAAAGAATGCTCCCACCCTTTATCAGTTTCAGGTGATTCTCGCGTAAGGTTGTTCCTGTCTGCGTCAGGTCAATTACGATGTCGGCGTAGCCTATAGTTGGTGCGGCCTCAATAGCGCCATCGGCTTTTACCAGTGAAAAATGATGTATTTCATGATGATGCAGAAACTGCCGAGCCTGATGAGTATATGTTGTTGCGACTCTCAGGTTGCGGCCTTTATTGTCCCGAAAATGTAGAGCAACTTCCGAAAGATCGTAGATGTTCTCTACATCGACCCAAGATTCTGGTACAGCCACCACTAATTCGCAGTGTCCGTAACCCAGGGCCTCATGAATGACTACAATGTCGTCATTTGGATATTCGCAGACCAAGTCATAACCCGTAATGCCTAACTGTGCGGTGCCATCGCCAACTTTGTACAGAACATCCTTTACGCGTTGAAACAGCACGTTGACACCGGGCAAAGAAGGAATAGTGCCCGTATATTGACGCGGATTTGGTTTGACAACTCTCATCCCAGAATTCTTGAAGAATTCCTGGGTAGGATCTGCTATCGCCCCCTTACTAGGTAGAGCTAAAGTTACTGGGTTCGACATTTCATCAATCCTGAGCAGTGTTGTTATCGTTTTGCAGGTCGCTCTTTAGCTGATTTATGTCATGTGGTGCGTAGTTTTTGTCCGCGTATTGCACCTCGCCATAAGGGAGAACTCGCAATAGCTTGCCGCTTGATGGTGGCATTTGTTGGATGATTACTTGCCATCCATGTTCGCGAAGAAGATTTGCCCAGATCATTGCATGATCATGATAGCCATCTGGTGTGATAAAGGCGACAGGGGGCATTTCTTCTTCCACCATTGGATTTATTTGAATCGATAATAGAGCCTCTTGAATCTTCTCGAGATAGTATGCAAATCCTACCGCAGGCACCTTTCTTCCATCAGAGGCTATTAACGGCACAAGTTCGTCGTATCGCCCCCCACTTGCAAGATAGCCACGTTGGTTTGACTCTATGCCAAAAACGAAGCCCGTATAATACTCCCAGTTGCGCGCGAGATCTGGCTGTAGAGCGATTTGTTCAGGCCTGAAGCCCACAGCTATAAGAATATCGACTGTTTCTTTCCAAGTGTGCAAGAGTTGTTGTGCATCCTGACTGTTTTGCGGGATCAACGATTCAACTGTATCGAAGCCTGTTTTGATGTCAGCTCGAATTCCTGTCCATTTTGCCAAGAAACTGAGACCACGCCTTAGCGTTTCTAGTTCGTCGATTTGAACGTGCTTCTGAATTACCCGTTCAGCGATTTCCTTGCGGGTACGTCCCCCCATGGTCATGCCATAGGCTGTAGAATCCAGCAGGGCGTCCAGCATACGCGCCGCAGTAGGTTGGACGCTATCGCTTCTTGATACATCTAAGGTTTCGAGGTCAATCTCGTCATCTATGTCAGGACTCTGGTTTGAAGATAGATGCCTAGACAGATTATTCCAAGCAGCATCTTCACCGTAATTTCTAAGAGTTTCACGCTGGCTCAGCAATATGCGATAAAGTCGTCCTGTAATCCCATAGAGTTCGAGCAGATGACGTTGAAGCCCTACGTGCCCTATGTCTATTCTAAGCTCAGCGAATCCCAGTTCTTTTAGTCCCTGGGCTGCCATCGCTATAATTTCTGCGTCTGAGCCAACACCTGAGCCTCCGATGTATTCAGCGCCAACGCTATAGCGTTGTACCTGATTAGGGCTATCAGGCGAATCCTCGAATACTGGCCCCGAGAATTGCCACCGAACAGCACTGTTGATACCACTAGCTACAAAATGGTGTGCTGCAGCTGCAGTAAACTCAGGTCTTAGAGCGTATTGTCGGCCGTATCGTTCAAATGTGAAAAGCCGTTCGATCAGCGCGTCGCCGGCACGAGTCAGGAAAAGATCAGCTGGTTGAAGGATCGGTAGATCAACGGTTTCATAGCCGAATTTCTTCATCAAATTCTGCAGTTTAGCAGCCGCTCTGGCAGCATCTAACGAGATCATATAGGCGAGAAGCTCTCCATGTCCTTGGCTCTTAGTTCAAATTTACAAGAAGCGTATCATACCGTCGAGCTCTCCCAGTTGAAACCCACAAATTATCGATATTCGTCACTGCTGTACACATAGACATTTGGTCCATCTTCGATATCAGATGAGGCACGAGATCCCATGGCTTCTGCAACCCAGCCATAGAGCCAATAAGCATCCGTTATTGAGAGATTTACGCATCCATGACTACGTCGATATCCGAAGCCGTCATGCCAATAAGCGCCATGGAGTGCTCTGCCTTGATCGAAGTACATGGTCCAGGGAACCTCCTCAAGCGCGTAGAAGTCGTCACCAACAGTCCCCCAACTCATGAATTCTCGTTGCGTACGATAGTAGATGCTGAAAGTGCCCTCATAGGTCGGCCACCTATCTAAGCCCGTAGAAACCAGGGTCGCAAAGACAGGATTTTCATCCTCATACGCGATGAGAGTTTGTTCATATAGATCAATACTTATCCATCGCTCAGTTGTCACGGTTTCGGGTCGGCTGATTGGCAAGATTTTCGCAACCCGATATTGATGTACCCATTGTTCAGCACCGATCTGATACCAACGATGGCCATCAACTTCTTCTGTAGCATATATGTTTAGTAAGGTATATCGGTAGATAAGGTCGAAGTCTTCGCTCGGATCGCCACCAGGATTTCGGCTTGGATACATGTTGACCAGAGACCAAGCAAAGGTTATGCCTTGGGTTTCCTGTGTGAGTCGAAATCCTGAGAAGTGAGATACGTCAGCCGTAACGTCTCTCAGACTTTCGCTGTGTACCCACTCTCCAGGACTTATACGAATCCAGTCATCTTGTTTTTCAGTCGCAGTCACGAAGTTGAAGCCTGTTTCAACAACGCGAACGACTTGCCCATTTGGAGCATCATGAACATGCAGTGTGCCCTCTGCCGCCATATACCAGCGGTCGCGCAAGAGTTGTGGGTCAACTTTTAGTCGTTGAGGAGAGGTTACATCAGTCCCATCGATCTCTTCATATGAGAGGCCAGGACGATCACACGTGTCGACACATGTCTGTTGAGCATATATTGCATTTAGGTTGTACAAGAAAAGAGTCATGATGGAGAGTAGAATCAACAGTGGATTACGATTCATAATGTTGCCCGCTTAGCTAGATTGGATAACTTACTTTACTCTAAATTGACTTCGATTTTCATGAAGTACGTTTTCAATACGCCCCGTCACCGCCTAACCGATGCAATGATTCAGAGTCTATCACCCTTTCGGTTACTTTTTGGCGAGTTACTATTTGCCGGATTACATGGCTCAGCTTATACTTAGCGTGTGTTGTTGTTTGTGTTGGCTGATTACAACTACTTACACCCGGCAAGGCAGGAGGGGGTCGATGAAACCTCGGTACCGCATCACGATCCTGGTGTTACTATTCTCGCTGGTCAGTGTTTTTATGAGCAGCACTACAGTTTTGGCCCGTGATGCCCAGCAGCGGGTCACATTCGCGCAACCCATCTTGGTTGTTAATACGAGCTTCTTGAACGTAAGGGTTGGCCCTGGAGTCAATTTTCAAGTTTTGGTTACTGTTGTAGGCGGTACTGAATTGCCAGTACTCGGCGTTGCCAGTGACGGTGTCTGGTATCAGGTTGCAACAGACGGAGGTCCGGGCTGGGTCAACGTTACATATACGCTTGCTCGTGGTGACTTCTCAAACGTACCTTTAGTGCAACCTGGTGAAGTAATGATTGTCACCGATAGCGTCGGGGCTGTATCTGTTACAGGTATACCGATAGTTGGCGTGTCTCTGGTCGGCAAAGATATGTTTGCCGAACCAAGCTATGCAGCAACTAAGGTTTCAAGCAGTGTACCTAATGACCCGATGGTGGTCTATCCTCTCCGAGACAGACGGACCGTTGACGGTACAATCTGGTATCTAGTCGACGCACCAGGTATAGGTACTGGATGGATGGACGACATACAGCTCCGCTTCCTGGACTGTGGTCCAGAAAATGTTGGTGTGATCATTGCACAAACACCAGTACGGTTCGACGGAATCTCGACACAGGACTCATATCTGGTCGATCCGCAGACAGAGGTGTTGATACTGGGGTTTGGTGGTATAGACAATGTCTGGTATCGTGTTCAGTTCCTTGATGGCACAATCGGATTGGTAGATATCGGCGCGGTACAACCGCGAGCGGAGAGCGTTCGCTCAATCTGTACTAATCTGCCATTGGTCTCAAGTACGACCGATCCTGCCATCCCAGATCTCATCCCGACATCTGTAACAGGTAATCGGGTAGTCGTAAACACAGGTTTCCTGAATATCCGAAGCGGGCCTTCTGCTGGTTTTGAGACGATTGCAACTGTGCCTGGTGGTACTGAATTGGCTGTAATAGGCAAAGCTGCAGATGATGTGTGGTTACTCATAGAGGGAGCATTCGGTCGTGGGTGGCTGAATAACCAATTTGTTCTGTTCCGGGGCGACTACAGCACAGTACCTGTCTTTCAGAATGCTGTAATTATAGCCGATCCACCACCAGTGGTAACACCAGCACCGCCGCCTACTGGACCAGATCTGCCTGCGACAGGTAATCGGGTCGTTGTCAACACAGGTTTCTTGAACATACGTAGTGGGCCCAGTGCCGGCTTTGGTGTGGTTGCTACTGTCCCGGGAGGCACAGAACTAGCGGTGGTTGGACGTGCATCCGATGGTGTGTGGTTCTATGTAGAAGGACTATTTGGACGGGGCTGGGTTAACAATCAATTTGTACTATTCAGGGGCGATTACAGTAGTGTGCCTGTGATAGAATTTGGCAGCTGAGAAAAACGCCTGAGACTTGGCGCTCTGCGCTCTGCGCAGGGCGCTTTTTGATTGACATCACTTGAAAGAAGATTTGACGTGCACTGTAGCGGTCATGTCGACAACAGCGAGGGAGAATATGGCTCGTCTAGCAGAAAAACTTATCGCGTTAAAAGACCGTGAAAGTCGTTCGCATCTTTCCAGCGCAATCTTTGGATCTGTTGTAAATCTGCCAGCGAGTCTTTCCAGACGAGCGCCAGTAAGAATCGGTATGTGGCCCTGTGTCAGTGATGATGACCCAGAACTCGTTATGGGCCTCTGGACAACCTTTGCTTACATTCTGGAGCTTTGGCAGGACATCACAGTATACCGTCTGTTTGTTAGAGTAGGGGAGGATGTGGACGAGTCATACGAATGGCAGATCGAACACTCGCAGTTTCCCATCGAAGACTGGCAGCTCAACGATCTTGATGAAAACATCGCAATTTCGGGTAATGTAACGAGGTCTGATGATTCTCTCGCTTTGCGTGTGACCCTGGAAAATGATCTGAGCGATGAAGAAGATTCTGAGGGTAAGGAGTTTTCTTATGAAGCTCGATCATGGATGGATCTATTGTGCCAACTGCCGCAAATCGCGAAGGATGTTGTTCGTGAAGTAGGGGCCTATCGCCGCGATGAAACTTTGCCATTCTTTGAATGTGACGTGCCAGATGTAGTGAAACTAAATTCGGAGCGTATTGTCAGTCTCTTAAGAACAACGTTTGCCTGGGAACGAGATATATTACTATTTCTCTGGGGGTTAGAGTGGGATGATGAATCGATTATCCACTCAACAAAAGAGCTTGAAGGTTTTGTGAAGGGTGAAGAAAATTTTGTCGCCAGCTGGATTGTAGCTCAAGCTCTAAGAAGATCCATGCTTCCTGGATTAGCTTACATTGGCGACCTAATACTGCCGCAGATAGACTCTGTTATCGAAACTTCTGGTTTTGCAGATAGTATGTGTGTGCTTATTGCAGACAGTTTGTTTGAAGCGGGCTACGCAGAGAAAGCGTATCAATTACTTCAGGTCGGACGCGAGCGTAATCCTCGCTCATCCTTAATCACAGTCAAATTGGCGAACAGCTTAGCTCGTGGAGGTCGAATCACTGAAGCAATAAGCATTATTCAGTCTGCACTAAAGTCAGAAATGCAATCAGCTAATTTATACGAGCAGTACGCAAGTTTGTTAGCAATTGTACGGCAGTATGGCGTACCAATTGAGACCCTCACGCTTATCGACGCCACGACGATTACCGACGCCGAGATTGTTGTTGAGGCCATTCGCGCATATGATCTTGCATTCGCGCTCAAACCGCCGTCTATCAGGGCACTTCACCGTCAAGGCCTATTATTGCTACATCATGATGAGCAGCGATTCTGGAACACATTCCAAAAGATTATTGAGTTAGGTGGTCAGGAGCAGATATCAGATCTCATTCAAAGTTTGGACGAGATTGATGATGTCGGGCCAGCTGTGGTAATGCTGCAGCGTTCGATAAAGGAAGAGAAAACACTGGAGAAACTGCTTAACTTAGCACAAGTAATGATACTGAATGACGAGGAAGCAGTACACTCAGTGCTGGATGAGGCTTGGAATCTGACGAGTACAGCTGAAGATAAATCTCAAATCGAGCAGTTGCGTCTTAATAGTGTTGATGACACTTTCGAAAACCGCTTTGCGGAGTTGTCTGCCATGATAGAAGCAGGTAATAGCCCAAGTGGTAGCGATGTTGAATTCTTAGAGGATGTTGTGGCTGATGCGCCGCACTTTGTCAATGCATACCTCACTCTTGCACGCGCGTATCTGATCTGGGGTGATGACGAGGCTGCGCTCGAGGTTTTGTTGGATGCGGACAAGTTGATACCGTCGCATCCAGACATTATGGAACGCCTCGCTGAAGCACTATGGCGAAGTGGCGAACAAGAACTCGCATTCGAATATCTGAACCGTGGCCTCGAAGAAGACCCTAACCATGTTCCTTTGTTGGTTAGGGTGGGGCGATACCTCTTTGACAATAATCAATACGATGACGCGAAACTTTACATTGCACGCGCCGAAGTAATCGCACCGCGCGCTTCTGAGTTGAGTGATCTACGAGCGTACATTGCTCAGCATTTAAGTGGCGAATAATTAAGCAGCATAATTCCAGAGCTATTGGGAGCGTTATTTAATCACTATCTGTCCTGATGTAAGATTTGTCAACGCTGCCATTAACTCCTCATATTTGTGTGAGGCAACTTTGATAGCCAGATCAACTTCGTCACTAAATGTTTCTTTAACGATATCAGCATGATAGTCACTCAAGATGCGCCGAACCTGGATTAGGTAACGGTAGTGCAATCTACAATACATGTCGCGCGTTTCAACCAACGTTTGCGTGGGTAACCCTCCAAGGGCTAGCTGTGCTGCCTCAGTGTATGCGCGCACCAAACCGCCAGTGCCGAGCTTTTTCCCACCAAAATAGCGCGTCGTGACGAGCGCAATATCGCCAATTTGAGCGCCGCGCAATACTGCCAAGCTTGGTCGTCCAGCTGTCCCAGATGGTTCACCCGCATCGCTCATACCTTCGGTGACATTCTCGCCAAAGCCCACTATGAATGCGTAGACATGGTGTGAAGCATCTGGCATTTCTTCACGTATCACAGATATGAAGTGCCGTGCCTCATCTACCGTGGGTGCATGAGTGATTGTTGTGATGAAACGCGACCCTTTGATTTCATGGCAATGGCGATGTGTGGATGTAGGTATGCTGTAGCCAGTCATAAAGGTAGTTTTTTTATAATTGCCGACAGAAAACGAGTTATGACATATTTTGAAGGAAGATAGCGAACAAGGGCGGTGTAATCGTGAGGTAGCGCGTCGGCGTAATAGATAGCAAACCTTTTGCTGTTAATGTTTGAATGGTACGCTGCGGGAAATCCGTAACTTTGTTTTTAGATACAACGGCCTGGAGCAAGCTTTTTTCTTCCGAATTTAAACTTTGCCAGATAATATCGCACTCACGCTCTACAGATGCCTGAACAGATAGGGCGTTCAGTACCTGATCAAGCGCATAAGTGGATGGCAGATTCTGGAGGATGTTGCTGCAGCTCAATACAGCGCGCATCAATCCGGCGTGATTGCCTGTACAGTGCAGAATGAGGTGGCGAACATGATCGGCAATTGGTTCCTCACCCAAGATTGCATGGTTGAGCATCGCATTCGCATCTTGCTCGCTGTACGGACCAACGAAGAGCTTATTGTTAACGAGAAGCTCTGAGAAGGGCTCAAGTTCGTAAGAATTCAACCCCAGATCAACGACAACATAATTAAATTCTTTGCGAGAGAACGTCACAAACAACAGGTTGCCTTTTCGCTGATCGCGCAGACCACGCAAGGCCCTAAAGAAAGACGAAGGTATTTCGCGTAACCATACCTCAAGTTCGTCAAACATGAGGATAAGTACATAGCCGTGTCGATACAACAATTCTAAGCCTAGTTCGAGGTAGCGCAAACCCATATATGCGAACAGTGGGTTGCTGCCGTCCTGCAGCGATTGATACGCCTCGAAGAATATCCTGGCATCATTTTTGAGATCGGACATCGGGTAAAGAGTAATATATATGCGATGCATGATCAATTCACAGGCGGCCCAAGCGCGGTATTGCTCGTCATGAGAGGAGGCCAAAGTACCTAGGAGGTGCGGATCCAGTATAAGTGTACAGAGCTTTGCGCATTCAGGAGATGAGATGTAGTGCTCACAAACAGCGCCGCTGCCAAGATGATGTAGAAGATTGGATTTGCCGACGCTACCTATACCCACTAAGCTGACAGATTCACGGCGCTGCCAAGCTGCGGTGACGTATGAACACTCCTTTTTGCGGTACGACAGATCATGCTGGCGCAACTTGCCCACCGATTACACATGATAAAGTTTAATACTTATATTTGCACATATATGCAATTATATTGCAACTTAGATAAAAAAGTGCCCCATAGGAGATTCGAACTCCTGTTTCCGCCTTGAGAGGGCGGCGTCCTAGGCCTCTAGACGAATGGGGCAATTGTCGGTTATTGTAGCGACGCAGGCTGTTCCCGTCAAGAGAGACAGATACGAATTCAGCTGCCTGATCCGAAGTTGCGTGATTCAATACAGTTGCCTGTCATCTGTCGTCTACCATGTTGCGCCTGGGAATGTATTCACTCCTGCATGCACTCCTAGCCTCTTGTACATTTGGAAGCCGGTATATGGATGCCCAAGAATACCATCATGAATCGCCCACGAACGGCCTCGCACGGTTTGCCATGCATCTGGACTTCGGAATGGGTTTTCGTGCGTTAGGCGCTCGTGATACATGCCGCCTGGTTGAAACTCATTGTGAATTCGCTGCATTTCATGCAAGCCGCGCATGTAACTAAAGCCATAACGTTCGAAAACTATCGCGTTGTGATAAGCGAGCGGCTCTATCAAAAATAAATCATGCCCCATGTTCGCGACGAACTCTTCAAAGATCGGGACCGAACGTTTAAACACACGCATGCCATTCCTGACCTGGCCCGGAGCCAATCCTGCCCTCAACGCAGCAATTTCGGCTGGTTTATTTCGGGATACAGTGCCAAAGTGCGTCGAATTGCCATACTGATCTATGTCAACGTTAAATCGTGGCGAATCTGGGTCGTTAACGATTACAAGCAGTACCAGTAACTGATTGTTAAACGTATCTGCCATATTCAAGTACAGCATTGGATCACGATCAGCTGCATGACGTCTGACTGAGATCTCCATTGCTCTGCTACCAGCTGGACAATGGAACCATATCACCTTATGGCCATCATGCTCATGGGTTCGCTGATCAATGTTATAATCCTTATAAACCCATTCTGGAATTAAATGACCATATATCCAGAACTTGTCTTCATCCGGCAAATCATTAATCTCGCGCAGCGAGCGTGGCCATTTCGTACTCATGACTGCCCCTTTATAGCGCGACGAATTTGACGCTGCGCGTCGCGTTTTGCTATATCTTCACGCTTGTCGTAACGTTTCTTGCCCCGGGCAATCGCGATCTGAACCTTTGCGAGTCCCCTTTCTAGATACAGCTGTGTCGGAACAGCGGTATAGCTTTGTTCACGAATCTTGTCAGCGATTTGAGCTATTTCTTTGCGATGCAATAGGAGTTTTCTAGGGCGACGTGGCTCATCATGTCCAAATCGATGAGCCTGCTCATAGGGGGCAATGTGTACGTTCATGAGCCACAACTCGCCGTCACGCTCTTGAACAAAACCTTCAGTGATGTTGACACGATTGCCGCGGATAGACTTAATTTCGGAACCGAGTAATGATAAACCTGCTTCATATCGTTGCTCAAGTTGATAATCGTGGCTCGCGCGCCGATTTCGCGCGATTACCCTGTTGGATTCACCCATTGAGCGAGTACTCCTATTCTCCAGCTTCTTCGCTGGACAAGACAACATTCAGATGTCGAATTGCTTCGCCCATCTCGACATCTCGTCCACTCTCGTCAGGAATCATAGTAATGTCCGGCGCTAGCCCTACTCCATCTAATGGTGACCGATCTGGTGTTAGCCATTCGGCGGACGTGATATGTATTGATGATCCATCACTCAGAGTAAATATCTGTTGCACGGTGCCTTTACCGAAAGTTTGCTGGCCTATCACAATCGCCCGATCGCGATCCTGCAAAGCGGCTGCGACTAGTTCCGATGCGCTTGCCGTATTCTGATTAACAAGCACCACTAATGGCAAAGCTGTAGGATCAACATCAGACTTGACTTCAAATTCTCTCTCGCCCGCCCTATTGATCTCATAGGCGATGATGCCAGAATCTAAGAAGCGACTCGCTACTGATATGGATTCTTCAAGCAAGCCACCATTATTCTTGCGCAGGTCAAGAATGAGCGCCTCAGCTCCAGCCTTGCTGAGTTCGATCAAAGCATAATCCAACTCCCCGGGCGTGCGAGCAGTAAACCGCATGATATGAATATATCCGATTGTTGGGTCTTCCTGAACGGGATACCACACGAGCGAGGGAACGTTTATGACCGCAAATTCGACAAATGTTGTGATTTGTTCTCCATCTGGCATCACTCGGTAAGTGATGTCAACGCCGTTGCCGGAAGTCACCTCCCCTCTGAGCTTCTGGTCAAGGATATCAGGTTGAGTATTTATATCGACCGGCTCACCATTTATTGCGATAAGTTCCGATCCTTCAGATATACCGGCGAGTTGCGCTGGGCTGTCCTCATAGGGATACAATAGCAATCGTCCTTGCTCATCCCTTCTTACAAGTATGCCCGCCCCTCCGTATGTGCCAGCCAAAACATCCGCCTCACTCTGGGCTACTGGAGGCTCAATGAAGAATGTGTTCCGATCCTCGAGTGTGGATAGCACGCCCCGGATGGCAGCGTACTGGCGTACGATGACATCCGGTTGCTCACCGAGATAGACTGTGTCTAACAAATGTTGCATTTCATTCAGTAGGTGATAGGTGTCAGTCCCCGCAGAAGCATTTACAGGAAATGAAGGGCTGAATTTAGGACCAAGTAGGTCTCTCAGCATAAACCCAGATGCAAAGACGACCGCAAACGTCAGTCCTAGAATTCCGCCAAGCACCAATGATCGCCCATACTTCATCGCAAAACCTATCTATCGTTGTAAATCCGTTCGTCTTGTCTTTAAGTGTAAGTTGATTGCTTTATCCCTTACAATATACTATATACCGTTGAGCTACCTTCTATCTCATTGTGAAGTCAACATCAACCCAAGAACTGTGAGGTGTACGTATGGCAGACAGCGAGAGCAACGCTCTTGTTCTTGTCGTGGACGACCAGAAGCCGGCAGCGGAATTACTAAGCCGCATATTCATAAGTAACGGCTTCGAAACACTATCTGCCTACAATGGTCATGACGCACTTACGTATGCTCAGCGCTCTCAGCCTGATCTCATTCTACTTGATGTGATGATGCCTGAGATAGATGGATATGAGGTTCTACGTCGATTAAGAAACAATCCCAAAACAGCGCAGATTCCGACAATCTTAGTTACTGCCAGAGTGGAGCCTGACGACATCGAACACGGGCTTCAGCTTGGCGCCGACGACTATATTCCCAAGCCAATTGAGCCACGTGAGCTACTCGCGCGTGCACGCAGCAAAATAGAGGCTGCGCAGCTACGAGCTGCTTTGCAACGCCGCACAACAGACCTAGAAGCATTATTACGCGTCAGCGAAGAACTCAATGCTAATCTGCAAATTGACGAATTGTTAGATCTTCTGCTCTACCTGTTGATTGACCTTCTTCCTTGCGATATGGTAGCTGTTTATCGACTAGATGAAAACAGCTCAGTATCGGATTATCGTGCACGACTTCCAGACGGGAGCCAAGTCACGCATTATATTGACCCATCTGCCCTAACACACGAATTTCAGCGACACAACGACACAATTTGTTGGTCCAACAATGAGCACTGCATCATTGATAGTGACTTTCCATATGGTGTAGCTGCGCCGATGAAACTCGCGTCGGAGTTGCACGGCTTAATTCTTCTCATGGCACATACGAGCTTCGACGAGCCAAGCCTTCGTTTACTCGAAGGCATCGCACGTCAGGTGACGCTATCTCTTAGAAATGCTGAACTATTTGAGTTGAGAGCAAACTACGCTGCTCAACTGAAAGCGACTGTTGAGCAACGTACCGAAGAACTACGTAAAGCCCAGCAACTGTTAATTCGGTCAGAAAAACTAGCGTCTGTGGGCCGTCTAGCGGCTGGCATAGCCCATGAGATAAATAATCCTTTACAGCCTATTCTACTAATTATGGAAGGTGTCCTCGAAGACATACAACTGGGACATGAATTAGATGCATCGGATATCGAAGAAACTTTGAGAAGCGCACAGCGCATAAAGCGAATTGTTGACCGTCTATTGCAGTTTACGCGCAAAAGAGGTTCAGAAATTCCAGATATGGAAGTTTTAGATGTTACGAGCGCGATTCAGAATGTTATCGCATTGAGCCATAAGTACTTTCAGCATGAACATATCGATCTGGTTACACACTTGACACCAGACAGCTACATTCATGGGAATAGAGATCAACTCGAACAGGTATTTCTCAATCTAATGCTCAACGCTCGGGCAGCGATGCCCAGCGGCGGGACGTTGACAATTGCGTCGTTTGTTGACGAATCAGAACTCATAATCAAGTTCGCTGATACCGGAGTTGGAATCTCTCCTGATTTAATCAATAACATCTTTGAACCCTTCGTTACCAGCAAAGAGGATGGTACTGGGCTCGGTTTGTTCATCAGCTACGGGATCATTCAAAATCACCAGGGCGCTATTGACGTCCATAGCGAACCTGGTAACGGGACCACAATGACAATCCGCTTACCACTGTTCGAGGACGAGCCCGAAGTTTTCGAATGAATCGCGTGGTAGCACGCAAGCATCTATTCAACTGGTTGTAATGCCGTCTCCAGTTCGCGAATGGAAATTTCGCCGGCACCAAGAGCCCGGATGAGATCTATGGGTACAGCGATAGTTCGCAAAACTTGTGAACTGTCGCAATCAAACAACCTAACACCAACAGCTGAGATATCGTCGTCAATACTCAAATTACTTGCCGACCAGGAGAGAATTTGTTCTATAATACTCCCCGCATTAGGGCCTGGGATCGTGCAGACTTGAACAACAGTTGTGGAGCCCAAAGAGGTTGCACTATTGACCAGTGCTTCATCTGCGAATTCGATTTCAGTAAATGCCTCGCGTAGCGCGGTCGTCTGCGCACTTTGATCAACACTCTCGCTTGTACTAACAACCGGTGTCCCAGGTGTGTCAGGCGTTTCTGCTATTTCACTAGCTGTTTGTTCCGGCGTAACTTGGGTAGGTGTTAAAGCGGATTGACCTGAAACAATGGCTATCGCGGTTTCAGTTGCTTGCTCATCAACAGTTACCGGTTGTTCGTTACCGCTGTTGAGCAAAAATAGTACAACTACCACAACCACTAGAGCGGCGGCAACAAAGTACAACCAGGATGGACGAGTTCGTTCGTGCGCAGGTTCATCGGGGCCTACAACTTTCGTGGGAAGCTGGACGGACTCAGTAGGTACCGCCGGATTTTCAGCCATATCAGCACCAGGCATTTCGTCCGTTACCATCGCAGTCTCGCCAGCGAGCTCGCGCTGTGGTAGACGTTTAAGCGATTTGATTTGAGGTGCCAAAGGCCCTTTGTCCGCCTCACGCCACAAAGCCGCGATACCCGGATAATCTGGGGCGAGCGTTACCACGCGCTCGAGTGCGTCGCGACCTCTTTCTTCATCCTCAACAGCGTGCGCATATATCCACCACACATCTGGATCTTGGGAATTCGTTTGAAGGAGAGGTTCAAGCAAACTGCGTGCCTTAGCATGCTGACCTTCTTCTATCAGACGATGTGCATCATTCAAAATCTCGGATACAGTGGGCATCTGCCGTTTATCTCCCTGGGCTGAGGTAGGTTGCAGTCTGAGTGCAAACTGCCTGACCAATACTTTGGAGTTTACTGTCAGAGTTGTTCTATAGCAACTCTGATAGTGTAGCATGACCCCTGCTGCTGTCATATTGATATGTATAATCGCTAATCATAGACAAGGAAGCACTATTGCATTACCGTTGTAAATGCAACAAAGCGCGGAATAAAAAGGACCATCCGCATTGGATGGCCCGCATTGAGATTTCATTATGCCCTGGAGAGGACTCGAACCTCCACCCCTTGTCAGGACACGGCCCTCAACCGTGCGCGTCTGCCAGTTCCGCCACCAGGGCAATCACTGGACGTATTATAATTCCCCTACCCTCACTGTCAATCCTTACCCTACTCTATTTCGCTTGCCTGTACTATCGTTAACAACGGTTTTAGTGTTATTCTCGCTAAAACGGACACAACTACTTAAGCGATTGGCACCAAAAGGATATCTCCATGCGAATCGCCCTCGATGCAATGGGAACCGATAGTCGCCCAGAGCCTGACGTGGCTGGTGCGGTCATGGCTGCAAAAGAATTCGGTGATACGATTATTCTGGTCGGACCGAAGAGTATAATTGAAGCTGAACTGAAAAAGCACGCGGTCGATCAGCTCGCGATCGAGATCGTTGATGCACCATCTGTTGTAGCGATGGAAGAAAAACCTAGCGTAGTACTGCAAATGCCAGACAAGACATCTATGCACCGTGGTATGCAGCTTGTCAAGGATGGTCAGGCGGATGCGTTTGTCACGATGGGCAATACTGGTGCAGCCATGGCAATCGCCACCCTGAAGACACTACGCCGCATCGCCGGCGTGAAACGCCCTGCATTGACTTCAATCTTCCCGATTTATGAGAAAAAGATCATCTTTCTTGATATTGGTGCCAATGCAGATGCTAAGCCAGAGTGGCTGTATCAATTTGCGACCATGGGCAGCATTTATGCCCAGTCTGCACTGGGTTATTCCACCCCACGCGTTGCAACTTTGTCAATTGGTGAGGAAGAGGGTAAGGGGAACCAGCTTCTCACTGAGACCGAGGCATTGCTGAGGAAGGCAGATGAAATCAACTATATCGGCCATGTTGAGCCTAAAGAAATTCTCAGGCAAAATGCCGAGGTTATCGTGTTTGATGGTTTTGTTGGCAATGTGTTCCTGAAGACGTTTGAGGGAGCTATTACATATTTCGGCGGATTATTGCGCGACGAGCTGGAAAGCAGCTTGATGACAAAATTGGGCGCACTACTGTTGAGACCTAGCTTTCGTCGTGTACGACAAAAACTGGAAACAGGAAACATTGGTGGCGCCCCTCTGCTGGGGGTGAATGGCGTCGTCATTATAGGACACGGGGGTTCCAATGCGACAAGTATTAAGAACGCTATCGGCCAGGCGAGAGTGGCCGTTGCCGGACAAACAGTCGAGTTACTCAGACAACACTTTGCAAGTAAAAGTGTAGTATTAGGCTAATTGGATGGTTGATCAACGCGCCAACAGTCAGGAACAGCTCAACGAAATAAAGTCCCTTTTGGCCAGAAGAGAGGTCAAGCGCGCAGATGTCCTCATTACGCGTTTGCTACGCTCTCCTTTAACTGGCCAAAGCGAAATAGATCTGCTGCTGCTGCGCGTTGAGGCGCGTATTGTCACTGAACGCCCAGAGGACGCATTTCAAGATATCCAAACTCTAAAAAGCAGATTTTCCGCATCGCAGCGTCTCCCACCCATTCTCAGACAGCTTGAAGCAGACGCATTCTTGTTGCGTTATGAGATGGCACTAGTTGGTTTCGCAGACAAGGGTGACATTCAGGCTGCGAGAGGAATCTACGAAGCACTTCTGCAAGAGGAGCCTGATTATGATAACACGGGATGGGTTAACTATCAGCTGGGCCGGTCGGCGCTTATGCTATCAGATGTTGAGTTAGCAGAGCGCTACTTCAAGTCTGCACTGTTTTCCCCAAGTAGTTTGCCCGATTTGACTGCATACTGCTATGAAAGATTAGGCTTCATCGCCTACTACGAGAAACGCAGTGCAGAACAGGCATGCATGTTTCTTGATAAAGCGATCCACACCTACCCCGCTCATGCACCAGTCTTATGGCTGATTCGAGTCCATCTGCTGAAAAGTCGCGTGTTGAGAACAGTTCAACCTCTAGAAGCTCTCAAATCAATAGACGAAGCTGAAAAACTTGCGTCTTATGCGAGGTCAATACAACGTGCGATTCTTGCTGAAATCGCTCTCGTCCGTGGCGAGATATTGTCAGACATTCCTGGCCAAAGTGCTCGCACCATAGAAGCACTTCAGGAATTCCTACAGGCGAGCAAACTGCCTCCGGGCGTGGACGTAACTTGGTCCCGGGCATATGAGATGCTTGCAGACGCACACTATCGGGAAGGAAATTTCGAGCGCGCAGCAGAAATGTATGAGAATACCCTGCGGTACAATCCAGATCATCCTTGGGAGAACGCATTACTCTACAGGACTGCGCTTTCACACTATCACGCAGGTGATTATGCTCGTGCACTGAATATACTTGAGCGAGTGATTCCACATTGGGACGAGGTCGGAGCAGATGCATTTAGTGGTTATGTCTTGTACGGTGACGTGCTTACTGCATTGAGTCGCGTGAGCTCAGCAAGCTATGCCTACGATTTAGCGATGCAACATGCGCCAGCCGGCGCTGATATCACTGAAATCAAACAGAAAAAACACGCAATTCAACAGGTGACACGTGAGCGTTAATGGATATCGCGATATGAAAGAGAACATCATACCGAACCAAGTTATCGTGATTGGTGGAGGTTTAGCAGGTTCAGAAGCTGCCTGGCAACTTGCAGAACGTGGCATCAAGGTTCGACTTTATGAAATGCGTCCCGACAAGTCTACTGGCGCACATGTGTCAAATCGTCTGGCTGAGCTCGTCTGCAGCAATTCGCTGGGCTCTAAACTACCCGATCGTGCTACAGGTATGTTGCAGCAAGAGCTGAAGATATTGGGGTCTCTGCTGTTGAACTGCGCAGAACAGGCGGCATTGCCGGCTGGGGGCGCATTGGCCGTAGATCGCGAAATGTTTGCTCAACTCGTGACAGATGCGATTCATAGGCATGAGAATATTGAAGTGATCCGAGAAGAGGTAACATCACTTCCAGAAGGAGTGCCAACAGTTGTAGCGACTGGTCCATTGACTTCTGATGCGCTTGCACATGACATCGCGAGCATTACAGGGCAAGAGTATCTGTATTTTTACGATGCGTTGTCCCCTATTGTGGCAGCGGAAAGTGTAGACATGTCTGTGGCCTTTCGTGGAAATCGGTATGATCGTGGGGAAACGGAAGCCGGAGACTATATCAACTGTCCATTGAACAAAGAAGAATACCTTCAGCTCGTCAACGCACTTCGCGAAGCGGAAACAATAGAATTACGTGACTTTGAACGAGAAGATCCTAACTTCTTCGAGGGCTGCGTACCGGTTGAACAATTAGCAAAGCGTGGTGATCGCACGCTTGCATTTGGGCCAATGCGCCCCATTGGTTTGATCAATCCCCATACGGGCAAACGGCCATATGCAGTCGTTCAGCTTCGACAAGATAATCTTGCCGGTAGCTTATATAACATTGTTGGTTTTCAGACCAACATCCGATGGGGCGCTCAAGCTGAGGTGCTGCGCTTAATTCCTGGCCTCGAGAATGCGGATTTTGTCCGAATGGGACAGATGCATCGCAACACATTCATAAATGCGCCTGTTCTTTTGTATCCGACTATGCAATTTAAGCGCCGGAATGATCTGTATTTCGGAGGACAGATTACAGGAGTCGAGGGCTACGTGGGCAACATAGCTACAGGGCTTGTTGCCGCAATCAACATGGCGCGGCAAATTTATGGTCTCTCAGCGTGGGTCCCGCCACGCACAACGATGCTTGGAGCGCTGTGCTATTATGTAACACATGCGAAACCCGATGATTTCCAACCTATGAAAGCGAACTTTGGTATTCTGCCAGAACTTGAAGACCAGATCAAAAGTAAAAGTGATCGGAAAGTGGCCTACTCAGCGCGAGGTCTGGAAGCGATGAGAGAAGCGATAGCGCAGCTCGAAGACCCTATACTTCAGAAAACCACCAACACAGAATCATTCACAAACTAGTAAAGTCCTATACGAGATGTTAGAAAACGCGAGACTGAATACAGAGACAGCATTCCTGGTGGGAGTTCAACTACGCGGTAGCCATCCCCTCCTTTCCATGGAAGATTCGCTACGTGAGCTTGCCTTATTAGCCGATACAGCCGGCATGAAAGTCATTGGCCAGACATCTCAGACTATCTCAGATATCAATCCAGCGACATTGGTTGGTAGTGGTAAGGCACAAGAAATACTGGAGGCCGTAAAGGAGCTCAACGCCAACGCCGTAATTTTTGATGATGAGCTCTCACCCAGACATCAGCGTGAGCTGGCGAAGTTACTTGGGAATGAGATCAAATTATTGGATCGTTCTGCTTTGATTCTGGACATATTTGCACAACATGCCAATACGCGTGAAGGCGCGTTACAAGTCGAGCTGGCTCAATACGAGTATCGCCTACCCCGTCTAACGCGGCAGTGGACGCATTTAGCTCGCCAGGCAGGTGGTAGTGCCACTGGTGGGGGCGTAGGATTGCGGGGACCTGGTGAGACGCAGCTCGAGGTTGACCGTCGTGAGATTAGTCGGAAGATAGATAAGCTTAAGCGTGATCTTGAACGAGTGCGTCAACAAAGAAGACAATATCGGCAACAACGCGAAAAATCCGGAATCCCAGTGATTGCACTTGTTGGCTACACAAATGCCGGCAAATCCACCCTGCTTAACCGTCTGTCGCAATCCAGTGTCTACGTGGCTGATCAGTTGTTTGCCACGCTGGATCCAACTACACGTCGAATAGAACTTCCTTCGGGCCGACATGCTTTGATTACAGATACAGTAGGATTTATTCAAAAGCTGCCCACAACTTTGATTGCTGCATTTCGAGCAACGCTCGAGGAGACGCAAGAAGCCAATCTGCTGCTCCATGTGGTCGATGCTTCTCATCCCAATGTGGCTAGCCATGTTGAGGCGGTTGAAGATACTCTTGCTGAGATCGACATACCTGATGTACCCCAACTTCTAGTCTGGAACAAGATAGACCGGATACCAGACACATACGAACGCCCCCATTTAGAAGATGCCAGTGGCTATCGCAGACACGTGATGGTATCAGCACATACCGGGAAAGGTGTCGACGAGCTCTTACAAGCGATCGAGGAAGCGTTGCAAGAACAACTCTATAAAACTACCCTGATGATCCCACACCATCGTGGCGACCTTTTATCCGTATTGTATGAGAAAGCACGTGTCATATCGGTTATTCATGGCGAGGAAGGAACGCGAGTAGAGGCTGAGTTGCCCCTCGCGATTTACCAGAGATACATAGACTTTGTCGTGAATGCTACAGGGGAGACTATAGATTAGCCCATGTTCAAACGCATTGATCAGTCAAACCTACTCGTACGATTATTGCAAGGGTTCTCTTCGTGGTTAGCGCGCAACCGCGGCTTACCTATTATGTGGGGCATCGTTTTAGTAGCTTTGGGGTTCCTTTTGGAGCTTGCTGATGTGTGGGTTGAGTCACCTGCGTTAACTGTGGCACAGATTGTACTGCGTAATGTCGGTATTCTGATTGCACTTATTGGTCTGCTGCTGCTAGAGCCATTGGGCAAATAGAACAACGAAGGGACCAGTGTCAATCAGAATACCGACGTGGATTGTTCTACTCGTACAAGCTTAACCAGTATATCTCTGGTCGATATATCGCATGAACGAACAGCCGTAAATCAGGCGAAATGGTCAGACCAGAAAGTGGAGCGGGTAAATCTGTGAAGACCACAATCTCCACGTCTTCTCCTAGACACCCCTCTTCAACACAATCATCTGGCCATACGCGTCCTACTACCCCACGTGTTCCCAGCGCATATGTGAAGTAAAGGTAGCCGTCCTCTGCCATTACCAAATTTGATACATTCTGCAACCCACTGACAAGTGGATTCAATGTTACGCCTGAAAGCTCTTCCTCTTCGGTAGCTTCTGGGATTTCTATATACTCAAACCACTCAATCGCTCTTCTAGCACTGCCGTTATTGGCAACGAAAATACGATCGCCTTGCCTGGCAAGGCCAGTTGGCGATCGGAGCCCTTCAACAAGCTGCTTGATCTCACCTTCCCTACTTGTGATCACGATGTTGTTTTCTAGTAGGTTAGTTATGAGAAATCTCTCACTGTCCAAGTAGAGAATTCCCCACGGACCTTCTAGTTCATCTGTGATGACTACTGGTGTGCTTCTCGTTTCATCAATTAATATCAACTGATTCTTCGGGAAGTCTGGAATCCAGAGATTGAAGCCTGACTCCGTCTCTTCCGCGTGTAGTGTATGACCGTCTTCGACACCAAAAACGAAGGTCTCTGTTGCGCCCGTTACGGAGTCAACTTCGTAAAGAGTCCAGTCACCATTGCATGCTGTGTAAAGCATGTCATTGAGATAGACTATGCCGTTGGGCCTTTGCACGTTTCCGACGAGAATAGAGAAATCCTCTTGTGTGTAGCTATTTGGTAGTTCTTGTTTCTCTTGGAGATTGGTAATCTCGGTTTCTTGTGTCTGTGCTGTTGATGGAATGCCTATTGCAATTAACAGCAGAATCGACGTCGCCAATATTCCTGTGTGTCTAATGACTATGCGAAATCTCTCGTTTCGTACATTGCACTGCCACATAGAACGTTGTTCCTTCACCTTCACGACTCTCCAACCATATTCGACCATTGTGGTTCTCAACAACAGTCTTCACAAGACTTAACCCCAGGCCAGTTCCACTGATATGCTCCGCACCAGCCTGACGCCCTCTGAAAAATCGTTCGAATATTTTGGCATGTAAGTGCGCAGGAATACCTATGCCATCGTCTTTTACCACAAACAAAATGTCATCAGCATCCTGGTAAACCTTCACAACAACCTGTCCTTCAGATTTGCAAAATTTGATCGCATTCTCAACTAGATTGATCATCGCACGTTCAAACTGTGAACGATCCACTGCAAAAGGTCCAACATCTTCTGCAATATCAGTACTCAGTGAGACGTGTTTCTCATGAGCAAATGAGCTTAACTCATCAATGATGCTCTTTACAATATCTTTTGGAAAACAAATTTCATCTAGTCTGGGTCCTAATCTCAAGCGCTCAAGATCAAGTATCCCGCCGATAATACGATTCATCTTCTCTAGTTGCCGCTCTAATTTATCCAAAGAGAATACAACACCAGCATGTCGCTCTTCATCTGGTATGTACTCAATCACATCCTCACGAATTAGATCCAAATTAGCCATAGCTGCTTGCAACGGGTTCTTCAAGTCATGGCTAGTCATCCGGATCATCTCACTCTTGATTCGATCAAGCTCAATCAAATCCGTCACATCGTTGAGTACTGCTACCCAACCTTCAACTTTTTTGTGCCCTAGCCTTGTAATGTAGGCAATGTAGCTTTTTCGCGAGATCGTAACCTCATACACGTAGACCCCTTCTCGAGCTACTGTTCGCAAAAGGAGGCGATAGTTCTTGGGCAGAAGATCATAGTCCAGTAACTGCGTAACAAGTCTCTGCCGGTCTTCAGAATTCAATCTAAAGACATCCTGTGCAGCAGAATTTGCAAACATCAAACGCAGCTTACGATCCACTACCAAGACGGGATTCAGTGTGCTCTCAAGGACCGCTGCTAATTGGCTGTTGGTTTCGCGTAACTGATTAGCAAGTGCTTTCTGCACCTTGAAGTTCTGAGCCTGTGATACGGTTACAGATGCTTGCGCGGAGAGTAATTCGATCAAACGCAGGTCTTCTTGATCAAATAGGCGACCCTGTTTACCCGCAATTGCCAACAAAGCTCCAATAACTTCGCCACCATATACCAGTGGACACGCAATAACCGAACCAAAACTCTGATTAATGCTCGGCAAATCAGACTTTTCACTCCAGTCACGTTGGTAATTCCCGATGATGACAGCTTTTTTCGTTACGGTTGCATAACCAACTACACCATCGCCGAGTCCCATATTCTGTCCAACGAGATGATTCGGCAAAGAATGTGAAGCAACAAGTCTAAGCACGCTATCTTCAATCAGAAAAATTGCTGTAGCGTCTGCCCTAATCCATTCTGCTACCTCACGCGCAATCTCGAGGAGAACAGCGTCTGTCGCGATCTGCCCTATCATTGCGCGATTAACTTCGTGTAGAGATTCTAACTGTGTACTTCTAGAAACGAGCGGTTGAATGAGTGCCATGTCCATGATGGCAAAACCCAAGACAACGCTGCCAAGAGACAAAAACACATTACTTAGGGTGGTTATGCCGAGCTCGGGATTCAGTATCGCAGCTAGTTGCCCTACTGCACTTATCGCTACACCGACGAAGAAGATTCTGTTAATAATCTTGTTGCGGTATCGCCATAGCAAATAGAGCGTACCAAGAACAAAAATGACCGCCACGCTAGTTTGTATATTCGTGATTATACCGGCGTCGCTGCTTATGACTATAAGAAATACGGCGTACATCGTGATTACAATCAAACTACCCAATACCAGCGCACGAAAAAGACGAGGCTGTACTTCTGTCACAACAGTCACAAGTGCGTATAGAGTTATCGAAGAAGCCAAATAGCCAAGATCCACAACGCTACCAATTAATGAGGCTATCGACTGCGAAGGCGAAGAAACGGACATCAGCGACTGAGTCATTGTACTCGCTTGCCAGGTGATCACGCTCAACAAGAATAACAAGAAGAACTGCGTCACCATCCGCTTCAGATCGTACCAAACAAGAATGATAAGAAATGCCAATGAGAGGGCTAAAGCTACGCTATTGAAAACGAGTATGAATGGATTTACCGGCAACGCTTCCGGCATCAGAAGATTCGTCCAGTTGACGGATTCTCTGGATGTTTTTCAAAACGGTAACCCACCCGATGCTCTGTAAGGATATACAAGGGATTGGCGGGGTCCTGCTCAATCTTCCTGCGCAATTGACTTACATATACACGAGGATAGTAAACATCGTCATATTCACGTCCCCAAACTTGCTCAAGGAGATCACGTTGTGTAACAACTCGTCCTGCATTTTCCATCAAGACAGCAAGTAGCTTAAATTCAGTGGGGGTCAGGTGTACTTTACGCTGCTGCACATAGACTTGCCGTCGGTGCAAATCCACGTTCAGATAGCCATCGTCATAAACGCGTTCAGTTTCGCCGGCAATACTCTGGCTGCGGCGGAGTAAAGCTTTCACACGCGCCACAAACTCATTTAACCGAATCGGTTTGATTAGGTATTCATCAGCGCCAGCATTCAATCCTTCTACAACGTTAGCTTCGGTGATGGCTTGTGCAGACAATAGCATTATTGGTGTATCCGCTACCTCGCGAATACGCATACAAAGCGTAAGTCCGTTCATATCGCCAGGCATCACAATGTCTAACACAACGAGGTTGGGACGTTCTGCATGAAATGCACGCAGCCCTTCTCGACCGTCGCCTGCGAGAACAACTTCAAAGCCTTCGCGGCGAAGCTTACGCCCTAAAGCTTCGCGAATATCAAATTCATCGTCGACAATCAGCACTTTCATATTGGAAGTTTAGCATCAATCTCCGAACACTGACAAGTAAGACCATCAGTCTGACGGCGACTACCCGTCAGGCACAACCTATGCACATTCGCTATAATGGATTTAAGAAACATACTATAGCTCCACAAACAAGGAAAACTCGGCATGATTCCACGTCGGCTTCATAGGTATCAATTCATTCTGCTGTTCTTGTCAGTTGCTATTGCATTATTGGCGGCAGGATGCAATCTCGGCCCCGTTGATAGCGAATCAGCACTTACACCTGAACCGACGTCAGTCAGTGCTGAGCCAACCCGAACACTACTTCCAGAGGGGGCGCTCCCAACACCCGGGATTACCACCGCAACGCCTACCCCAACTGTGGTTGCATCCACACCCATCATTTCATTCCCTACAGCACGCCCGCCGATCGTCATACCCACATTTACGCAATTGCCGGTGAGTATCGTCATACTGTCGCCTGTGCCGGGCAATATTGCATCAGGGAATGTACAAATACTTGGTTCAGCAGTACATCCGAGTTTCCTGCAATACCGTCTGGAGTTCGGTCCTGACCCAAATCCCAACAACTTATGGTTTCCAATCACAAGTCTGGTTCAATCGCCCGTCCTAAATAGCACTCTGGGAATCTGGAACACTAATTCACCCGGTTCTCCGGACGGCGTGTACCAACTCCGTCTGAGGGTCTTTCTCCGTGACGGCCGGCAGGAGATCACAACCGTTGGCAATATCCGTATACGCAACCAGGCTCCTACCCCCATACCGAGCAATACTCCGAATATACCGAGGCCCATTGCTTCCTTCTCGCAAGATCGCACTTCAGGCGATGCGCCACTGGTTGTACGTTTCATCAATCAATCACAGGGCCAGATCAACAGTTTCGCTTGGGACTTCGGCGATGGTGGCAACAGCAATGCTATCAATCCAATACATACGTTCCAATCTCCAGGCGTTTACACAGTAACGCTTCGTGTAACTGGTCCGGGTGGCACAGCAAACGTGTCAAGGCAGTTCAATGTCACAAGTCCATCTGCACCCATAGCCGGATTCCAACCTAGTGTCGTTAGTGGGCCAGCGCCACTTACCGTCACCTTCAACAATACATCTACTGGAAACTTCACATCGAGTTCCTGGAACTTCGGAGATAATGAAACCAGCTCCGAACGCAACCCGACGCATACATTCAATACAGTCGGCACGTTCAACGTCATCCTTGAGATACGTGGACCAGGTGGCACATCGCGTACCGTACGCCAGATCACAGTTGAGAATCCTCAGATTCCGCCACCTCAGGCTAGCTTTCAAGCCGATCAAACATCTGGACTGGTCCCACTGACCGTGACTTTTAGCAACACAACCACCGGTGAAGTCACTCAGTACCTGTGGGACTTCAACGGTGATGGCATAACTGACAGCATCGACACCGATCCAACACACACATTTACGCAGAGTGGCAATTACACCGCACGTCTGACTGCCATTGGGCCAGGAGGACAAGCGAGTACAGATGTCCAGATCGATGTACAGCAACCACCTGATTCACCTACGGCAGCTTTTGCTGTTCAACCTTCGTCAGGTGAAGCCCCCCTTACGGTAAATTTCAGCAACCAAACCGTGGGGGATGTAACAAGCTACGAGTGGGACTTTGACAGTGATGGTACTGTCGATAGCACGGATGCCAATCCTCAGCATACCTACAACAACCCCGGCACCTATACAGCCGTTCTACGCGCCAACGGTCCTGGAGGTTCGACAACTGCCGACGCTATTGTGAACGTGACAACACCCCTACAACCTCCGACTGCACGTTTTGAAGCGAATCCAACAAGCGGACAGGTACCACTTCTGGTGCAATTCACAAACACCTCTGAAGGCAGTGAACTCGAATTTGCCTGGGACTTCAACGATGACGGCATAGTTGATAGCACCGAATCAAATCCTTCATTTGAATACACTTCAACAGGCACGTATACCGTTACCCTAAACGCAAACAATCGAGCAGGCACCTCTGACGCAACTGCTACGATCAACGTCGAGGAGGAGCCAGTCATTCCTCCTCCAACTGCAGCATTTGCTGCACAACCAGACTCTGGTGATGCACCCCTCACTGTCACCTTCAGCAATCAGACCGTAGGTGATATCACCCGCTATGAATGGGATTTCACCAGCGACGGCACCGTCGACAGCACGGATGCCAACCCGCAGCATACTTACGACGATCCCGGCAGCTACGTCGTCACCCTGCGCGCCTTCGGCCCCGGTGGTGAAACTTCCACCACCGCCACCATCACCGTTGACCAGCCGATCCCCGCGCCTGAGGCCGCCTTCTCCGCGCAGCCTGATTCCGGTGATGCGCCCCTCACCGTTACCTTCAGCAATCAGACCACCGGCGACGTCACCAGCTACGAGTGGGACTTCACCAGCGACGGCACCGTCGACAGCACGGATGCCAACCCGCAGCATACCTACGACGATCCCGGCAGCTACGTCGCCACCCTGCGCGCCTTCGGCCCCGGTGGTGAAACTTCTACCACCGCCACCATCACCGTTGATCAGCTGATCCCCGCACCTGAGGCCGCCTTCTCCGCACAGCCTGATTCCGGTGATGCGCCCCTCACCGTCACCTTCAGCAATCAGACCACCGGCGACGTCACCAGCTACGAGTGGGACTTCACCAGTGACGGCACCGTCGACAGCACGGATGCCAACCCGCAGCATACCTACGACGATCCTGGCAGCTACGTCGCCACCCTGCGCGCCTTCGGCCCCGGTGGTGAAACTTCTACCACCGCCACCATCAGCGTTGATCAGCCGATCCCCGCGCCTGAGGCCGCCTTCTCCGCGCAGCCTGACTCCGGTGATGCGCCGCTCACCGTCACCTTCAGCAATCAGACCACCGGCGACGTCACTAGCTACGAGTGGGACTTCACCAGTGACGGCACCGTCGACAGCACGGATGCCAACCCGCAGCATACCTATGACGATCCCGGCAACTACGTCGCCACCCTGCGCGCCTTCGGCCCCGGTGGCGAAACTTCCACCACCGCCACCATCACCGTTACAGCACCAGCTGTCCCGCCAGTTGTTAGCTTTGAGGCACAGCCTAGCAGTGGTACAGCACCCTTGAGCGTCACACTCACGATCCTGACAGATCCTGCAACATACACAGCGTTTACGTGGGATTTCAACAACGATGGAGTTCCTGACAATACAACAGACAACCCGGCCACAGCCACCTATAACGAACCTGGCGACTATACGATCACCCTTACACTAGAAAACAACGGCGTAACAGCTTCAGAGAGCCAGATGATTACGGTTCTGCCACCGCTTGAGCCGCCGGTAGCCAACTTCATGGCTGAGCCCACCATGGGCACCGCGCCCCTGACGGTAACTTTTACCAACACATCGACAGGTACTGTTGAATCCTTTGCCTGGGATGTGAACGGCGATGGTATTCCCGAGAACACCACTGACGATCCCTTCGTGTTCACCTACGACACACCAGGAACATACAACGCAACACTGACCGTCAATGGAGCCGACACCTCAAACAGCATTTCACAAGAGATCACTGTCGAAGCTCCGGCAGAGCCCCCGTCGGCATCCTTCACAGCAGACATAGAAACAGGTGAAGCACCGTTGACAGTCACCTTTACCAATACATCAACAGGTACTGTTGAATCCTTTGCCTGGGATGTGAACGGCGATGGTATTCCCGAGAACACCACGGACGACCCCTTCGTGTTCACCTACGACACACCAGGGACATACAACGCAACACTGACCGTCAATGGGGCCGACACCTCAAGTACTGCCTCACAGACCATAACCGTTACCGAACCTGCGCCAACGGCGCCAACTGGGCCACTCGCGTACGTCAGCAATATCAGCGGCAACAATGAAATCTACATTGCGAATGCAGATGGTTCGAATCCAGTCAACGTAACTAACAATCCAGGTAACGACACAGACCCAGCATGGTCTCCAGATGGTGCCCGCCTACTCTTCGTATCGGATCGCAGTGGCAATAACGAGATCTATGTACTGGATGTGGCCAGCCTGAATGTCACACAACTGACAAATCATCCCGCCAGCGACATTCAGCCAGCTTGGTCTCCGGATGGCAGCCGTATCGCTTTCGCCTCTGATCGTGAAGGAGATATGGATATCTATATCATGGGGTCCGATGGAGCAAACCCGGTCAGCCTGACCGCCGAAACATCCGATGATCGCCATCCTACATGGTCGAGGAACAGCGATCAGCTTGCGTTCCAGTCTGATCGTGCTGGTGATTCGGGAACATACAACATCTTCATCGTCAACATCAGCGATCCAAACCAGGTGCTACAGGTAACGACCGAAAGCAACAATACGCAACCAGCATGGTCTCCTAACGGCGCTTCAATTGCTTTCGTCAAGGAGCTGAATGGGGATGCTGATGTATACATCATGCAGCCAGATGGCACAAATCATCAGAGTATCGCATCTGGTCCGGGCACCGATACTTCACCAGCTTGGCTACCTGATAGCAGCCAGTTGGTCATCGTATCTGACCGCTTCGGTGATCCCGACATCTTCCTTGTCCCAGCTACACCAGATGCACCCGCGACACAGCTAACGTCAGATACCAGTGCGGAAACGGCACCATCCTGGCGCAGTCTAAGTCGCTAAACTTATGGGCTGACGGTCTGCCTGGCCGTCAGCCCACCTGAGAATTACATCATGGCAAAAACATCGCACCGGTCACAATCTACTTCTCTATGGCAGATTGAAGCAGAAGTTGCTCCAGGTCTGGAAGACATCGCGACAGAGGAAATCACAAATCTGCTGGGCCTTTCAACAGACCAAATCGGGCACAGCAAAGGTCGGGTAGCTTTCAAATATGGGGGCGAAATCAAACCGTTGCTCGCATTAAGGACCGTGATTTCACTCTATAGCGTGATCACATTCTCTATTCCAAGGCCTAAGGGAATTCTTGGTCACGAACACCTTACCAGGACCCTGAGACACATCAAGCAAATAATGCATCTTCATTCAGCAGGTACATTTCATAGCTGGCATTTGGCCGCCGCGGGATCACATACAAACACCATGCAGCGAATCCGAAACAACATCTCAGATGGGCTTGGCATGGCACATGATCATAGTGGTGGAGACCTGCTAGTGCGGTTGCGTCCTACACCACATGAAAAGGGATGGGATGTACTGGTAAGACTAACTCCCCGTCCACTTGCGACCCGTTCATGGCGTATCGTCAACTACCCTGGAGCGCTAAATGCTTCCGTTGCCGCCGCAATGCTCAAGCTCTTACCAGTAGAATCTGCTGAAGCATGCTTGAACATTGCTTGCGGATCGGGCACAATCCTGATTGAGGCTCACTCTGACGGCCGTTTTGGTAATCTAACCGGCATTGATCATCAGCGTGAAGCACTCATGGTTTCGCTCCAAAACTGGCAAGCGACTGGGTATACAGGTTCATTCGAACTTTGTCAGGCAGACATACGAGTGCTGCCTTTCCCTGATGCATCCGTAGACTGTGTCGTCGCAGACCTACCGTTTGGTCAACTAACGGGAACTCATTCAGAGAACATCGAACTATACCCTGAAGTCCTGAAAGAGGTTGCTCGGGTTGCGCGTACGAAGGGGCACTTTCTGATAATCACGCATGAAGTGAGATTGATGGAAAAACTCTTATCTGATCAGGTGTGGTGGCACCTGAAGCACGAACGTCGAATTACCCTCTCGGGTCTACATCCAGGTATCTATTTACTAGAACGCAGAACATAGCGCAGATGAAAAAACTAATCATGACTCTATCGTCACTCGCACGAAAGTTCAACCTCAATGTGCTCTTGGTTCTTGCAGCTGTGTTACTTGGTGCCTGTGGAGCAGAGTTGCCGACATCAATACCCGTAGTGACTGTGATTGTCGATGGAACAGAGATGTCATTTCAAATGCCTGAGACCATGACGGTCGAACAGTTTCTGGCAGAGGTAAACATTGAAGTTCGGCAACAGGATGCCTTGAATCCGCCCCGATTTACGCAGCTCACAGACGGTATGCGTATCACAATAGTACGTGTCGAGGAGCGTACGGAATGTGAAAACGTACCAATCCCCTATGAAAGTGAGACAATCTTTAGCGAAGAACTCGGAATGGATGAAGTCCGTACTGCCCGCACTGGGCAGGACGGCGAGCAGCGAATCTGCTATCGTGTCATTATCCGAGATGGTGTTCAGGACAGTCGCCTGCAAGTGGGCGAGCCGACTATAATTCAGGAACCTGTAAACGAACTAATTGTAGTTGGCATTGATCGCAACCCTGAGCCGGTACCTATTCCGGGGACTCTGGCCTACATCAACAATCAGAACGCCTGGGTAATGAATGGCACCAGCCTCACAAAGAGGCAGCTCACAGGTACAAGCAATCTTGATGGGTTGGTACTCAGCCTGTCAATGGACGGCCGTTATCTCTTATTTACGAAGGAACCGGAACAGGAAGACGCTTTTGTAAATGAACTCTGGGTGATTGATACTCTGGGTGATAAAGACCCCGTCCCCCTAGTCCTTACTGATGTCTTGCATGCGGAGTGGGTACCTGGACAAAACAATGTCATCAGCTACAGCACTGGCGAGATCGAAAACGTAGTCCCCTATTGGCGTGCACTAAACAACCTGTGGACCACGCGAATAGATCCTGTCACGGGTCAGTCTTTCAATCCTCGGCTTGTCATTCCCGAATCTGTTGGTGGTCTGGCGGGCTGGTGGGGCACAGTATATGGCTGGTCACCAACCGGAGACGCAATAGCCTGGGTGCGAGCAGATTCGGTCGGGCTTTTCGATCCAAACCAGAATGAGGCCCAAACGCTGGCAGAGTACGCTCTCTTTCGGACATCCCAGAATTGGTCCTGGCGCTCAACGGTCTCGTGGTCTTGGGACGGCGAACTCTTGGCGGCAACTGTACATGGACCACCATTGAATTCAGAACCACCTGAATCCAGTCCCATTTTCAACATTGCAATAATGGACCGCAGGGGCGATCTTCAGGCAAAACTGGTCGATAGTGCTGGTATGTGGGCCGCTCCGCAGTTTTCACCAAGGTTGACAACTGCAGGTGGCCAGTTCGAGCGGGGCTATATCGCCTACCTGCGAGCGCGTGATCCGTATAACACTGTAAATGGCGAGTACGACCTCGTTGTCGCCGATCGCGATGGCAGCAATGCACGGGCGATCTTCCCCCCGCCCAATCAGACAGGAATACGATCCCGTCTGTCAGGGTTGACATCACGCGTATTTACGTGGAGCCCAGATGGTAGCCGTATCGCTGTCATCTATCAGGGCAATCTCTGGGTTGTTGACATTGATTCGGCGGCCGCCTACCAACTTACTTTTGACGGCCAATCACACACCCCTACTTGGTCGCAGTAGTGAACTGAAGAGCTTGACATTGCCAGAGCTTATGCGCAGATGGTTGATTGTCGTACTGGCTGGCCTGAGTTTTTCCGCAAGCCTTATATTGACATTATCGACTGCAGAATCCAGAGACTTTAATCTCCGAGGATATTCAGACCCCACACGCGACAAGAACCTCCCTTATCGAATACCACGTCTAGGTGTCAATGTATCGCTCCTAAATGAGGATCCGGACGCACTTCGTGATCACTTTGATCGTATGCGTGCGATCGGCGTTACCTGGATACGTCAGTTCGTTTACTGGGATCAGATTGAACCTGTGCCCGGGCAATATAATTGGTCTCAATGGGATCAATTAATCGAGGAAATCTCTCATTTCCCCGATCTGGAAATCCTAGCAGTTCTCATGAACAGCCCACAGTGGGCACAGCGGTCCGGAAGCCGTGGTCATCCTACATCTCCGCCGGCAGAACCTCAGCACTTTGCAAGATTCGCTGAAGCCTTTGCTCTTCGTTATGGGGAGAAGATTCATTTCTATCAAATCTGGGATGAACCCAATCTGGATGATGCCTGGGGCAACACAGACCCCCGTCCGGCAGCCTATGCAGCCTTACTAAGTGTGGCATATGATGCCATTCACAGTGCTGACAGTACAGCAACTGTAATGGCCGCTGCGTTAGCCCCGACAATTGAGCGTTCTGGGGCAAATATAAGCGACTGGCGCTATCTTGAGACCCTATACGAACTTGGTATGGCGCAGTATATGGATGCCGTAGCAGGCAAACCTTACGGATTTAATCGATCACCTACTGATCGGATTATCAGCGAAGATACTCTGAACTTCTCACGGATCATCCGGCTACGTGAGATCATGGTAGCCAATGGTGATGCAGACAAGCACCTCTGGGCAAGTGCATGGGGTTGGAACAGCCTACCAGAGGACTGGATCGGTCAGGATTCAATCTGGGGACAAGCGACCGCTGAAGAACAGTTGAACCATACGCTCAACGCTTTATACCGTGCCGAGCGAGAGTGGCCGTGGCTTGGGGGAATGATACTTCAACACTGGCAACCCAATGCCCCACTTGATGATGCCGTCTGGGGATTCTCTCTAATAGGTCCAGACAATCAACCTACCCCGCTGTACGAGACACTGTTATCTAAGACAGGCTCCCACAACGCTGCATCAAACGGACTTTTTCATCCAGCGAATGCATACACAACTTACAGCGGCGTCTGGACCTTCGGGCCGCTTGGGGCAGATATTGGTTGGCTGGGAACCAGCGATAGTCGATTTCGTTTTGACTTTTTCGGAACAGACATCGCACTGCTTGTGCGCAAGGGAGATTTCTTTGCCACGCTCTATGCCACAATTGATGATCAACCCGCAAATGCACTACCACAGGATAATCAGGGCAACTCCTATTTGATGTTGCGCAGCGCTGATCTTCAGACATCGATGGAACTTGTCGATGTAGGAACAAACCTGCCACTAGAGTCACATAGCCTTGAAGTCGTCGCTGACAAGGGGTGGGATCGATGGGCGCTTGCTGGTGTCGCAACCAGCAGCGGCAACCTCGCAAAGCCTTATGACCAGCAACTTGCCATCGGTGCATTTTCAACGATGGCTACAGGTTTAGCACTGGTACTAGCCCTGTTACGCGTTCCCTGGAAATGGGCCCAACCATATCTCAGCTCATTGAAGGACTTGACATTCAGAGGCCTGGATTGGTTACTGGGGATCATTGCAGCGATCTTTCTGGTATTAGGGATGGTGCTTGCATGGGGAGACGCGGTCCCTGCAATACTACGAAAGGAAGCGATTCAGAACAGCCTGGGTTTTCTGGTCACAGGTGGACTAATCGCACTAGAACCCGGCTTCATCCTGGCAATCGTAGCAACTGTGGTACTCTTCTGGCTGATTTACCACAATACATTATTAGGGTTAAGCTTAGTCATAGTTTTCGCGCCCTTCTACCTGTTTCCAGTCGAGCTCTATCTATTCGCGTTTCCAGTTGTTGAAATACTCATTCTCATAACTTTCGCAGCGTGGTTGCTACGCCTGGCGATTCGTTGGGCAAAATCCCGACCAAACCGAGGTGACAGACCCGCTGTAGGTGCCAATATATCGCTGTATCTCCAGCGCCTTCACTCTCTGGATTACGTCGCAGCTGCATGGCTCGTATTAGGTTTAGTTGCTCTGATGTGGTCAACCAGACAGGGCACAGCGTTTACAGAATACCGTACCGTATTCGTGGAACCGTTCTTGTTCTACGTATTGGTGCGTGCACAGCCCGATCGTGCTGCCCTTCGCCGATTAATAGACGCTCTAATCGTGGCAGGTACACTTGTTGCGGTAATCGGACTCTTTCAGTACATTCGGGGAGAAGCTATTATCACTGCGGAGGAAGGCGCACGGCGGCTGGCTAGTGTATATGGCTCCCCCAACAATGTCGCCCTATTCTTGGGACGCGCATTGCCCTTCGCAACGGCCTTCGTGTTGTTGAATGTCAAGCTAGCTCAACGTGTTCTGTACGGTGCAGCGATACTTCTAATGCTGGGCGCGGCAGTACTTACACAGAGTATTGGTGGGCTTCTTCTCGGAATTCCAGCCGGTACAATCATCGTAATCCTACTGCTGGGCCGACGTAAAGCGATCTTCCCTCTGGTCGTTCTGGGGGTTATCGCTGTCTTGTTCGTTGTTGGCTTCTCGCAGGCATCACCCCGCTTTGCGAATCTTCTCGATTGGACGCAGGGCACGAACTTCCTGAGACTACGTGTCTGGGAAAGCAGCTGGGATGTCATCGGGAATCAGCCAGTTACTGGACTGGGGCTAGATCAGTTTCTGTACGAGTACAGAACAACCTATATACGCCCCGATGCGATCTGGGATCCAGACCTATCTCACCCCCACAATATCCTTCTTGATTTCTGGATACGTTTGGGTGCACCCGGAGTCGTGCTTCTTTTATGCTCTCAAATCGTGTTCTGGAGATCAATTTGGACTCATCTATCTTTCCACGAGTACCGTAATGGCATTTCCGGCAGGCTAGATCGCAGCATCATTGTTGGAACTGCTGGCAGCATGGCGGCACTAGTCGCCCATGGGCTCATCGATAACAGTGTTTTCGTCATCGACTTGGCATTTGTATTCTTATTGTTGCTAAGCATTCCCGCCTTACTGCACAACTAAGCGAACATACGTCCTATTGACGTGTAGGCCAAAACAATGATGTAATCATTGAAAATTAAGGTGTGCAGCATGAAAGCCAGGATAAACAAGACTCAGGTCTCCATTGTTCAAAGCAACTGGCTCGAAAGGCAGGCGGAGGCATTGGTTGTGCCTACGGATCCGACTCTTAAGCTGCCCGGAGAACTCTTGCGTCGTCTGAATGAGACAGCACAACAGCAACTCCTAGAACGCGGCTGGTGCGATGTTGGGCACGCCTTCTCAATATCGCTGAACAATAGTGGTATCGACTACCTCATACTCGCTGTTCCACCACGGTGGGGGGATGACAGCGCACGGGGCAAGCTCGCCAATCTGACCTGGGAGGCTCTGGAGATAGCAGAAATTAACGGAGCGTCTTTGGCTGCAATTCCCCCACTGGGAACCGGAGCACTGGGTTATCCGATTGAAGCGTGTGCCAACATCATGTTTGAAGAAATCATCGACTTCACATTTGAGCCCCTCAAACATCTACGGCGTGTCGACATCTGTACAGCGACTGATGCAGAGTATGAAGCATTCAAGAATGAATTCACGCGTCAATTACAGCAGCTCAAAGATGCCAATGATGGAAAGACACACGTGAGCACCACTCCTTAATCGTGCAGATTAATCGTTTGCGGGGTAGACACACTATGCTACACTTCCTGCGTCATTTTCGATATTTCTTCCTAATCAAAAGGCAGGTGAGCATTGCGTGTCCTCATCACCGGCGGTGCTGGATTTATCGGGTCTCATTTGACTGACCGCTTTCTCAAAGAAGGCAACCAAGTTGTCGCTATGGACAACTTGATTACTGGTAATCTCACCAATATAGAACAACACATGGGGAACCCGAATTTTGAGTTCATCCACCATGATGTCAGTAATTTTATCCACATTCGTGGACAAGTTGACGCGATTCTCCATTTTGCATCCCCTGCCAGCCCTATAGATTACTTAAAGTATCCAATTCAGACACTCAAGGTTGGTGCATTAGGAACACATAATGCTCTAGGGCTCGCACGTGCGAAAAACGCGAAATTTCTTCTGGCATCCACGTCTGAAGTCTATGGCGATCCTCTTGAACACCCTCAACGTGAGTCGTACGCAGGCAACGTAGACCCTATAGGCCCACGTGGCGTCTACGACGAAGCAAAACGTTATGCTGAAGCGCTTACGATGGCCTATCACCGGAAACATGCATTAAATACATCGATTGTCCGCATATTCAATACATATGGTCCTCGTATGCGACTTGATGATGGCCGTGTTGTCCCCAATTTCATCGGGCAGTCGCTCCGAAGTGAGCCACTTAGCGTTTATGGAGACGGATCTCAGACACGTTGCTTCCAGTATGTAGATGACCTTGTTGAGGGTATCCGGCGCTTACTTGATGTTGACTATGCGAATCCTGTAAATATAGGTACCACTCAGGAGGTAACCATCCTGGAGTTCGCAAAGATCGTCAACGAGGTATCCAATAATGAAGCTGGCATTGTGATGCGCGAAGAACTGCGCATTAAGGGTGACCCACAGACACGTCGCCCAGATACAACACTTGCCAACAACATTCTCGGTTGGTCACCAAAGGTGAGTCTGGAAGAGGGTTTGAAGGCCACAATCGCCTACTTTCGCCAGGTTGTTTAGGCAATGGGCATAACGAGCACATTGCGATTCTCATCCACGGCGACTTATCTCGTAATAGCCACTATACTGAGCATCGCGATTGTCGCTCTCCCAATCGAAACACTCTTGATTGGCTTTGTGAGCCTTAGCCTCATCGCCCTGGCAATTCTGCACCCATTGTCAGCACTCACAATGATGCTGGTCGTTGCGCCATTACGTGCCCTGTTGGCCGCTCACAGCGAAGTGAATCTTCCCCTGGACATCGGCCAGTTTGCATTTATCGCAATGCTCGGTGTCGTGGCGATGTATAGAATGGCCAACCGTGAGTCACTACTTACTGTTCGGTGGACACCGCTCTTCATCACGCTTGCTGTGTTCATTTTGGTAACTGGTTTGTCGCTTGCGACTTCCCTTTCTGTGAGTCTTTGGCTCTCTGAATGGTTAAAGTGGCTTGCCCTGGCAACAACAGCCCTCATCGCAATAGGTCTGGCTGCGAGATACAACTGGCAGTGGCTGATCTTTGCGCTTGTTGTAGCGGGAATTCCCAATGCATTCATAGGCATATATATCTTCCTTGGCGGCAGTGGCGCCGATCATTTCGCAATCAATGATCGTTTCTTTAGAGCCTTCGGAACTTTCGAGCAACCCAATCCGTTTGGCGGCTTCATGGGAATCAACGCCGCCCTTGCCATCGCTATGGCCGCAGGATATGGTCTGAGCTGGTACGAGCATAGGAATACCCAAAGCAGGCAGCTGACATTCATGTTTTTCGTCTTCTATACGACTATTGCCGGTCTTCTCACGTTAGGTGTACTGATATCATGGAGCCGAGGCTCATGGTTGGCACTTACAGCGGCCGTGGGAATAATGACGTTGTTCGTGTTGAAACGGTGGCGGGTCCGATTATTGTTTGTCTCGCTAGCACTAATAGGCGGATTCTTTGTATTTAGCGCGGGCCTGCTGCCAGACGCAATTGGCGAACGGCTTTCAAGTGCGTTTGCAGAGTACTTCACATTAACAGATGTCCGAGGCGTCGATGTTACCCCGGAAAACTACGCCGTAGTGGAACGACTGGGTCACTGGCAGGCTGCATTAAACATGGCACAAGCAAATCCGTGGCTTGGCGTCGGACTTGGCAATTTTGATGCAGCGTATTCAGAATATCGCCTGTTAAACTGGCCACAGCCACTTGGCCATGCACACAACTTCTACTTGAATATCCTGGCTGAGACTGGCATCATTGGCGCGCTTTCCTACATTTGCCTATGGATTGCGATTCTTTGGATGACAATGCGGGCTATGGGTCACCCTGATTCGCTAACGAGGCTAACTAGCATTGGCTTAATGGGCGTATGGGTCTATATCGCCGTCCATAGCCTACTTGATAATCTATTCGTCAATAATGTCTTCCTTCATATTGGAGTCATGCTCGGATTGTTGCATACGCTATACGCACGAGCAGCAACTCAGACAAGGGTAAGCGTCAATGAACTCCCAGGTCACAAAGGCCAATACGGTGGCTGATGTCCGTACAGGCCGTAAACGGCATTCAATACGAACTCCGCTTGACCCAATCATTCGCCGGGTTGCAGCGCGTGTCGGTGGTGAAAAGGCAAGAGAAGTCGAGCGCTTCATCAAATTCGCTATTGTGGGCTCAATTGGCTTCGTTGTCGACTTTGGAACTGTGATTATCCTACAGGCAACTGTTCTCCCACCTGTGAATGTCGCTCAGGAACCTCTTCACTTCAACGTTGCCCTTGCAACGACTATCGCATTCATTCTGGCTGTTCTGAGCAACTTTACATGGAACCGACTATGGACGTATCCTGATTCACGTTCGAGGTCCATCAGGCGGCAACTTGCGCAGTTTGCCGCGGTGAGTGTGACAGGTTGGCTTGCACGCACGCTGTGGATCACCCTGGCGTTCAAGCCGATTGGCACATTGTTGTATCCGACCTTCGCATCTCTACCCATCTTTGCAGGTCTAACAGCAGCAGACGCCGCTGCTCGTCTCGGTACGATGGTAACACAGTTCATCGGCGTCTTCGTCGTTATGGTCTGGAATTTCTTCGCGAACCGTTACTGGACCTACAACGACGTTGAATAGCCCGTGAACGGGGCCTTGAGGATTGGTATAGACTACACGGCCGCTCTTCAGCAGCGGGCCGGGATTGGTCGCATCGTTCGAGAACAGCTACGTGCTTTAGCGCAAGTCGATAATCAAACTACTTATACCCTTTTTGCAGCGGGCATTCGCCGCGCGACTCTACCTCCCCCATTGGGACCAAACTTCAGTTGGTCAACAACAGGAATATCCAATGATTGGCTTGCGCGCATTTGGCACCGTGCGCGGTTGCCACTTCCTGTGGAAAGCTTCAGTGGGAAGCTTGATCTTTTTCATGCTACTGACTTCGTCCTGCCGCCAACACTGGCAAAGACACGAAAAATGGTAACGGTACACGATTTAACGTTCATTCGCGTGCCAGAAGCCGCACCTCCGCGCCTCCGTAGCTATCTGAATGACGTTGTACCAAGATCACTCAGACGGGCTGATCATATAATCGCAGATTCGCATGCAACCAAAAACGACATCGTCGCGCTTTACAGTGTTCCTATCGAGCGTATTTCCGTCATCTGGGGTGGTGTAGGTAGCGATTTCAGGCCAATACACGACGAAATTAGCCTAAAACAAATACGCCAGAAGTACGCCTTGGGACAAAGGCCGTTCCTGTTATCAGTGGGGACAGTCCAGCCTCGGAAAAACTACAGCCGTATTGTGCAAAGCCTGAAGCTACTCCATCAGAAAGGTATAGATGTCGCTCTCGTCATCGCTGGGGGCAAAGGCTGGCTCGAGGATGAGATGTACCGTACGATTCGCGATCTCAAGTTACACGACCACGTTCAGTTGATTGGCTACGTTTCTGATGCTGACCTACCCTATCTGTATAATGCTTCCGCCTGTGTCGTTTTTCCTTCTCTATACGAAGGATTCGGATTCCCGGTCTTGGAAGGGATGGCGTGCGGTATTCCTGTTGTGACCTCGAACATTTCATCACTCCCAGAAGTTGCTGGAGAAGCTGCTCTACTCGTTGATCCTTATGACGTCGAAGACCTTACCGCAGCGATCGCAAAGGTTTTAACAGACGACGGGCTAAGGTCCGAACTCAGAACTCGCGGTATAAAGCGAGCTGCGAAATTCACCTGGCACGCTTCGGCTAAGCTGTTGCACACTACCTACATGCAAGTATTATCAGATTAAGCACAGACGTACGCCGACCCAGACCTGCACGTATCCGTTTCTAAAATCGGAAGGACATCTACATGGCGAATCCAGGAGAAGGCAAAACTATTGCAGATTCCCGTGTGACGCTTAGCCAGCTCATGATGCCCCAGGACACCAACGGACATGGGAACGTCCATGGAGGAGTCATCATGAAACTGGCTGATGAAGCAGGTGGGCTTGCTGCTATGCGACATGCTCAGGCACCAACGGTAACCGTCGCCGTCGACTCCATGACCTTTATGGAACCGATTTACGTCGGCAACTTCGTCCAGTTCAACGCTGAGTTGACCTATGTAGGGCGAACATCTATGGAAGTGAGGGTCGAGGTTATCAAGGAGAATCCACTAACTGGTGAGAAGCGCATCAGCAACACAGCCTACTTGGTCTATGTTGCCTTAGATCAAGATGGTAAGCCACGACTCGTACCCCCCTTGACAGCAACTTCCCCCAAAGAGGAAGAACAAATGACACGGGCCGCACAGCGACAGGCATATCGCAAGCAGCAGCGAGAACTGGAAAGCTAGATCAATGGATCAGACACAGAACTCCGCTTTGCTGCGACTGCTAAACGAATACAGCTACAAGCGGATAACAGAACTACCTGAACCAGATCTCGGGCTGGCAGAACAGCGACCCTATCCGTTTATGGCGATTGTCGGCCAATTTGAAATGCGAGTGGCGCTGCTCCTGTCTGTTATCAATCCCACACTGGGCGGCGTGCTGTTAATGGGTCCACGTGGCACAGGCAAGACAACGGCTGTTCGCAGTCTCAGCAGCGTCTTGCCACTTGCCGAGGTAAGTGACTGTGAAGAAGGTGTGCTCCCACATGAGCTGGATACACTGCCGCCAGAAGAAGCAGAATATCTGTATCCGGATTGCTATGCGCGCCATAAACGTGGCGAAGCGATTTCTCATTACGAGAGCGTAAGACTGGTTGAGTTACCCCTTAACGCTCGTCTTGAGGACGTTGTCGGATCAGTCAATGAGCGTGCAGCCATCCAGCGCAATGTGGTACGTGTTGAGCGTGGGATACTTTCACGAGCCGATAACAATATGCTTTATATTGATGAAGTGAATCTACTCGATGATCAAATCGTAGACGTTATCCTCGACGCCGCAGCCCAGGGGCAGTACACTGTTCGGCGCGGCGCTGTCGCCGGCATGTACCGCTCAAGATTCGTACTAATCGGATCGATGAATCCCGAAGAGGGACGACTGCGCCCACAAATATTGGACCGTTTCGGGCTTAGAGTTACAGTCCGTGGTCTGACGGATCCATCAGAACGCGCAGAGGTTTATAAGCGTGCACGTGCCTATCGACAGAATCCTTCACGATTCATCCGTGACTGGGAATACGCCACTACAAATGCCATTGATAGCATCACAGAAGCGCGTGAAATTCTACAAGAAACCAAACTATCAGATGACATTATCAAGGTGGGGCTGGAGCTCGTTCTAAAACTAGGCATCGATTCTCATCGTGCCGAATACACACTTTTCGAGGCGGCACGCGCCCATGCCGCTGTAGACATGCGCACTGAAGTTACACCCGAGGACCTGCAAATTGTAGCCCCACTCGCTTTGCGCCAGCGACGCAGCTCATTTATGGATCATTTCTTCGAACAACAGGCTGAGGAAGATGCAAATATACAGCACATACTTGAGGAGCACTTCAGTTGATGTGGCGTTTTCTCTGGCTAGGCACACTCTTAATTGCTTATACGCTGCCATGGCTGCTGCACCCTAGTGCAGCACTGACGCTCAACGCTTATGATCTTGCTGAGTGGTCTGCCCTGTTGGCTAGCTCGCAAAACAGGCCGGATGCGCTTACAGTCGCACTGTTATTGCGCTTGCCGTTGACAATTATCGTAGCTCTTGCCATTCTCACACTGCCCGACCTACCAAAAAATCTGAGGTGGTTGGGTTACTTCTTTGGCGGTGCGCTTGTACTGTCACAACTACCTCCACCTGATGCTATCTTCAGCGCATTCAGTAACCCAAATAACTCGCAGCAATTGGCGCTCGCCGTTTCAAGCGTCTTCATCCTCGCTGTGCCATCTTACCGGTTACCATCTAGAATCCGTCTCGCAATGACAGTATTTCTGACGCTAGCGGCAGCCGTCCTAGCTGTAGTGGGTCTAGCAGAAGCTCAGCGCTACTTCAGCACCTTTTCAATAGCGCCAACTGCTGGAGCCGGAGCAATGAGCACAATCGCCCTATTGGCTCTGGGTTCGCTGAGCATAGCAGCAACGCACTGGCAGCGCTCGATCGTCCATCCAAGCTACGCACTCTCAACACTTCGTTAAAAAGAAAAAAGGTAGCGATACGCCACCTCATAGGCATCAAGTTAAGGGATCAGCGAGACTCAAAAGCTGGAAAGTAGCGGGTCTCGCTTTTCTTTTGTGGATTTTGCAACGGGCAAGCTTTGGAAGAATGAGGTCAAGAGCAAGAACAAGAGCGCTGAAATCGTGTAGGACGGAAAGGAGATGAAAGGCTTGTTTCTTGAGCAGTAAGCAAGCTTTCACT
>Ga0081526_100066_pt1 | contig 82418 bp, 63 predicted proteins | sample HotLakmasection2_FD_70991 | JGI IMG/M metagenome (GOLD analysis project Ga0081526, IMG submission 70991) | Hypersaline microbial mat communities from Hot Lake, Washington, USA - Section #2 (SPADES assembly) (version 2) | ecosystem: Environmental > Aquatic > Non-marine Saline and Alkaline >... | reverse complement strand
ATCAAACATGGTCTCACTTAATCAAGATTGCTAGAACCCTTCATAGCTAAGGTTTCTAAAGGTGAGACCTTTTCTCAATCATTAGTTGCACATCGCGTTAATAGATATAAATTTTGCCTACGGTGAGAGTAAACAGCAATTGAATCGGGAAACTTTCGCTGTTTCTTCATCATCCCTTACAGTGAAATCACTCAAACCACCTATATCTATAGGCATATTTTTTGACCTGTAAATTTTTGGTGAAGTTATAGCAAGGTGCATGGTGAATCTGATATGTAACCCGTTTGTTTTTCTTCGGTTTAGTTTGAAGACTCCGTAAGAACCCGTTACTTTACTTAATAGTGCCTCTAGCAAACTTGATAGCCTTAAAATTATCCGTTGAGATAATTTTCGATGAGTGTTGGCATAGAAAATGCTGAATTTTGGTATAACTATTAATTAATGCAGCCTAAGTACGTTCATAGCCAAAACCACTATCCATAAGGGGATTTGATGCTATACCATTCATGCATCTAAAGAAAATAAGTCTGTTTACTGAATCGAGATCGAAATAACCACATGCTTTAAAGGCTGGATTTCAAGTCTGTCTCAACCCAAAAGGCTAAGTGACTGATATGAAATGGGAGTAGTATAAAGGCTTTCTTAATTTGAGGTAGCTATCCTTAGCAATAGACCCAAAGAAGGAGGGTCTGACAATGTGATAAGAAGTAGCCTTCTGATTTTGGTAATTTTCTTTGGCTAAATTAAGAGTGCTTCAAACTCAAAATGCTGTGCCGCCAGCGAAGCGGGTGGCACAGCACTTTGGGTTTTGGGTTTAATTCGATTAAGGCATAATTTGGATAACCAAATCCGTCAGCGGACGTGATGAAAGCAAGTAGCCCTAGAGTACTCCAAGAAACAAAAGCCCCAATTTGGGGAAGCAGGCGCAGCAAAGCCGCACCTGCTTCCCCAAATTGGGGCTTTTATTTTGTTGGAGCACTCCCAAAAGATTGCATGGTCTAAAACTTCCGAGTTTTGATTAGTTATCCCTTTAGGATTGAAAATTAAATAAAATCCGGAATTTTTGATGAGAAGCGCGGCATTGCCGCGCTTCTCATCAAAAATTCCGGGTTTTATTTCGTACGTGGTCCTTGGCAATGTCGGTTTGTGCTATCAGTGAACGGAATAGCGTTCTTCTAACCAAATGCGAACTTCGTTTTCTGAGGCGAAGTCAGCAGAATCCCCAGTATCGGGATCATAGGTGTGCCATAGGATATGCCCATGATGGCGTGTCTTCCAAACATGGGGTTCGGTGTCAATGGCAAATAGCTCAGTAAAGCGGTGCCATGCGTCGTAGAGCTTAGCCTTCAAAGACATACCTTTCATACGTAACCTCCTTGGTTAGGCGTCTGAGGTTCTAAATAGCCACTGCGAAACCTGCAAGAATGTAGAGTTAATGAGGCGAAGTGCAGATTTCAACAGAGGAGTGGGTGTTGCGTAGGGAACCTCTTACCTCTTACTTCTATGATAGAAACTGTATCGAGATTTACAATCCTGCTATTGGGTTAGGGGGTTGAGCGATCGCCCAACTCCGTTCCAGGCTATTAACAAAATAAAAGGTATTGTCTAATAACTTTGCTACTTGTCACTTTCTTTTCTGTAGTACTGCGGAGCAAATGTTGTCAGGCAGCATTGGGGCAACCGTTCATGCTCGGCATCTGACGAGGGTGTTTACAGAACTTTAGCTAAAGATGCAAAGCATTCTGAAATGTCACAAATCATTTCAGTTTTATAGAGCATCCTGTCAGGAAGTGTTGCAACTGGTTAACACGATTTGAGAGGTTGTGCAAAGGCAAGACACGATTTCCCCAATAAAAAGCCTGGGTTATGGTTAACCCAGGCTTGAACCTGAACACAACACTCGAATGATCAAACTCAAAGCTAGCCGAGGAACATCAATGCTAATAGGTTGCTCTCATCATGGCTCAAGGAGAAAAGCCAGTTGTAGAAGACCAACCGCCTCTCAAGTTCCTGAGTGGGTAGCCATAAATAAACGAAGCTATGGTGGGGTTGGGTGCTCACTCCGGACGGAGGCGCACCCCACTGGCTTTATTTATGACCATGTACTTAGAAATCAATGAAAGGCTAATTGATACGTGACACAAGGATCAATTAGCAAATTGATTAAAAACAGGGGAAACACAACTCATCCGGCAGATTTGGATTTACAGATTTGGCAATCTCTAGCAGGCTTTACCAATAGGGCTTGTTTAATAATCACAGAACACTTCTAGTCACAGAACACTTCTAGCCACAGAACACTTCGCCTTTACTGCCACTCAAACAGGGAACAATTGAGCGATCGCCATTCCCCAAGGGAAATCTGATCATTCTGGTACAACTCCCGTAGCAACTGACCCAACTGGCTGCAAGCCGAGTAGTGATTGATCAGCGATCTGCCTGCCCGCATCGCTTCATGTTGTTGGGTATAAACCTGCTTGCAATGCAGACGCTTGCGTGAAGAAGAGTAGCAAATGCTGCGAAAGCCACCTGCGTCGGCAACAACTTCAATGACCCAACCGCGATAAAAATCCGACAATTGTTCGCCTTGCATCTGCCCTTGCCCCTTTTTCGTTGGTAGCGGAACATATCTACTTCCGCCTGCATTCCTGTTTTAAGAATAGCCAGCCTTATCTCGTCTCACCCTTCGTCATCTAGCGGAAAAGCCTCCGCCATTTAGCGCAACTCTGAAGAATATTGTGACGAATTAAGGAGATTTCTGAAGAAGAATATCCCCATTTTTTGAGAGAGGGCGCGGCTTAGCTGCGCCCTCTCTCAAAAATTTTCTTAGGATTGAAAATTAAATAAAACCTGGAATTTTTGATGAGAAGCGCGGCAATACCGCGCTTCTCATCAAAAATTCCAGGTTTTATTTCGTACGTGCTCCTTAAGACGGGAAGGGTAGGGTTCTGCGGACGTAGCACGACACAGCAAATCTACTAACGAAGAGATTTTTCCTGCGGGTGTCGCAATGCCTCGCAACACGCCGAAACGATAGTTCACACGCAGGAGCAGCAGGATTGGGTAGGCTGAAGGTGAAGTAATCAATAATCCTTATGAACATGATTAGTTCACGTAATCTATCTCAAAATCTATCTCAAACACCCTGGTATTTCATCCTATTGCTGACCCTGGGGCTGTTGTTGGGGGGCAGTCTGACCCTTGACTTGCTGGTCATGCCAATGCTGTATGCCGATGGAATGATGGCAGACGCTGGCTTTGCAGCAGCAGGCTCGATGATGTTTTGGATGGTGAATCATGCCGAGTTGATCGGCGCAGCAGTGGTCCTGACAGGTGTACTGGCGTTGGCTGTGAGCCGTCCCTTTGTCCGCGAAGGTTGGGCGATCGCCCTTGCTACCGTCCTATTTTCCATCCCGCTCCTCTACACCTATTGGCTGATGCCGGAAATGATTGCCACCGGAGCACAGTTGGATCTGTTTAGCGATCGCTTTTCCACGGCATCCCAAATGAACTGGCTCCACGGGGGGTATTGGGGGCTGGAGATCCTGAAAATCACCGCAGGTCTGTGGTTGTTCCGCCTGATCGATCAGGTGCATCTCCAATTACCTGAAACCAAATCCTAAACGCTGACTTCGCGCTTCTGCCTCTCTTCCAGGGTATTTTGAGAAAAGCAATTCTGGAGGGGAGGCTTGTCCTGTGAAGTTTCTGTTTATCATTGACCCAATTGAGCGGCTAGATCCAGGACATGATACCAGTGTGGCGCTCATGGAAGCAGCGCAAGCAATGGGGCATGAACTTTGGATGACCCAAGCCGGATCGCTCAGTGTGGTTGGAGGACGCGCATGGGCGATGATGCAGGCGGTTCGCCTGACCCCTGTGACACTGGTTGATGGGCGCTGGGTGGTGCAGGAGTTGTGGTTTGAGTTGGGCGATCGCGCCCTGCGCCCGCTGGAAGACATGGATGCGGTCTTCATGCGGACGGACCCGCCTGTGGATGTGCCGTATCTCTACGCCACGCACATCCTCGATTATGTTGACCCCAGTAAAACGCTGGTTGTCAACCGTCCTAATGGTTTGCGCCTTGCGAACGAAAAGCTCTATGCCCTGCAATTCACTGAGGTGGTGCCAGAGACGATTGTTAGCGGCGAAAAGCAACAAATCCGTGAGTTTGTAGACAAGCATGGAGCCGCTGTGCTGAAGCCCTTGGGTGGTAAAGGGGGCGAAGGCATTTTGCTGATTGAAAAGGGCGATCGTAATTTCAACTCCCTGGTCGAACTGAGTACCCAGCGGGGGACTGTGCCCATCATGGTGCAGATCTTTTTGCCAGCGGCGAAGGATGGCGACAAACGGGTCATTTTGCTGGATGGCGAACCGATTGGGGCTGTCAACCGAATTCCCACAGGCGGTGATTTTCGCGGCAATATGGCAGTAGGAGGACGGGTAGCAATGGAAACGGTGACCGAGCGCGATCGCCTCATTGCCCAGGCACTTGCCCCAACCCTCAAACAGGATGGGTTGTATTTTGTAGGAATTGACGTGATTGGGGGCTATCTCACAGAGGTAAATGTTACCAGCCCAACAGGAATTCGAGAAATTGACCGCTTGAGCGGAACCAAGTTAGGGCATCAAGTTATGGAATGGGTCGTCCAGCGTTGCAAAATGCTCGATCGGTAATATCTGTTAATATCAGCCCAATTCATATCGGCCCAGTGGCTCGATGTGCCTTTATGCAGATGTGCCTCTATGCAAACGAAAGCTTTAGCGTAAGGAATTAGCTTGATTGGACAGGGAAGAAGATGGGTTTTTCTCGTTTTTAACCGTTCCAATCGCTATCTTTCAAATTGGTATCGTTCCCATTACGTTCCAATTATTATTTCAATCGCTACTGCTTCAATTGCTACTGCTTCAATCGCTACGGGTCCCAATTTGTTTGTATCAGGAATTAATTTGTGCCGCAAAAATCTCTATCCAGGAAAATTTTGGGTAGACCGTTTGGAGCGTGGCGATCGCAATTCAGCAATTGTTCCGTATCCTCGCTAACAACAAAATCGTGACCGTATATCAAAATACGGAAGAGGCAATAAATCATTAATTTTTGCAACTCCCTCTTGCAGGTTTCGGGTTTGTTGGAATGGGCTTAACCCCCAACTGGCGGGGCGATCGCCGACACAAGCAACCAAACCGCACCCTCAACTTACCAAAACGCCTAGAATTTGGGCATTTAGGAGGAACATCACAACTATGAGCGATATGCGTTATACCCGACACCCACTCGCAGGTCTTTCTGGCATCAAGCGGCGACGTTTTCTGCAATATGGAGCCTTGGCTCTGGGAACGAGTGTGGTGACTGCCTGCGCATCCAACACTTCCACTACACCTGTAGAAGAATCGCCTGCTGCCAGTGGTTCCGACTCTGCAGCGACCTCCGGAGAACTGACCAAAGTCACCTACGGCACAAACTGGTTTGCTCAAGCAGAACATGGCGGCTTTTATCAAGCCGTTGCAACGGGTATTTATGAAGAGTACGGGCTGGACGTAAGCATCCAGATGGGTGGTCCCCAAGTCAACGGTACGCAATTGCTGATGGGCGGAGCGATCGACTTTTTCATGGGCTATGGTTCTCTGGCAATCAAGTCCATTGAAGAAGGTATTCCAACCGTTACTGTGGCGTCGATCTTCCAGAAAGACCCGCAAATTATCATGGCGCATCCCGGCACAGCCGAAACCCTTGCCGACTTGAAGGGTCGTCCGGTCTTCATCTCAGCGGCAGCGAACACGACTTTTTGGCCCTTCCTGCGTGCCAAGTTCGACTTCACCGATGACATGATTCGCCCCTACAACTTCAACCCTGGTCCCTTCCTGGCAGATGAAACGGCTGGACAACAGGGGTATCTCAGCTCAGAACCCCTGAAGGTTGCGAAGGAAGGAGGCTTTGAACCCACTGTCTTCTTGCTAGCAGATGAGGGCTACAGCCCCTACTCTACGACGATCGAATGTAAGCAAGAGTTGGTTGAGCAGAATCCAGACCTGGTGCAGCGCTTTGTCGATGCTTCGATTAAAGGCTGGTACAGCTATCTAGAAGGTGATCCGAGTCCGGCAAACGAGTTGATCAAACAGGACAACCCTGAGATGACGGACGAACAAATTGCCTATGGCATCGAAAAGATGAAGGAGTATGGCATCGTCATCTCTGGAGATGCAGAATCATTAGGCATTGGCGCAATGACGGAAGAGCGCTGGCAGGATTTCTTCGACACAATGGCATCCGAAGAGGTTTTTAGCCCCGATACCGATTTCACCCAGGCTTATACCCTGGACTTTATCAACAAAGGTGCTGACTACTACCGCAGCTAGGGAATAGTAGGCTTGATGCCTTGCGAAGGTAGCCCGTACTCTAGTGCTGTCTAGAGATTCGGGCTATCTCTCAAAAAGTCCTTGGAGGATAAGTTAGGGCTTACATTTGCACAATCTATCTTCCAAGACAATCTATTTTCCAAGACAATCTATTTTCCAGGACTCTGCCTTATCTTGGTGCCATTGTTCTGCCCGTACCGTTTTGTTGCCCCGTCCCTTGTCAATGGAGAGAGCTTGAATAATGAGTGCCCGCACTGCCTTTACCTTGAGTGACGTAAGCAAGGTCTACTCAAACGGTACGATCGCCCTACAAAATCTTAACCTCACTGTGAAAGAGGGAGAATTTGTCAGCTTGCTGGGACCGTCTGGGTGTGGCAAAAGCACAGTGCTGCGGTTAGTGGCGGGTTTAGGCGAAATGAATACGGGGCAACTGGAGTGGGGAGATGCAACGCGGCATAACTTAGCGTTTGTGTTTCAGGAAGCGGCGTTGATGCCGTGGGCGACGGTGGAAGACAATGTGCGCCTGCCCCTGAAGTTATCGGGGATGCGGAAACCATTGGTGAATCAGGCGATCGCCGAATCCCTTGCCCTTGTTGATCTCCAGGGATTTGAAAAGGCTTATCCCCGCGAATTGTCGGGTGGCATGAAGATGCGAGTCTCCATTGCCCGTGCCCTGGTTACCCATCCCGACATGCTGCTCATGGATGAACCCTTTGGCGCATTAGATGAAATGACCCGGAGCCGTCTCAATAGTGACCTGTTGCAGTTGTGGCAGCGAAAGCGCTGGACCGTGGTGTTTGTAACCCACAATATTTATGAAGCGGTGTATTTGTCGAATCGGGTGGTGGTGATGGCAGCCCGTCCGGGGCGGGTGGTTGCCGATATTCCCATTGACGCGCCTTACCCGCGCAACGAAGATTTCCGCACCTCTCCGCTGTTCAACGATTACTGTCGGCAGTTGTCTGATTGTTTGGCGCGGGCAGCCCAGACACCAGCGGAACACAGCCCCACCCGCAACCCCCGCTACGATGTTGTGGATTCGATCGCCTAGCCGCGATCGCCTAGCCGCGATCGCCCAGTCTCGACTACCCAGTATTCCTTCATTTTCCATTGACCAGACCCATGACAAATTTTCTTGGCGATCGCCCCCATTCAGCAGCCTCTATAAAATCGCCCAAAGCAGCAGTGGGTAAGAAATTTGGGGATTTCTCCAAATTCCTATCACCCGATGTGCTGGCACCCCTTGCCGTCGGAGTTCTGGTGTTGTTGATCTGGGAAATAGGGGTGTGGGTTACCAAAACGCCCCCCTACATCCTGCCAGGACCATCCCTCGTCATCAAAACTCTGTTCACAGAGTGGAGGACGTTGTTTCCTTCCCTGATGATTACGCTGCAAGTGACAATTGTGGCGTTTGTTGGCGCAGTCGTATCAGGGTTGGCAGTGGCAATCTTATTTACCCAGAGCAAGTGGATTGAACGCAGCTTCTTTCCCTATGCTGTAATGTTGCAGACTACGCCAATTGCGGCGATCGCCCCGCTGATCATCCTCTGGGTTCGCCAGGTCGTGGATGGAGACCAGGCAACCTTCGTCTCCCTGGTCATTTGCGCCTGGATCGTCGCCTTTTTTCCCATTCTCTCCAACACTACCTTGGGCTTAAACAGTGCCGATCACAATCTGCTCAACCTGTTCCAGCTCTACCATGCCAACCGCTGGCAAACGCTACGCTATCTGCGCTTGCCCAGCGCATTGCCCTACTTTTTGGGTGGTTTGCGCATCAGCGGTGGGTTGGCGTTGATTGGAGCAGTCGTTGCGGAGTTTGTGGCAGGAACGGGGGGAACGCGATCGGGCATCGCTTATCAAATTTTGATGGCAAGCTTTAATCTACAAATTCCCAAGATGTTTGCCGCGCTGTTGATGACGACGGTATCTGGAATTGCCATTTTCGTTATCCTTACCTGGTTGTCCGACTATCTCCTGCGTCATTGGCACGAAAGCGCCGTTAAGCGCGAAAATTAGCGCATACTGCCTTCATTCAGGTTTGGTTCATGCAGACTCCCGTAAACAGCCATTTTTGGCTGAAAAATGCCCATATCCCCGTTGCGTTGCTCACTCACGTGGTTCCTGCTCAGACCCGAGACGGACTGGCACTGATGGACATCGAAATTCGAGAGGGACAGATTACCCAGTTGGTTCTGGCTGGCAGCACGACTTTGGAGGGTGAAACCATTGATTTGCAACGGGGTATTGTTTTTCCCTGTTTTGCGGATTTGCATACCCATCTGGATAAGGGGCATACCTGGGAGCGCACCCCAAACCCAACTGGGCACTTCTCCGCTGCGCTGGAGGCACTGGGGCAGGATTCCGAACAATACTGGCAAGTTGAAGACCTCTATCGGCGCATGGAGTTTGGGCTGAAGTGTAGCTATGCTCATGGTTCCAGGGCTGTGCGCACGCATCTGGACTCGGGTGGCAACCTGGCGGAAGTTGGCTTTTCGGTGTTTGCCAAGCTGCGAGAGGAGTGGAGCGATCGCCTCCACCTGCAAGCCGTTTCCCTCGTCTCCCTCGACTATTTCTTGACGCCAGAAGGGGAAAAACTGGCGGATCTCGTAGCAGAATATGGTGGCATTTTGGGCGGCGTTGCTTTTAAGAACCCGGATATTGATGCCCAGATTGAGCGTACCTTTGACCTTGCCCATGAGCGAGAACTGAATCTCGATTTCCATGTGGATGAAAGCCCAAATCCGGCTTCTGACGCGCTTTATCGCATTGCCCGCACCGCTCAGCACCATGCGTTTTCTGGGCAAATCGTTTGTGGGCATTGCTGTAGCCTCTCGTTGCAAGACCCCGAACAGGCGACAGCGACGATTGAGGCGGTGAAAAACGCCAATATCGGGGTTGTCAGCCTCCCTCTCTGTAACCTTTACCTGCAAGATCGAGACCAGGAAGCCTCGGTCAATCTTTCCCATCTGGCTTCCAGTGAGGCGCTTGCCCATTTAGCCAAGCAACCGACCTATACCCCTCGCTGGCGCGGCGTTACCCTGCTGCATGAGCTGAAGTATGCTGGCATTCCGGTGGCGGTGGCAAATGACAACTGCCGGGATGCGTTCCATGCTTTTGGAGACCACGACATGCTGGAGGTGCTGCGCGAATCTACCCGCATCGCCCACTTTGACACGCCCTATGCCGATTGGTGCCGCACGGTCACAATGACGCCTGCCGACCTGATGGGCTTACCCACTGCGGGACGGATTGGCGTGGGCTTACCTGCCGATCTGGTGGTCTTTTCTGCCCGCTATTTTAGTGAGTTGCTGTCTCGTCCCCAGAGCGATCGCACAGTTCTGCGCAACGGGAAGGCGATCGACACCACCCTGCCGAGCTACGCAGAATTGGATGATCTGGTGCTGCGGTAAGAGGTAATACCAATCGCTCATGCCAATGACAGCACGCATTGCGTGCTGTCATTGGCATGAGCGATTGGTATAAGAGATAGGGGCGTTTTTGGGGTTGCCGGGGCGGGTTTGGATTGGAGGTTTTGGATTGAGGCAGAGAATGGGGCGAAACCCGCCCCTACGTTGTCTTCTGTGGTTGTCGGTGTTTATCGGCGTTTAATGTTTTGCATCCGACCGGATTCAATTTTCGGGTGGGGAGAGGAGGGAGGCGAGGGCGATCGCCTGGGGATAGATTTGGTGTTCCTGAATTTGGATGCGACGGTGGAGGGTTTCGGGGGTGTCGTCGGGGAGGAGGGGGACGGCAGCCTGGAGCAAAATGGGACCGCTATCCACTTCGAGGGCGACCTGATGGACGGTGCAGCCCGTAACCCGCACCTGGGCGGCGATCGCCTGCTCAATGGCATGAGCGCCTTTGAAGGAGGGCAACAAGCTGGGGTGAATGTTCAAAACTCGACCGGGGAAGGCTTCGATTAGCACATGGGTGACAATTCGCATCCAGCCTGCCATCACGACCCATTCCACACCCTGCTCTTGGAAGGCTTGTACGATCGCCTCATCCAGCGCTTCCCGGCTCTCAAATTCGCGGTGGTTGAGCAGGCGCTTGGGGATTTGCCAGCGGTCTGCTCGTTCGGCGGCTTTGGCATTGGGGTTGTTGTAGATCATCAGGCGGATGCTGGCGTTGAGCTTGCCTTCGGCAATGTGCTGGGCGATCGCCTCAAAGTTGCTACCACTGCCCGACGCCAGGATACCCAGTGCCATTTTCGGTTGCGCAAAGTGCTGCTGCCATGCCTGCGGCGATAGCACCGGGGCAATAAACCCTGGGTTGTCTACCGTTCGATTAAAAAATTCCACCATTGCTCCAGAATCCATAAATCTCGCTGTTCCCAATTGCCGTTTCTACGGCTTGTCTCAGTTTGTCCCAGTGGCAATCTTATGCTGATTTTGGAATTTCCATATAGAGCTAAGGGACTCGCTTAAACATAAAATCCCAGAGAGAGGGAGTGCGGGCAAAGCCCGCACTCCCTCTCTCTGGGATTTTATTAATCCGCAAATCCCTAAGCAATAAATGAAGCGCTAATTTTGGGACGCGCGCAGGGAGATATGAAGGGCTGTTGCAAGTTGTGGGCGGAATGGAAGTGCGATCGCCGCTCTGGTCTATCATCAGTACACCCTCTATTAGTACATCCTCAGTACAAATTTGAAGTACAAATTGAAGTACAAATTTGAAGTACAAATTTGGGTAGCAAAATATGCCGTTAGATTTTGGTGGCTGAAGAAAATAGCCGTTATGTCAGGATAAGTAAACCTTCAGTGATTGGAATAGGTGAAAACCTATCTAACTTTGTAAATTTCCTTTTGAACTTCCCTTTGAATCGAGAGAAACAGGTTTATGGCGTCTCAGGATATTCTGGAACGTGCTCGCGAAGGCGATCCCAGGGTGATTGCAGCGGTGCTCAATCGGGTGTTGAAGCCATTGGGGGTGCGATCGCAGGCAGCACGCCGGGATCGGGTTCTGCACATCGTCTGCTCCAGCGAAGCGATTCCAGATGTGGAGCGCACAACGGCAGTAGTGCGGCGACTGGTGGATGAATTGGGGATGCGATCGGTCGAACAAATCCGGCTTTATGGTCAGAAATCGGGAGAAGAGTCTGTAGCATGGAAGCAGAATCTGGCAGTGATGATAGAACCTGAGCCAACAATAAGCATGATCAACTCTCAATCTGATGCCCCAGAAATGCGTCCGCATGACGAAACTCCCTCGGTTCCCCCAGTGGAAACTCCCGTTGAAACCCTATCTTCGGAATCCAGTGATGCAGTGACCCCAGACCCGTTTTCCTTCATGCCAGGAGGGGAGCCTGTGCCACCCCCTGCGATCGCCCCCACCTCTCCCGAACCCCTGTCCTCCGGTGTGCCAACCCAGTTGGAGCACGATGAGCTGGCAGATGCTCTGGCAATGAACCAGCCCGATGCGGCGGATGAAGCCGAAGTATCCCGTCTGTTGCAGCGCCCAGAAGCCGTTGTGCTGCTCTTTTTGCTGGCGCTGGCAACCCTGTGGGATCTGTACCTGGATCTGGCAGAAGGTGACCAGAGTGGCGCTATCTCAGGAGCAAAGCTAGCCGCCCGTTTGGATGTCAGCCCCAGCACCATTAGCCGTCGCAAAAACCAGGACGGATTTAGCACCTGGAGCCAGACGCTCGATCCTGATGGCATTGCCTGGGTTTACCAGGGCGGACGGTTTCTGCCGCTGGATGACAGCCTTGTGGTAAATCTGTAGCACTCTTCTGTAGCACTCTACGGTGTTTGCACCAGCTGCACAGACGTAAGAAACGCTTCCACCTGAATAAAAAATTCGGAACCTGAAACACGGGCAAGGTCATTGTGTCCAGCATTTGGCACAAGCCAGAGCCGTTTTGGATCGGGCGAGGCAGCATACAGCTCCTCGCTCATATCCGCTGGCACTTGCCCGTCATCCAGTCCATGCATGAAGAACACAGGCATCTGCAACTGTGGCACTTTGGCGATGGAGTCAAAGCGCTGGGTCAGCAGTTGATTCAGCGGTAGCCAGCCAAAGGGCGTAGTGCGATGTGCCATGTCCAGCATGGAGGTAAAGGAGCTTTGCACGATCAGTCCAGCCGCCTCCGGTTGACGTACCGCCAGGTCGATGGCGATCGCCCCTCCCAGGGAATGCCCATAGATGAAGATTTGCTCTGGGGCATAGCCCAACTCGTTGACCAGAAAATCCCAGGACGCCTGGGCATCCTCGTACACGGTCGTTTCCTGGGGGAAGACCCCATCGCTTATGCCATAGCCGCGATAGTCTATCAGCAGCACCGACAAGCCCAACTGATGAAAGCGGGCGGCATGGTTCACGTTTGCGCCAATATTTGCGCCGTTGCCGTGGAGGTAAAGCAGCGCTCCTCGCTCTCCCTGGGGCGACCCCACGGCAGGCATCCACCAACCATGCACCCGTTCCACCCCATTAGTGACGGGAATATCTATCCAGACCTCTTCAAAGCCAATGCCGATATCGGCGGGGGTGCTTTCCAAAAATTTATCGGGGAAAAAGATGAGACGGGTCTGACGCGCATAGAGGAGCGCACTCATCCCGCCATAGAGGGCAGCGGCGATCGCCAGTCCCATCAAAATCCACTTCATTGCTCAGCCTGCCTTCTCGTCCTTAAGAACACCTGCATCCTTCATCATGTTACTCATCTTTACAAAGCGCTGAGAACGCATACGTTGCTCTTTAGGGACTCGCAAGAAAATAAAATCCCAATTTTTGAGAGAGAAGGCTGGCTCTGCCAGCCTTCTCTCTCAAAAATTGGGATTTTATTAATCCGCAGATCCCTTAGGAACGAGTTGAGTCATCTTGCAAGGTTGCGGCGCAACGCTTTCAAAATAACTCTGAGAAAGAGTATCCCGATTTTTTGAGAGAGGGCGCGGCTTAGCCGCGCCCTCTCTCAAAAAATTGAAATATTTTTCCCCAGAAATCTTCCAGGAAGACAAATATGGGAAAGGTGGGCATTGCCCACCTAGCAGGAAGCGTTTCGTGTAAGCTTTGGAAAAAAACTCAGGATTGGATGTTAAACAGATAGCCATAAATAAACGAAGCGATGGTGGAGTGCGCCCCTGGCTTTATTTATGACTCTGTACTTAATTCAGAACTAAGGAGTTCTTGCGGCGATCGTAGGTGATGGTGCCGCGCTGGGATAAGTCATTGAGCGCTTCGCCTAAAGCAGTCATAGTCTCGCAGAGGGGTTGATTCACGCGCTTCGAACATTCCTTTGCCAGCTCGTAGATGCCGTAGGGATGATCGCGGAGCAGTTCGGGCAGGAGTTGTGTGAGGGAGGCGTATAAAACAAAATCGATATCAGCCATGAGTATATGTACCTAACTCTGCTTCCATTAGCGCACAGGTATTGGGCGATCGCCACCCCTTGTTTCAATAAATTCGCAGAATGTTATCTGTCGCAAAAAAAGGCATTGATCGGCAATCTGTGGGTAACAACTTGCCAAAATTTGCTCAGGTTTCGCGCAGGGGTGGGGCTGCAAGAGGTCCTTCGACAACCTGCGAGAAGAGATAGCCCACATAAACGGAAGAGACCGCCGCAAAGAAGCACCAGATAGAAATCAAACCGTGGGGGAAAAGGTAGGTCGTCGTCAGGAGTGACCCCAACACGAGCCAGCCCATTTTCTGTACGGCTGAATGGCTGACCAGCAACAGCGGAGCCAGAATCATCACGGTATACACCACCAGCCCCAGTTGTTCCAGGAACGGGTGGGGAATCAGAAGCTGGAGATTGTAGGCGAGGGTTTGGTTTTGAATGGCAACGGTGAGCCAGTTGGGGTGCAATGCCAGCGGCACCAGAAAGTAAGCTCCATAGGTCAACCCGATGAATGCCATCGCTCGCCAGAGCCAGCGCACCCGTGGACGGGTTTCCAGCATCGACGCCATAAACGGCGTCCAGAACAACCAGAAGCCGTGGGAAAAGAACACAAATCCACTTGCCGCCTGGCAGGTCAGGGTCGGATTATGCGCTCCCAAGCCCAACCAGACAAAACCTTCGATCGCCTGCTGTATGCCAAAAGCCAGGGGAAAGGCAGCGAGGGGCAGAAACCGGCGATCGCCCTTCCAGGCTTTGTGCAAACACCATCCCCCAATGGGCAGCAGCACAGAACTGAGCGTAAAGCTTGCGGTTGCCGAAAAACACATAGCATACCTCCCTTGTCGTGAAACTGATCTTCAGGAAGAAATAAGGGGGCAAACGCTTCATAACTCCAGCATAGCCAGTGTTCAGCCTGGATTGATGTTGCATTTCATGTCGCTTTATCCACCCCCCCTCCCCTTTGCGTCCTCTGTGCCTCTGTGGTTCAACCCCCAATCAAATTGCAACTCGTAGTCGTTATGAATATGCTTAAAGAAGTATGCTCTGGAGGTAACCATGCGGATTGAAGATGTTCCCATTCACAAAATACGCCGCCCCCTGTATCGGCAAAATGATGGCGCAAAGGTAGAGGCGCTGATGGCGTCGATCGCCGAAATTGGTCTACAGGAACCGATTGAAGTGCTGGAAGTGGATGGGGAATATTATGGATTTTCGGGTTGCCATCGGTTTGAAGCCTGTAGTCGGCTGGGGCATGAGACAATTCGCTGTAAGGTGCGGCGTGCTCCTCGCTCCGTGCTAAAGATGCATTTGGCATAAAACTATGAAAGTCGGAATTGTTGGAACAGGGTTGATGGGCTTGCCGATGGCACGGCGGTTGCATGGGAAAACCCTGGCAGATGAAAGGGGTTCTACGGTAGAGGTGATTGCCTGGAATCGGACAGCCGAGAAGCTTGAACCGTTGCGGGAAGCGGGGATGGCGATCGCCCCTTCCCCCGCCGAGCTGTTCCAGCAAGCCGATGTGAGCATTCTGATGCTGAGTGATGTGGCTGCCATCCGCGAGGTCTTGTTCCCTGCCGAAGCCTCGGAGGATCGCGAGAACGAAACGTCGTTGCACAACTGCACCTTCATCCAAATGGGAACGATCGCGCCCAGCGAAAGCCGGGAACTGCTGTCCGACATTCTGGCGGCAGGGGGCGACTACCTCGAAGCTCCGGTGTTGGGCAGCATTCCCCAGGTCGAGTCGGGCACGTTGCAGGTGATGGTGGGTGGCATGGTGGCACAGCTTGAGGAATGGCGATCGCTCCTGCAACTACTGGGTGAGCCGATGTATGTGGGCATGGTAGGCAGTGCCGCCGCCCTGAAGCTGGCGCTTAATCAACTCATTGGCTCGCTCACCACGGCTTTTGCTCAGAGTTTGCGATTTGTGCAACAGCAAGAGGTTCCTGTCGATACCTTCATGGCAATCCTGCGGGAAAGTGCCCTGTTTGCACCAACCTTTGACAAAAAGTTGGCGCGGATGGTGGATCAAAATTTTGAAAACCCAAATTTCCCCAGCAAGCACCTGCTAAAAGACGTTCGGCTGTTTTTACAGGAAGCACGGGCAGAAGGATTGAGAGTTGACAGCTTGGAAGGGGTACGGCAAATTTTAGAGGCAACCTGCAATCAGGGCTTGGCAGATGCCGACTACTCCGCATTGTCAGCGGTGCTGCAATTTAGCGAAACCGACGAAACCCCATCGGGAGAATAGCGATGCAAGCAAAAACTCAAACTCTACAAATCGAAGGTATTCAGATCGAACGCCAACCCAGCGAGGAGCGTTTAGATGAACTGGGCGTTCGCAGTTGGCCCACCTGGAGCAAGGAGCCGTCTGACTTTCCCTGGACCTATGATGACCCCGAAACCTGCTACTTCCTGACAGGCGATGTTGAGGTGACGCCAGATGGTGGTGAACCTGTGCGCGTAGGGCAGGGAGATTTGGTAATTTTCCCAGCCGGAATGTCTTGCCGCTGGCGCGTATTGCAAGCGGTGAAGAAGCACTACAACTTTGGTTGAATGGCACATTGCCTCATACCAAGTCTTCGAAAGCCCACTTCAGATATTTTTTGGAGACGCCCGCTGCGCGGGCGTCTCCAAAAAATATCTGAAAGTCTATCTGCGTTCCACGTAGCGCCGCAATTCCTGCGCCATTCGTCGCATTCCCCGCAGTTCGTCCTCCCGGATGAACGGCAGGAAAAACGCTACCAGTCTCCCGGTGAAGCGGACGACATGTGTGTAGCGGGTGCGATCGCGCCCCATGTCCTGCAAGTCAAAACTATGCTCACTGCGAAAGCCAGGAGCAGAATAGATCCACTGGAGGCTGGTGCCGGGTTGGATCAGCGTCACATAGGGTTCAATTTCTGTTTCCGCTTCGCTGGGGGTGCGTCTCAGGGAGAGGCGAACCGAGGTACTTTCGCGGAAGGGTTGGGGTGGGGACAGATCGTAGAGATAGGTGTTCCACCGCATCCACTCCTCTTTGCGAATCAGGGTTTGCCAGACGATGCGGCGGGGGGCTTGTATTTCGATGTCGGTGTAGAGGCTGGGCATAGGAACCGGGTTTAAAGGCGAAGGGATTCCGGGTGAGCGGTGGTCAGGTGTTTGACGTAGATGCGATCGCACCGTTCTGTCTCAACCCCTGTGCCGGGCATGTAACCACTGGTTTCGTAGAGCTGTACGGCTGCCTTTAGCACACTAGCGGTTTCAATCCAAATTTGTCCGTAGCCCTGCTCTGCAATAGTGCGTTCCAATTCCTGCAGTAAAAAGCGCCCCAATCCTTTACCCCGAACCACAGGCGACAAATACATTTTGCGGATTTCGACGGCATGTTCTCCCCGCTCAATGGGGTAGAAGGCAGCGGTTCCCACCAGTTCACCCGATTGCTCGACGACCCAAAACTGCCCGCCCGTTTTCTGATAGGCATCTTCCACGTTCCATACATCCCAGTCGGTGCGATCGGGTTCGCTCTGCAAGCCATATTCTGCCAGCACCGCTGCGATCAGGTCAAAGGCAGCCTGGCGATCGCCCGGTTGCCAGGCTCGAATCTGAAAATCCTGATATTGCAACATCATGGCAACCCAACTCTGCCTCTAGCCCAACAATCTTTCCCATAATGCCAAAGATTTCAAATAAGGGATCTGCGGATTAATAAAATCCCAATTTTTTTGAAAGAGGGCGCAGCTAAGCCGCGCCCTCTTTCAAGAAAATCGGGATATTCTTTTCCAAAAGTTGCCAAAGTCGTCCTAGTAGATTTCGTTGACTCCCAACTCGTTCGCCAGTTGTTGCTGGAGCGCTTCGGGAATCAGTACCCGGTTGATGCCGTGGATGACACCGTTACCCGCCTGGATATCGGGATTGATGACGCTGGCATTGTTGACGACGACACCGGAATCGGTGACTGCAACCGCTACGCCACCACCCAGGGTATCCACACCACCCGTAGTGATTTCGCTAGACGTGATTTCGCCAGGCACGACGTGGTAAGTCAAGACTTCCCGCAGAATATCCTGGTTTTCGGGCTGGAGCAAATATTCCAGCGTACCTGCAGGAAGCTGACTGAAAGCTTCATTGGTAGGCGCGAACACCGTGTACGGACCTTCACCGGCGAGGGTATCGCCCAGGTCTGCTGCCTGAACCGCTTGCACCAGCGTGTTGAAGGAACTACTCCCGCTCGCAACCTCAACAATGCTCATGGAATCATCCATTTGCCCGATTGTTGGCTCGGTCATTTGACCACCCATGTTGTGGTTGTCTGCCAGGCGTACCGTTTCGGCAGCAGTCGGACCCGTAAGAATCAATCCCGCACCAACCACCGTGGCAGAGATGAACAGCTTACAAAGATTTAGTGAGAAGTGCATAATTAAACCTATTTGAAACCTATTTGAACAGAAACCTATTTGAACAGTATCTATGTAAAGTTTAGTAACGAAAACTCAGGCATCCCTCTGTCGATAGTCGTGAATGCACTGTTCATTTCGTTGGACTGTTCATTTCGTTGGCGCTAGCTGTGAATGCGGGGTTCGGGGTGCAGCGTCGCCAGAATCGCGCTTTCGACTGCTGCCAATTCGTCGAGGCGCTGGTTGACGATGGGGCGATCGAACGCCTGGGTCGCCAGGGTCCAATAAATGCCGTAGTGCCGTGCTTCGGATGCCATTAGCCCGCGATAGAAGGCGGCAAGTTCGGGGTCGGGGCAGTGAGCCGCAAGGAGTCCCAAGCGCTCATGGCTGCGGGCTTCAATCAGTCCAGACACCAGCAGGAGATCCAGCATCCGTTCGGGTTCATCTCGTCGCACTTCGGCTTTGAGCCTGGCTCCATAGGGGGGTGCGGAGAGCGGAGCCAGGGGAATGTTGCGTCGCTCCAGCCATTGATTCACCTGCTCGAAGTGCTCCAGCTCTTCCTGGGCGATCGCCGTCAATGCCTTCACCAGAGGGCGACTGGAGGGATAGCGGAACATCAGGTTAAGGGCAACACTAGCCGCTTTGCGCTCGCAGTGGGAATGGTCGAGCAACACGGTGTCGAGATGGGCGATCGCCTGCTCAACCCAGGCATCGGAGGTAGGCGACTGGAGAAACTTGATCGTCTTTGGCGTTAGGGCGGTCACAGTGATTTGCAGGTACTTATTTGCAGGTGCTTAGCAGAAGGAAATGAAAGTGAGACCCGACCAGAGCCGGTTGGGTGCAATCGTAAAAAAGGAAGGACTGAAATCAGCCCTTCCTCTCATTCTATGGGTGGTCGAGTGCATTGGCTGAATCTGCACCGGATTGGATGGATTCAGCCCTATGCAAGCACGCCTTTTGCAATCACACCTTATGCAAGCACAAAGTTATTACTGGAAATCAGGCTGGGTGCAACGCCGACCAGCTCTACCAGGGTGTAGGTAGTTTCGCTACTGCCACTACCATCTGCGTCAATGCGAATGCTGGTACCTGCGCCATCAGCCGTTCTTCCAATCACCACATAGTCAAGGAAGCGCTGGATGGGCGAGGGTCCCTGGAAATTGGGACGGTTGAACAGGTTGCTCAGGTCAATAACATCGGCGTTGGGGTCAAAGCGCTCGATCGTGTCGCGGGCATCCAGTGGGACGTTGTAGCGGTAGACATCGGCACCGCCGCCACCGATCAGGGTATCGTTGCCGATGCCGCCGACCAGGGTATCGTTGCCTGCGCCACCCCGCAGGATGTCTCTGCCCCGGTTGCCTTCGAGGAAGTCGGCACCACCCTGCCCCGTGACGATGTCGTTACCCGGACCACCGATGAGGCGATCGCTGCCACTGCCACCGAAGAGGCGATCGTCCCCTTTTTGCCCCGTGACCCGGTCATCACCCCCCAAAGCTCGAACCACATCATCCCCCGTACGGGCAGAGATGAAGTCCGGTCCATCGGTTCCTCGCAGGGTGTCGATACGAGTGGTTCCATTAATCCGCTGGGGCGGGTTGCTGGGGTCGAAGACGGGCACCTCTGGGGGAACTGGCGCTGTGCTTGCCCGCACCCAGCTAATTTCATCACCTTCTGCCAAGCCGTTGCCCGCAATGTCCGCAATACCTGTCGTGCCAGGGCTAAGCTGCAGGTTGTAGTTGCCATCTGGATCGGTCAGGGCGGTCAGGTTACCCAGGGTGTAGATGGTGCCAGCCGCGTTGGCGGTGAGGGTTGCACTACCCAGGTTGACATTGCTGCCATTGCGCTGGAAGCGCAGGTCGCTCACGTCAAATCCGGTCACTGGCTCGCTAAAGCGAATGGTGATGGTGTTGGGGGCTGGCGTGATGACGCCATCTTGCAGCAGTGGGCGCACCTCAGTAATTTCGACTGTGGGAGCATTGGTGTCGCGGCGGTAAAATTCCCCGGCGGTGAAGCCGCCCGCCAGACTATTCCCAGTTAGGTCGGTGAGCGTAGCCGCAGCCAGCACATCCAGGCTGACGGTTCCCTCACCCGTGACATTGGTGACCGTTACATCAACGCGATCGCCCGTTGTTGCCGAAACCGAGTCTACCGTCGCTGTGAGCGTCCCTGTTGTATCCAGGGTGAAGTCATTCACCGCGAGGTTCGCCACAGTTTCGCTAAACAATACCGTGAAGATCAGGGTCGTCGCCGCTGTGTTTTGGGTGGCAGGGGTGCGGCGAACAATCCCGGTTACATTCGGGGCGGTGTTGTCGAGGGTGTAGGTTTCTGCCGGGTTGGGGTTAGTCGGCACAACCAGAACCCGTGTGGCAGGGTCAGTAATGTCTTGGGTCGCATCATTGATCACCAGACCCACCTCTCCATTGAAGGATGCCAGGTTGCCGCCGGATACCGTTACAGCGTAGTCACCGGGCGTCTCGGTAGACGCGGTGATATTCGTGACGGTAGCCGTGCTTCCCCCCGTGATGGTGAAGTCTGCGGCATCAAGGTTCTGGACATCTTCGCTAAAGCTGACCAGGAAGACCAGGGAGTTGGCATTGGTCTGCTGATCTTCGGGGGTTTGACGGGCGATCGCCAGCAAGCTGGGTGCGATCGTGTCAATCCGAAGGTTCTTATTCGCCCCCAGAGAATCGGCTGCTCCCGGTTCTGGCAAGGTGAGGTCGGCATTGTTCCCAAACTCATCCTGGATGGCAATGTCTGCCCCCACAGCGAGAGCACTGGTGCTCTGATAATCCAGATCCATGGTTTCATCCCCGGCACGCACGGTGTAGGTGAAGACCAGGGTATCGGTGCCATCGCCACTGACATAGGTGGCGATCGCATCATCAGCTCCCGTTTCCAGGGTCAGGGTGGGGGTTCCGGTTACTGCCACCCCATCATCAAAGGTCACCTCGATGAGAATCTCATCCCCCACACCATAGATGCCATTGTCCTGCTGCGCGGTGACGCTCAAAACAGCCGGAGCCGTGTTGTCGAAGATGTAGGTCTCGACGGCAGCATCCGTTGCCAGAATTGCCAGGTTATCTGCCGCGTCGCTGATGTCGGAGGTCGCCGCCAGTGCCAGCCCCAACGTGCCGCTAAAGGTGTCATCACCAATGTCGCCACCCGATACGGTCACATCGAAGACCACATTGCCACTGCTATTGACAATATTGGAAACCGTTGCTGTAGAGCCTCCGGTAATGGTGAAGTCTTCGGGATTGAGGTTTTCTACCACTTCCGTGAAGCTTAACCGGAAGGTGACGGCGGTCGCTGTGGTTTGCCCATCAGTGGGATTTTGACGGGTGATTGAGGTCAGTTCAGGAATGATGGTGTCGATCGCAATGTCCTTATTTGCGCTCAGAGAATTTGGATTCCCTGGGTTGGGCAAAATCAAGGATGCATCGTTGCCCGCCCGATCCAGAACAGTTGCACCCGCTGGTAGCAACAGCGCATTGGCATTGAGATATTCCAGGTCATCCGTTGCATCTCCTTCCTGGACGGTGTACGTGAAGACCAGGGTGGTCGTTCCACTGCCCTCCGTCAACGGCACCACCTCGTCGGTGTCTCCGGTTTCCAGCGTCAGCGTTGGCGTTCCGGTGACATTAACGATTTCAGAGAAGGTGACGGTGATGGCGATCGCATCCCCGGTTTTGTAAATCCCATCCTCAACCGTTGAAGTGACATTTGTAATGGTTGGAACGGTGCGGTCAACGGTGTAGGTCTGGTCATTTTCTGGAAGGGTGGGTTCCTGAATGAGGACATTATTGCCACCCGCATCATCAATATCCGCTCCGGCTGCCAGATTTAGCCCCACAGTGCCATTGAAAGTCGCCAGGTTGCCGCCAGACACCGTAACGTTGTACTGCGTGCCACTCACGGCTGTGACGTCAGACACGATCGCCGAGCTGGTACTGTTGACGGCAAAATCAGCGAGGTCTACCGTGCCCGACACATCCTCACTAAAGGTGACCTGGAAGACAAGGCTGGTGGCATTGGTCAGCTCATCCGCCGGAGTTTCTCGGAGGATGGAGACAACGGTGGGATTTTCAGTGTCAATGACGATCGCCTTGTTGTCGCCCAGGGTTCCAGTGGGGTCGAGGGCTGCCAGGGTCAGGTTGGCATTGTTGGTTGCCAGGTCGCGAATGGTGCCGCCATTCAGGGCGAGGGCAGAGGTGCTGGCGTAGTCGAGATCGGCGCTGTTGTCGCCATCTGCGACGGTATAACTGAACGTCAGGGTGTTACTGCTGTCTCCCTCAATGTATTCGGCGGTGCCTCCACTATTAAGGGTGAGGGTGGGTGCGCCTGTGACAAACACCGTTTCGCTGAAGAGGATGCTGATGGTGATGACTTCGTCTACGCCATAGGTGCCATCAGCGATCGCCGAGGTAATATTCGTGACTTGAGGCGGCGTATTTTCCACCACAAAGGTCTGGTTTGCGTCGGGTAGCGCAGGCAGTGTCGGTTGAACCGGGTTTCCGGCTACATCCGTGAGCGATGCCCCCGCTGCAAACTCCAGTCCGATCGTCGCATCCCCTGGTAGCCCTGCCAGGTTGCCCCCCGACACCGTGACATCAAACGCCGTACTTCCCGCACCAACGGGTGTCACCTCTGTCACAGTAGCCGTCGTTCCTCCGACTACCGCAAAGTCGGCAGCCCCAACCCCTTCCATTTCCTCGCTGAAGGTGACTCGGAAGACCAGGGTATCAGCATTGGTCCGTCCTGTGTCATTGGTTGTGGGATTGAGGGCGGGGGTTTGCCGCAGGATGGTGTTGAGGGTGGGGGCGATCGTGTCAATGATCAGATTCGAGCTGGCATCCAGGTTGGTTCCCCCCGGTAGTGCCAGGTTTGCGGCATTGGTCGCCAGGTCTTGAATAACGCCCCCATTCAGTTCAACGGCGGTAACGGTGAGATCGTCACTATTCTCCCCTGCTGCCACGGTGTAGGTGAAGGTAAGAACGGTGCCATCTTCACTGATGCTGGCAAATTCTGCTGTGCCACCACTGTCCAGGGTCAGGCTGGGGGTTCCCGCTGTATCAATGACCTCGACCACACTATTAAAGGTGACCTGAATCGAGATTTGAGCCGTCGCACTGTAGCTATCGTCAGGGGTGACGGAGGTGATGCTCGCGATCGCCGGAGGAATGTTGTCGAGGGTGTAGGTTTCGTCAGACTCCGTCGGCGGTTCCTGGATCACAACGTTGTTGCCACCAGCATCGGTGATGGTGGGATTGGTGGCAAGATCCAGCCCCACTTCGCCATTGAAGTTGGCGATCGCCCCACCTCCAACGACCACGTTGTAAACAGCATTATTCCCATCTACCGGGATCACATTGGTCACATTCGCGGTGACCCCTGCCACAACGAAGTCGGCTGGATTAACGGTAGTATCAACTACCCCTTCGCTAAAGGTGACCTGGAACGTGAGGGTATCGGCATTGGTCGGGTTAATCGCCGGATCTTCCCGCCGAATAGAGAGAACTGTGGGTTGCGTCGTATCAACAACCACAGCGCGATCGTCGCTTAGGGAGAACTCGTCACCCGGTGCCGCCAACGTCAGGTCAGCAGGGTTGGTCGCAATATCGACAATCGTGCCACCGCTCAAGTTCAACGCTGTCGTGCTGGCATAATCCAGGTCAGCGCTGTTTTGTCCCGCCGCCACAGTGTAGAGGAACGTCAGAACTGTCCCCTCTGCATTAGTGCTGTCGTAGGTTGCCGTGCCACCACTGTCCAATGTGAGTGTGGGTGTGCCTGTGACGAGCACCGCTTCGCTAAATGTGACCAGAATCGTAATCTCGTCGTTAATGCCATAGGTGCCATCGAGGGTAGCAGCGGCGTCAAAGTCTACTTCTATGACTTCGGGCGCAGTATTTTCGACGGTGAAGGTTTGATTATCGTCCGCCGCCGGCAAAGTTGCTACTACCGGGTTGCCCGCCTCATCTGTAAGTTCTGCCCCGGCTGTAAATTCCAGCCCAATCACCTCTGGACCCGCCAACTCTGGCAAATTGCCACCCGACACGGTGACATTGAAGACCGTGCCCGATGTTCCTTCAGGGGTAACGCTGGTTACGGTGGCAGTTGTGTTGCCAGTCACCGCAAAGTCTTCAATGCTAACCCCTTCCATCACTTCATCGAAGGTCAGTTGGAAGATCAATTCATCGGCATTCGTCAGGCTGTCAGGGTTTGTCAGCAAATTGAGAACGGGAGTATTCCGCAAAATCGAAACAAGGTTTGGATCGGTCGTATCAATAATCAGGTTGGAGTTATCGCTCAGGTTCGACCCGGTGGGTGGCGTCAGGTCAGCCGGATTGGTTGCCGCATCCGCAATCACACCTCCCGCTAGATCGATCGCTGTAACGTCCAAATCCTCACTGGTCTCGCCTTCTGCCACGGTGTAGGTGAAGGTGAGGACGGTTCCATCTTCGCTGATGGTGGTGTAAGTCGCTGTGCCTGTGCTGTCGAGAGTGAGCGTGGGTGTGCCGCCCGTGGTGTCTACCGTCACCGGACCATCAAACGTCACCTGGATGAGGATTTCTTCCTCCGCATTGAAGCTGCCCTCGGTGGGTGTGGAGGTAATGCTTGTAATGGCGGGGGCAATGTTGTCGAGGGTGAACGTTTGGTCGATCGTGGGTTCGTCAATGACGACGTTATTGCCTCCGGCATCATCGATATCGGCGGTGCCTGCCAGATCCAGCCCCACGGTGCCGTTAAAGTCTGCCAGGTTGCCACCCGATACCTCAATGTCGTAGGTTGTCCCATTCGTTTCAGCGACTGGGGTGATATTGCTGATGGTGGCGGTGCTGGTGCTGTTGAGCGTGAAATCAGCAGCCTCTACGGTGCCAGACACATCCTCGCTGAAGGTGACGCGGAAGACCAGGGTGTCGGCATTTGTGACCTCAACTTCCGGTGTGTCTCGTTCGATGGAAACGAGCGTTGGTTGAGTTGTGTCGATGATGACATCGCGATCGTCGCTTAGGGAGTTGATTGCCCCTGGAGCCGCAAGGTCCAGATCGGCAGGATTGGTCGCAAGGTCGGCGATCGCCCCACCATTCAGCGTCAGTGCGTTGGTGTTGGTGTAGTCCAGATCGCTACTGGTCTCCTCTGTTCCAACGGTGTAGATAAAGGTGAGTAGCGTTCTGGTGTCGGCGTCGATGCTGTCGAAGGTTGCGGTTCCGCCACTGTTGAGGGTCAGTTCCGGTGTTCCCGTCACCGTCACCGCTTCGTTAAACGTCACCAAAATAATGATTTCACTTCCGACACTGTAAGTGCCGTCGGGGGTTGCCGGATCGAAAGCGACGCTGGTTATGGTTGGCTCTGTGTTGTCAACGGTATAGATTTCGTCGGGGTCAGCAACAGCAGAGGGATCTAAGTTGTTGCCTGCCAAATCTTGGATGATGGCTGTGGGGGAAAGATCCAGCCCCACTTCGCCATTGAGGGTAGACAGGTTGCCCCCCAGCAATGTGACGTTGAAGACGGTGTTGCTCGTACCGCCGTCGGGTTGCACGGAGGTAATGCTGGCAGTCGTTCCGGTGCGTACAAAATCGCTAACCGTGACGCCAGTAACTCGCACCGCTTCGTCAAAGGTGACCTGGAAGGTCAAGCTGTCAGCATTGGTCAACCCTGTCGGATTGGTTGCATCATCAATCGCCGGGGTGAGGCGGGTGATGGAGACCAGATTGGGAGCGATCGTATCAATCTCAATGTCTTTTTCATCTGCCAGGTTTTCGCCTGCCGGAATCGCCACATCGGCATTATTACCAGCGGCATCGGTAATCGAGCCGACGGGGGCATCAACGGTCGTAACGTTCAGATCCGCCGTTGCCGCATCTCCCTCCTGGACGGTGTAGCGGAAGGTCACAACATTATCTGTAATGCCAACAAATTCAGCGGTTGCTCCATTGTTGAGGGTCAGCGCAGGAACATTTGCCGGATTGGTGCCATCCCCTACAACCGGGCTATCAAACTCAACCTGAATGGTGATAATACTGCCTGTGGTGTACGGCGCATCTGGGGTTGTAGACGTAACGTTGGTGATGCGTGGTGTGGTGTTATCGAGGGTGTAGGTCTGGTCAGTGGTTGGTTCGGTGGTGTTGAGGAAGTTCCCACCTGCATCCTGGATCTGCCCATCCACATCCAACCCAATGGTGCCGTTAAAGTTGGCGATCGCCCCATCACCCACCACCACATCAAAGACGGAGCTTTCTGCACCAACTGGACCAACCACAGTAAAACTGGTGATCGGCACATCGATGCCATTCACAACAAAGTCGGCAGCCTCAAGGGTGGCAGGATTCACAGCTTCGCTGAAGGTAACCCGGAAGGTGAGGGCATCGGCGTTCGTAATTGCAACCGTGGGGTCTTGCCGCACGATAGAAACAATCGTTGGCTCTGTCGTATCGACCACAATTGCCTGGTCGTCGCTGATGGAATTCTCCGTACCCGGAGCTGCCAGGGTCAGGGTGGCATCGTTGGTTGCCAGGTCACGAATGGTGCCGCCATCCAAAATCAGCGCGTTGATGCTGTCGTAGTCCAGGTCTGCACTGTTGTCGCCATCTGCCACGGTGTAGGTAAAGGTCAGGGTGGTGGTTTCACTGCCACTGACATACTCGGCAACTGCACTGCCGCTACTATTCAGCGCCAGGGTAGGCGTTCCGGTGACAAAGACGGCTTCGCTGAAGGTAACCGTAATGTCGATCGCACTCTCAATTCCATAGGTGCCATTTAATTCATCAGCAACAACGGCGACCACCGTTGGGGCAGTGTTGTCGATGGAAAAGGTCTGGTAGTTGTCTCCTGTAGGCAGATCAGGGCTAACCGGGTTGCCTGCCACATCGGTCAGGTTCGGCGTTGCCGCATAGGTGAGGGCGATGGGAGCGACCGACTCCAACTCTGCCAGGTTGCCGCCCGACACGGTGACATCAAAGACGGTGCCTGTGGTGCCAAATGGGGCAACGGTGATGACAGGATTGGTAACGGTGGGAACCGCAAAGTCAGCCGCATCGACCCCCTGCATCGGCTCACTGAAGGTGACGCGGAAGGTAAGACTGTCGGCATTGGTGACTCCATCGGTATTGCCCGGAGCCAGGGTTGGGGCTTGACGAATTACGCTGGTGAGCACCGGAGCGGTGTTATCAATCACCAGATTCTTGCTGTCAGCCAGGTTGCTCCCAGCGGGGGGTAACGCGGCTGTCGCATCGTTGCCAGCGGCATCCTCAATTTCGTCGGCATCAATGGCGATCGCCGCCACATTCAAATCAGTTGTGTTTGCCCCATCCCCTGCCCCTACGGTGTAGGTGAAGGTGACCACAGCCCCATCGACACTGGCAACCGTACTGGTTGTTTCGCCGTTGTCAAAGGTCAGCGTCGGCGTCCCGGTTATTGTTACATCTTCCGAGAAGGTGACCTGGATGCTGAGGGTATCTCCCTCGTTGTAGACCACACCGTCATTGGCATCTGAGGTGATGGAGAGAACGGTGGGCGCGGTGTTGTCGAGGGTATAGGTCTGGTCAGTGGTCGGTTCAGTTGTGATGAGAGGATTGCCACCCAGATCAGCAATGTTGCCGCCTGCCAGCAGATTCAGCCCGACAATCCCATCCAGGTCCGCAATATCGACATCATCAATGAGCACATCAAACTGGGTGTCATTGCTCCCTGTCACAACGGTGACACTGGTGATATCCACATTGGCGATCGCCGCTCCCGTTCCATCTACCACCACAAAGTCTGCCGTAGCATCGGTTGGCGTGGCGGGGTTAACGGCTTCGTTGAAGGTAACCCGGAAGGTGAGGGCATCGGCGTTCGTAATTGCAACCGTGGGGTCTTGCCGCACGATAGAAACAATCGTTGGCTCGGTTGTATCGACCACAATTGCCTGGTTGTCGCTGATGGAATTCTCCATACCCGGAGCTGCCAGGGTCAGGGTGGCATCATTGGTTGCCAGGTCACGAATGGTGCCGCCATCCAAAATCAGCGCGTTGATGCTGTCGTAGTCCAGGTCTGCACTGTTGTCGCCATCTGCCACGGTGTAGGTAAAGGTCAGGGTGGTGGTTTCACTGCCACTGACATACTCGGCAACTGCACTGCCGCTACTATTCAGCGCCAGGGTAGGCGTTCCGGTGACAAAGACGGCTTCGCTGAAGGTAACCGTAATGTCGATCGCACTCTCAATTCCATAGGTGCCATTTAATTCATCAGCAACAACGGCGACCACCGTTGGGGCAGTGTTGTCGATGGAAAAGGTCTGGTAGTTGTCTCCTGTAGGCAGATCAGGGCTAACCGGGTTGCCTGCCACATCGGTCAGGTTCGGCGTTGCCGCATAGGTGAGGGCGATGGGAGCGACCGACTCCAACTCTGCCAGGTTGCCGCCCGACACGGTGACATCAAAGACGGTGCCTGTGGTGCCAAATGGGGCAACGGTGATGACAGGATTGGTAACGGTGGGAACCGCAAAGTCAGCCGCATCGACCCCCTGCATCGGCTCACTGAAGGTGACGCGGAAGGTGAGACTGTCGGCATTGGTGACCCCTAAATCATTGCCCGGAGCCAGGGTTGGGGCTTGACGAATCACGCTGGTGAGCGCCGGAGCGGTGTTATCAATTACCAACGCTTTGTTGTCGGCAAGATTTCCGGAGGGGAGTGTTGCTACCGATAAATCGGCTTCGTTTGTAGCCGCGTCTCTAATGGTGGCTGCCCCCAGAGCGATCGCCGTAACATTCAAATCTCCGCTAGCATCTGCCGCCCCAACGGTGTAATTGAAGGTCAACGTAGAGCTGTTCGTTCCACTGGCATAGGTTGCCGAACCCCCACTATCCAGGTTTAAGGTTGGAGTTCCTGTAACAACAACATTTTCGGAGAAGGTGACCTGAATGGAGAGAATGTCCCCAGCGTTATAACTACCGTCAAGGGTCGTAGAGCTAATGCCAACAATAGTAGGAACCTGATTATCCAGTTGATATGTTTGATCCGTAACAGGTTCGTTGTCAACAACATTATTTCCTGCGCCATCGGTAATTACTGGGCTATCCGCCAGGTTCAACCCTACGATACCCGTCGGCAGATCTGCCAGGTCATCCCCAGAAACCGTTACGTTATATTCCGTCGGACTAACTTCAACCACATCCGTAACTGTTGCAGTGCTTCCGGTTACAGCGAAGTCGGTTTCATTCACCGTGCCTGTCACACTTTCGCTAAAGACGACACGGAATATAAGAGTATCTGCGTTAGTAACAAAATTGGTCGGAGTCAGGCGGGTGATGGAGTTGACGGTAGGCAAAACCGTGTCAACTACGATCGCCTGATTCGTTGCCAGAGAGTCATCTGCTGTCAAACCAGGCAGCAAAAGGGTCGCCGGATTTCCAGCCAAATCCAAAATGTTGGCACCACCCGGAAGAGCAAGAGCATTTTGGCTGCGATAGTTGAGATCAGCACTATTTTCCCCAGCGGCAACCTGATACTGGAAAATCAGGGTGTCATCGGTGGCAGTCCTTGTCTCCGAGCGAATGTAGGTGGCTGTGGCATCAGTAGCCCCTGTTTCCAGACGAAGCGTGGGTACTCCATCAACAACAACGGTTTCGCTGAATTGGACTGCAATTTCAATGAAGTCACCCGCGTTGTAAATCCCATCTGTACTGGTCACGTTTACGACAGTCGCAGCGGTATTGTCAACGGTGTAGGTTTCGTCTACTGTAGGCTCTCCGGCAAGCAGGGGGTTGTTTGCCAGATCTTGAATGCCTGGACTGGCAGCTAAGTTAATCCCAACAATGCCGTTGTAGAGGGAAATTCCACTGCCAACAGTGATTTCGAATTCGGTCGTTGAACGAGCAACAATATTGGTAATAGCCGCCGCACCACTCACAGGATTGGCATTGATTACAAAATCATTGGCATCAACGTTCTGGACTGGGCTATCAAACGTAGCCAGGAAGGTAATAGTATCGGCATTCGTGTTAGCGTTTTCGGGAGTGAGCCGAGTGAAGGATACCAGGGCAGGGGCGGTGTTATCGAGGGTGTAGCTTTGGAGAGAAGCCCCAGTCGCCGTTGCGGAATTCCCGGCAGCATCGCTGATATCTGAGCTACCTGCCAGTCCAACACTGACAACCCCCTCATAATTTGCAAGATCAACTCCCGAAACCTGTACATTGTAGGCAGCCGGGTTGCCACTCACCTGGGTTGCCGTCACTGTAATGGCACCTGTGGGTCCGGTTACCTCAAAGTCATCGCCTGTGACATTGGAAACGGCATCGTTAAAAGTAGCGAGGAAGGTGAGCGTATCGGCATTGGTCGTCTCAGCCGCAGGAATGGAACGATTAATGGAAATGAGCACCGGAGCGATGTTGTCGATGGTAAATGTCTCTTCCACAAAGGGAGACGTTGCTGTATCAAGCGGCGTCCCACCGTTTGCTGCCCGAATATCCTGGGTGGGGTTGAGATCAAGGTTAATGGTTCCGTTGCTATTGCCAATGCCCGTAACGGTAACGCTGTAATTTGAACCAGAGTTTGAGGTCACTAAACTAATCGCACCATCTCCTGCTGCCGTTCCACTCAGCTGGAAGTCATTTTCCGTAACATTCACCACATCTTCGCTGAAAATCACCTCAAAAATAACGCTGTCAGCATTCGTAGGGGTGCTGGCTGGACTTTGGCGGCGAATTTCGGTAATAGTTGCCATGTTTCAAACTACTCCTGGGACTGAGAGAGGTTAACAAGAAATTCTTTATAAAGGTATTGATGGTGCACTACTTTGCTGAAGTAACCCCAACAACAGTGGAAAGGTAAGCGAGTGAGACTCGATTGGCATCTATTGGCATCTGAAGGTAGAGCCAATGCAGAACAACAGGGATGAAACAAATACTCTTTAAACAGCAAAAAGCTGTGGAAGATCTAGCCAAAATTAGGCTGATAACTGACTGGCAGTGTAGCGCTAGTTACGGAAACACAGAATGAATTTTTCTTACCTGAATCAAGCTGCTCCACCCCATTTACCAGCCTGAAAAGATTAGAGAAAAAACCTGGAGAGGCTCGCAGACAAAGCAAAAGAGAGAGCTTCTTCAAAAAAAGAATGCGGTTAAATTGACGGATATATATTGCTAAATCGGAGGAAAAAATACCTGTATATATCGAGCCGGGGTCAATGCAGCACATAGAAACTCCAGTGTTTTCTCTGACTGCTAGAGTGCCCAAAACAGGTCAAAAGTAACACGGACGAATATAAACTTTCGTAGCTGCTAAATGCATGAAAACCGCATATTACTAATGGCAAATCAAATTTCCTCAGAAATAATGCTGAGGCACGATCGCCCAAAAATAATTAGCGGCACGCATATCGTACAAATAACTTTGGCTTGCTTTATTTCTTACAATTCATTGCAGCCATTCGATAGCCATCACTACAAGGCTTCAAGAAAATCGTTCTGCTATCTGGCAGAGCCTCGGCTTCCCTGGTTCTTCATCCACCAAAAGGAAAAGCCAGGGAGAGTCACGAATAGCAGCGCCACAAAGTAGCAGCGCCACAAAATTCCAGGAAAGCGATCGCCCTCCCTCGCTTTCCCCCCAAAAGACGGTATGATAAGCAATTGAATGCTGTGTTATATCAATCAAACGCAATTTTTATGGACATTTTGACACTGGGTTGGGTTTCATTGCTGGTTGTGTTCTCCTTCTCCATCTCGATGGTGATTTGGGGTCGCAACGGCTTCTAGGGCAAGGCTTCTATCCGTTTTAGATAAGAGCCTTTCAGAACCGTCAGAAAAAATGCCCGTCGTAAGGGTAGGTTTCGCCTCAGCCTTTTGCCAACAGCTATCCCGGCGACCTCTACCCTTACCCTTTGAATTATTGGTTCTCCTATCCAGTGTGTGGCGGTGCGGCGCGCCACCTCACACTATGAAAGTCTGGTAAAAGATTCTGAGCCTTATCTTGGGATTCTTTCGTACCCAGTCTAAGGAGAGCCGCATTATTTGAGACTGACTTTTTGATACCTCCTTAGTGAATGCCTGGAACGCAACGGTAATGATGCAACTGGACATTTCTCCTTTGACGATATTGGCAACGATCGCCCTCGGTTTGATGGTGGTTGTGACGGGCGGAGTGGCTTACCTCACAGCAGCCGACTGGCGCGATCGCCGTCGAGAAGAACGAGAAAGACGGGAAAAGCGCAAGCGTTAGTCGCATACCCCCTGCCCCCTAAGCCTGCCAGACTATGCCTGCATCGCCTGCACAGCCCATACAAGTGACGGTCAAGCTCTTTGCCGCTTACCAGGAAGCCTATGGTGTTCCTGAGTTACCCCTGGCTTTGGCTCCGGGGACAACGGTTGCCGAGGTGCGCGATCGCCTCCTGGCAGAACACCCTGAGCTAGAGCAGTGGCGGAATCTTACCCGCTTTGGCGTCAACCTCAACTTTGTCGAACCCGACACCCCTCTTCAGGAAGGTGACGAAGTTGTGCTCATTCCACCTGTGAGCGGCGGTTAAGCGAGTCCCCTGGCGCAAGCTAGCGCAAAATTTGGGTATGACTCAGCAACATGTTCGCCATTTCCCCTGAAACCTTTGATTTTGCGTGCGCGGAGCGAATGCAGAATCAAGGACTTTAGGAGCACGTACGAAATAAAACCCGGAATTTTTGATGAGAAGCGCGGCATCGCCGCGCTTCTCATCAAAAATTCCGGGTTTTATTTAATTTTCAATCCTTAGGGGAAATGGCGAAAGGACTGACTCAGTTCTTACACTTTGGTGCGATCGGTGAGGATTTCGTATCCAGTTTCGGTGACCAGGACGGTGTGTTCAAACTGGGCAGAGAGGGCGCGATCGACGGTTACGACCGTCCAGCGATCGGACAGGATGCGGGTATGCTTTGTGCCCGCATTCACGATCGGCTCGATCGCCAACACCATTCCTGGACGCAATTTCACATTAGGTAGCTCTTTGGTGCGGAAGTTGAACACGGATGGCTCCTCATGCAGGTTCCGTCCCACGCCATGCCCGGTGTAGTCTTCAACGATGCAAAAGCCCGTACCTTTAACCGCATCTTCAATCGCCCCGGCAATGTCGAGCAAGTCATTCCCTGGCTTGACCTGGGCAATGCCCTGATAGAGCGCGGCTTCTGCCACTTCCATCAGCTTTGTGGCTTGGCTCGGAATCTTGCCCACGGCAATGGTAATGCAGGAATCCCCATGAAACCCTTCGTAGTAGGCTCCGGTGTCTACCTTCACCAAATCGCCTGCGCGAATGGCTTTGCGACGACTGGGAATGCCATGCACCACTTCATTGTTGATGCAGGAGCAGATGGAAGCCGGGAAGCCATGATAACCCTTGAAGCTGGGCGTTGCGCCCATTTCCCGAATGCGTTGCTCGGCATAGTCATCCAGGTCGGCGGTGGTCATACCTGGCTCAGTTCGTTCCGCAATTTCTTTTAATACCGTTGCCACAATTCGCGATGCCTGCCGCATGATCTCGATTTCTTCAGCATTTTTGATTTCGATGCGACGACCCTTGTTGGTCACGCGCGGTGGTGGCGAAAGCAGGTTGGTGAGAAAGTTCATGGGAAACGTGCCAGTGAATGTGACAGTGAATGTGCCAAAGAAAATGAATGAAGCTGTTTGTGGATGGGGCGATCGCCCATCAAAGCGCATCGCCAATCCCGATCCCACACTCTAAGGTAACGTAAGTTTTGTTTACATTCAGGATAGATTTTGGGTGAGCGGCGATCGCTCCCTTCAGCCGCAGCCTCGCCCGTTGAGTCCCTTTGGCAGGAATAATTCATCAAAATTAATAGCCTGAATCGATAGCTTTTGCGAAGAGACGGGCGGTTCTGGGGTGAGTTTGGGCATAATGATCGTGCTGTGATTTGATCGCGATCGCCCCATGCCCTCTGAGTCCCTGCTCATTTTTGATGACCAACCCATTTCCATGCCCCAGGTGTTCCGCTATTTGCGGGATAGCCGTAAGTTAGACGGATTTATTAGCGACCTGGCACGGCAGTTTGTAATCGAGCGATCGCTCCAGCAAGAAAACCTGGCGGTGAACCCCACGGTGGTTGAGCAAGCCATTATCGACTTTCGCTTGCAGCAACAGTTGACCGACGCCGCCAAGTTCCAGACCTGGCTACAGGAGAATAACCTGTCCTTTGATGTGTTCTATAGCCAGATTGCCAACAACTTCCGGTTTCAAAAACTGAAGGAAACCCACGCCAACGACCAGATCGAAAGCTATTTTGACGAGCGCAAGCCCTATCTCAATCGGGTTGTACTATCCCGGCTCATCGTAGATAACCCCGAACTGGCAGACGAGCTGAAAAACCAGTTGGACGAAGGCGCGGTGTTTGAGCAATTGGTGCGGGACTACAGCATTACCGACGATCGCATCATGAACGGCATGATGGGTCCAATTCCGCTGGCAAGAATCCCTGAAGTTTTGCGCGAAAAAGTTGAACCTGCCGCACCAGAATCTCTGGTCGGTCCGTTAGAAATTGAAGGACGCTGGGGCATTTTCCGGGTCGAAGGCTTTTTGAATGCCAGCTTGGACGATCCCCAAATCCGGCAAACCTTGCAAGACGAGTTATTTGAGCGATGGGTATCCGAGCAAATCAAACAACTGCCCATCCAAATCCAATTTGGCGACCCTCAACCCCCTGAGCCACCTAATGATCAGCAGTGAATACGCAACCAAGTTGCAATGGGATCAAGCGCCCCTTCGCTGGCTTAGCCCAGAGCAACAAGTTAAGGTCAAACAACAGGCGATGATTCGCCGCTTCCGGCTGGGTGAAGTCATCTGGACGACCCAGGACGGCGGCGAACAGTTTTTTCTGCTCGAAGGTAACGTGCGCCTGGTGCCCGACCAGGGCGAACCCCAGCGGCTAAAGCCGGGAGACTGGTTTGGCGACTATCCCCGGCTGATGGACAACTGGAAAGCCCGTGCCGCCAGCAAAGAGGTGGTGGTGCTGGCATGGGACTCTCGCATTTGGGCAGAGTTAGCCAACGAAGAAGTGCAGAAGTTTTGGCAGGGGGTGCGATCGCGCTACCAGCCCAACTTCACCAGTGCGCCCCAGCCCATCTCCGGCTATCCCTTCACCGCCGGGGTCAATGCCGCCGCCGCCAGCCTCACCATGCTGGCACAATACCTCAATGTGCCCACCCAGCAGGAATGGGTACAGCGCCAACTGCGGAGCCAGCAACCCAAGCATGTGGTCGATACCGCTGAAAAGCTGGGGCTGCACCTGCGGCGACTGGTAATTCTGAACTGGAATGACCTGCGGAATCTGGACTTTCCGGTGATGCTGCGGTGGAACCCGGAGCATTGGGTGGTGGCCTATGGACTGAGGGGCGATCGCCTCATCGTCAGCGACCCCCTCAACCCCAACGCCACCCCCGAAACCCTCCCCCGCGATATGGTGGAAGCCGCCTGGGATGGGCAGTTGTGGCAGGCAGAACTGGTTCAAAAGCAGGAAAACTTTAGCCTCAAGTGGTTTTTGCCAGCGGTGTGGAAGTACCGCACTTTGCTCAGCGAGGTGCTGGTCGCCTCCATCTCCCTGCAAATCCTGGGCTTGGGCACTCCCATCATCACCCAGGTGATCATCGACAAGGTGATGGTGCAGGGCAGCCTCCCCACCCTGGATGTGATGGGCATCGCCCTCCTCTTCATCGCCACCTTTGAGGCGGCGCTGGGCATCCTGCGGATGTTCATCTTCACCCACACGACCAACCGCCTGGATATGGCGCTGTCGGCGCAACTGTTCCGCCACCTGATGCGCCTGCCCCTGTCCTACTTCGAGTCTCGCCGGGTGGGCGACACCATCGCCCGCGTGCAGGAACTCGAAGAGATCCGCCAATTCCTTACCAGTACTGCCCTCACCGTCGTCCTCGACAGCATCTTCTCGGTGGTGTACCTGGCGATGATGGCGTACTACAACCTGAAATTGACGGCGATTGCCCTTGCCGTTATTCCCCTCTTCGCCATCCTCACCCTGATCAGCACGCCCATCCTGCGGAACTGGCTCAACGAAACCTTCAACCGCAGTGCCGATAGTCAGTCATTTTTGGTGGAAACCGTCACCGGAATTCACTCGGTCAAAGCCCATGCTTCGGAGAAGGCATCGCGCGATCGCTGGGAAGGACTCTACGCCCGCTTCGTCCGCACCGGATTCCGCGCCACCACCACCGCCAACATCAGCAACAACCTGGGCAACTTCCTCACTAGCTTTTCCGCCCTGCTCATCCTCTGGTTTGGCGCACAACTGGTGATCCAGCAAGAACTCACCGTGGGTCAACTCGTCGCCTTCCAGATGCTCTCTGGTCGGGTAACGGGTCCGTTGCTGCGGCTGATCCAGCTCTGGCAAACCCTCCAGCAGGTGCTCCTGGCGGTCGATCGCATTGGCGATATCCTCAACGTCGCTCCCGAATCCGAACCGGGGACGGGGCTGGTGCTCCCGCCGCTCAAGGGCGAAGTGGTCTTCGATCAAGTTACCTTCCGCTACCAGTCGGAGCAAAAGCCCATCCTGCGGGGGGTGTCCTTCACCGTCGAACCCGGCATGTTCGTCGGCGTGGTCGGGCGCAGCGGCTCCGGCAAGAGCACCCTCTCCAAACTGATCCAGCGGCTTTACTTGCCCGAAGAAGGACGCATCCTGATCGATGGCTTCGACATCAAGAGTGCCGACCTCTCCTCCCTGCGTCCCCAAATTGCCGTCGTGCTGCAAGAAGACTTCCTGTTCAACGGCTCCATCCTCGAAAACATCACCCTTGGCAATCCCGACGCTCCCGCCGAGGAGATTATCGAGGCGGCGCGGATGTCCGTCGCCCACGACTTTATCTGTGGCTTGCCCCACGGCTATGAAACCAACGTCGGCGAACGGGGCACCTCCCTCTCCGGTGGCCAGCGCCAGCGCATCGCCCTGTCTCGCATGTTCCTCTCCAAAGCCCCGCTGCTGATCCTCGACGAAGCCACCAGCAGCCTGGATGCGGAAACCGAGCAGCAAGTCCTCGCCAACCTGCAAACCACCTCCAAGGACCGCACCCTCTTCCTGATCGCCCACCGCTTCGCCCCCCTCAAACGCGCCGACCTGATCCTGGTGATGGAAGATGGCGTTATTGTCGAACGGGGCACCCACGATGAACTGGTGAAGAGTCAGGGGTTGTACTGGTCGCTTTACCAGCGGCAGCAGTTGGCGGTGTAGGCTGGATGCTGATTTGGGGGATGAATTTTTTGTTTGGAGCCACGCTCAGCGCGGCTCCAAACAAAAAATTCATCCCTGGATTAAGCAACGCCTATTTTTTCCATAAAAAAATGCCCTGGCATGGCTCCAGGGCATAGTGCGCGTAAGATTTGTTTTGTGGTGATCAGTTGTTTCAGATAGCAATCCCTGATGGCAAGGGGAGATGCTTTTCTACAGTGATACCCGTCGCCAGAAGTCAATCTCTGTCTTGATCCTATGGCGTTCTTCCGCTGAGTTGGCGTAGCGCAACTGATGGGACAACTCAGCAATATTTTGTTGGCGAGTGCGATTGAGTTCTTGGGGATTAAAACGCATAATTGGGGGCTCCAAATCGGAGAAATGAAGGGGAATGAATAATGATTGGGAGCCTATCCGAAAAGCTTGCTGTTTGATGTCACAACCCTGATGGTGTTTTCGCATAGGCTCTAGAGACAACGGGCTTATGCTGTGTAGTCAACGCCACGATACTTGAAGGACGCAAACGCAGAGCGGTGGCTGACGGTGTGCCGTTGCACTTTATATTTCTTACCCATAAAAGAAGCCATTTGCTCGGTTTCCATCGACTCGACTGGAGTGCTAGGAGCTTCGTAGGAGTTGCCCAGGAAGGAAAGACGCATAGTGAAAACCTTGTTGTTTTAGTGTGTGTAAGTGAGTTCGTAAAAGTTGAGCAGCTTGTGTGCTGATTTAAACAACAGGCGCTTCTGATAATTTCCCAGAAGAGGATTTGTGAGTTTCATCGAGGTTTAGGTTGATCCTGGTCACAAAAAAATGTGATGTAGGGCTTCATGCCCCATCAGTTTCAGGTTCTCGCACAGGAGCACCTCCTTGCCCAGTTCCTTCTCTGGGCAGACGCTTCATGCTTAACAAATCGCTACCTTAGAAATGACTGCAGACATCATTTGCAGATCCATTCACAGATTCATTTGCCAGATTTATTTGTCAATAGTTGTGCCAATAGTTGGCAGTGCTTTTTTTGAAATGAATGTAATGTAAATTGCATCTTACAAAACGCTGCCCTTTTATCCCTCCCGAAGGATCGCTTCTTTTCCCCAGATGTTGAAGCTGCCATTTGCAGGAGAGGATTTTGTGGTGAAAACCGTATTTTTTGCTGTTAGTCGTACCTGCTTAATACTGTTGGCAAGGGCTGTTGGCAAGGGTAGTTGCAGAACTGCATACATTAACTGCATGAATGACTACATGAATTGATGGTTTGCGATCGCACCAGGTACAGCAGACAAAGCACAGGTCTATGCCAACTAAAAGCATGGAAGGTAAGGGGTATAGACAACTCGGCAATTCTCTCAAGTTTTATTTTTGAATGTTTCGCAGGGAAACTCATCATTATGTTTGTCAAAGATACTGAAGCTCAAACGCTTGTAAAAGTAATGGATCCTTCTGCTCTGATTGATCCCTTAAAAGACACTGTTGAGGGTCGGCAACAAGCCGGACAGGAAGAACAGCCTCCTCAAGAATTTCATAAGTCTCGCCTGATTTTTCCCTCTGGTGAACCCCTTCCCCAATGCTGGACAGACCCAAATTATCAACACAAGTAAAGCCGTATTGAATTATTAGCAGATACCCTTTTGGTTGACCTCAAGTGCGGTCAATGAGCTGACTTTATTCTTCAACTTATTCTTAAACTTGGAGAAGGTATATGGAGCCAGACCGTATTTGATTAGTGTGATGTCAACCGGGGGTATCTGCAACGAGCAAAGCCAACCAAAGCAAGAACTTCATGAGCTTTAGCAATCAATCTCGTAACCGACAGCCTTCTTCTGGTTTCTCCCCAGGCGATCGCTCCAATAACTCGAAGAATTCCAACGAACGGCGATCGTTCTCCTTCGGCAGATGGTTTCTGTTTTTGATCGCCGGATTTGTTTTATTGAATATTTTCTTTGGGCAGTTTGGGCGACCCCGTGCGCCCCAGATTCCTTATAGTGATTTTCTGGAACAAGTGGAAGCGGGGGATGTTGAGGAAGCCGTCATTGCCCGCGATCGCATCCGCTATCAACTGAAAGGGCAGGCGTTGAACGAGGAAGAACCCGAAGTTTTAGAGACAGTGCCTGTACAAGACGACCCACAGTTGACGGAGTTACTGCGGGCAAACGATGTGGAATTTTCAGCCATTCCAGAGCGGGAAGGGGGTGGATTTGGCATTTTTGGCTTGCTCCTCCTGCCCCTGTTGATTTATGGGGTGCTGGCTTTTCTCATTCGGCGCGGACAGGGTGGCGGTGGAGCCGCTGCACTGGGTGTCGGCAAAAGCAAAGCTCGGCTGTATGAAGAAGGCGATACCAAGACAACCTTTGCGGATGTCGCGGGTGTTGATGAGGCAAAGGCAGAATTGCAGGAAGTGGTGGAGTTCCTCAGAAGTTCTGAGAAATATACACGACTGGGAGCAAAGGTTCCCAAAGGTATTTTGCTGATTGGTCCACCGGGAACTGGCAAGACGCTGCTGGCAAGGGCAGTTGCCGGAGAAGCCAACGTCCCATTCCTCAGCATTTCAGGGTCCGAGTTTATTGAACTGTTTGTGGGGGTGGGTGCATCGCGGGTGCGCGACCTGTTTGAGCAAGCCAAGGAAAAAGCCCCCTGCATTGTGTTCATTGATGAGCTAGATGCCCTGGGGCGCTCCCGGGGTGGGCAGAGTCCTTTCGCTGGGGGTGGCTTCAGCGAGCAGGAGCAGACCTTGAACCAACTGCTCAACGAGATGGATGGCTTTTCTGCCAACAATGGTGTCATTATTCTGGCGGCGACCAACCGCCCCGAAATCCTCGACCCGGCTCTCCAACGTCCGGGACGGTTCGATCGCCAGGTACTGGTCGATCGCCCAGACAAATCGGGACGCAAAGCTATCCTGGAAGTCCATACGCCTGGTGTCAAATTGTCGGAGGATGTGGATCTAGATCGGTTGGCAGCCCGCACCCCCGGTTTTGCTGGGGCAGACCTGGAAAATCTGGTGAACGAAGCGGCACTGCTGGCAGCACGGCGCGATGGCGATGCTGTGACAATGGCAGACTTTGGCGAGGCGATCGAGCGGGTGATTGCAGGGCTGAAGAAGAAGAGCCGGGTGCTCAGCGATGATGAGCGCAAGACGGTCGCCTACCACGAAGTGGGTCATGCCATCATCGGCTCCCTCATGCCAGCGGCAGGAAAGGTGGAGAAAATTTCCATTGTGCCCCGTGGCGTTGGCGCGTTGGGCTATACCTTGCAACTGCCGGAAGAGGATAAGTTCCTTGCCGGGGAAGATGAGCTGCGTGGGCGTATCGCCATTTTGCTGGGTGGGCGATCGGCAGAAGAACTGGTGTTTGGCAAAGTCTCCACAGGTGCCGGGGATGACATTCAGAAGGTGACGGAAATGGCAGAGCGCTTTGTCACAGTGTATGGCATGAGCGATCGCCTCGGACCCATCGCCTTTGAGCAAAAGCAACAGCAGCAGTTCATTCAGGGCATGGCAAGTCCTCGCCGTTCCGTCAGTCCACAGGTCATGGAAGTGATTGACAGCGAAATCAAAGCGGTTGTAGATGGTGCCCACCACATGGCACTCAAACTCTTGATGCGTAACCGCGAAGTGCTGGAAGAAATGGCGCAGGATCTACTGCAATCGGAAGTTTTGGAGAAGGAGAGCTTGATGCAATATCTCAGCCAGGTGTCGCCTCCCGAAGGCTTTGAAACCTGGTTGCGCACAGGCAATATTGAAGAATCGGAACGGTATCTTCAGGAACGGCTTCAACCCGCCTAGGATCACGTACGAAATAAAACCCGGAATTTTTGATGAGAAGCGCGGCAATGCCGCGCTTCTCATCAAAAATTCCGGGTTTTATTTCATTTTCAATCCCTACAACCTTCAAAGTTCCTGGCTTTTTGACAAATACCTTCGCCATTTTTTTCAAACCCCTGATTTTGCGTGCGCTGAGCGCACGCAAAATCAGGGGTTTGAAAAAAATGGCGATCCTGTTGTTTTGACGAAGAACCCCACCTGTGACTAGCGCAGGTGGGGTTCTCTCGGGGTGATGTTTGGGATGGGGCGATCGCGCTCTACCAACAAAATCTCACTACAAAGCTGGCTCCAGGAATTTTACTCCGACTGCAACAACTCCTCTTTGGATTGCCCCCAATAGGCACTGATCGTCCACTCTTCGTCATTACCGATGATCTGCGACGACCAGCGGTAGATCACATTATTTGGATCTACCCCAACCTCCAACAACTTTGCGCCCATGTAGTATTGCATCTGCTCCTTCTTCTGTTGCTTGTAGACATCGGAGCGGAACTTTTCGATGCGGCGGGTGAGGTGTGCCTGGGTATGTCGTGCCATGTTACGTCTGAAAAAAGAGGAAAGTTACCTATCTATCAAATTTTGCCAATCGAAGCAATCGACTGAATTATCAGTTTAAGGCGAATTTCAGTTTCAGGGAATGCTCTTGACCAAAGATGCCCCTTTGAGCCGTAACCCAGGAAACATCTCCTCTGTGTCCTCTGTGTCCTCTGTGTCCTCTGTGGCTCTGTGGCTCTGTAGCTCTGTGGCTCTGTGGTGATGCTCCCCTCCAATCTCCTCAATCCGTTTCAACCCGATAGCCCAGATCCGACAAATAGAGCCGAGACTGCCGCCACTTGGGACGCACTTTGACAAAGAGATCTAGATACACCTTGCCCATAATCAGCTTTTGGATCTGTTCGCGAGCTGCCGTGCCAATATCGCGGATCATGCTGCCCTTCTTGCCGATCAGAATGCCTTTTTGAGAGTCGCGCTCCACATGGATGGTGGCAAGGACTTCGGTAATGTCGGGCTTTTCGGTCACACGGTCGATGGCGATCGCCACCGAGTGAGGCACTTCCTCACGGGTGAGCTGCAAAATTTGCTCCCGAATCAATTCGCCCATGATGAAGCGCTCTGGCTGGTCTGTCACCAGATCGGGGGGATAGTAGTAGGGACCGGGTTCCAGGCTTTCGACCAGCCGCTCCTGCAACGGCTCCAGCCCCTCCCCTGTGAGGGCAGAGAACTTCTGCACCTGCCAGTTTTGCTCAGCGGCGAGGGTGTGGTAGCTCTCGTCAATGGCGGCGGCATCTTCGGGTTGCTGGTCGCTTTTGTTAATGCCGAGAATGACTGGGGTATCGTTTTTTTCCATCAGGGACGCGACGAAGCGATCGCCCCGTCCTGCCGCCACTGTTCCATCCACCACAAACAGCAGCACATCCACCGAATTAATGGCCAGTCGCGCATTTTGCACAATCACCTTGCCCAGTTCGTGGTGGGGTTTGTGGATCCCCGGCGTATCCACAAAAATAATTTGGGCACGGGGGGTAGTGAGGATGCCGCGCAGGCGATTGCGGGTAGTTTGGGCGATCGGGGAAGTAATAGCAATTTTTTGCCCCACCAGGGTATTCATCAGCGTGGATTTGCCCACATTGGGACGCCCCACGATGCCCACAAAACCCGAGCGAAAGTCGGGAGGTGGCTCAGGCAACAAGCCGCCCTGGATGCCAGCAAACTCCGTCTCGCCCTCGGTAGCCCCTGGCGGCAGTGCGGGAGAGTCGTCTTCGTCGGCGTGCGCATCGAAGAGGGTGGGGGAATCGTCAGATTGCATGGGAGTTGCTTGTCCTTTCTACCCTGATTATGGGACCTGATGATGGGACGTTGTTGAGCTGCTGCGTTTACGGGTGGGCGATCGCACTTCGGTCACTGTCGCAGTCAAACTCGCCAACATCTAAGCATAACGATTCCTGCCCTGCTTAGGAGCGGGTACGAACTAAAACCCGGAATTTTTGATGAGAAGCGCGGCAATGCCGCGCTTCTCATCAAAAATTCCGGGTTTTAGTTCGTTTTCAATCCTTAGGGGCTTGCAAGAAAATAAAATCCCAATTTTTGAGAGAGAAGGCTGGCAGAGCCAGCCTTCTCTCTCAAAAATTGGGATTTTATTAATCCGCAGGTCCCTTAGGGGAAATCGATAGCGTTAATACGAAATGGTTACGTTTCGTTGACGAATGGAACAAAATCTCCCAAATTGCCCTGATTATCTGCAAAAGTGCCGCAAATTTTGGGAGTATCCCCTTTTTCCCCTGAATCGCCTATAAAAATTGCACTTGAATTGCATTTGAATGGCATTTGAATGGCATTTGAAATTTATGCCATCGTTATTCCCAACCTTGAGTACAATGCTTAGCGTTATGCGAGAACGACCATTTCCAGGCGATCGCCCCAGGGGTTTGCTTTGGTGGTAGGATTTCGTGAAACAGAACCCTCGTATGCTCACCCCATCTACACAGGGCGTAGACCAATGCCGGAACTGCTGGAAAGCTTGTCGGAATCTGAATCTCCCCAATCGGCATCAGTGCTCGGGTGTCCGATTCACCTGCTACAAGATTATCCTCGCTGGCTCACCCAACGGCTACACCAGTCGGGAGGAGCGCATGTGGTGACGCTGAATGCAGAAATGGCGATGCTGGCAGAAAAAACGCCATCCCTGGCAGCGGTGATTCAAGACGCGGAGCTGGTGATCCCCGATGGGGTCGGGGTCGTGTTCTACCTCTGGTTGCGGGGCAAGTCTGTGCAGCGCTGCCCAGGAATCGAACTGGCAGAAATGCTGTTGCGCCAGGCTCCTTTTATGACGCTGGAAAATGGCGATCGCCCCAGTATCTTCTTCTTTGGTGGCGCACCGGGAGTCAGCGAAATGGCAGCTCGCAGTTGGCAGCAGCGGGTTCCGGAACTGGCGATCGCCACTGAGCACGGCTACCTGCAAGACGCAGAGCAAGACGCTCTGAAGCAGCGCCTCAAAGCCCTCCAACCCAACATCATCCTGGTGGGGATGGGCGTCCCCCGGCAGGAAATGTGGATTGCCGAAAATCGATCGCTCTGCCCCAATGCCATCTGGATCGGGGTGGGCGGCAGTTTTGATATCTGGTCGGGCAACAAAACCCGTGCGCCGGGGTGGCTTCGCAATAACGGATTGGAATGGGTGTATCGGTTGTATCAGGAACCGTGGCGCTGGCGGCGGATGCTTGTGTTACCCCACTTTGCCTGGAAATCCGTAGTTTCACTGTTTGGTTAGCGTTTTTTGGTTAGCGTTTTTTGTTTGCGATACACAAACCTTGCTAACGGATTATTTAATTTTGATGTCTAAATTTTCCCTGGGTATTGCGAGTTGACAAAAGTTCGATATGATTGAGCGAAATTTTTAGGGTGTCATTCTACTCTTTAAGTAGAAGTTAAATTACGGGTAAAACCAGGTCAGCAAAATCAGATGCCGAATTTTTGGGTTACTTTTCCCGTTCTTCTCCGTTTTCTCTAGTTTGGTTTTTTGGTCGTCCCAATTTCACGTTTGAAACCTTTAGAGCGAAATTTTGAAATGACCACTGTTAGCGATCGCCCACTGCCTCCTCTGCCATCTCTAGACTCTCCCATTCTAGATTTGGGTAAAGAAACTCCTCCCCAGCAACAATCCCGACTCATGGTGCGGTTTCATAACGTCCAAAAGACTTATGAAAATGGAGCCAAGGCACTCATCAACCTGAATTTGCAGGTCAAACGCGGTGAATTTTTGTTTGTAACGGGTCCGTCAGGCTCAGGAAAATCGACCCTGCTCAAGCTAATTTATGGGGCAGAACGTCCCTCGGACGGCAAGATTTTGGTGGATGGCTGTGACCTGTCTACCCTGAAGGGCGATCGCCTCTCCCTACTCCGTCGCCGCATTGGGGTCGTTTTTCAGGACTACAAGCTGATTCCCCGCCGCACGGTTTCCGAAAATGTAGCCTTTGTTCTCTGGGCGCAGGGCTACACCCGCCGAGAAATCCGCCGCCGCCTGCTCCCCACCCTGCGCATGGTGGGCTTGCAAGACAAAGCCGAGTGCTTCCCCGAACAGCTTTCGGGGGGTGAGCAGCAGCGGGTGAGCATTGCTCGGGCGATCGTGGGAACGCCCCCCGTCCTCCTTGCCGACGAGCCAACAGGCAACCTGGATTTCGACAACTCTCAACAGGTCGTCAAAATTCTGAAAAAGCTCAATTCCATCGGCATTACCGTCATCATCACCACCCACGACGAACAGTTAGTACGGATGTCAAATGATCCCGTGGTGCAATTGCGCGAAGGACGCCTGTTCCACTTGATCTAGGGATTGAAAATAAAATAAAACCCGAAATTTTTGCTGAGAAGCGCGGCAATGCCGCGCTTCTCAGCAAAAATTTCGGGTTTTATTTCGTACGTGATCCTGGGAGGCTGCAACAGATAGAACCCATTTTATGAAAGCAGGTGCGGCTCAGCCGCACCTGCTTTCATAAAATGGGTTCTATCTGTTGCTCAGCTTGATTGCAATAGGGATTTATTTACTGGTTTTCAGTATTCTGGGCAGAATTCTGAGGCGACAAGTGTTGCAGGCGATCGCGAATTGTCCCCAGTTGCAGATTGGTGTTAACGGGCGATCGCGGCTTAGGCAATTCTTCGTTGGGCCAGTTGTCGAGGTCAGCGCAGGGACAGGCAGCCGTCATAACTCCCAAATCTAGCGTGGGAACGGGCATTCCGCAGCGGGCACAGGGGGAAATGTTCCACTCCGAGGACAACAGTTCGTCAATGGTTTGTGAAGTGCCTTCCAGATAGCACTCACCAGATTCTGGGGATAGGATGCGCTGCCAGCATCGTTCAAAGGCTTCGCTATAGCGATCGCCCTGAATTATCGGCTCAGGCAACACAGCTTCTTTTCCATTACGGAGAAAAACGCGTTTTCCTAATTGAAACCAATAGGCAACGTATTGCTTTACTTGTTGGTCAGACGCCATAGAAGTCATTTGTAAATCCTTGCTAGCGGAGGAGTTTGTGGGGCATTGAATGCAACTCAAACACTTACCTTAAAACACTTGATTGCCTTTCTTGATTGCCTTTAAACACTTACTTAGAAGATATATTTTCCTCTTAATAAGCGGCTTCTTAGAAGCTAAAAATAACCCGAAAGACAATCACAAAAATTCTTTTTCTGGGTAGACTGTTCTTAGATAAAAAATAGAAGCTTAACAGGCATCTCCCAACCCTCTTCCAGTCCTTAATCCCTCACCAATTACCCCCACCAACTAATTGTAGCGAACCGATTACCTTGCCTGTTTGACGTGGGGAAGGATCGAAATAATGCTCAGGCTTATATTGATCAGGCTTATATCGAAAAGAGCGCTTCAAAGTCCTCTGCTTACTTGAACTGCTACAGCTTGAACAGCCTGAACATATTGCTCCCACTGATATGCTCACACTGATAAATAAAAGTAAACTAAACAAAAGTAAACCAAACCAAAGTAAACTAAAGCCTCCTGTTGGTGTCATCCTAGCGTGAAGCAGACAGCAACAGGCTCGTCAAAAACGAAGTCATGCTTAAGCTTTGGCTATTTTCTGACGAAAAGGTTACGTCAGGGTGCATAGCACCTGACTTGAGAGCTATGCCATTTTGTACTTACCAAAGGTTCGATTTCCCCAATAGCGGAGAGTTTAAGAGTACTCCAAGAGATAAAAAGTCCATTTTTGAGAGGGAAGGGACGGCGATGACGCCCCTTCCCTCTCAAAAATGGACTTTTTATTTCTTGCTTGGCTCTAACCAAACTTTTGCTTGGCTTGTTCGTAGACTTCAACGGTGATTTGGGTAATGCCAGCATCCTGAGCAAACTTCTCGATTTTTTTGCGGGCAGCAGGGCGCACAAAAAAGGGGATTTCTTTGAGGCGGGCTTCGGCGTCTGCCGTCCATTCAACTGCGTTGCTCATACGTTTGAAATGTCTAAACCTTATCCTCAATGTACCCTGAAACCCGCTTTACAGGGGTAAGAGCTGATTTGGGAAAGAAGGTACGGTTAGCCGCACCTTCTTTCCTGTTCCGGTAGCAGTTTAAGGAGCGCTTAGGGATCTGCGGCTTAATAAAATCCCCATTTTTGAGAGAGAAGGCTGGCAAAGCCAGCCTTCTCTCTCAAAAATGGGGATTTTATTTTCTTGCAAGTCCCTTACTGCGGTCCACTGGCGATTGGGAGCAGTAACCGACTGAGAATGCGCCCATCTTCCAGTTGGTAGAGGTTAAATTCCCCGTTTAACTGGAGCATGAGTGCCTGACAGATTGCCAGATGCAGACCTGGCGGGCGATCGAGGATGGATGGAGCCAGCCAGTCGGCGGGGCGTCCGTTGTGCAATTCCTCCAGCAACAGCGGTTCCACCATGCCATTGTCGGTAATGGAAATCTCTAGCCAGCTCGCATCCAGGGGACGGCACCAGATATCGAGTCTGCCGCCCACTGGGGAGCGGAAGCACGCCATTGTCAGGATTTCGCCCAGCACCAGTTCGATTTTGTGGATGTCGCCGCCGATTTCGATCACGTTCTCGTTGTGTACCTGCGACCAGAGTTGGCGCTGGCGGATCAGCCCTTCGACCCGTTCAAGCGATCGCTTCAACAAACTAGCCAGGGCGATCGTCCCAAAGCCTGTCTTCATCTGCCACTGCTCATGCTTCAGCAGGGGAGCGGTTGCTGAGAGCAAGTTGCCCAACTGGCGCAACACCTGGTGATAGCGCATACTTGCCAGGGCATCTTTCTGATGGCTCAGTTCATTCAGCCGCTTCACATTGGCATTGAGGGCACGGAAGATTTCTTCAATGCGGCGGTGTTTGTACCAGTTCAGGAGCTCCAGGTTAGCACGCTGCCCGCTCAGGGTGTTTGTCATCAGCAGGTGGCGGCGCGACCATGCCAGTTGATTGCCCAAGGAAGCCAGGGCATTGAGCTGACGTTCGGGCCAGTAACGGCTGATTTCATCGGCAATGACGACGACCCCAGTTACTTCGTGGTCTGGGGCTGTATGCAGCGCCAGGGCAAGTACCTGCCCAATGTCTGTGCCGTTGAGCCACTGCCGGGTTTCGGCATCAACCTCGTCAATGCTCATGGGCATGACGCCTTCCGCTTGCAACGCCCACTTCAGCAGCGGCTCGGTTTGGGTGGGAATGGCGGCATCCAGATTCACCCCAAACTTGGCGTCGGCAACGATAGCAGCGGAAATTTTGGCAATCTGGTGGCGGGGGGGCCAGGTGATGAGAACTGCCAGGGGCGCATCCAATACCTTGGCGATTTGCTGCATGGCAGCCCGTTCCAGGGCATCCAGCAGGGGTGTTTGTTGCAGTGCAGTGATGCCCCACTGGATCAGCTGGTTGACATGATTTTGTTGCTCGGTCTGGCGCTGGAGTTGCCACTGGTGCAGAGTAATCCCCAGTTGTTGGCTGACGATTCGCAGCACTTCCCGCTCGTCGCGATTCCAGGTGCGGGCAGACTCTTGCCCCACCACAAGTAGCGCTTCCAGGGGGTGACCGGGGGCGGTGCTACACACAACCAGGGATTGCATCCCAATGTTGAGCAGGGCGCTACGCCATGCCATCAGCTTCAGGTCATCTTCCAGGTTTTCGACGGCAACGGCTTCGGTGCTGCGCTCCAACATGTCCCAGTCCACGGGGTTCAGCCCATTCAGATACTCCGGTAGGGCGGGGCTATGGGCGGGGCGGTATTGGTGGCAGACCTCAAACAATTCCTGGTCGGGAGAATAGAGCAAGACCAGAAAATAGCTGGCACGGAGACGTTTGCAGAGCACCTGGGAGGCACGTTGCAGGGTAGCTTCCCAGTCTGCTTCGCTAAAAATTGCCTGGGCAATCTCAGCGGTCAGGGTTTGGTCTACCTTCACCTGTTGGACGGTTTCTTCCATTTCCTCCAGGGGGGCAGTGAGGGCGATGAGTTGGGCGACACTGCGCAGATAGTTTTTCTCCTCTTCGCTCCAAATGCGGGGTTCTTTGCCTTCGACGACGAGGAACCCAAAGAGTTCGTCGCGCAGGAGGATAGGCGCTGCCAGGAGCGATCGCGCCTGCATTTTCTGCATCAACCGCCCGGTCATATCGGCTTTGAGGGTACTCTGGGCTTCCCCTACAGACACCAGTTGATCCGCCGCCATTGCCTGATAGAAGCTGTTGATTTCCTGGGCGGTGAAGCCGCTGGGAGGGGCATCGCCCAGCTTGTCCTTGCGATGCCCGGTGCGCCACCAGAAGTAGCGCCGATCAGACTCGAACCAATACACATTGGTGTTGGTTGGGGCAATAAAGCGATGGGTTTCGGCGACGATAGCCTCAAGGCGGGCTTCGAGATTGGGGAGCGATCGCAACTTACCCAGCAACGCCATCAGGGGTTCGGCTGGGCGCTTAGCTTGCTGGCGGGCACGCTCTTCGTCCAACTGGTATAAGGACGCCGCCAGTGTTCCCAACAAAATCGACAACCGGGCTTTTTCTTCCGCATGGGGTGAAACGCCCCATAGGGTCGATCCCAGCACAATCACACCCAGGCAGCGATCGCGATGGCGAATCGGAAAAATTACTGTCCCCTGAATCCCAAACTTTTTCGCCAGTTTGCGCCAGTCCCCAGCACGGGGTTCCTCCCGCAGATCGGGAACCCCCATCGGGCGTTGCTGAATCACCACCTGCTCCAGGAGATCGCCGGGGGACAGGGAAAATTGCTGCTTGATCACTGCCATCTCGCTGCCCTGGGTGTTGCCCCCTTTGCCAGCAAGACGATGGTTTGCCAGGTCATACCGACCAATCCAGACGAGGGCATAGTCCAACTCCCGCTTAAGATAATCCAGCACCGTATCCAACAAAATCTCTTCGGTCTCTGCTTCGTGCAAAGCCTGGAGAGTTTGTTTTAAGGAAACGAGCTGTTTTTCGTGGCTAGCGGGCTGTTTGGGAGACCCCATCGATTTGCTCCTGCGTTCCCCTTGAGCGATCGCCCTCGAAACCCAATCCCAAACAAGCTTTGAGCTAGAGTGGATGAGCCGAGAGAGTCGCGTACAAAAACCTGCCTTTGACCCGTAGCTGGGCTAAGGGGGCGGTTTCAGTGGTTCGGGGTATATGGCGATCATCTCGCCTGTGTCGTTAAGGGTACCCTGGCTGGCAATGATTCCCTCCAATTCCAAAGCATCCATCAGGGAAAGGACTAATCCACCCTGACTTAGAGAAACTTGGGACTATTCAGGCTAATTGAGCTGGGCAGAGCCGTTGAAGAAACATTTAGCTATGGTCGAGTAGAACTGGTCGAGTAGAACTGTCCGAGTAGAAATATCCGAGTAGAACGGGTCGAGAAATAATGAAAGAAATTAGAGAGGGTGATGCAGCCTGGATCGAATCTAGACCCCGTTGGTTCAATCGTTGTTTCGATCAATGGGAATTGCTGGCTGTTCACAGACATTTTTCAAAACACAGATTTCAAAACACAGATTTCAAAACCACAGATTTCAAAACCACAGATAACCCTGCAGAAACCTGTATAAGAACGTGCCTGCGAACCCATCCACTCAAAGCAATGGATGACCTGAAGATGTCAACGCGCTCTAGGCTAAAGCACACCGGGGACTGAGAGTGTTCCTAGAGCGTAGCTAAAAAATGCCCTCCGCTCCACCTGACCCCCCACAGGATTTGGGGTGCGATTTGCTACTAGGATTCCCTAATTCACCAGGAATTTATCGGAAGCCCAAGAAAATATAGCGCTATCCGCCATAAACCCCATGGTTGGGAAAGTGGGTTCGACGCCGCCGGACCCGCTTTCCCAACCATGATCGCCATTCTTCTAAACCCCTTGATGTTGCGTGCGCTTAGCGCACGCAACATCAAGGAGGTTATTTTGATGAGAAGCGGGGCATTGCCGCACTTCTCATCAAAAATTCCGGGTCTTATTTTATTTTCAATCCTTAGCCGAAAGTAGAGCTGTTCCAGCCCCAGAGATAGCCTTTTGCATCGGCAAACTCGATGTAAATGCGGTTGGTGGGTACACCCGTCGCTTCGCTAATTTGCTGGCAAAAATCCTGGCTCATGGCTTGCGTTTGATCGGGGCTGAAGGAACCCACGCTTTTGACCTCGACGTAGCAAACCGGATCGGTACTGCCGCCAAAGGTCATGGGAACATCTCCCTCAAATGCCGTCATCACGTAAGATTCGGGCTTGCGCGTATGGCTGGCAAGGCTTGCTGAAAGCTGCTTGAGCATCGTTTCAACGCTAGCTTTTTCGGGAGTTGGGAGAGAAGTCTGAACTTTAATGAGGGGCATGGTTCGTGTGCAATAGACAGCAAGTCAGTCAAAGAATGAAATTAGAGGAAACAAGAGGTTTAGGAAAAGTCAAGCGAACCGACAGAACATGAATCTGAAGCAATGGTCAAAAGTCTTCTTCATCAAGCCTATTTTCAGATCATTTCGTCATTTCATTTCGCCATTTCATTGCGTTATTTTTAAATAGGACTTACGCACTTCGTACGAAAACCCAGGCAGTTGAGCGATTTTTCGGGTGCGCCGCGCCCGAAAAATCGCTCAACTGCGTCAACATGCTCGCCAATTTTTTCTAAAGCCCTTGATTTTGCGTGTGCTGAGCGCACGCAAAATCAAGGGCTTTAGAAAAATTGGCAAAGGTATTGCTGCGTAAGTCCTATTCAAGACGGATTTTCTATTAGATTTGGCATGATGAGGGGGTAAGCACAGTGTAGACAAGGACAGGATGATGCGACGCAACAACATCGGGTTAGTCATGATAGTGCTTGTGCTCTGCTGGTTTGGCTTTGGCGGCTATCCCGCTGATGCGCTTCCGGTTGATACGGCTCCTCCCATCGTTATTGAGCGTGTTCAGCAATATCTATCGGAGGAAACGCCCTTCTCTCCTGCGCAGGCACAGGTGCAGCAGATAGAAGCCGTCACCTGGAACAATGCTTGCCTGGAACTGGCACAACCTGGCGAACTCTGTGCCCAGATGCTGACCCCTGGCTACGAAATCACCGTTACGACACCGAAGGGGATGATGGATTTGCATACGAATCAACAGGCGACGCTGATTCGTCCGGAGCCTCGGACAATGGAGGACGTGCCAGTAAATATACCAGCGCCCCCACCATTGGGATAAAGGACACCGCCCACCAGAGCGATCGCCCACCCATCCCGCGCTTTGCCATGTCATCCACCATCAGCACCGGGAACAGCAGCCACAGCATACAAAAGTCCAGGGTCATCACATGGATAAAGCGGCTGGTTTGCCATTGCTGAAAGAAATCAGCCCAATCTCCCTGAAGCAGGGCAAATCCCAACAGCGGAACGGCTCCGAGGGTCAGAGCTAGCGCCAGCCAGCGAGAATCTTGAATCTTTAGAAACCAGTTTTTCTTACCCACAAAGGGTTGCCGGGGTTTGCGGAGTGCCAGATAGGGCAGCAGGGCAAAGGCTCCGACGGCAAAAGAGGCGATCGCAAAGGGAAACGCCCAAATCTTCTGGCTCCGTCCATCAATAAACAACAGACAGCCATAGATCAGGGGCCAGATCCCCATCAGGTTGAACAACGCCACAATGACGGGGTTGATCCCCTCAACATTACCTGTGGAAAGATTTTGGATGAGTGACCAGGTTTCGTCGGGGTTATCGGGGGGCGCAAGCAGGAAGGCATAGCCCACAAAAGCAACCCAGAGCAGCCAGAACGGAAGGGAATAACGCATAGGAGGCGATCGCAATTTGTAAACGTTTGTTTACAGCGATTCTACCAACCCAACCCCGGCAATTTTGGATCTTAGATGTTGGATGGGCGAAAATTAGCCTCAAACCGTCTGGATTCTGCTCATTTGCCGATTATTATCCATTTTTCATGGTTAATGCTTGATTTTCGCCCTCATCTGCGGAAATCCACGTTTATCTATGTTCCTTTTTTCTCATCCTGTGTCGAATGCATCTCTCGGGGTAGCCAATTTGCGGTATTCAGTAATAGGTTGATGGCGTGTAGATTGTGCGATCGCCATCGCCTCTAAGCTCAATACTTTTCTCACTTTTCTCGAAAAATAGACTTCTCCTTACGCTTTTTAAAAATTTTCAGATTAGTTTAATGACCGTTTAAAAAAGGAGCATCGAACCTTGGAAAATGAACTGATGGAGCCAAATCAGGGATCTCCGGGCAGTCCTCCAACCGAAGGGGTTTGGGGGGCGATCGCTCGCTATTTCGACTTTGCGGAACATCGCGCCACCTTTCGCACCGAAATTTTGGCGGGGCTGACGACCTTCATGACGATGGCTTACATCCTGATCGTCAATCCGCTGATTCTCTCTAACGCCATCTTTCTGAATGAGTCGGGAGATTTGTTTGCCGAACTGGTGATGGCAACGGCGATTTCAGCGGCGATCGGAACACTGCTGATGGCACTGCTTGCCAAATACCCCTTTGCGATGGCTCCCGGCATGGGCATGAATGCCTTCTTTGCCTTTTCAGTGGTAGGAGCGCTGGGCATTGACTGGCGCGTGGCGCTGGCGGCGGTGCTGGTGGAAGGCATCATCTTTATCCTGCTTAGTGTGACTGGGGCGCGAAGCTACCTCATCACCGCTGTCCCCGAAGCCATCAAAATGGCAACCACTGTGGGTATCGGGCTGTTCCTGGCATACATTGGGCTGTCGGGTAATGTGGAAACCGGGGGCGCTGGGCTGATTGTTGCCAGCGAAGGAACCATCACGGCATTTGGTAGCCTTCAGGCACCCCAAACCCTGCTGGCGCTGTTTGGCTTGTTCCTCACCGTATTTTTGATGGTGCGTAGGGTGCGTGGCGCTTTGCTGTGGGGCATTCTAGGCACTTCGCTGCTGGGCTGGGTGTTGCAAGCCGCACCACCGCCCGCTGGCATCTTTGCTCTGCCTACACCGCCAGTAGATTTGTTGGGGCAAGCCTTTGTAGGGCTGAGCGGCATTGGGGCAAATTTCTGGGATTTCGTAGTGGTAACGCTGGTGTTTCTGTTTGTAGATATGTTTGACACCATCGGCACGTTGACCGGAGTTGGCACTCAAGCCGGGTTTATGGACCAGGAGGGACGCCTGCCCCGCGCCAATCAGGCGTTGCTGGCGGATGCGATCGCCACCACCTCCGGCGCAGTCCTCGGCACTTCCACTGTCACCACCTACATCGAGTCGGGCGCTGGGGTCGCTGAAGGCGGGCGCACTGGATTCACCGCTGTGGTCGTGTCGCTGTTGTTTGTGGTTGCGATTTTCTTCGCACCCCTGTTCCAGGCAATCCCTGCCTTTGCTACAGCATCGGCGCTGCTGTTGGTGGGTGTGCTGATGATGACCTGCATCACTCGCATCAACTGGAATGATCTGGGCGAAGCGGTTCCCGCTTTCCTCACGATCTTTCTGATTCCCTTCAGCTTTTCGATTGCCGAAGGCTTGGCGGCAGGCTTCATCGCCTATCCCTTGATCAAAGTCTTCCAGGGACGCGGAAGCCAGGTTCCCGTTGCAACATGGGTGCTGGCGGTGATTTTCCTGATCCGCTTCATCTTCAAGGGATTGGGATTGGGTTAGACGGTTATCTTTACTCTGTTGGAAACCCTGCAAGATCCCCCTAAATCTCCCTTAATAAGGGGGACTTTGGCTCTCGGTTTGCCGTTAATGATGGAGCTAGAATTCAGTTCCCCCCTTATCAATCTGCTGTGTACACACAAATGGGACCTCAGCCGACACTCACCCGCAAATAAATTGCGGGCTAATGGCAGGAAGTCCGTTAAAACGGACTGGAAAACCGGACGAGCGATTCTCAACCCATTTCAATGGGTTTGAATGCATTAGCCCGCAATTTATTTGCGGGCGGGCGCAAATGATGCTCAGAGCAAGCTTGAGGCAGACGTCACCCACTGTGTATACACAGTAGCCTTATCAAGGGGACCAAGGGGGCTTCAAACCTTTCACCGACCTAGAAGCCTTGAGTTTCCACCCTTTCTCATTAATTCACCCTTTGCATTCATGGGCTCATTTTTCGCTATGTCCTCTTCCTCTATGCCTATTCACTCTATGCCTGGTCAGAATGCGATCGCCATTCGGGGTGCATTCCTCGATCTGGTCAAGGATCCCTTTCACAACGCTGACGCTGAGTGTGTGCGCTATTTGCCGGATGGGTTGATGGTGGTTGAGGATGGCATCATCCGGGCATTTGGGGACTATGCTGCATTGCAGGAAAGTTATGGGCAGTTGCCTGTAACGGAGTATGGCGATCGCCTCATCCTCCCTGGCTTTATCGATTGCCATGTCCACTATCCCCAAACGCGGATTATTGCGTCCTATGGGGCGCAGTTGTTGGAATGGCTGGATACTTATACCTTCCCGGAAGAAGGGAAGTTTCATGATGCGGAGTATGGGCGGGCGATCGCTGACTTCTTTTTGGATGAACTGCTGCGGAACGGGATCACCACTGCGCTGGTGCTCACAACCATCTTCCCGGCATCTGTAACCGCCTTCTTTGAGGCAGCAGAGCAGCGCCATATGCGGATGATTGCGGGACAGGTGTTAATGTCGCGTCATGCCCCCGATTTTTTGACCAACGATCCCCAAACGGCGATCGCCCAGACCCGCGAACAAATCCAGACCTGGCATAACCGTGGGCGGATGCGCTACGCCATCACCCCCCGCTTCGCCATCACCTCGACGCCGGAAGAACTGACGCTGGCTGGAAAGCTGAAGGCGGAGTTTCCCGATGTCTATGTCCACACGCACCTGTCGGAGAATGCGAAGGAAATTGAGCTGACGGCGGAGCTTTTCCCGGAGTGCAAGGACTATTTGGGGGTATATGAGCACTTTGGGTTGGTAGGCGATCGCTCCATCTTTGCCCACTGCATCCACCTCAGCGAGTCGGAGCTGGAGCGGTTGGCGGCGGCAGGTGGGGCGATCGCTTTCTGCCCCACATCGAACCTGTTCCTGGGCAGTGGCTTGTTCCCGCTGGAGCGGGCGAAAAGCGATATCCGGGTGGGGCTGGCGACGGATGTGGGCGGCGGCAGCAGCTTCTCCATGTTCGCCACCATGACTGAGGCGTACAAAATTGCTCAACTCCAGGGGCAAAACCTCTCCGCCTTCCGTGCCCTCTACCTCGCCACCCTGGGCGCGGCGGAAACCCTGGCGCTGGAAGATACCATCGGCAACTTCGAGATCGGCAAAGAAGCCGACTTTATTGTGGTCGATCGTCATGCCACACCCTTGTTGAAGCTACGCAACGCCGCCCCTCTCCCCCAAACCCTGGCAGAAGTGAGCGAACAACTCTTCAGCCTGATGGTGCTGGGGGACGATCGCCTGATCCACGCTACCCATATTGCGGGAGAACGGATGCTTTGAATCACCCATTTAAAAAAGTAGGGGTGGCGAAACCACCCCTACTTTTTTAAATGGGTGATTTTCTAGCTGCCGCGATAGGTGCTGTAGCTCCAGGGGGAAACCAGCAGCGGCACATGGTAGTGGGATGTCTCGTCGGCGATGCCAAACTGGATGGGAACCCGATTGAGGAAGGGCGGATTTGGCGTTGGCTGGCTGCTCTGGAAATAGGGACCGACATCAAACGTTAATTCATAGATGCCTTGTTGGAAAGCCGTGCCCTCCAGCATGGGTTCGTCTGTCCGTCCGTCAGCGTTGGTGGTGACAGTCTTCAGGTGGTGGCGTTCGCCTGTCATATCCACCCGAAAGAGGTCGATGGTCATGCCCGCCGCAGGACAGCCCTGAGCCGTGTCGAGGACGTGGGTTGTGAGTTTTCCTGTCACTTCTCCAAACTCCTTGTCAAAGCTCCTTGTCAAAGCGCCACTAGCGTTGACCCGATGCTACAGATGCGTCATTGTTCATATTCATCAAAGAGGCGACCGTTGGAAACAGCCCTTCGGCAGGTCTATCGAGCAGAGCCGCGACCCGATCGCCCGACCAACCCGTTAAAGCGCCCAGTGCCGCACTCACCAAACTGGTGGGTTGCAGGTCATCCTTCACCAGATTCCACAAGCGCTGCACTTCGTCGGTGTGGAGGCGATCGTCCTCAATCAGTGCCAGCAGGAGTTGTCGCCGCAGATACACGCCTTCATCGGAGAGCAGGTATTGGATGCCCAGACGAGCAGTGGGAACCAGATCAAAGCTGTTGTCGGAGCGGGCGATCGCAATCAAATTCTCCAAACGATGCCACTGGAAGCGACCATCCTTGAACAGCAGCTCAAACAACCGTCGCCGCAATTCTGGAGTTTCCCCCGTGAGCAGACGTCGCGCCACGTAGGGATAAGCCACCTCCACAATCTTGAAGGAGGAGTTGAGCGACAGCGCCAGACCTTCCTGGGTGACGAGGGAGCGGATGATGAGCGCAAACTTGGCGGGAACTCGGAAGGGGTAATCAAACATCAACTCCGAAAACTCATCGGTGATGGTTTTGAAGTTGAAGGAACCAACGTTTTTACCCACCGCTTCGCCCAGCACTCGCTCCAGAGCGGGAATAATGGGCACAATGTTGGTGTCGGGAGCCAAAAAGCCCAGCTTCACAAAGTCCACTGCCAGGTCGGCGTAGTCCTTGTTGATGAGATGCACCAGGGCATCTACCAGGGTTTCCTTCGTGTCTTGCCCCAACTGATCCATCATGCCAAAGTCGATGTATGCCATGCGACCATCGTGCATGGCAAACAGGTTGCCGGGGTGGGGATCCGCGTGGAAAAAGCCAAACTCTAGCAACTGGCGCAAGCCGGAAGTCACACCAATCTCAATCAGTTTGTCGGGGTCAAGATCTGCCGCACGAATTTTGTCAGTATCGTTCAGCTTAAAGCCATCGATCCATTCCAACGTCAGCACATGAACGCTGCTGTACTTCCAGTAAATGAGGGGAACTTTGACGGTTGGGTCGGTCGCAAAGTTTTTGGCAAACCGCTCCGCATTTCGTCCTTCGTTCTCGTAGTCAATTTCTTCAAACAGCTTGATGCCAAACTCGTCCACGATCAGCGTCAGGTCATGCCCCAGGTTGAGGGGAAGCCAGGGCGAAATCCACCCCGCCATCCAACGGATGATGTAGAGGTCGAGGGTGAGGGTAGGGAGCAGATTGGGGCGCTGCACCTTGACCGCCACTTCTTCCCCGGTGTAGAGCCGCGCCCGATAGACCTGTCCCAAACTTGCTGCCGCAACGGGGAAGGGGGACACTTCGCGGTACAGCTCGTCGATGGGTCGCCCCAGTTCTTCGTGGATGATGTGGTGGGCGATCGCATTGGGAAATGGTGGCAGTTGGTCTTGCAACTTCACCAGTTCTTCCAGAAAATCTTTGCGAATCAGGTCAGGGCGGGTGGAGAGCGCCTGACCAATTTTAATAAAGGTGGGTCCCAGTCGGGTCAGCAGTTCGCGCAACTCGGCAGCGCGCTTTGTCCGATTGACTTCGACATTGCCAAACCAATCGTCGAGCTTTAGCCCCAGGACAAACCACAGGAAGCCCCACGCAATAGTCATAAAACGCCCAAGGGCTTGCCACGGACGGCGACGATAATGACGGGCGATCGCCTCCGAGTCATAGCGCTTGAGCCGATCGAAAAAGGGGTGACTCACGCCTTCAGTCCTTCTACCAATGACAGTGAACGGTGCTCGGTCGCATATATCTGCCACGTCCTGCCTGACATAGATGGATGCGATCGCAAACACGCGCTCATCAGCGAAACTGGGGCAGGGTTGGGCGGATTCTCAGGAGGGGCGCTTCAGTATAAACACTTCGCATCTCTCCTATAACTATGCCTTTAACAATAGTATAAGAAACTACACTCAATCGTTGTAATCAATCCGCAAAAGTTAATGATTGTAACCATAGAACTTATAGAAGAAAACCGTGGAATTGCTTGATTGATTCAGGAAAACCGATCCTTATTGTTACGGCGATCGCCCATCCTGCAAGCTCTTGCTTCAATAGGTCGGAGTGTTTCTTGCGAATAGGTTAATTTTTTCTCCGCTTGAAAGAGGGGTCAAAAGCGAAAGAGAATGCACCTCTTCCTAAAGTTTTATAAACCCAACTGTTTATGTTTCCAGAAAAAGTAGTTTGTTGCTGCTTATTGATAATGGCATCATCATTGAGTGCTTCTTTAGCTGGGCTAACCAGGTTGAACCTAGAGGAGTAAAAGCCTTTCCAGGTAATGATCCCCATGCATTTGCCTGTGGTCTCTTATCTCAGGCTAACAACGAAAGCTCATGCCTTTTCGATAGTTGGAAAAGGTAGACTCTTGCAAAATTTTTTAGCCAATTGAAATCGGTCATTCAGGTTATTTTGTGGCTTAAATTCTTCATTAACCAGCCTTAACCAAAGATAGATAACTTTAAGCGTGGAATATGCATGGTTGTGAAAAAGCAGGTACTGGTTTAAGCGATCGCCCAATCGGCGGTTGCCTTTGTTGATTTTGGGGGAGTCGGTTTCTTCCGTTGGTTTTGTGCAATGCTTCCAGTTTTTGCCGGATGGCACAGCCTTAACGGATAGTCCTAAGCCGAGGACGTTTACGACAGCCAGTCAGGTCTAAGCGCAGCTACAGCCAGAATTGCATATTCAACAGCCCATCCTGAACACTATGGGTTCTGCAAATACCAAATTATGCCTATTGCTTAGGCGACCAAGAGGAGAACAGCACGAAATGCTTGATAAACGGAATCTGCGGAAAAAGTATGGCCGCATTCTGAAGGGTGAAACCCCTGTTAACACCCAGAACCAGGAACGGTTGCCCCACGGTGACGAACCTATGTGCAACCATTCCGACAATCCCACCTTTGCTTCCATTCTGGGTAGCCGCTTGCAGCGCCGTCAGGTCTTGCGGGGTGGTCTTGCTTTTGCCGTTACGACGATGTTTTCGGGATCCATCAGCCAGGCATTGCGTCCTGCTCCGGCGGCGGCAAATACAAACCTGCTGGGCTTTAAGGCGGTGCCTGTTGGCGAAGCCGACACCATTGTTGTGCCCGAAGGCTACACCGCTCGCACCCTCATCCCCTGGGGCGAACCCATCACTGGCAGCTACCCTTCTTACAGCCTGGGCAACACAGGCGAAGAGCAGGGAATGCAGATTGGTAGCCACCATGATGGAATGCACTTCTTCCCCATTGAGGGCGAGTCTCCCTACGAAGGTAGCTCGGATGATGGCTTGCTGGTGGTCAACCACGAGTATGTTGAACCCCGCTTCATGCACCAATCTGCTGTCGGTGCGGTGCTCGACTCCGAAGGCGTGCCCATGAAAGGGGAGATGCGCGATGCCGATGAGGTGCTGAAGGAAATGAATGCCCACGGCGTCAGCGTTGTCCGCATTCAGAAGCAGAGCAATGGCGAGTGGGTTGTGGTGCGCGATCGCCTCAACCACCGCGTGACTGCCCTGACCCCCGCCGTCATCACCGGACCTGCCCGTGGCAGCGACCTGCTGAAGACCAAGTACAGCCCCGACGGCACCCGCACCCGTGGCACCCTCAACAACTGCGCCCACGGCGTTACCCCCTGGGGCACCTACATGGCAGCGGAGGAAAACTGGGCCGGCTACTTCCGCAATGGCGACACCCTCCCCGGCAACCAGGGACCCGAATCCAACCTGCCCCGCGAACATGCCCGCTATGGCGTTTCCACAGGCGATTCTCGCTACAAGTGGGATCTGGCAGACAGTGGCGCAGACGAGTTTGTTCGCTTCGATGCGTCTTCCAAGGGAGCCAGCCCCACCGAAGACTACCGCAACGAACCCAACACCTTCGGCTGGATGGTCGAGATCAATCCGTTTGACCCCAGCAGCCCAATCCGCAAGCACACGGCTTTGGGTCGCTTTGCCCATGAAGGCGTGGTGTTCCAGCCTGGGGTTGAAGGCGAACCCGTGGTTTGCTACTCCGGAGACGATGCGCGTTTCGAGTACATCTACAAGTTCGTCTCGGCGCAGCCTTACTCTGCGGCAACCGCGAATGGCGACCTGCTAGATGAGGGAACCCTCTATGTGGCGAAGTTCAACGCCGATGGCACGGGCGAATGGGTCGCTCTGGCATTTGGTCAGAATGGCTTGACCCCCGAAAACGGCTTTGCGGATCAGGCTGATGTCCTGGTGAACACCCGCACCGCCGCCGACTTTGTGGGTGCAACCAAAATGGATCGTCCCGAGTGGGGCGCTGTTGACCCCAACACGAAAGCTGTCTATTTTACCCTGACGAATAACAGCCGTCGCACTCCCGAACAGGTCAACGAAGCTAACCCCCGCCCCGCTAACAACTGGGGTCATATCATTCGCTGGAACGAAACCGGGGGCAATCCTGCGGCTGCGACGTTTGAGTGGGATCTGTTCGCGCTGGCTGGAACTACGAGTGACAGCCGGGATCTTTCGGGGCAGGCACTGAATGAAGACAACAAGTTCATCTGCCCAGATGGTTTGTGGTTTGATTCAGAAAGTCGCCTGTGGATTCAAACAGATATTGGAGAAGATTCCCAAAATCAGGGTGAATATGCCGAATTTGGGAATAACCAAATGTTGGCGGCAGACCCGCGCACGGGCGAAATTCGTCGCTTTCTCACCGGACCCATTGGTCAGGAGATTACCGGGGTTGTAACCACTCCAGACCAGCGCACGATGTTTATCAACGTGCAGCACCCTGGCGCACCTACCTCTGATGCCGATTTTGCGGCGGGCAACCTCAAGTCTCGCTGGCCCAACCAGAACCCCAATGTGTATCCCCGCTCGGCAACGGTGGTGATCACGAAGGATGATGGCGGCATCATTGGGACATAGATTGTGGGGACAAAGGCGATCGCCTTTCCTCTCATAGGTAACGAGTGGGTTGTTGCCTCGAATATCGCCATTCGCCCTCACCCTAAATCCCTCTCCCAGAGGGAGAGGGACTTCAATCTGGCTCCCCTTCTCCTTGGGGAGAAGGGGTTGGGGGATGAGGGCAGAATGGCTATATCCACGCCAAATGCCCCGCTAGCTCTAATTACAACGGTGAGGACTCAGCAGTTCTCACCGTTTTTTTGCAACGCTCCCAAAACAATACCTTCACCATTTTTCTAAAATCCTTAATTTTGCGTGCGCGACGCGCACGCAAAATTAAGGATTTTAGAAAAATGGTGAAGGTATTGAAAAAAAACGTCACGAATATGGTTTGAAACGACCGCTCAGCGGTCGTTTCAAACCATATTCGTGACGTTTTTCGAGGAATCGCTATTACCACTGGCTGTAGGGATGGCGAATTAGATTCGCGTTGAAGTAGCGGGGGTCATCCGAAACCTCCTGCCCAATCCAGTCCGGGCGATCGAAAATATAGTCAGCAGCGGGCAGTTCCACCTCCGCCAGCACCAGTCCGGCATTGTCGCCCGTGAACTCATCCACCTCCCAGGTGAGGTCGCCCACTGCGATCGCCGTGCGGGTCTTCTCGATCAGGGGGCGATCGCACCACTCCAGCAACACCTCGGCATCCTCCAGCGGAACCGGGTACTCAAACTCATGGCGCGAGATTCCCTCCGTCGCCCCCTTGAAGGTGAGATAGGCGCGATCGCCCGCCACCCGCACCCGCACCACCCGATGCTTCTCCGCCAGCAAATACCCCTGGCGATACACCACCGGCTTACCCAACGCCCGCCAGCCATCCCCAACCACTAAAAACTTCCGCTCAATCTCAACTGCCATATCTTGCTTCTACTTTGTGCCTTTGTGCCTTAGTGGTTCACGCATAAATAAGTAGGAGATCACAATTAAACCTAAAACCGAAAATGCTGTGTCGCCCGCTTCGCGGGCGACACAGCATTTTCGGTTTTAGGTTTAATTGGACCCACGTACTTAGTTCACCCATCAATACACATACAAATTCACGATCAGGGTTAACAAAAACGTCAACTGCCCCGCCAACAAAAAGAGGTACAGAATCGCCCGCCCCCGAAACACAGAAAACATCAGAGCGATATTCTTCACATCCACCATTGGACCGAAGACCAGGAACGCCAGCAACGAGCCCGTGGTGAAAGTAGAGGCAAACGCCAGCGCAAAGAAAGCATCCACCGTCGAGCAGATCGACACAATCCACGCCAGCGCCATCATCGCCAGGATAGAGCTGATTTGCCCCTGTCCCAGATTCAGCACCACCTCGCGAGGGATAAGGACTTGCACAAAAGCGGCGATCGCCGTTCCCAAAATCAGCACCCCGCCCAGTTCGCGCAACTCCTGCACCACGTTGTCGAGCATTAGCCGGAAGCGTTCGCTAATCGGCTTCGACAACACCGGATTGGGCAGAAGCAAAGCGGCTGAAGACGGATCATCCAATTGAATGCGACTGCCCTTTTCCCCCAACATAAACGTGCCCCCCTGCAACAGCGGCGATGCCTCAAACGCCCCCGCCTCTTTCTTCATCCGACGGGCTTCGCGGCGGGAGGGGCGAGACGCGGCGCGGGGTGTGGGCACGGCACGGGCAACATCTGGCTGCAACAGCGGACGCAAATCTGCCTGGGCGCTAAAGACCCAGCCAATGATGGTGGCAATCAGCAGGGTAAAAGCGATACGGAGGAACACGATTTCTGGCTGGTCGCGAAACGCCGTCCAGGTTGCCCAAAACACGATGGGGTTAACCGTTGGAGCCGCCAGCAGGAAGCCTACCGCCATCGAAGCAGGCGCACCCTGGGTAATCAAACGGCGAGCCACGGGCACATTGCCGCACTCGCACACCGGAAACAGACAGCCAATGAGACTTCCTGCCAATGCGCCCAAAAACGGATTTTTGGGGACGGCAGCAATGAGTTTGCGCTCATCCACAAACAGCAGCAAGGCGCTCGAAAACAACACCCCCAAAAGCAGGAAGGGCATCGCTTCTACGAGCAAGCTGAAAAAGAGGGTGAGAGCGTTATTCCATCGATCCATGCGATCGCCCGTGTCAAAGATTTGAGTGCAAAGTGGCGGATGCTGGCACAACCAGCCAAGCATCCAGCTTACCGAAAGGTTGAATGATGCGTGTTTATTGGTTTTCCAAAAGAATCAGCGACTCCGCTGAAACCATTAGACCATCCTAACGGAACTGATCCCAACCCACCTTTTTCTATGCCCAATTCTTGCTTGTTTCAGCGATCGCCCCACCCCATCAGGACTCGCCACGCCTGGATAGCTTAGAGCTAAGCAAGAAAATAAAAAAACCATTTTGGGGAAGTGGGGGCGGCGTTGCCGCCCCCGCTTCCCCAAAATGGTTTTTTTATTTTCTTGCTTAGCTCTTAAAGGATTGGCAAGATTTCGGGCGATCGCAAAAATCTCAGGCTACGCTTCAGGAAATAGCAGGTTGGATTTAAGAGTCGATGGCAAACTCCCTCTGGCGATTTCTCAACACTCCCGTTCACAAGCTGATTTCCCTCGACACCGTAGACGGAACAGTAGACACGGCTGAAGCGCTCAATGCGCTGGCAGAAACCCTAGAGGATGAGAATGTTCAGGCGATCGCTCCCTGGGTTGAAAAGGGCGCAGCATTGCTGGATGTGCTGAATACCCCCGAAGCCGAGTTAGCCGAATCGCTCTTGCCCTTCGCCAAAATTGCGACGGGTTTGCTGAAGTTTTATCTCAAAAAGTCGCAGGCACAACTGACCTTTGCCGACTGTGTGGTGCTGGTCTGCCTCAAAGCCTATGGCGAAAGCTTGAAGGGCTTTCTCCCAGCCACAGCTCCGGGAACGACTGACGAAACGAAGAAGGTAGAGGCTCCAAACACCCTGAAAGATTTTACGCTCACGGATGCCGATGCCAAAACCACACTCCTGTACTTTCACAAGTCTGAACTGGCAAAGCACCTGAAGGCGCTGATGGCAGAGCGACTAGAAGCACCTGGCTTTGCGGAAACAGATGCCCATCGGCTAACGGAACGTGCCGTCTGGAACACCCATCGCCACATCACCGAAGCCTGGGGCGAACTGCCAGAAGCTGCTCAACGGTTTGACCGAATTACTTGGGCTGATTGGCGAGAGGAACAGGAAAAATATGAGGCTCTGGATGCTTATTTGCGCGATCGCATTCAACCCTTGCCAAATGAACAGATTTTTGATGAAACCAAGCCTCGAATTACGTTTCAGGATCTTTATGTCCCCCTGGATGTGCAGCCCCTAGATCAAAACGGAGCTGTTTTGAGCGATCAACAGCCTATCAATATCCACACCTGGGCATCCAACATTCTGCTAAACCCTACTGAACAGAACCAATCTCGAAAGGTGATGTTTATACAAGGGGACGCAGGACGAGGTAAGAGCGTTTTCTGTCGGATGTTTGCAGACTGGGTAAGTCGAGAATTGTATCCGGTATTTGTGCCAATTTTTGTGAGACTGCGATCGCTGCGGGTACTGGCAAATACCCTTACACAAACTCTGGAAGACTGTCCTGATCTGGAAACGGTTAGTTTTATTCGGCGCGATCGGGGGTGGTTAGCAGATGAAAATACCCGATTTTTAATTATCCTCGATGGCTTTGATGAGTTACTGCTACAAAATCGCTCGATGGCAGGGCTAAAGGATTTCTTGGAACTGGTTACAGCTTTTCAGTTCCAAAGCCATCATCAGTGTCTTCTGACAGGTAGACCATTAGCCTTGCAGGGAATTGATCGTCTGATTGCCCGAATCCAAAACCTGGAAAGAGTACAGTTAGAACCCCTGAACGATGAGTTAAGAGAACAGTGGTTTGTAAATTGGCAGAGTTTTTTTGGTAAAGACGAAACCACCCAATTTCGAACATTTATTAAGGCTTGTCCAGAGGAGATTGTTAATAGTTTGGCACGAGAGCCACTTTTGCTTTACCTTTTAGCTCGACTACATAGGGAAAAACATTTACACCAGGGAATGTTTGCAGTTACGAAAAGCACTTCTGATCGGACTGCTCGAGCCAAAATTCAGATTTATCGTGAATCGGTGAATTGGGTACTAGAAAAACAGCGCCAGAGTGAAAATCTTCGCCATTCTGGCTTGAATGATTTGAAAGACTTGCGCAAAGTTCTACAAGAAGCAGCATTATGCGTAGTTCAATCAGGCAACAAAACTGCAAAATTAACAATGCTGAAAAGCAGGCTTAAAGATGATAAAAATGCTGTCTTCCAAATTTTCTGCAAATCAAAAGAATTCATGGGGCAGAGCGATGATAAAACCTTAAGTAGCCTTTTGACAACATTTTATTGTAGACCTAGTAAAGAGGATGAGAATGGTTCAGTAGAGTTTACTCACAAAAGTTTTGGAGAATATCTTTTTGCGGATAGGATAATTGATGCATTTACTGACTGGACAGAAATGGATAAAAGAGGTAGAGACTTCCAGTGTACGAAGCAGGAATTTTACTGGCAAATCTATGACCTATTAGGATATGGGGGATTGAGTACCGAGATTTTAGAGTACATCTTTGAACTGCTGCATGACAGCAAAATTGATCCAATAAGGTTATTCAACCGACTTCGTGATTTTTATCTGGACTGGTGTGAGAACGATTTTCTTAACCAAGACAAAGATAAAAATTTTCCCCAGCAAAAAATGCTAAATTTAAAGGATTCCACAATTCAAACTGGATTAATACAAGTTGATGTTTTCGCAGGATTGAATGTATTAATTCTTTTATTTAAAGTTCATGCTAATGCTCAACATCCAGACTATCCCGATACTATTCCTAATGTTGATATTAATTTCCACCCTTGTAGAGGTTTTGGTTCAGAAGGATTTGAGTCAGAACGTTTGCTCAAGATCATTCACTATGCTGACTCACTGGCTTCTGGGACTTTTGTCAGAATTGTTGGACCACATTTGGCTTACAGCAATTTAGAGGAAGTTTATCTTAGAGGTGTTAACCTCGAAAATGCCATACTCAGGTATGCAAATCTAAAAAGTGCTGTTCTCGATAATGGAGATTTTGAAGATGCTAATTTCTCCAGAGCAAATCTTGAAGATGCCTCACTGATAAATGCTTACCTTTCTGGTACATACTTGTTTGAGACAAATCTTACAGCATCTTGCTTGGCAGGGGCTAACCTTAGCGTCGCATACCTTAAATGTGCTTATCTCGAATATGCAATTCTCGAAAATGCAAATCTTAGAAGTGCTTGTCTTGAAGAAGCTTTTTTGGAGAGCACAAATCTACAAGGCGCTAATTTATTTGATGCTGATCTTGGCGAAATCGCATGGGATGAAAATACAAGATGGTCTGATGTAAGGGGATTAGAAAATACAAAAAACCTACCGGAGGAATTGAAGCAACAGCTTAACATTGAAAGATAAGTTGCTAATATTTAAAGTTAGTTAGCCTGTAGAAATATTTCAACTTTTAATGATTTATGGATTATCGAGACATCATCACAATAGAACCTGGAAAACGAGGTGGGAAGCCCTGTATTCGTGGGATGCGGATTACTGTTTATGATGTGCTGTCTTATCTTGCGTCCGGTATGACTTATGAGGAAATCTTGGATGATTTTCCATATCTGACTCAAGAGGATATTCTTGCCTGTCTCAGCTATGCAGCAGAGAAGCATGGGGAAGTCGATATGTAGGAATCAAGACAGACGCAATGCCAATTCATAAAAGCTACCATTCTTATTTAATTGAGTCTTTAAGGAATCCAGCAGAAGCGGCGGCTTATTTGGATGCTGCCCTTGAGGATGGCGATTTGGACTATCTTTTGCTGGCGTTGAAAAACGTGGCGGAAGCCCGCAGAACGCCTACAACAAATAGCGTACAGTCATCCAATACAGAATGGGACGATTGCTACCAGACATTAGTACAGGGTGAAACCCCTTCACTGTGGGCGATCGCCCAACTCCTAAACCAACTGGGCTTAAAGCTATCGGTCACGATTCAACCCGATTGCGTTGCTTAACCCTTTTGCTCGCTGAGAGAGAGGAAATTTGGAAGGAGCTAAGTCAGCTACTCATCGCCTCTGTCTTTCCTTTCAAGATTGGAGTTGCTGGACTTGTGCTGCGGATAGGTCGAGGATTTGGGCGACCTGGGCGATCGCCATCCCCGTATCCAGCAAATTCCTTGCTGCCTGAAGCAGTTGGGCTTCGGCTTGTTCCCGTGCCAGCCGTTCCTGTTCCGCTTGCTGCTCGGCTTGCTCTCTCGCTTGCCGTTCCTGGTTCACCCGTTGTTCTGCCTGGGTGCGCTCGGCGCGTTCTTGCTCGGCTTGCTGTTCAGCTTGCTCGGTGTCGGTGAGGAACCAGTTGCCCGTGCGATCGCACCACCGCAACCACTGCGCCTGGATTCCTTCAAACGCGCCCTCCCAAACACCCAGACCAATTCCCAGGTCAGCGATCCAGGCGATCGGGTTGTCGGCATTGAGCGGTTGTTCCTCGTACAACCCGCCCTCTAGCTTGAAGTAGCGCAACTGCCCTGTGTAGCGGCTGTAAACCAGGTAGTGGGGGACGCGCAGATACCGCTCGTAGACCTCGAACTTGCCGGGAGGCGATACGCGGTTTGCCCGGTCGGTGGGTGAAGCAGAGATGATGCCATTGCTGCTGCCGTTGGTTGGGGCGTCTTCTCCCTCGCTGCGTTCCTCCGCAAACCGTCCCAAATCTTCTGCCTGGGTGCCGGGGGAGAGCAACTCGACGACCACAAACGGATTTTCGCCCTCTTGCCAGACCACATAGCTACGCCGCAAGTCTTGTCCTTCATAGAGCGGCGGCACATCCACAGCCAGAAACCAATCTGGGCGCTTGTGCCAGATGGGGTGATGTACATCGTAGTAAACATTGAGGTCGGAGGCGGTGAAGTAGCGATCGCGGCCATACCCCCGCAAGCGCAACGTCCGGCTGAGCAACTGCGGCTGGAGGTCATGAAATACGTCAGGCAACCCCGGCTCCTCTGGAAACTCACTGGGCAGGTCATACATCGTGGGCAGCGTTTCGCGGGGCGATCGCGGCGGATCGACCTGCTCCAACGTTGGTTTTTGCGGAATAGCAGCCATCACAACCCCAGGCAATTTTGGATGTTAGATTTTGATTCTAAAAAGTAAATTTCCAGAAAAACCTGACCATCTTACAACTCATCCTAAAAACCTCACTCACCCATCCATCGTTCCCATTAACGCTGTAATCCCAAAGGTATTTGTGATCGAGTCTGCTATTGCCGGAGACAGATGTGCATCGATCCAAATGGTTGTCATGCCACCAAAGTCGGATGATTTAATTTACGTGCTGCATAGGTTAGGGAGGCTCGTATATCATCCATTTCTAAATCGGGTAAGTCTTCTAAAATTTCTTCAGCACTTAAACCTGCTGCGAATAAATCCAAAACATCAGACACTCGAATTCTCATGCCACGAATACAGGGGCGACCACCACATTGCCTGGGATTTACGGTAATTCGTTCAAGTAGCTTTGACATTTGAGGAAATCTCCATAAACATTCTGCCCACTCACCCACCTACCCCTACATCTGTCAACCACCGATACAGTGCCGTCACCACAGGGCTGGGATTGGTGCCCTGGAGATTGTCGGGGTTTTGCCAACTGAAGGGGGCTTGCTTCTCGGCGGCCATCCAGAGTAGGCGGCGGGCGCGGGTCATGGCGACGTAGAGCAGGCGGTATTCCTCCGCCATCTTGAGGTAGTCGGCTTGCAGAGTGGCGTCGGCGATGCCGGGGAGGGGATAGTGCTGGTGGACGAGGGCGCGGATTTGGGCGCGGGTGACTTCGGCGGGGCTGAAGCTGCCCAGGAAATTGCCCTGGGGCGGAATCCAGGGTTTGCCGGGGATCATGTCCTCCTGCAAGAAGGGGAGGAAGACGGCATCCCAGTCCAGCCCTTTGGCTTTGTGCATGGTCATGATGGTGATCTGACCGGGGCGGGTGTAGCGCTCGTCGGTGTCGGTCTGTACGGGCTCGAAGCGCTCGGCACGGACGATTTCCCCTAGCGCCTCCAGGATGCTGGCGAGGGATTGGTTGAAGGCGGTTTGGCGGGAGACGCGGGCGGCGAGTTTGTCGGCGGTGGCAAGTTCCGTTTGGGTGTAGCCCAGGGTCAGCGCCAGGAAGGGGATGAGCTGGTAGGGCGGCAGTTCCAGGCGGGCGCGGAGGAGGTTGTTGCAGTAGCGGCGGGCGGTTTGCACGGGTTCTTCCTGGGGCGGGTCGAGGACGCCGGGGAAGAGCACCTGCTCGGGGCTGGCGGTGAAGGGGTTTAGATCCTGGCTGGGCACAAGCTGGCGGCTGACCAGCACCCGCAATGCCGCCTTCAGGTAGTCGGGGGAGTGGGGGCGTTCGAGGAATTGCAGCAGGGCATAGATTTCGGCGGGGATGTGGGAATGGCGATCGCGCTCTCCCACCTCATACAGGTCTAACCCCAGCTTTTCCAGGTCGATGCCGATGCCGTACTTTTGGGGCGATCGCAGCACATCTGCCACAAACTTGCCCTGGCGATTCTCCCGCACCAGCACTGCCATCCGGGTCTCTGCATCCTGCCGAAACAATGCCGCCACCCGCTGCGCAATCAGGGTCACAGAGCGGAGAGGATCGGGGGGATAGCGAACTTCTACACCCTCACCGATGGGGGCGGGGTTGGCATCGCTCTGGGGGTCGTCGCTGGGAACGGGGCGGATCTGCTGCGGGCGGAAGGGCAAGCCCACCTCTCCAGCAGTCGCGTCTATGCCGAGCCGCTGGTTCACCCAGTCCAGCATAAAGTTCGCACTCTGGAAGATGATGGGGCTGCTGCGTCCTGCCTGGTCCATCTCCGCCAGTTGCCCCTGCCGCTGGCACTGTTCACAAAACTCCCGAAAGAAGATGGGGTCGGCGGGGGTGAAGGTGGAGTTGATGGCCTGGTTGGGGTCACCGACGCGCACGAGATTGCGTTCCCCAGTGGTGGGGTGGGTCGCCAGAATTTCCAGCAGACGGGTTTGCAGGGGCGACGAGTCCTGCGCCTCATCCTCAAACACCGCATAGATTTGCCCCTGCCAGGTTTGCCGTGCCGCCGCATCCTCCAGCACCCGCAGCGCCGCCAAAATCATGTCGTCGTAGTCGATGAACTGGCGTTTTTGCAATAGCTCCTGGTAGTTTTCGTAGAGTCCAGCGGCGATCGCCAGCAAGTCATAATCCCGCTCCGCCTCACCGACGGAAGCTTCCAGCTCCTTCGCCGCCTGCCGCAGCACCTCTGCCGATAACCCCGAACTTTTCGCCTCCCGAATCGCCGTATGCGCCAGGGCAGGCAAGATCTCCGTTCGCAACACCGACTGTCGCCGCAGGCGCTCCGTCTCCTCCCCATCAAAGCTCTGCCCTTCCACCAACGGCTGATACAGGGCAGGGTTCGCCGCAATCCACTGTTCCACACTGGTGCGAATTAGGCGGTGGCTCTGGTTGGGGGAGATGAGGGTGAGCCGCTCTAGGGTTAGCCCCGACAGGTCGGGATGGCGGCTGGCAATGTTTAGCGCCAGCCCATGCAGGGTGTAGACCGCAAAGCCGCTAATGGGCAAGCCCAACCCCTGCAAGGTCTGCCGCACCTTCAGCCGCAGGTTTGCCGCCGCCGATCGCGTAAAGGTGACCAGCACAATCTGGCTATCTGGCACGGGAGAACCAGGCGTTGTCTGGAGGTAGCGGTTGCCCAGCAGGATAGCCGTGGCGATCGCCATCCCCGTCGATTTCCCTGCCCCCGGCACCGCCGACACCGCCAGCGCGCCCCCCGTCCAGTCGGCTAGCGCCTGCTGCCCCGGTCGCAACTGCCGCCGCAACTGCTGCAACTGCTGTTCTAGCTCCTGATGCCGTTGCTCAATATCCAGATACGCATTGACCATGTGTGCGATCGCCCCCAGCCTTCCCATCCCCAGCCTTTATTAGCAGAGACGTAGCTCTAGTCTAAATCGCTGTCGAAACAGGTGCGACTTATTCCCCAACCCCCGTTTGCACACCGCCTGCATTCTCTGGCGGCAAATTTGGATTCCGATCCCACTGCACAACAATGGTGGAAGCGTTTCCAGTGCCGGGAACAATATTTATATAAAGGATCGGCTCACCATTCTGCACAACTTCAAACAACCTTGTGCGATGGTACCCTTCAGGCAACTCTGTCATCGTTGCATTCATGGACTGAAACGTTGTTTGCAAGCGCTGGATCACGACTTCTGGGCGCACATTGTCCGGCAAGCCATCGTTGTGCCAGTCAATCCCAACCAAACCTTCTCTCCAGATACTTTGGTCTTGGGTATCTGCGACATTACTAGCCGTAAAGTAAGCTTCTTGGGGTCTAAAAAAACTTGGGAGCGGGGAACCCCCGTCAAAAATATATTCTGACTGGTTGAGTCCCTGCGCGAGCTGTCTCCGAGCTTCAGCGACTTCCGCTGCTAAGGCTTCTGCCGTTTGTGCCGCGTCATCGCTCCCTTCTTCCTGGGGCGTTCCAGCCTGGGTTTCAGTTTCATCTACGACGACCTCTTCTTCCGGCTCTACCTCGGTTGCTGATGGTTCAGGCGTAGGGGTAGGTTCGGGTTCCGGGGCAGGTGGAGGTGGGGCAGGGGCAGGATTGGGACGAGGAATGGGGGTAAAAGCAGGTGTTGGGGCTGGGGCAGGCGGTGCAGCAACGGGGGTAGGAACGGGTTCGGGTTCGGGACTGGGGGGAGGCGCTTGCAATGCCGACAAACCGATCATTTCTTCTTCTTCCACCTCCTCTTCTACGGCTTCCTCTTCCACCACTTCTTCGGAAGAGACAGGCATCATCAATACCAGCCCGTGGAGAAGCAGGGAGATCAACAGCATGGGGCGAAAGAATTTAATCCAGGAAGCATCCCGGCGTCCATAGTTCTCGTACTTGTAATGAGATAAGGGTTCCATGCGTTGTAAAAGAGCTAACGACAAAGGGGAACGACGACTCAAGAAATTACCCTGCAGAAATAATTAGGAACTTCAGCGAAAAATCCCTGGAGCAGCGGGAAAAGTACTGCCCCAAGGAAGCAAAATGATTCGCTATCTATGTGAATTCAAGTGAATGTGAATTCAAGTGAATGTGAATTCAAGTGAATAATTATTCGATGCCTTCCAGTTCCAGCAGGTCTTCGATGCTGACGCCGATGGTGTTAATGCCACTGCCAAAGACAGTGCCCGTCTTGCCATCACGCAGGTTTGCACGAGCGGCATCATAAGCTTCATCCGGCAGGGGAACATAACCAACTTCCAGAGCCAGGTCAGAGCGGCTGAGGTAGTACTCAACGAACTCGCGCAGAGCCAGGTTGCTTTCAACAGCTTCCGCATTCACATAGATGAACAGGGGGCGAGATAGGGGCACATACTCATTGGATTCAACCGCCTCAACGCTAGGCAGAACGGCTTCGCCTGTTTCGGGGTTTACAATTGCCACAGAATTCAACCGCTCTTGATTTTGGACGTAGTAGGCTAATCCAAAATAGCCGATAGCTCCCTCGTCACTGGAAACACCCTGAACCAATACGTTGTCGTCTTCGCTGGCAGTATAATCTGCACGGCTTGCCCCACCCTCACCGTTGATGGCTTCGGTAAAGTAATCAAAAGTACCCGAGTCCGTTCCCGGTCCATACAGAATGAGTTCTATATCGGGGAAGGAGGAGTCAACTTGGTTCCAGTTCGTGATCACCCCTTGCGCTTCAGGAGACCAAATTGTGTTGAGTTGTTCAACAGTTAGCTCACTCAACCAATCATTACCAGGATGCACCACAACAGATAGAGCATCGTAGGCGACGGGCAATTCAATAAAGCGGATGCCGGATGCCCGACAAGCTTCGACTTCCTCAGGTTTGATGGGGCGGGAAGCGTTGGAAATTGCAGTTTCACCTGCACAGAACTGGCGGAAACCGCCGCCCGTACCCGATACACCTACTGTTACATTGATGGAGTTGTCGCCAGCCATGAATTCTTCAGCTACAGCTTCGGTGATGGGGAACACCGTGCTGGAGCCATCAATCCGAATTTCGCTGGTCTGAGACAACGCATGGGTTGCAGTCAGGGTTAAGGTTGCTGCGGTTGCTGCACAGGCTGTGAGAAACGCAACAACACGATTTTTCTTGACTAGATTCGCCACCATAGAAAAAGCTCCAGGGCACTACGTTAAATTTCTGTAATGAACCATTGAGACGATACTGTTTCTGGGTTAAGGCACGATAATCAACAACACCGACAAACCGTTAAGAAGCTGTAAATGAATATTTAACAAAAATCTGGGCAGACGAAAAATCAAGTGTTCTAGCCGATCTTGCAGTCTCACTCTGCTTAAAAAAGGCGTGCCTTTTGAGGTGACAGAAATCGATCTGCGCAACAAGCCCGATTGGTTTGCCGAGGTTTCTCCCTATGGCAAAGTGCCCGTGCTCAAGCATGGGGAGCATCGCGTAGGGGGTCGGCAGTGATTAATGAAACCTGGATGAGGTGGTCACCGAACCTGCGTTGATGCCGAAAGACCTGGCAGAATGGGTCGAAATGTCGGAGTCGGCGGTTTCCCGTCAGTTGCGATCGCTCCGCATCATGCACCTGGTGAGCTACCGCAAGCGAAACCACAACATATTCTACTGCCCCAAAGATCATCACATCCTCAACCTCTATCGGGAGGTGTCCGAACACCTGGAGGAGCCAGAGGACGATAGTGAACATCGGGACAATCTAGAATCTTAGTATGGAAACTGCAACCTCTGCCTGTTTAATGGCAAAATTTTACGAACCCTACAAAAAAGAGCAGACCGGAGAGTCATACAAAAGTGAGATAGCAAAAACACTAAACTTATGGGAATCCTGTAAAGGACGTCATTCCAATGGCTGAGCCTGGTGGTGTTGTTTATGTTTATTGGACATTTGCGCTAACTTATAATGGGCAGGTAATGGGCAGGTTGCAAACGCATGGGTACTATCATTTCTCTGGGTTCTTGGGCGAAGTTTCTGATTCCTGCCTTACTACCAGGACCGATTACCGATCCAGTGGCGGTTTTCCTGGTGATGATTTCGCTACTGCTGATTACGCCGCTGCTGTTCGAGCGATTAAAATTACCGGGGATTGTTGGACTGATCCTTGCGGGTGTTGTTATCGGACCGCATGGGTTGGGGATTTTAGAGCGCGACGATACCATCGTTCTTCTGGGAACAGTGGGGCTGCTGTTTTTGATGTTTATGGCGGGGTTAGAAACCAGCCTGGATGACCTCAAAGGCAGCGCAGGGAAATCCTTCACCTTTGGTATAGCCACCTTCATTGTGCCCATGGTGTTGGGGACGATCGCCATGCTCCTGCTGGGCTATAGCATGCTGGCAGCGGTGCTGGTCGCATCGTGCTTCGCGTCCCACACGCTCCTGGCCTTGCCGATCGTCAGCAAGCAGGGCATTATGCGATCGCCAGCCGTGACGATGACGCTGGGGGGGACGCTGATTGTCAACGTCCTGGCGTTGCTGGTATTGGCGATTGTTGTCAAAGCGCACCAGGGAGATCTGACCCTAAGTTTCTGGCTGTTTTTGATTCCATCCCTGGTGTTATACACCTTTATTACCCTGTGGGGAGTACCCATTGTCGGACGCTGGTTCTTTCGACAGCTTGGCCATGACGAGGGGGCAGAGTTTACCTTTGTCGTGGCAACGTTATTTGTTGTGTCCTACGCCGCTAAATTAATTGAGATTGAACCGATCATCGGTGCATTTTTGGCAGGCATTAGTATCACTCCGCTGATTCCCCAGCTCAGTCCGTTGATGAACCGAATTCAGTTCATTGGCAATACCTTATTCATTCCATTTTTCCTGCTATCGGTGGGAATGTTGGTGAACCCTGGCATTCTCATTCAGGAGCCGCGATCGCTCCTCGTTTCGGGGGTAATGGTGGTGGTGGCGATCGTCGCCAAGTTTATCCCAGCGTGGGGAGTGGGCAAACGGTTCCGCTTCCGTCCGGCCAGTACGATGGTGGTTTTTGGATTGTCAGTGGCTCAGGCCGCCTCGACGCTGGCGGCAATCACCGTGGCTTACAACATTGAACTGGTAGATCAGCTCACGGTCAATGGCACCATCGCCATGATTCTGGTGACTTGCCTGGTGTCACCCTGGGTAACGGATCGGTGGGGTCGTCAGGTGAAGAAATCTCCCAGCCCGGCCACCTCCCAACCCTCTTTAACCCATGAAACAACGCCCAAGGCAAAATCCTCTTATCGCATCCTGGTTCCCGTGGCAAACCCCAGCACCGAGGATAACCTGCTAAACCTGGCTCTGCTGCTGGCGAAGACCACCAAAGGTACGCTGTTACCGCTGCACATTATGGTGGTTCGCAATGAGCCAATTTCCGTAGCAGCCAAGATGCAGCAGGACGAACTGCTGGGGAAAGCAGAGGCGATCGCCCACGCCGCCGTTGCCGATGTAGAACCCATCCGTCGAGTCGATGACACCATTGATAAGGGTATTCTGCGCGTTGCCTACGAGCGAGATGCCAGTTTGATTATTTGTGGGTGGAAGGGCTATTCCACCTACCGGGAAAACCTTTTGGGAAGTGCGATTGATAACCTGGTGAAACAGGCTCAGGTGCCCGTCCTGATTACCCGTTTTACTCATCCCATCCAGACTATACGTCGGGTACTCCTGGCAGTCACCGATACGGATAGTCGCAGTTCTGCCTTGAAACAAACTATCAGTCTGGCGCAAACCATAGCAACGGAACTGAAGGCTGTCCTGGAAGTTGTGTTGCTCAACACGAATGAATACGGTGCATCCCAATCGATGTTGGTGGATCTGTTTCCTGAGTTGAATATTCAGCAATTATCGGGACGGTTCGTACCGCAGTTACTCCAACTCTTGCAAGATGATGACCTGCTGTTGCTAAATGCAGGAACCCATGTGAATTTGCCAGGAACCTCCGTATTGGGCGTTGTTCCCCAGGCGATCGCTCAACAAAATCGCAAAGTCTCCATCATCATTGTGCATATCCCCGATCCTCATTAAGGATCAGGCAATCTCACGAAAAGTCATTAGGAGGTCTACTGCGATGGTCAATGTGCAAATTTTTAGTGCGAATGCCTGTCCCTATGCCCAGCGATCGCGCCTCACCCTGCTCGAAAAAGGCGTGCCCTTTGAGGTGACAGAAATTGACCTGCGCAACAAGCCCGATTGGTTTGCCGAGGTTTCTCCCTATGGCAAAGTGCCCGTGCTCAAGCATGGGGAGCATCGCGTGTGGGAATCAGCGGTGGTCAATGAATATCTGGATGAAGTGTTCCCAGAGCCACCTTTGATGCCTGAAGATCCGGCAGAACGGGCGATCGCCCGCATTTGGATCGACTTTGCCAACACCAAATTCACCACGGCTTTCTACAAGCTGCTGATCAGCCAGGAACCCGAAAAGCAGGAAGAGTGGTCGGCAGAATTGGGTCAGCACTTGCTGTTCATGGAGCGGGAAGGCATCAGCAAGCTGTCGGATGGCACCGCAGGACCGTACTGGTTTGGCTCCTCACTCAGTCTGGTGGATGTAACCTACTACCCCTGGTTCGAGCGCTTTCCGGTGCTGACCCACTATCGCGGGATGGAGTTGCCGCCGGAGTGCGATCGCCTCCGCCAATGGTGGAGCGCCATGCAAGAGCGAGCGTCAGTGCGCCAGATCGCCAACTCTGCCGACTATTACATTGAGCAATACACTCAGTACGCCAACAACACTGCGACAGGCATTACGGCACAGGAGATGCGGAAATATTAAGAATCGCGCATCCAATAATCCTGTCAATGTTTTGTGAGAGGGACGGCTGTGCCGCCCCTCTCACAAAACATTGACAGATTGTTTGATCGGCGATCCTAAGTAAAAAATCAGCGGGAAATCGAGGGATTTGCCGTGGAAGGGCGATCGCACTGTGGCAAGATTGAACACAGGTTGGTGAAGGGCGATCGCCGTTGATCCCAAGCCTCCTCAGACCGTCTTATCGCCAGAGCAGTCTTTCATGTCCAAAATCATGGCTAGAAACTTACATTCCGCACCCCTCGTAAACATGGTGTTCAAGAACTGGAAACGCAGCTTGCGCAAGGGCGTGCAGACCGCCCTCCTGGCTTTGCTGTTACTCGTGGGAACCCTGGGCTGGGGGCTGGCTCCCGTGCAGGCGGCTCCCAGCACAGACATGCTGCTCAGCGCTCTGCCCCAGGGCAATGCCGTCACCAGTGGCAAAGCCCTCCTGCGCTATGCGCTGCCCATTGACAACGAACCCATTCGCGAGATCCAGGAAGTCCTTGAGGACATTTCGGAACCCCTGCGGGCACGCAAGCGCCTCAGTTCCATTCGCGGCAGTCTTACCCGCGTTGAGCGCATCTTGACCAATAAGCAAGACGAGATTTTTGCCAGCGTGACGCCCGATCGCCGTGCCGATGCTGGGTTCATCATGACGCGGATGGAGATGGGCATTAATGGGATGCGGACGGCGATCGAAGACAATAACAAAGAAGGCGTCTGGATCAAGCGATCGGAGTTGCTGGAAGAGGTCGGCGTACTGGAAAGCCTGATGGTCGATGGCTTCCCCTTCGAAGTGCCCGAAGAATATAGCAATTTACCGCAGCTCAAGGGACGCGCAACCATTGACATGGAAACCGAGAAGGGGCGGATTGTCCTTGTGGTGGATGGCTATAACGCTCCGGTGACGGCTGGCAACTTTGTGGATTTGGTGCAACGGGGTTTCTATGACGGTCTGGAAATGACCCGTGCGGAAGACTTCTATGTGGTTCAGACTGGGGATCCGCCAGGAGATGCGGATGGCTTTATCGATCCCAAAACAGGTGAGTATCGCGCTATTCCCCTGGAAATTATGGTGAAGGGCGATGATGCGCCGACCTACGGCATCACCCTGGAAGATGCGGGACGTTTTCTGGAAGAACCCGTGCTGCCCTTCTCCGCCTTTGGTGCGGTGGCAATGGCACGCCCCGGCGATGAGCCAAACGGTGGTTCTTCACAGTTTTTCTTCTTCCTGTTTGAACCCAACCTGACCCCGGCAGGAGCCAATTTGCTGGATGGTCGCTATGCGGTTTTTGGCTATGTCATTGATGGCACCGAGGTTTTGAGCGAACTCAAGGTGGGCGACAAAATCCTCTCTGCCAAAGTAGTCAACGGTTTAGAAAATTTGGTTGAGCCCACGGTCTAAGGAATGAGAATTCAATCATGTAGGATATCCATCTCGGCTGTCCAGGCGCATTCTTTATAGATGACCGATTTATGACCGATCGCCCGTCCCCAATAGTTCGAGACCTGGGAGAACCGGGCTTGCTGAAACGGTTGTTCCGGTTTTGTCCGGCGCAGGTGGTGGGCGATGATGCGGCACTGGTGCAGGTGCCGGAGGGGCGATCGCTCGTCGTCACAGAGGATCTGCTGGTGGATGGGGTGCATTTCAGCATTGGGCTGGCATCGCCAGATTTGCAGACGACCTCACCCCAGGATGCCGGATGGCGAGCGGTGGCGGCAAACTTGTCAGACTTGGCGGCAATGGGGGCAACGCCCCTGGGAATTACCGTGGGGCTGGGCATTCCAGGGGATTTGCCTGTGGCGTGGCTGGAGGAGATGTATGAGGGCATGTTTGCCTGCCTTGAGCCGTGGCAGACGCCGATTGTAGGCGGAGATGTGTGCCAGTCCCCAGTGCTGACGGTGGCGATCGCCGCCTTCGGTGCGGTGTTGCCCCAGCGGGTGATTCGGAGGTCTTCGGCGCAGGTAGGGGATGTGATTTTGGCAACGGGGGTACATGGCGCTTCGCGGGCAGGACTGGAATTGCTGCTGCACCCAGAGACTGGGACAGAGCTATCGGAGGGCGATCGCCAGTCCCTCATCCGCGCTCACCAGCGCCCCATTCCCCGACTGGATGCGGTGCCCCTCCTCGACTCACTTTTTCCCGACGGAGAGCCGTTTCGGGTTGCCGGAATGGATAGCAGCGATGGCTTAGCGGATGCGGTGCTGCAAACGTGCGAAGCCAGCCATGTTGGGGCGGTGCTAGAGCGATCGCGCATTTCCCTGCCCCATATGTTCGATTCCTGGCTTTCCCCGACCCAGGCAGTGGACTGGGCACTTTATGGCGGCGAAGATTTTGAGTTGGTGCTGTGCCTGGCAAACGACAAAGCCGAGGCACTACAAGCCTTACTGCCCCATGCGCAGATCATTGGTGAAGTGGTTGCCGGAGATGAGGTTTGGCTGCAATCCGATGATCCAACGGTTGAAGCTGAAAGGTTAAAGCGCGATCGCAGCTTTCAACATTTTGCATAGTGTACTTTGCACTGATACTAAATCCGCATCGTTTCCTAAGGCGATCTCCAAGAAAGAATATCCCGATTTTGTGAAAGAGGGCGCGGCTAAGCCGCGCCCTCTTTCACAAAATCGGGATATTCTTTCTCAGAAATCTCCTAAGCTGTCAGCGGTAGGAATTAGATCACGGAAAACAACTCAGAAAACTGGACAGAGAGCGGTTCTACAGACGGTTTGGCATGGGGGCAGGTTGCACCGTGAGGGTGCGGGTTTCACCGTTGCGCCGAATTTCTACCGACAAGTCACTGCCAATGGGAGTGTTTTCTACAAATTGCTGCACCTCTTCGGACCTGGTGACTTCTTCGCCACCCAGGCTGAGGAGAACATCGCCCGCCTGGATTCCAGCAGCGGCAGCGGGGGAGTTTGGCACCACCTCAATGATCAAAACGCCCTGCTCATCCTGCACCTCAAACGGTGCATTGGGGCTGCTATTGATGTTTTCCTTCAGTTCTGGGGTCAGGGTTGCCATCTGGATTCCCAGGAACGGATGTTGTGCTTCACCATTGGTGATCAACTGGTCAGCAATCCGCTGAGCCGTGTTGATGGGGATGGCAAAGCCAAGTCCCTGAGCATTGGCGCGGATGGCGGTGTTGATGCCGACGACTTCACCCTTTTCGTTGAGCAACGGACCACCCGAATTGCCGGGGTTGATGGCAGCATCGGTTTGGATGAAGCTGGCGCGTTGATCGGGGATGCCAACCTGGGCGCTGCTGCGTCCGGTGGCGCTGATGATGCCAGCGGTGACGGTGTTATCCAAACCGAGGGGGTTGCCAATGGCGATCGCCCATTCACCGGGCTTCAACTGGTCAGAGTCACCCAAGGTCACAACAGGCAGATCATTGGCGTCAATGTCTACCACTGCCAGGTCAGTTACCGGGTCTTCGCCCAGCACTTCGCCTTCAAAAGTCCGACCATCCCGCAGGGTCACGGTCACATTGTCGGCTCCATTAACCACATGGGCGTTGGTCAGAATCAATCCTTCATCATCAAAAATGAAGCCAGAGCCGACGCCACGCTCAACGCGGGGTTGGGGATCTGTGGGAACGCGATCGCCAAAGAACTCGCGGAAGAAGGGATCATTAAATGCTGGCGGCACTTGCTGGCTCACCGTCCGTGAGGCGTTGATGCGGACAACGGAAGGACCAACCTGCTCCACGGCATTGGCGATAAAGTTGTTGTCGTTCCGTCCCAGGACGCCATTCAGGGGATTCTGGGTCGGGATCTGGCTGACGGTGGGGGTTTCGGTAGGGGAAGAGAGCGCCTGTTCGTTGAGGAGGCGATCGCCCAACACCATTCCACCTGCGCCTAACAGCACCAGGGAAAGATAAACAAGCGGTTGCTTTTTGTTGGTAAAACGACGATTAGAGGAGTGATGGTCTTGCATCGAGTGTGAGTCCTTATGAATGAAATACGACGACAGGAGTTCGGGAGACAAGAGCCGAATCAATGTCTGAAGGATTCGATCTGAATAATTCGAATAGTTTTATCGTAATTAAAGGTTATGGCAATCTCGTGTCACATCCATCGCAGGTTTATGACACTTTGAAGGGTTTGAAGGGGTAGTCAAAGAAAGAGCCGCGATCGCTTGCCGGGTCGTTTTTTCTGAAAGACTTCCCTTACCTACATTTCAGCCCTGTCACAGGAAGTTCATGTAGGACGCACATGGCTGTCATATCATCGCCATACTCTAAGAAATACAGGTGAATGAATGCGACAGAGGGCGATCGCAACGCCAGAGAGGCTAAAGGTTTTACCAGCGATCGCCCTCTTTTTTTGAAGCTTTTTCTCTGCTTAAAGTGTCAGGGGTTGAACCACAGAGGCACGGTCTCGCTCATCCAATCTCACCCTGCACAAGGATCGGCGTTCCTCTTTCTCGCTCCATACTAAGGGATCTGCGGCTTAATAAAATCCCCGTTTTTGAGAGAGAAGGCTGGCAGGTATTTGTTTAGCGTTTTTCTTTTCTAACGCTGGAGGGAGGAAATCAAGGGGCTGAATTCTTTAGGGTAGGAGAGAAGAGAGCACAGGCGGGACGAATTGAACGGGTGATTGGGCGCAACGATGAACGACTACAATCGATTCCATCTGAGCACCGTCCCCCGATTGAGAGGACGGTAGAGCTGATAGGTGTCATTGGGCGCGAACAACTCGCTCGGCAACCAGAATGGTTGGTGGAACGATTGGAGCAGCAAGCGTTGAGTATTGCCAGTGCGCAGTATCATCTG
>Ga0081526_100061_pt1 | contig 86287 bp, 76 predicted proteins | sample HotLakmasection2_FD_70991 | JGI IMG/M metagenome (GOLD analysis project Ga0081526, IMG submission 70991) | Hypersaline microbial mat communities from Hot Lake, Washington, USA - Section #2 (SPADES assembly) (version 2) | ecosystem: Environmental > Aquatic > Non-marine Saline and Alkaline >... | reverse complement strand
AGGTGCTCAGTGGAAGCCACAGAATGTGCCTCAGATGCTGGCGTTACGCTGTGCATATTTGAACAACCAACTTAGCCTTCATTCTCTCGCTAGCGGATGACGTGCTCCCTGCCTGATCACCATCCATGGCTTCTTGAAGAAATAATAGCCAACGGGGACATTGAGCTGTTAGGTCAAAATCAAAAGGTAATAGTTGAGTTACCCAATCTTTTGGGTCATGTCCCTTGACGAATTCACCAGAGTTAGTATTAAGTAGACCGGGCTTGAAATAACCACGTATGTCTCATTTTGAAAACAGCGTCAAAGCTATTGAATGGCAGGGATCTTGGTGACCTTACATTCTGTTACATAGCTTGGTTTATCTATGTCTGCCTACTTAAGTGCACATTTTTTTATCTCTGACAATGGGAGATTCTTAGATATTTTTAGATCTAAATGGATTTTTTTGACCAGATTGAGAATAGAAGATGATAAGTATTTCTTGTTAGCGAGTTGCATTTTCTTGGAAAAACTACAAGCAGAATAAGAGTTCTTAGATTACCTATCTGGTCAATATGTAAGGTGTATTTGTCTCCTTTGCCATGGTGCTTAAAAAGCCGATCGCCCTCAAAGAGACGATCGGCAAATCAGTATGGGTAGGTGAAGCTAGCAGGAAGCGGGGCTGGAGGTGGAGGTTATTCGATCGCAGGCGGGAGGGTATCGTCGGTAGTGTTTTGGGATTCGCTACGCCGATCGCCTTTACTGAGCAACATTAGGGATTTGTCGATCTCGCGAACTTTGATACCCCGCAACGCAATCAGGATGGATTTGATTTGAGTCGCCTCATCATCGGTGAGGGTAATCATGGCAGTGCCTAGATAGTTCAAGTGGTCACAAGTGGTGCATATACACCACTTGCTTTACAGCATACATGAAAATGGCAGGGAATCTATGCAGAGTCCCGACTATGAATGCCCGGAGAGCCGACCAGAAGCAGTTGAAGATTACCGTGTCTGAGGACGTGTACCGTCTGCTCAAGCGATTGGCGGGGGTGAAGGAAGCTTCTATGAACCGGGTCGTAGGAGAGGCGATCGACCTTTATCTCGAATCCGACCAGGCGCGGGAGTTGATTGAGCGCTACAACCTGGAGGATTGATCAAAGTATGTGCTGAAGCGGAAACCCGTGATGGGATTAGGCGATCGCCCTCCCATGCTCAACCACCCGTTTGTCAGCGCACAGCATGAATCTCGGAGACGCAGCAAGACAGGTTTCGGATAGCATGAAAACACCAGCGATCGCCGAAATGTAGCACCGCATCCCTGGCACCGATCGCCCTAATTCCCCAAAATCTCACATCCATGTTTGCCCTGGTTTCTCCCAATGAAATTCAGCTTCCTCCAGGCACCGTTATGCGGATGCCTGCCACCTGGGATGACTATCAGACCCTCAACCAGCAGCGGGGCGATCGCTCGATTCCTCGGCTTAAGTATCGCGATGGCGAGGTGTGGCTAATGGCTCCGCTGCCCCAACATGGGAAAGATGCCCATGTCATCGCCAGCCTCATCACGACGCTGCTGGATCATCTGGAGCGGGAATACGATGCATTTACGCCTGTCACGATGGAGTTGCCGGAGGAGAGTGGCATCGAACCCGACTATTGCTTCTACATCGATAACTGGGAGGCAGTATCGGGCAAGACGCGCATTGACTGGCGCAACGACCCACCGCCAGATCTGGTGCTGGAGATTGACATTACTAGCTACTCGGATGTGAACGACTACCTGCCCTATCGCGTTCCAGAAGTGTGGCTGTTTCGCCGCAACCAGTTGCGGATCTACCATTTGCAAGGGCATGCCTATCAGGAAGACTTCCAGAGTCTCTACTTTCCTGGTTTTGCCTTGCAGGAGGTGTGCGATCGCGCCCTCCGCATCGCCTACGATCGCAACACCAGCGCCGCCACCCGCGACCTGAGACAACGCCTGCGCTCAGAAGACCCAAGATAGTTGAACAGCTAAGACAACCCCACATCTCCGTTAAACTAGAGCTATCTCTGTACATTCAAGAGGTTGTCCATTGCCATGCCCCAGGCGGTTGCCCCACCCCTCAGTTTTCTCGAATTTCTGGAAACCAACCCAGATGATGGCAATCGCTATGAACTGGTTAACGGGGAGCGTGTTCAACTAATGGCAACCCGTGCCCACGACGATGTCGCCGACTTCATCTACGATGCCTTTCGCGACCAGGTCAAGCGCTTCAATTTGGATTACAAAATCTCGCGGTTTGCTTCCGTCAAAACGCGGCGGGATGACGGATTGGTGCAAGGACGGACGCCGGATGTGAGTGTCATCGATCGCGCCGTCTGGACTGCCGAACCCCAGGCGTATGCCGCGCTGGAAGAACCGATTCAACTCGCGGTCGAGGTCAGCTCTACCAACTGGCGCGACGATTATCTGTATAAGCTGGCAGAATATGAAGCGCTGGGCATCCTGGAGTATTGGATTGTAGACTATCTGGCAGTCGGGGCAACCCGCTACATTGGCTCACCGAAAACACCAACCATCTCGATTTATACCCTGGAGAGTGGCGAGTACCAGCTTCAGCAGTTTCGAGGAAAAGAGCAACTCGTCTCCCGGACATTTCCAGCCATGGAGTTGACGGCAGAGTCTATTTTCAACGCAGCAGGGCGGTGAATACCCTGAAGACTTCAAAAACTATTTTTTATTTGAAGAAAAACAATTCGAGCGCTGCGCGCAAAGAGCAAGAGGGCAAAAGAGCAGAGGGCTAAACAGCCCTCGGGGCAGAACATACTACCCGAAAGCCGATACCGTAGTAGGCGTTGTCGGGCGAGTCGTAGTTGCGAATGGCGGAACGGCAAAGCCACGGATAGACGTACCAGGAACCGCCGCGTATTATTTTATTCTCACCAGAGGATAACCATGCATTCCCATCATTCGGTGCGCCTTTGTATGTATCGTGATAGTCATCCGCACACCATTCATAGACATTCCCGTGCATGTCGCACAACCCAAAGGCATTAGCAATCCCAAAATGATCCACAGGGGTCGTTTCTTTGCGATACTCTCCTTCCGGTCCACCGTTATAGGTATAGTTGCCGTCGTAGTTCGCTAACTCAGTCGTGAGGGTCTTGCCAAAATAAAACGGAGTGTCTGTTCCGGCACGGCAGGCATACTCCCATTCCGCTTCACTTGGCAGCCGATAAGGGCGTTTGGTGTGGGCTTCCAGGCGTTTGCAAAACTCGACCGCATCGTACCAGGAAACCCGCTCCACTGGGCGATTGTCTCCCTTGAAGTCGGCTGGGTCAGGCTTTAGCTCGCGTTCCACCTGCGCCAAATTCGCCACAAATCGCCACTGTGCCTGTGTGATGGGATAACGCCCCATAAAGAAGCTCGGGACACTCACCTCATGTTGCGGTCCTTCATCCTCGTCTCGCTCTGGCTCATCCTCCGGCGACCCCATCATGAAAGTGACGCCAGGAACCAGAATCATCTCCAGCGGCAACGCCTCCCCCTCCACTTCCAGCAAGGATTCCGTGAAGTATTGAGCCGTCCCAGGATAACGCCGAACAATGAAATTAGCCATTACCAATTACAAAAACTAGAAGGACGAGAAATAGCGTGCAAGGAATTGAGACGGGGTAAGAATTTCAGCTTCTCCAAACGTCCTCAGCACAAGCAAATCTTGATCCCCTGTAATAAGATGCGAGGCATTGGCTGCCAGCAGGGTTGCCAGAATCTTGACATCTGCCGGATCGCGCAAATCAGGAACGACAGCTTCGGTAATCGTAACTAAAACAGAAATTGCCGATACTACACCAACCAGGGTTTCAATCCTTTGCTGCCGTAGTTGCAACCGCTCCTGAAACTTTTCCCGCTTCAAGGTGGTTTCCAGTTCTAACAACAACTCTGCAGAAACATAACTTTGTATCCTCTGGGCTTGTGCAAGCCGCAGAATTTTTCCTGGCAAACCGCCCCATAACAACCCCGAAACCCAAACGTTGACATCAATGACAACACGCATCACTCTACCCACAAGTCCCGGCGCACCGCTCGAACCACCTGGCTGATCTCTTGCAGCGTCGGCTGGTCGGGGTCGGGTTCAAGGGCATCGAGTTCCTGGAAAAAGCCCTCCAGTTGTGCCGGATCGGGGTGACGGTGTTGCCGGATTTTCTGCTCCAGCAATGCCTGCTCTGCCGTGCTCAGCGACAGAATCACCTGCACCAGAGAGTCGATTAGCTGGACATTGATAGGTTGAACCGTGTCAGCCATTGCGTGTAAAACCTCAAGGCAATTAAGTCAAATATAACCAGAAGCACCTGGAAGCTGAGGGGAGAGGATCAGCGAACTCTTCGGTTGCCCTACCAAGCTGCGCTGACCCGGTTTTATCTTTGGATGACCTGTGCTGCCACAGGCATCGCCGGAACAGATCTGGACTCTTCAGCGCACTCCCGGCAAATTGCCACCTGCCAGTTCTGGCTGAGAAGAGTACTCGGGGCAGAACATACTACCCGAAAGCCGATATTGTTGTTGTCGTTGTCGGGCGAGTTGTTGTTGCGATTGGCGGAACGGCAATTCCTCGGATTGTTGTTCCAGGAACCGCCGCGTTCACCGATCTGTCCCGTCTTCAACGTAAGGTGCGTTGTCCCCAAATGAGGCAAATGTCGGGGAAATCTTAAGGGTTGTTGGTTTGGGCGGCACGACAAACACCAGGTCATCAAAAATCCGTCGCCGCAGCCGTTGGGTGTCGCCATGTTGCAGGTGGGCTTCCCAGCATTGCAGCCGTTGCGCCAGGTCAGGCAGGGTTAGCTCGCCGCTGTGGAAGTCGTGCTGCAAGCCGCGACAGCGACGACGGGCACGACGGAGGCTGCTGGCACGGACTCGGATGCGATCGCCCAACACGCGAAAGCCCACAAAGTTTGCCCCCAACCGCGTTTCAAATAATTGGCTCTTGATCGGGTGCATCACCAGTCGCAGGGTCGCCAGGTACGCTTCCAGTTGGGGTCGCGCGGCAGCAAGAAAGCCGTGGTCATCAGAGAACAGGGCAAAGTCATCCACATAGCGCAGGTATTTTCGCACTTTGAGTTGCTCTTTTACAAAGTGGTCGAAGCCGCTGAGGTAGAGGTTGGCAAAGAACTGGCTGGTGAGGTTGCCGATAGGGAGTCCTCGACGGCGCTCAGCCGGGGTGAGCAGGCGATCGCCAGGAAAATACACCGCATCCCCACCCTGAGAATTGCTGCCATCGATAATGGTATCGATCAGCCAGAGGGTATCGGGGCACTTAATCTTGCGGCGCAGCAGGGTTTTGAGGATAGTGTGGTCGATCGATGGAAAATATTGCCGAACATCGCATTGCAACACATAGCGACTGGAACGGGCAAAGCCTACAAATCGCTTTAGCGCCCGGTGGGTGCCATAGCCCGTGCGGTTGGCATAGGTGTCGGCGATCAGGGTGCGCTCCAGTGGCACCATAATCACGTTGCACAGGGCATGATGGACGACGCGATCGCGAAAGGGAGCCGCCGAGATCAGCCGCGATTTCGGGTCATCAATCCGAAAGGTGCGATACTTCCCTGGGCGATAGGTTTTGTCGCGTAACTCCCGTTGCAACCGCAGCAGTTCCACATCCAGGTTGCTGTTGAATGCTAGCACATTGGGGCGGTAGCGTTTGCCCTGTTGCGCCTGCCGTGCCGCACACAGGAGATTATCGAAGTCAATCAGGTCTTGCCACAGGTTGCCGTAGCGCTTCATGATGTGGCGAGGTCGCGCTGATGCCGAATCCAGCCGCCCAGTTCTGTTCCAATACCCTGGAACTGTTCACCCACATGGGCATAGCGCTTAGAGGAGAGTAGCCCAAAGTCGAGCAGCAACCGCGTCTGGTGGCGCAAAATATCCAACTGCGTGTTCAACGCCCACAGTTGCGGCAGCTTCTCGCGAGAATAGCGTGCCCGAATCAACCCCTCCAACAGGTCATACAACCCCGACACAATTCGGTCCCCCAACATAAACTTATGATCTCGCGGCAAATTATTGAGAATGGGCACATACCACTTGATCAGGTCGTAGGTCTTCTGAATAATCGAAAGTTCACTCACAAGCACAAAATTGGGTTACAGAACCTGACTGTTCTATCAAGTTCTTGGCTCCAAATTAAATAACTTCAGGAAATATTATTTTATTTATTCAAGGAATATAAATCGAGCGCTACGCGCAAAGAGCAAAAGGGCAAAAGAGCAGAGGGCTAAACAGCCCTCGGGGCAGAACATACTACCCGAAAGCCGATATTGTTGAGGTCGTAGACGGGCGAGTAGTCGTAGCGAAGGGCGGAACGGCAATTCCTCGGATCGTCGTTCCAGGAACCGCCGCGTATTATTTTTCTCTCATCAGAAGATAGCCATGTACTGCCATCATTGGGTGCACCTTTGTATGTATCGTGATAGTCATCCGCACACCACTCCCAAACATTTCCATGCATGTCACACAGCCCAAAGGCATTAGCCAGCCCAAAATAGTCTACCGGAGTCGTTTCTTCGCGATATTCTCCCTTGGGTCCATCACCATAAGACCCTGACCATTTGCCACTAGGATCGTCAGTCCCGTCATAATTTGCCAGGTCAGTCGTAATAGTCTCACCAAAATGGAAAGGCGTTGTCGTCCCGGCACGGCAGGCATATTCCCACTCCGCCTCGCTGGGCAGCCGATAGGGGCGTTTCGTATAAACTTCCAACCGTTTGCAAAACTCGACCGCATCATGCCAGCTAACGCGCTCCACCGGGCGATTGTCGCCCTTGAAGCGGGACGGGTCAGGCTTTAGCTCACGCTCCACCAGGGGCAACCCTGCCACCGCCCGCCACTGCGCCTGCGTCACCGGATACTTCCCCATGAAGAACGCCCCCACCGACACCTCATGCTGCGGTCCCTCACGGTCAAAGCGATCCACCTCATCCTCTGGCGACCCCATCAAAAACGTCCCTGCCGGAATCGCCATCATTCGCAAGCGCACCCCACCCGGCAGCGCCTCCTCAAAAAACTGGTTCTCCCCCTTCCGTCGATTAATTGTGATCTGGGGTTGTCGTTCCTGTGTCTCAGTCATAAATTTTCTTCAAATAAATATAAATCGAGCGCTACGCGCAAAGGGCAAGAGGGCAAAAGAGCAGAGGGCTAAACAGCCCTCGGGGCAACACAGACGACGCGAAAGCCAAGATAGGTGTCGGCGTTGACGGGCGGACCGTAGCTGCGATAGGCGGAACGGCAATACCTCGGATTGACGTTCCAGGAACCGCCGCGTATCATTTTTCTCTTATCAGAAGATAACCATGCACTACCATCATTGGGTGCGCCTTTGTAAGTACCGTGATAGTCATCCGCACACCATTCATAGACATTCCCGTGCATATCGCACAACCCAAAGGCATTGGCAACCTCGAAATGATCGACGGGAGTCGTTTCCTCTCGATGCTCTCCCTTGGGTCCGTCATTGTAAGTTGAGGTGCCCCGATAGTTCGCTAACTCAACCGTAATTGTCTCTCCAAAAGAAAAAGGAGTATCGGTTCCAGCACGGCAGGCATATTCCCACTCCGCCTCACTCGGCAGCCGATAGGGGCGTTTGGTATAGACCTCCAAGCGTTGGCAAAATTCAACTGCGTCGTACCAGGAAACCTTCTCCACGGGGCGATTATCTCCCTTGAAACAGGATGGGTCAGGATTAAGCTCTCGTTCTACCTGCGGCAAATTCGCCACAAATCGCCATTGTGCCTGCGTAATCGGATAGCGCCCCATAAAGAAACTCGGGACTCTCACCTCATGCTGCGGTCCTTCATTAGTCCGGCGTTCTGCCTCATCATCCGGCGACCCCATCATGAAAGTGCCACCAGGAACGAGAACCATCTCCAGCGGCAACGCCTCTCCCTCTACTTCCAACAAAGGTTCAATAAAGCCATTGGCTTGCCCTTTTCTCCGCTGGATTACCCACTCTGTTTGGGATGTTCTCCTGCCTCGGTTACGCCGAGATTCTGTCTCCCGCTGCTCAATGGTTGCGACTGTAAATTCAAATGGCTCCAGGCTGTTAGGTTCATCTGCTTCTAGCTCGACGGAAACGGTCGCAATGGTAAATTCCTCTGTTTGCAGCGGAGGGATTGTCTCTGCTGGTGCAGATGTTTCCACCTCGTCTGCAATTTGCGCCGTCGTAAATTGCAGCTCTTGAAGTTCTGGAAACCATGTCCCCAGGTCTGTCGGTTGAATCCAATCTGAACGCCCTGCCGCTTCCTGCTCGACAATTTGTGCCAGCCTGGCATAATCCCCACCCAGGCGATGCAGCACCTCCGTTGCAACCTGGGCAAACGGAAGAATCGCCTCTTTTTCTGCCTGACTCCAATAGGACTTTGGCGACAGCAACGCCGTAAAACTCCGAATCTCAAACCCCAGGGTTCGAGCAATGCGTCGAGACAGGGCTTCGAGCACCCCCAGCGTTTCATCTAGCGGGGTCATCTCGTTGAGCAGCCCTCGAACATCCTGCGCAAATTCAAAGCGAGAGGATGCATGGGTTGACTGGTCTTTGCCTGGCACTGCCATTTCCAGCAGCCCACTGGCATAGACCTCAGCAATGTGGATAGGCTGTACATCCTTCAACAATTCTTGCTGAATCAACTGCACTACGGGCAGTTCTACCGGAACCGCCGCCATCATCCCAGCCAATCGTTGAGCCAAAGAGGAAGCCGTCGCCCGGAACAATTCCAGCTTTTCCTTCGCGGACTTAGGACGAATCACCGCCCTCAATGGGTCTCGCTCTGGATTTTTAACCCAGTCCAAATCAAACAACCGTGCCGGAGTCCGCTGTCGCCCCGCTGCCGATACCACCAACGCCCACTGCTTCAGCGCACCGGGCGTCAGAGTCACCACGGGCAAGAGCAAAGCCTTCTCCGGCGCGATCTCCGCCCGCCCAGGAACCTCTCGCATCTGAAGGGTTTGATTGGGCGCACCGGGGAAAAAGGAACTCGCCTGCACGGCAAAGCCTACATCCAATTCACTCTGGCTCCAGAGTCGCTCGGGCAGCAGTTGCACAATGGCTGCCGGACCATACTCACTCCAAAGCGCCAACCAGTCATGAATCTTTCCCTGCTTCCAGATCTGCGAACGGCAATCACTCACCACCAGAACAATTCGCCGTCCTGAGGTATCCACCAGTTCCTTCGGACTCCGGGTTGGTAAGTCTGCATCCAGGCTGTCACTGCGCTGTCTCCTGACGACGAGCTTTGGCTGCCCTGTTTCTGCCCCCTGCAAAAACCAGGCTCGGACATTCCGAAATGCCCCCTGACACTCCAACAAATTTTGAAACTCATCCAGGGTATCCTGCCAGATAAAGGTAAAAGGATTCACCTCGATCACCAGCTCCAGGTCAAACCAGCGCTCAGGCAAGGGTTTGAGGATGGGCACCCAAATATCGCGTTCCGCAATCCGATTGACGGTTGCCACTTCATCCAGTTGGCACTGCGTCAGCGAAGGATACTTTCGCATGAGGGGTCGGAGCGATCGACTCAGGTCACGCGGGCTAGATAGCCCCGACGCCGCCTGCACCTGAATCGGTAAGCCTTCTTCCGGCGTCTCCACCGACTGTGTCTCTGTGTCGGCTGTTCTCTGCGGCATTTGAACCGAAGCCGCCGAGGCAGGTCTTGAGGGCGTATCATCGTCTACATATTCAACGACACTCCCTTCACTGTCAGTTTCCTCCTCACCTTGCGATCGCTCAACCCGATACGAATCACCAATCTTAGAAGCCAACCAGAGCATATCGGCGATATCCTCATCATCTAGCAGTGGTTGTGCTTCGCTCATCGCCTCAGTCTCCTGATCGCTCAGGAGAAAATGCTTCTTCTGCAATTCGGCGAGGAGTCGATCAATCATTTGCTTTTAGCCTTAGGGGAACGCTCTCGCGGCTTGACCTGTAGGGGGCGATCCAGAGGAGCCAGCAGGTGATCGAGCAAGCTCTCCTTTTCATCACCAATCCACTCTCGCTGGCGAACAACCATATACAGCGCATTCAGTAATTGATCCGTGGCAAGTTGCTCACGCCCCTTGTCCCGTCGCTCCAGGAATCGAGCGATCAATGCTTCGACCTGCTCATCGGTCAATTCGCATTGCTCCAGGTGCGCCTTGATAATGCGCTCCAGGTGCGCACGGTCAGGATCGCGCATATTCAGCCGTAGGCATCGCCGGAGAAACGCCGGTGGAAAATCCCGTTCTCCATTACTAGTCAAAATCACCAGGGGAAACTCCCGACAGGTAATGCGCCCACCCCGAATTTTGACCTTGCGCTCAGCATAGGTATCTTCCGCTTCATCGGTGTAAGCCGTTCGAACCTTGACCTCGATAGATTCAACAGGCTTGCTTGAATCTTCGCTGTCTGGCTCCAGACGGGCTAACTCTGGAATTTCAAACCGTCCCTCTTCAAAAATTGTCAGCAGGTCATTGGGCAGGTCAATGTCGCTCTTATCAATCTCATCGATCACCAGGACACGGGGACGGGGAGATTCTAATAAGGCAGTACCCAAGGGACCCAAGGTTATATAATCTGCGATTTTCTGGGGATCTTCGCTGTATTCTCCCCTTGCCTCCGACTGCTTGACTTCCTGCAAACGACCAATGGCATCGTAATTATAAAGACCATCTTTGAGGGTCGTGCGGGTCGTAATCGGCCAGTACAACACCTCCCCCAACTTCAGCTCATGGGCAACCGCATAGGCAAGAGAAGATTTTCCGGTGCCCGGTTTCCCCGTAATCAGTAGCGGTCGTCGCAGGTAAAGCGCTGCATTGACCATTGCCACCTCTTCGGGCTGCGCCTGAAACGTCTCACCACGACGCTTCCGACGGCTCACACCAGGATTTGACTCCTTCCCAAACGGTCGCCAGGGCGGTGCATCGGGCAAATCATCAATGGCGTCGTGGGGTTCTCGATTGTCCCCCTGAAATAGTTTCCAGTCTTCCGATTGCTTACTCATGGGCTGCTCACCTCAGGCTGATTTCGGGGGCACTAAAGAGGGATCATCGCACAACAAGGATAGATGATGACCAATATGGGAATCTGGTTTATTCTGCCTCCTCCGGCTTTCCCTTCTTTTGCTTTGAACCGAATGGGGTAGCGTCTTTAGACAAGAGGATTTCAGGAGATCCGCAAGCTGTGTCTCATGTCCCTTATGGGCTAAATTTGTCCGAGTCCAAAGGGCGAGGGGTAAACCCGCATTCAAGAGTTCCTCACAGATGTCTTGAATATTGCGGGGAGCCTGTGACACCTGGAGTCCGACCGCTGGGCTATCTGGCTCTATCGCCTCATCCAAAATGTCGATTAACTCATCCAGGTCATCATCATGACCTGGAACAAAAACCTTCTCAGCCAACTCTTCCAAGGAGTCTTGATGGCGCTGCCATAGGTTCAGCCAACTCGGGCTTTTGCGATAGGTGCGATCATATCGGTTCGAACATCGCATCACAACAACGCAGTCATGCCCAAGGCATTCGGGTCGCCTTGCAGATTCTGCACTTAGGGGCCACATATCAACATCCAAATCCATCAATTCCAGGGGCAAAAACACATGGACTTCAGGATAATTTTTGCAATTCTGGCAAATCTGCCGCTGCTCGGTCAGCAAGGTACTGAGCAAATCCGGAATCTCCTGCTGTAGCGTCTCCAGCAAATATGGACCAGAGGCAGCAACCAGACGGTGATACCCCGTCTGTCGGGTGCGATAAGTCTTAACATCTTCGATCAACCAGGCATCCAGTTGGTAGTAGGTTTCGCCTTCCTGCGACTGGGTAGACGCCTGATCATCACGAGTCAGCATGATGAGAATTGCGGGTTGGCTATTGGCGAGGCGATCGCGCTGCTCATTCTGAATTTGGTTATATAGCTGCAACCAGTTCCGCTCTTTTTGATGGGAAGTCGCCCAATGCTTGAGATCTTGAGTCAAAGCCGGATCTGACGACCGAGCCACAAGGGAAGCAATGAACTCTTCCTGCGCTGTATAAGGGAATTGACCTGGCACAATCCGTTCCAACTCGTTCACTATTCTCTCGATGGTGTTGACACCCAGATGAACCGAGACAGCCCAATGACAAACCGTTTCCTGATATGCCTGAACAAATAATTCAAACTGGGTTTCATGAGCCTGGAGCGTAGTAACTAAGCTATTCAGAGCATTTCGCTCTGCCTGCCGTTTCAGTTCATCTCGGCGCTGATCAATTTCCTGTTGTAACCCCTCCATCTTGCGGACAATCTGCTCGATTCGGCGCTCTAGCTTATTACTTTCGGGTCCGTCCAGCTCAACCCGTAACCGCTCTCTGACCTTCTCATAGTCCTTCTCAAGGTCATCCAATTGGTTTTGATAGAAATCTAACTGCAGGTCCCTACTCATCCTGTTGCTTCAACTGAGATAACTGTTGCTCTTTGAGATCCATGTCCTTGCCGATTTGTTCAATCCGGCGCTCTAACCTGTTGATAGTGGAAGCATCTAATTCCACCCGCAACTGCTTTTTAACGCTCTCATAGTCTTGCTCCAGATCACGCAGGTCTACTTCCAGTCGTTCTATTTCCAGCCGCTGAAAACGACTGAAGCGAGTCCGTGTGGGTGTTACTGATTCGGCTGATAAAAACAGTTCTCCTCCCTGGTTATCCAGCCATCGTAAGTAAACAACAGGTCGATACCACTGATTTCCGTCAAACCCCATCCACTGCTGCCCCTGATTGACGGCCTCAAGCACGGGTTTCTTTTGCCCCAGCACCCGGTAAAACTGCTCGGCAAAGCGACTCGCCGCGTCTGCCCGCACAGCATACTGCATCGCCACCACGACAGGCGTTCGCCTATCAATCAACTGCTGCGCCGTCCCATTAAAGAGCGATCGCCCTGCTATCGCCATACCTGACTGACAGGCACTCAAGACCACCAAGGCTGTTTCCTTTGGTAGGGCTGCGGCAAAGGAGCGGGCACTCACATACTCAGGTTTCCCCTCTTTGTCCTCAAATATCAGGAAACCTACTGGGTCTTCGGGCAACGCCTGCCCACAATCACGGCAACGATCTGCCTTAATCCCCGGATGCACGCGCCCACAGTTGGGATTCGCACAACGTTTCCCAAATACCCCATGCCCATCAAAGTGCAAAACCTGAGGCATTTGAGCAGATGTGCGCTCCGTCAAATCAACCCTGAGGGCGTCAAAGGTCGCCTGGGATAGGGATTCTAATACGATATTTCCTTCTGCCTCTGCTTTCGTCAATCCCGCTTGGATTGCCACTGCTTCCTCACTGGAGAGCGTTGCCAGTTTGCCCGCAGGATCATGAGGACGAGCCGATACCAGCAAGACCCGCACCCGTTCTTGAGACGGAAGGTTAGGTGGCAGAGACTCATAGGCAATATATCGAGAGATTCTGACATTACGCTCTTGTAGGAAGTGCTGCCCATCATGGAGCAGCTCCCAGGGATAGTCGGCTAGGCGCGATCGCGCTGCCGAATCTGCCGAAAACTTGAGTCTGAGATGCAACTCGGTATTTTCGTTTTCAGCTAACCGTACTGCTCCCTGAAAGATTGATCTCAAAGAGCGGGGTGATGAATCCGGAGGAAAGAGCGACTGATAGAGCAATTTGCCAATCCGCTTAAGATAGCCGTGCTCGAAATGCGTGCGATCGGGATTGAGAATCCCTGCCGTTGCCAACCATTCTTGCTCACCGGGGTTTGGAAAATGCTCTGACTTGAAGACGCCTGAACCTTCGAGCACCTTGATAATGGGCGATCGCCAATCTTGATCTCCTTCCCAAAACGGCAGATCAGAATCTGCCCATCCTTCCCCTGCAAACGACTGGGAAGGATGGGCATGAAACCGTTTCGGATCTGTCCCTAAGGGCGTAAGGTAAATCTCCAGCAGTTTCATAAGCTCAATAGAGATCGTCGGGATTCTCTTCTTGGTTCTTCATCGCTGCATCCATCGTTTGTTTGATAGACGGCAAAACATCGTTAGGTCGGAAGGTCTCATAGTATTCCATCAGCTTCTCTTTGTCCCAGAGGGGAGAGAGTGTGACTTTGACTGTGTGCGATCGCTCCTGGCTCGTTGCACCCTTAGCTTCAGCCCCGCCGAAGGAAAGGACATCGATTTTGATGCCGCCTCCGCCCTCGCGACTGACTGCCACTTGCAACTCCAGTTCGACCGATTCCACAAACATAATTGGAGTATCAGCACTCTCCCCTGGCACAGTGGACAGTAACTCCTTTTTGACCTGCTGGATCAGGTCAGCCAGCCCAATGGATTGCGGCATTGTCTATACTTCTTGCTCCTGGTGCTTATACTTTTTCTTTCCCTGTTATAAATCTTACGTTTGCCACTGTCCATTAAGGATGGCTTTGATGAAGGACAGACAGAGTTTTTCAAACTAGATGGGCTGGACTTAGAGAGAGATGAGGTTGGCGATCGCCCTTTCTCTTTAAACCAAGTTGTCCAAGATATGCGTAACGTCCAAATACTGTCCACGAGCAAAAACATCTGCCTAAAATCCTTGTACAGCAACAATTAACCCCCACTTTGGGGTAGTGGGGGTCGTGGGTTCAAATCCCGCCGCTCCGATTGAACAAAAGCCAGACCAGTCAGGGGTTTAGGAGCGGCCTCAAGTTTTAGCTGAATATCATTTCAGCTTTCTTGAGCGATTGAACCTTTAACAGTGTCCATACAACATCCAAGTGATGTCCAAAGGCGTCACTTGGACGTTATAGTGGGCATCCCTGGGCAGCGGTAACTCTACGGTTAACCGTGGGGTTGTTCTAAGAATGCCCCAACCGATAACCCTCCTTAGGGATCTGCGGATTAATAAAATCCCAATTTTTGAGAGAGAAGGCTGGCAGAGCCAGCCTTCTCTCTCAAAAATTGGGATTTTATTTTCTTGCAAGCCCCTTAGCACTAAAAAGCTACATCGATCCATCGATCCATGCAGCCTAAAGTCGATAGATAGTTTCTGCCTAAGATTGAAAATGAAATAAAACCCGGAATTTTTGATGAGAAGCGCGGCATTGCCGCGCTTCTCATCAAAAATTCCAGGTTTTATTTCGTACGTGATCCCTAGCGAGTTGGGCGACGACGCTGGAGGAATTCTGGGATATCTAATCCTGGTTTGGTTCCGGGTGGCACGGCAGGAGGCACAGCCCCAAGCGGCGAAACGGTCGTCGAACGCTTGAGCGGCGACACCTTCGCACTCGCACCCGCCGCATCTGCGGCAAAGCCCGTCGCAATCACCGTAATTCGTACTTCGCCCTGCAGGCGATCGTCAATCACAGCACCAAAAATGATATTGGCATTGGGATCAACGGCTTCGTAGATGATCTCTGCGGCAGCATTCACCTCATGCAAGGTCAGATCGCTGCCACCAGTAATGTTGAAGACAACGCCCCGTGCACCGTCAATGGAGGATTCGAGCAGGGGTGACGAAATCGCGGTCATTGCAGCTTCGCGGGAGCGCGACTTACCGGAGCCAACACCAATGCCCATCAGCGCTGATCCGGCATCTGCCATAACTGCCCGCACATCGGCAAAGTCCACATTCACCAAACCCGGCACCGTAATGATGTCCGAAATCCCCTGAACCCCCTGCCGCAGGATGTCATCGGCAACCCGAAATGCTTCCTGCACCGGAGTTTGCTCAGAAATCACCGTCAGCAACTTGTCATTTGGAATGATGATCAGGGTGTCTACCCGACTTTGAAGTGCCGCAATTCCTTCTTCTGCCTGGGTTGTACGCCGCTTACCTTCGAAGGTAAAGGGACGGGTTACGACCCCGACCGTTAGCGCTCCCACTTCCTTGGCAACCTCTGCAACGACAGGAGCTGCCCCCGTGCCTGTGCCGCCCCCCATGCCAGCGGTGATAAACACCAGGTCAGAGCCTTCCAGGGCAGTTGCCAGCTCATCACGGGATTCTTCCGCTGCCTTCTGCCCGATCGCCGGATTTCCACCTGCGCCCAGCCCGCGAGTGAGCTTTTGCCCAACTTGCAACTGGTTTTGTGTGTTGGCATTGCCGAGTGCCTGAGCGTCAGTGTTGATCACCCAAAACTCGATCCCAGCGACATCGCTAGCAATCATGCGATTGACTGCATTACAGCCACCGCCACCAACACCGATGACCTTAATTCTGGCAAGGTTACTTGGTAGCACCATGTCGTTCCCACTCTCGTCCGGCATCTCGAAACTTTTACTGCCGGATTGACCCAAGTGTAGTCCAGAATTGGCACCAGAATTTGCAAATGGATTCGCAGTATTCATTGAACAGAATTTTTATATGGTCGAAGGGTGTGCGAATGGGAAATTTCTCTTTATCAATCTACTACTGAACGCCGACAGCTTAAAAAAAAGATGTCGATTGGCAAATAACTTAGCAAAAGTGCAGAAGAAAGAGCTGAGAAAAAAGAGTTGAGAAAAAAGGTCTAGTAATAAACCGTCATGCTATCAAATAAAACCGTTTGGTTGCCCTGCTGTGGGCGATTTGAATGGATAACCCAGGCAGAAGTCTGCCCATTGCAGGGAAGAACAGGAAGCCTGGCGAACGGTTTTCAGAACGGTAGACGAAAGCCAGCATAAATGCAGTTTGAGTGTAATGAAAATGGTGCAAGGCAGATAGGGAGATGATCCCTGGCTTTTGATCGTCAAATGCTCCCTGCGGGATACGGTAATTGTCCAGGAGACGCTTTTTACAGCGCCAAATCCAAGTTCAACTGGGCTATTCACGATAGCTTCTAAGGAGGCGATCGCCCCTGCTTCAAAGCACCGCTGTCGAAAAGTCCAAAACCAAAATTGGTTCTAGATTGTAGTCATCTTACGAGCAATTGTCGAGAAAAACCCATTAATTTTTTCGAAAATCTGCATCTACAGTGTTTTTTAAGATCCTGCTCACGCTACTGACAGTGTTTAAGGATCTGCGGATTAATAAAATCCCAATTTTTGAGAGAGAAGGCTGGCTCTGCCAGCCTTCTCTCTCAAAAATTGGGATTTCATTTTCTTGCAAGTCCCTTATGACAGGTGAAACTGGGTGCGATCGCCAAAATGGCGAAGGTATTGATTGTCTTTACCGGCCTATTGCTTCAGCGCATTTCCAGGGTTGGACGCTGGAGTCGTTGGAGATCAATGTATTCAATCCGGTTGGGATCAAACCCCTCTGGGAGGTTTTGGAGTTCGTTCAACGCCAGCAGTTGTTTAGCAAATCGGGTTGGGTCGTCATACACACCGAGATGCACGATTCCCAAATCAGTGGTGAGAATTAGATTACTGGGGCTGCGCCAATCGAGTTCTGAAATTTGAACGGGGTTTTGGGCGGTCGCCTGGAAATGCTGGAGTTCGACGTAAATTTCTTCCCACTGTTCGCGATCGCCCTCCCGCATGCCAACCACCGTCAGCCCTGGCAACTCCAGGGCAGGATTGAGCTGGCTATAGTCTTGTAGCGGAATCCAGGCTCCGGTTGCATCCAACAAACCCGGCTGATTGGCGACATCGGCATTGGCATCGAGGGGTTCGTAGAACTGGGCGATCGCCACCGGACGCCGCTCCTGGATCTGGATATGCAAGCCAGGCGGAAGCAAATGGCGAGTAATGCTTGCCTGGGCAATGGGTCCGCCAGCTTCGAGGTGCTGCGCCAGGGTGTCGGGCTGAATTGCCCAGAGCGGTTTTGGATACTTGATGGGGAGGAGCGATCGCACCCGTTCTGCCGACAGCAGCTCGTTCCCTTCCACCTCGATTTGCTCCGCACTTTGCACAATCCACAGAGGCGACTTGATTAGCCAGATTGCGCCCCCTGTGAGCACGACCACGACGCAAAATCGCCAGAAGGTCTGTACTGCCCTCAAACGACGCTGCCGCCGACGCTGCCGCCGACGCCCGGTTAACTCAGATGGAGAAACGACGGGAAAGTTTGCCATGTAGCGAAAAGCGAGGAGGCAAAGGGATAAAACCGTTCCTACGCATCCTCGATTCTAATCACAATTCCCGGAAAAAATCGCCAAAAAGCTCAAAATGCCAGTAGTTCTTCAACATGATCGCCATTTTTCCGAAACCCTTGATTGTGCTTGCGCGGCACGCACAATCAAGGGTTTCGGAAAAATGGCGAAAGTATTGTTCTTATTATGGATTTGAAAGCCGAACGTTCGCGCCCAACCAGCGCGAACGTTCGGCTTTCAAACCTGAAAATCCCCCTGCACCCACTTGCGGAGAAAGACTGCCCACTTCGTCGCGATTTGAACATCCGTAAACGGCAGGATGACTGGAGTTGTAGCGGAGGGATCAGCCAGACGCAAAGCAATATGCGCTTTCTTGCCGCTGAGTTCCTCAACCTCTGGTCCTATTTCTTTATCATCTACCCAAAGCTGAACGGAGGCAACCTGCTGCCGTTGCACTTGCTGAAGGTTTGTAGGACCAGAGCGCGTTGGTTTACCCCAGGTCAGGGTGTCTCCCGCTTGCCCCAGGACTGCCAGAATGTCATATTTAGCGCGATCGAAGGATTGTGCCCAGACTTTATAGGCTTCAAGCTTTTGATACTCATTCCAGCCTGCCCATGCCAGCCAGAAGAAGAGTATCAAAAGCGGCATCCAAAGCAATCCACGTTCCATGAACGGGCAATCCTCTGCGACTATCTGCGACTATCTGCGGTTATCTACGATTGACTTGGGTGAGCGGGTTTAAGCGCCACGCTTCAGTGCCAGCTCTACACGGGCAAATTCTTTCTCCAGACGCTCCTTGAGGCTGTCGGGAACGGGACGATTGGGGTAGGAGCTATAGTGCCCAGCCAGGGAGTTCAGGGCAGTGCGCATGGTGGTAAAGGAGGTCAGCTTTTGCAGCGAAGTATCCCGCCGATAGAGCGAGAAGAAGTCGTTGATGAGTTGCCGCGACTCGCTTTGGGCTTCTGCTTTCTCGATCGAGTCGTCAGGTAGGTTGATAGCCGTGCGCATGCTCTCGATAACCATCAGGGTGTCGTCCCGATAGTTGCCAGAGAGGTCGCTGGGGGTGCTGGAGCAAGCTGTCAACCCGGTGAGGCTAACAACAGCCACCAGGAGGAGTGCAAAGAGGCGAGTCAGCAAAGATTTCATAAGACCTCGGAGTAGGAGTCTATAGGTGAGCAAAGCTGTTCAGCAGATGCGACATGAAATGACGCTGAACCTGCCCAGCATTTTATCTTGAATCGGGATCACTCCCAAACCAGGGAAGGGGTGGAGCGATCGCCCAAATTCCCACGACAGCTTGCCATGGTGGAGTTAGGGCAGACGGCATCCAGGAGAGAGAAATTGGTCAGCGCAAAGTTCTGCCTGGAGATAGAGAGTGAACGCTGTGCAAACTTTTCTGAAATAGCGCTGAAAAATTGCGTGAGCGTCAGCCATGCAACCCAGAAGCTTTGACACAATAAAGCCCCGCCAGAGGGCGGGGGAGGCTGATTTTATTGACTGGGAAAATTTGGGAGAACATCTGGACAGGAAACGTCTAAGTTGAGGATTCCAGCCAGAAAGCTTGGACTATGCACCCATCATGCGATCGATAATGCGCTGCACAATCTGCACACCCGTTACCGCTTGCCAGCCGAAAAGCCCAACCAGGAACACATTGAGAGCAATGTGGGTGTAGCGTGCCCAATCCTGTCCCTTTTGCATAAATGGGGTCAGGGAAGCTGACGTAGCAATTAAACCTGTCATGCCCAGACCGACCAGCAGGTGAGGACCAAAGAACAACTTGCCGTTGTTGATGTAGGTAACTGCCATGCCACCCAACGTGCCGATGACCATTGTGGCAAGGAGAATAGCTCCAATTTGGTGGTGGCGGACGTTAAACCGTCCTTTGATCAATTCTTTTTTCTTTTCGGGATCATCAGTTGTGCGAACACGCCGCCACTGCACTCCCAGATAGAGGGCGTAGAACGTCAAAGCGAACAGAACCCACATCAAAGCGGGATGAAAAAACTGGCTCCAAACTTTTACTGATTCGGGTATGGCAACACCCATAGCGCCTCCGTGTGTGAAGAATAAACGTCTCAAGAATCTTCTTCATAAAACTTATCACACGGAGGCGCTATTTCAGCCAGGGAAAGCGCTTCAGGCTCCCGGTGCCAGGGGATCGGTGCCGGGAGCGGTTCCTGGGGCGGCGGCTTGCTGCTGATTGGGTTGCTGCACAATCAGCGGAGGTTCGGAAATGATGCCCACAAGGCGTTCGCCGGGGAAGCAGAGGACACCTTTGCCCTCATTGATGGGAATTTGGAAAACATGCTGAGGACGCTTGTCAGTGCGATTAACAATGCTTTCGAAGAGCTGCTGTAGCAAGCGATTGTTGGATGCAATCTTGAGGGTATGCTGTTGTCCCCCTTCCAACAACAGAGTGAGAGTAACCTCAGCGGGGATAGAGGGATTGGCGTCAGATGGCATAAAAAACCTCAGAATTCAACTAATTTCAATGCAATTTCACTGCAATTTCAATGCAAGAAATGGCGAATGCCCGTAAAAATCATAGCTAATCCCAACTCGTTTGCCGCATCAATCGAATCCTGGTCGCGCAGGCTACCGCCGGGTTGGGCGATCGCCCCAATTCCCGCAGCGGCTGCCTGTCGCACCGAGTCGTCGAAGGGGAAGAAGCCATCGCTTGCCAGGGTTGCCCCCTGAGCGCGATCGCCCGCCTGTTGCAGCGCAATGTTGACAGAACCCACCCGGTTCATTTGCCCTGCACCAATGCCGAGGGTGGTGCGATCGCTCGTTACCACAATGGCATTGGACTTCACATGCTTACAGACCTTCCAGGCAAACGCCAGTTCTTGCCACTGGGCTGGAGTTGGCTGCTTTTCTGTCACCACTTTCCAAGCGTCAGGCGTTGCGGGCGTTTCATCGGCATCTTGAAGGAGGAAGCCCCCTGCAATGAGCCGCACCGAATCAGCGGTTCCCGTCACCAGATCCGGCAATGTCAGCACCCGCAGCTTGGATTTTGCCGCCAAAATTTCCTGGGCATCGGGGTCGCAACTGGGAGCCACCACACACTCAAGGAAGGTTTGGGTGAGTGCCTGGGCGGTTGCTGCATCGATCGCCCGATTCAGCGCCACAATGCCCCCAAATGCGGAGACGGAATCTGCATCGAAGGCACGACGATAGGCATCTGACAGCGTTGCCGCTTGTGCCACCCCACAGGGATTGGTGTGCTTAATCACAACGGCTGCCGGGTCATCCTGAAACTCTGCCACAATGCGCCGTGCCGCTTCCAGATCCACTAAGTTGTTGTAGCTCAGTTCTTTCCCTTGCAACTGGGTGGCGGCAGCCCATCCGGTCGAGGTATCGCCCACCTGATACCAGGCAGCTTTTTGGTGGGGATTTTCTCCATAGCGCAATGCCTGTCGCTGGGTTCCGGTGAGGGTGTAGCGGTTGGGCAGGGAACTGTCGCTATCCGCTCCGCCCGCCTCGGTGCCGAGATAAGCGGCGATCGCCCGATCATAGGCAGCGGTGTGCTGAAAACCCGCCAGCGCACAGGCTTTACGAAATTCCAGGGAAACTGCCCCGTTTGAGTTCTGCCACTCCTCCAGGTAGGCAGCGTACTGGGCAGGCTGGCAGAGCACCGTGACATGGGCAAAGTTTTTGGCTGATGCCCGCAGCATGGCGGGACCGCCGATGTCGATTTGCTCCACCGCTTCGGGTAGCGTGACATTGGGGTTGGCGATCGTCTGCTCAAAGGGATAGAGATTGACGACCACCAGATCGATCGGCTGAATCTGGTTTGCTTCCAGGTCGCTCACATCCTGCGCTACATCGCGCCGTGCCAGAATTCCCCCATGAATGCGGGGATGCAGCGTCTTCACCCGCCCCCCCAGGATTTCGGGCGATCCGGTATAGTCCGAAACCTTGGTCACTGGCAAACCCGCTTCCGCCAGTGCTTTTGCTGTGCCACCACTGCTGATCAGGCTGTAGCCACAGTCTTCGACCAGGCAACGGGCAAAATCTACCAATCCAGTTTTGTCAGAAACACTCAAAAGCGCGAGGGGCATAGGTCACACATTCAACCAAAAATCTGCAAGTACGGTTGTCCAGATCTCTAACTGGGACAAGCCACCGCATATTATTGCATGGTTGTGGCGGGGGAATCGCCCCTCTCCAACCATGCCAGAACCAAGCCAGTTGAGGAAGTGTATGAGCCGTGGGCGATCGCCCCAAATGGTTGCCACAAAATGAGAGCAAGTTCAGCGATCGCACAACCTTCACTCAACGCCAGGGATAGTGAACTCTCTGGCAGTCTGCTCTGGTTTGCTGAAGATTTCGTACTATCTTGAGTGAATTCTCAAGTGAATGATTTATGGCACAGAATTTTATGGCGCAGAATTTGGTGTCCCCATCCCAGATTTTTCACTCCAATTCAATTAAGCTCCGTCGAATCGACGATCCGGCGGACTTAAGAGCCGTGGGAATTCTCCGCCGAGTCAATGCTGTCCCAGGCAAATCTCCATCCAGCGGTTCGTTGCTTGGGCACTGCCAACGGATGGTCTGATCATTGCTTCACGCTGCTTCACGCTGCTTCTCATTGCTTCACGCTGCTTCGAAGAGGACAAGTTTTATGACCTTTTTTCAAATTGGACTCGCCCGCTCTGCTGTGTTCTCGACTTTAGGAGCGTGGCTTTTGGCGAACATTGTTGGGGGTTCCATTGCCAATTTTTTTGAAATTCGGTTGGAGTTTTTGGGAACGCTGGTGCTGACTGGGGGCATCGTCGGGATTGCCCAGGCGTTTGTTTTCCGCCAGTACCGCTGGCTGGCTTTGGGTTGGGGCATTGCCACGGCGATCGCCTGGGTAGTCGCCAACACCCTGGAAATTTCTCTGCTCACGGATCTGAGCGATCGCCTGACCACTGCCCTGGTGAACACAGGATGGCTGTGGGAGGTGTTCTGGCTGAATGTGGTGCGGATGGCGATCGTGCTAACCCTGGTGGCGATTCCCCAGGCGGTGCTGTTGTGGCGCTACAATTCCCTTTCCTGGATTTGGATTCCCACGAATATTCTGGCAGGGGCAGCCTTGGGGGCAGCCAGCGCCTCTGCCTGCTTCTGGTGGTGCGATGAAGCCCGTGGATTGCTGCTGGGAATTTTGTTGGGCAGTGCCAGTTGGGGGGGCTATGCCCTGGTAACTGGTCCCGTTTTGTTTGCCTTGGGGCTGCGATCGCCCTCCGCTTCTCGTTAAAAGGGCAGTGGGCAGTTTATCGACTCATGGCTAGCCAGGGCAATGCCAGGGAAACGCATCGGAGCCGATTCAGGGCCGTGTTTTCCGGGCTTCTATGCCAAAAATATGGGGATTGTCGCTTTCCATTTGGCTTTCCGCTGAGCGAGGATAGAGGAATAGGGCGATCGCGCTCCCCCTTATGCCTGTCAGGCGCTTCACTTCATTTCACAAAAGGCTTGGGGGATGGGCAATCTGCCTGTGGCTGTACCTGTCAAAAAGTGGCTTGTCTAAAAATTGCTTGTCTAAAAATTGCCCGTCAACGAATCTTGCTTGTCAATAAATCTTGCTTGTCAAAAAAACCTGCTATCCACCACTTATGTTCATTCGGATCACGTACGAAACAAAACCCGGAATTTTTGATGAGAAGCGCGGCAATGCCGCGCTTCTCATTAAAAAATCCGGATTTTATTTTATTTTCAATCCTTCAGTATCCTGGCGTTTCCCGTTTCTTAATTTTTTATGGCTAGTGTTTTTCGGTTGTGGCGGCGTTTAGCCGCTCGACGATGGGGGCGGTTTTATGGGATGGCGATCGCAACCTGTGCCCTCCTACTCGGGCTGTCGTTGGGTTTTCCAGCCAGCGGTGAGGAAGTGGCGATCGCCCAACTCCCTGCCGTCCAAACCGACAGCACCCAGCCACCCCCTTCCGTAGAACGGAGTGGGCTGCTGGAAGCCACCAACGTGCGGCTCGATGGGGAGGTGTTGTTTCGCATTGCTGCTCCCACCGTGTTCGATCGCAATAACTTTGGCGACCAGGTTCCTGTAGAGGTGCGGGCACGGCAGGTAGAAAACACCTTACGACAGTTTTTGGGTCCCAATCCGTTATACGGCGAAGCTCCGTTCTACAATCACACCACACTGCTTGACCCAGATACCCTGCGGGTTGGCATTCAAACCATTAACAGTCAGCCTGTACTGTTTGTGGATGATGCCTATCTGGTGGAATCCCGCATTGTCATTACCGTAACGGAGGCAGATGCCCGCTACCACTCCACCTCGCCAGAGCAATTGGCGATCGAGTGGCGACGAACCCTGCAACGACAGTTGCGGGCAGCCCTCATCGCCCGTCAACCCGCAGCCCAGCGTCAGCAAGTCCATCGAGTTATTCTGCTGTTGCTGGGTGTGCTTGGGGTGAGTTTGGTGCTGTGGGTGGGGCGCAAGTTTTTGGGCGATCGCCGCGAAGCCCTCGAAAAAGTGCTGCACGACCAGCACGCCGCCACCCAACCCCTCGAACCCTTGACCAACAAGGGAATGGACTATTCCAGACCCCAATTTTTTGATGCCCTCAAGCACCATGTTGGCATCCAAAAGCGCATTCAAATTCTGGCTTTTCTGCGCTGGCTATTGTTTTGGACCATCGGCTTAGTCTGGTTCATCGGCATCTCCGCTGGGCTCAGCACCTTTCCCCAAACCCGTCCCTTTGCCTCGCGGGTCATTTCCACCCCTTTCCTCATTCTCGCCACCTGGTTTGCCACCTCCCTCATCAACCGCATCCTCGACTTTGTGATCGATCGCTTCACCGACACCTGGGAAAAGGAAAACGAAGAAACCCTTACCCCTGCCCATATTCAGCGAGCGTTTACCATCACCAACGCCATCAAGGGCTTAAAGAGCGTCTTAATTTACCTCATTGGGGCACTGCTCGTTTTGTGGGCAATGGACCTGTTTCCAGCGTCGCTGCTGGCATTGGGGGCGCTGGTCGCCGTTGCCCTCTCCTTCACTGCTCAAAGCCTGGTGCGGGATCTGATCAACGGGTTTCTCATTCTGCTCGAAGACCACTATGGCATTGGAGATTACGTCTCGGTGGATGGCACCTTTGGTTTTGTTGAAAACCTGACCCTGCGCGTCACCCAGGTACGCACCGACAGCGGCAACCTCGTTACCATCCCCAACAGCCTGATCCAGAAAGCGGAAAATATGAGCCGCACCTGGTCGCGCTGCGATTTTGTGGTCGAAGTTTCCTACGACTCTGATGTAGACAAAGCCCTCGCCATCATCCACGACGAAATTCACCAGATGGCAGCGGAACCCAAATGGGAATCTGCCATCCTCGACCCCGAAGAACTGATGGGCGTGGATGAACTGTCTCACTCCGGCATTCGCATTCGCATCTGGATTCGGACGGCACCGCTCAAACAGTGGCTCGTGGCTCGCGAGTTTCGCCGCCGCCTGCGCCACGCCTTCGAGCACCAGGGCGTCCAGATCGGCATTCCCCAACAAGCCTGGATCGAAAAGACCGACTTGCTCACAACCCGCCGCCCCCTCAGCGATGCGAATGACAAAAACTGAGGCTAAGCGAGGCAAGGTCTGCCCCTGCCTGTTTCCTGATAGGGTAAAAGCAGAATTCAACCGACTCACAATTTCCCCCAAAAACCTTCCTTGGCTTCGGCAAGATGAACAGGTCTGCACGCCAGGAAAGAGCGTATTATCATACAAATAGCTAGATAAAGTTTTGTAAATACATTGGCTTCAGCGGTTCACCCAACTCAACGCCCTTTGCTGCCATCCCAATGGCATGTGCTCAAGCCCCTTTGGCAGGGGGATGTAACGGTCGTACAAAAAGGCTTACCCCACTCGCAACTGGCTCCGGCATGGCAAATCCTGTTGCTGGGGGATGGCTCTCCGACTCGCCACCTCCAGTTACTCACCACCGAACCTACCGAGGTGGATGTGATTGATATGTCGGCGATCGGCTTGGATTCGGACTATGCTCCGGAGCAAATTAGCTTCGTTCCGGGACCACGTGTCCGGCGGCAGGTATGGCTGCGCACCGCGTCGGGGCAGCGCCTCGCCTATGCCACCTCCTGGTGGGAAGCCAGCCATGTGGATGAGTATTTGCAGAACCGATCGCTCCCCATCTGGGCAAGCCTCGCCCGACTCCGCACCGAGCTTTACCGGGATATTCAAGGCATCTACTGGGGACACAATCCCCAATTAGAAGCGGCATTTGAGCAAGAAGGTCCGTTCTGGGGACGACACTACCTGTTCTGGCACCACGGTCGCCCGCTAACGCTGATCTACGAAGTGTTTTCGCCCTATCTCTGCCGCTATTTGGGACCAACGGCGATCGCCAAGGATTGAGGTGATTTCTGCAAAAGAGTATCTCGCCAACAAAAGCGCTCCGCCATGCCCATGAAAATGGGCATCCCTTTCAAACTTATCGGCTAAGGAACTTGCAAGAAAATAAAATCCCAATTTTTGAGAGCGAAGGCTGGCAGAGCCAGCCTTCGCTCTCAAAAATTGGGATTTTATTAATCCGCAGATCCCTAAGGGCGATCGCCCGCCTTATAGCCAATTAAAAGCACCAGTTCCAGCCACTTCCAGTAGCAATCCACATCTTCAAAGCCAAGCTCCCGAAACCAGCGCAGTTGCGTCTCCACATCCAGCAGAATATTCGCCGGGTCTTCGTCTTCGGGGCGGTAGCCGATGGAGCGCATGAAGTGCTCATGCAAGCGCGGGGTGGGGGAGGACACATGCTCCAGGTTACAGAAGATGCCGCCAGGGGTGAGGCGATCGCCAATCTCCTGGTACAGTGCCCGCTTGCGCTCATGGGGCAGGTGGTGGATGGCAAAGCTGGAGACGATCGCATCGAACCTCCCCAGGTCGGGCAGCGGTTGTTCCAGGTTGTGTTCAACAATGGTAACGGTGGGGTCGTTGGCAAAGCGCGATCGCACTTTCTCCAGCATGGTGTCTGAAAAGTCCAGCGCCACGCTCTCGACATCGGGGCGATCGAGCTTCAGCAAGCCGAGCAGCCGTCCGTCTCCCGTTCCCAGATCCAGAATGCGCTTCGCGGTCTTGGGGACATGATCCAGCAACACCGCTTCGCCTTCGGTGCGGTGGGGAATTTTGTCGGCTCTGGCGAGATATTGCAGGGCGTGGTCAGCAGATGTCCAGGTGCTTGTCATGGAATTTTGAATTTTGAGTTTTGAATTTTGAATTTTAGAGGGTGTGGTAGATGCCGCGATCGATGACGGCTTGCATGTGGAAGTCGTTGGTGAAGACGGCGAGGTTGGCGATCGCCCCAGCGCCAATCCAGCCCAGGTCGGCATCAACGGCGATCGCCTTCGCCGGATAGAGGGTCGCCATGCGGAGGGCTTCGGGGAGGTCGATGCCCACATGGTGGACACAGTTGGCGATCGCCTCCATCATGGTGAGGGCTGAACCGCCGAGGGTGCCGTCTGCCGAGACGCACTTGCCATCCCGGTAAAACACCTCCTGCCCTCCGATGATAAACGAGTCCATATCCGTGCCAACGGGGGGGGTGGCGTCGGTAACCAGGAGCAGGCGATCGCCCTTCAGTTGCTTGGCAAGGCGAAGGCTATCGAAGTGGACATGCTGCCCATCGGCGATGATCCCGGCGTAGACCTCTGGGCGACGGAAGACGGCTCCCACCATCCCCGGTTTGCGGCTGAGCCAGGGGGACATCGCGTTGAACAGGTGCGTCGCCATGCCCACCCCTGCCTCGAAACGGGCGATCGCCTCTTCGAAGGTGGCATCCGTATGCCCTGCCGAAACGAGAATCCCCGCTTCTACCAGAAGTTGAATCTGCTCCGGGGACACCTGCTCTGGAGCCAGGGTGACCAGTTTCACAACCTCCCGCCCCGCCAGCGCCATCTTGTGCAACATCGCGGGGTCGGGATCGCGGATATCATCGGCGTTGTGAATCCCCTTGCGCTTCAGATTCAGGTAAGGACCTTCCAGGTGCAAGCCCAGAACAGTGTGAGGAAAAGTTTTGCGATATTCCGCCACCACGGTCATTGCCTGCACCATATCGGCATCGGCGGTGGTGATCAGCGTCGGCAAAAAGCTGGTGGTTCCGCTGCGGAGGTTGGTGCGGTGCATGGTATCCAGGGTTGCGGCGCTGATGGCATCGTTAAACATCACGCCACCACAGCCGTTTAGTTGCAGGTCGATGAACCCCGGAGCCACATTCGCCCCACCCAGGTCAATGCGATCGCCCTCGCCCACATCCTCCAGCGTACAAAATCCTCGGATGCGATCGCCCTCAATGAGAAGGGCGCGATCGCGCACCACTTCCGCCCCGGTAAACACCGTGCCATTCACCAACGCATATCGTTTCAATTTACTCCCCCTTCTGCAAGTATTCTTCCATCTCGCGAAAGTAGCGCACCGTCTTGACCCGAAGCTCCAGGGTGGCATCGTCGTCGCAGACGAGCATGGCGCAGGGGTGCAGTTGCAGGGCGGAGATCGTCCACATGTGGTTGACGCAGCCTTCGATCGCCCGGTACACCGCTTGCGCCTTGTTGTAGCCCTTCACCAGAATCATCACCTCACGGGCATCCATGATCGTACCCACACCCACGGTCAGCGCCAGCTTTGGCACTTTTTCCAGGTCGTTGTCGAAGAAGCGGGAATTGGCGAGGCGGGTACTGTAGGTCAGGGTTTTCAGGCGGGTGCGCGATTCTAGTGATGATCCCGGTTCGTTGAAGGCGATATGCCCGTCATCGCCGACGCCGCCAACAAATAGCTCAATGCCACCCAGTGCCTTGATTTTTGCCTCGTAGCGATCGCACTCCTTCCCCGGCTCCTCCGTGTTCCCATCCAGAATATTGATCTGCTCACGGGGAATGTCGATGTGGTCGAAGAAGTGGCGATACATATAGTTGTGGTAGCTTTCGGGGTGCTCCTCCGGCAAGCCCACATACTCGTCCATGTTGAAGGTGATGACATGGCGAAAGCTCAGTTCTCCAGCCTTGTGGAACGCCACCAGCGCACGGTACATCCCCAAAGGCGTGCCTCCCGTCGGCAAGCCCAGGACGAAGGGGCGATCGCCCGTCGGAGCGAATTCCAGAATGCGCCGCCGCACATACCGCGCCGCCCACACCCCAACCTCTTCGTGATCACAAATCACCAGACGCATAAGCGTTTCACAGAGAAAAGGCTTCCCATACACCATCCGCCATGCTAACGGAATCAACCATGCGCCCGATAGATTCCTGGAACACCTGATTGGCAAACATCACCCAATCCAAAATCCAAAATCCAAAATGCCCATCCTTCCCATTTTGTTCTGCTGATGAGACTCGGAACAACGGCCTGTGGGAATTGCACAAAAAATTGACCGCGAGACTCTTCAGGGAAGAACTCTCGCGGTCATCGAACCCAGATGAATTCGATCAAGGTGAACGATACGGTAAAACTATTCGACCTTGGCTTTATTGCTGCCCAACACCTGACCTTTCAATGCGTTGAAGTCTTCGACTAACTCACTGCGGTTAGAGGCTTTGAGCAGATAGCGGTAGACAAACCAGATGGTGTAGCCCAACCCGATGAGTTCGAAGAGGGGCGACAGCAGGGGAATATCGTTGATGGACTTGAGAACGGCAAGGGTGAGCCGAACCGCAATGATGGCGGCGAAGATCAAGCCGATTGTAACGATGGGGCGACGGTATTGACCAAAAAAGCTAGAGAGATAGTCTGGCAGGTTGCCCAAAAGTGCCGTCACCTTATCAACAAATTGCTGATATTGCTCGTTACCGGCTTCCTCGCTGGTAGAGGGGGCGGTGTCGATGTCCTCAGGGGGAGTGATGCCTTCGGGCATAAAAGTCTCGTCTTGTTTGACTTCAGGCTCCATAGCAATTCCTTGAAATAACAACAGAACAATTTTATTTGAAATGCAGGGCTTGTATGAATGCTCATTTTAGTCATTCATCCGCCGTCAGACTGCGCCAAAAGAGGTATTTCGCGAATCGGAGCGACGGTTTCTGTAGCATTCTCTCAGATTTATTTGAAACTATGACACGGTTTTTAGAATTGCAAGGCAACTTCTCTGGCGGACATAAAAAAATTTATGATTCTTAGGATTTTCAGGAACGTGCTGTTTCTGTAAGCGCTAAACAACAAAATCAAAATCCTATAGGACTTACGCACTGTGTGCGAAAACCCAAGCAGTTGAGCGATTTTTCGGGCGCTCCGCGCCCGAAAAATCGCTCAACTGCTTAATCCTGTCCCATTTGGGGAAAGCGGGTGTGGCGTCGCTGCATCCGCTTTCCCCAAATGGGATTTTTATTTTGTTGGAGCACTTTAAGCATTTGTTGGCCGCGTGATCAGCCAAAAAAAAGCTACACCCTTGTGTAGCTTCATCAGGAGCATGGCTAGATTTGACAGGTCGAGGAAACGAGACGGGCGATCGCCCTGGGTCAATCGACAACTTGCAGCAACCCGTGGCGCATTCCATAGAAGATGCGGTAAATTGCCGCCTTCAACTCCTCATCGGATGTGCTGGAAAGAGCGCTCATCAAACGATCCTCTTCCGCGCGAGTAATGCGATGAGAGTTGAGGATTTGGGCGACCAAATCTTCCAGGGAGGTGCTGAGATGAGGACTACTGATTGACCGCATGCGCTGAGATACCAATATTTCCGGTTGAACCAAAGTATCAAGCAAAGCGCAAGGTTTCTCTGTGACATGTATCAATGGGGAGTGTGATCCTCCGTAGGATTTCGAGTGATCTGGATCACCATCTCCACAGGGTCACTACTCAAACAGTTGCCGGAAGAGGTCGCGCAGAAGATGATCGCGAATACTGCGAATATTCTGGGGTTGGGGAGCGTCGATCGCCTGGTCTCGATACTGCATCAGGATTTGTTTGGCGGTGTCAAAGCGGGCGGCTAGATGTCCGTTATAACGCTGTTGATCGCTGAGGAGATTGCGGAGAGCAGCATTGAAGCGCCGTGCGCCGTGGAGGGCGTTGAGGATGCGATCGCTATCTGCTGCCAGGGTGGGGCGATCGCTCACTGGGGCAGTGTGGAGTCGCAACACCATGCAGGCGGCGGAGAAGACCTTGCCCCAATCGGCAATTTCGGCAATCCGGCGGGGATACAGGTCACGAATGGCGCTGACATCCTGGGAGGTGTAGTCGTCGGGGCTGGGTGGGGTGGGGGTGTGACGGCGAATGTGGAACTGGATGGCAGCATCGCGATCGCTCGTCTCTAGTTCGCCCCCTTCTTCGGCGATCGCCCAAGCCATGTTGAGCAGCCGCATAGCTTGATGCAGCTTAGTTTCCCACTCCTGGGGCTGGGTCGCTACTTCCGAAGTCCCAAACTCCTCCATTTCGTTCCCGCAGAGCAGATACATCCCCCTGGCAAAGAACAGGTAGCAGGCATTCGTGCCAAATAGGTAAATCTTGCGAATGGGAAGATTGGGGGTGATTTTGGGCAAATGCTCCGCATCGACAACCAGCAGAGACATATCCAGCACCAGGAAGTCGGGATTGGCTTCCACAAACCGCACATTTTCCTGCCCCCGTGCTTCATAGATGGGTTTGATTTTTTGGATGCGGTAGGAACCAAAGTCGTCAGCCTCGTTGGGCAAGCCGCTCTTTTCCTTGATCTGGTAGTAGCACTGCTGCCCGGTGTCGGCATAGCTGAGGAGGGCGTGGTCGCGCATCCGCTTTGCCCACTCCATCGGGTTGCCCAGGGAAAAGGGTTTGGAGGAAGCTTGGGCGTTGATGGGCAGGGTGAGGCGATTGTAGTCAGCCGGGGCAAATGCCAGGGTCAAATACATCCAGCATTGGATCGACGCGCAACAGGCATAGAGTTCGCCGCTGCCATCTGCCGCTGCGTACAGGCGGGCTTTTTCTGCCAGGTAAATCCGCCCCCAGTAAACAGAAGCAGGGGTGCGTCCCTGGGTGGTGGTCTGGTCGGTGGGCAAATAGATGCGTTCGGCGGGCACTGCCATCGGGAAAAACAGCAGCAGCTTTGCCCGCAGAAACTCCATCCGTGCCAGCAGATTGTAATGGGGATGGAACGTGCCCTGGGAGACTTCGTTAATCACCACATACTTGCGCAGGCGGCGCTCGATATGTTGTCGTGCCAGTTCCAGGTATTTCCAGGCGGTGCGAATTAGCCCGGTTTGGCTCAGGTCTGCCGATCGCATGGGCGGGCAGTAGGGCGACGCTTCCCCTTCAACACGGGTATCAAACAAATAAAAGTAATGCGCCCAACACAGCAGATAACGCACCAAAAACGAACCAGAGAAAATCTCGTAGGTTTGGTTGCTGGGTTCATCGGTATTGGAGGCGATCGCCGCTTCCTGTTCCACAAATTCCTTCAACACCTCCATGCACATCAGGTATTGGTAGGCATTGCGATAACACCCCTCATCAAGCAGCGCTTCGGTGATGGAAAGGTAGGCATCGAAATAGATGTAGCGATCGCGCTTGGTTAGCGGGCGGGGCACAAAGCGCCCTGGCGAAGCACCATCCTCCCCGGCTGCCGCTGGGGCAAGGGTAGACAAAATTTCCTCCTGGATGCGCCCAATCATCGCCAGACTGGAAAAGGGATAGCCCCGCAAGTGCGACCAGGCATCCTGCAACGACAGCAAAAACTCTGTTTGGTGGCAGAGGTCGGTGAGGTAGGTGGCGGGCATCACCCCTGTATTGCGGATTGCCTGCAACCGCGCCTGCAACGCCGCCTGCGCCTGTGCCGAGAGGAAATCAAACCCGCAGTAGTCGGCACTGCCAATGGGGTCTGCAAAGGCATAGGTTTCGTAGGAGGGGAGCGGCAGCGTCAGTTGTTTTTGGATGGCTTGCCCCACGGTTTCTTTGCGGCAAAGTTTGACCAGGCTATGTGCCCAAACAGGGGAGGCAACGTTTTCGCGAATGATGGACTGGGTGGAGGTGACATCATGGGCGATGGTGAAATAGTCACTCAGACAGGGCACATCCGTCAGCAGTGCCCGGTTAATGACCTTGATGACATGGGACAACGCGCCCCCAATGCCTGTGCTTTCCAGGGAAAAGTCGATGCGTTGGGTTGGACCATTGGATTTGCCGCTGGAAATGCGGTCAAACACCCTGCTCACTGCTGGTTGATAGTCGTCGGGTAGTTTGATGTAAAAATCTGCGGCAACCCAGTTTGATTCCTGCGACACCAGTTCATAATCCCCAGGACCCGGCAGTTCGCTACGCGTCTTGAGCTTCAGTTGCTCAATGTCTCGCAGGCTCAGTTGCAGGACGGGGGGATAGGGGCGATCATCTCCCAGGTTGTAAAAGGTTTTGTCGGCAAAGGGGAGGGGACCAATGGGCTTGATGGCGATGTATTTGAGGTAGACGGGGAACTGGCTGGTGAGCCGTTCGTTGGTGACGATCGCCCGTGCCAAACTTTTCACAAAGGAGCGCTGAAAGTAATGCTGCACATAGGCATCGACCACAACGTTGCTGTTGGTGACGGGGCTGTGCTGGTTGCCGCTGCGGGCGAGCAGTCGGCGCACCTCCCGCTTCGCCTTGAGCGTCAGTTCCGTCAGGATGCGATCGCGCCCCCCCTGCCCATTGCCATTACCCCTGGGCGATCGCGCAGGCACATACGCCAACTCCTGCTCCACGGTTTCCTCTACCAGTGCATCCACCTCTTCCAGGCTCCGCAGGGGTTCCTCCACATTGGGAAAATTCAGCCCGATCGCCGCCTTGTAGATGCTGAACAGCAGTTCGTAGTTTTCCACCCCGCCACTGGTCTGGAGGATGAGGAGCGATCGCTGCAAGAGGGTCAGGCAATCTCCCGCATCGGGCAACCGCAGGGCTTTGCGCTCCTGGGGCGTCAGTTCCACCAGGCGCAGCAGCACCCCAATCACATCCTCCGGCGTCAGCAGCCGAGTGTAGGGTTCTTCGGCTTGGTCATAGGCAGCTTCCAGGCTGTTCTGAAGATTTACCAGATATTCCACCAGTTCTCCGGTGGTCAGGCGGCTCTGCTTCCCCAGCGCAATCTCGGTGCAGTCTTTCTGGTGCAGGTCGCTGACAAACTTGCGGAAATCTTTTTTGTTGGTCAGGCGATCGGCAATTTCTGTGTAGGTCGGTTTTCCCGCCTTAACCCTGGATGCGAGGCAAACACAGAGATAGTGGAACAGTTGGTAGAAACGATAATCGTCGGGGGACGACAAGCCAGCCATAGTGACGATACCCAGATACACCGCAAAGCCCAGATCATCCGCTCAGCACAACGATTGCTCCGTCTGGGCGGAATTAAGATGCCTCCAAAAACTTTTGGAGATCTTTTGGGGGACAGTAGGACATCCCATCGAACATCCGTTGTCTATAAAACTTCCAGATTGCTCCCACATTTAACGGGAGATGAGGGGAGATTTTGGTGACATAAATCACAAAGTTGGCGATCGTAGCGTCAACTGATACCAAAAACGACCGGGTTACTACTAAATTCGCCAAATCTTTATGATTTCTTTTGGGGGATTTGCCCCCAAGAATGTTAGCAAAAGCCTGCTCAGTCCAACCTTACCGTTCGTTGGCAGCCCTACTCATTTCTATAAAGATATGACCAGGGAAATTGCAAATGCCCTCGCCATTTCCCTGGTTGTTCATCACAGAGGTGTTGCCTCATGACTCACCAAACCCTATCGCACAACCCTGGCATTGTCCTCGGTAAAGCAGACAGTTTGCCAGAGGAAGATAGTCCACCTTTTTACCGATTCATTCCCCGACTGGAATCGGAACCGCTATGGCGCTTGCCTTGTATGTTGCCCTGTATGTTGCCCTGTATGTTGCCCATCGCGTTTCGGCTATCTGTTTTGCTACCCCCTTTATCCAATTTTGGAGGTGCGATCGCATGACTTACACTCCAGACTCCCCACACCCGCAGCATCCCCACCACCTGGAATGTCCCCGTTGTGGAAAACACACCGTGGTGACTCAAGGTGAAACGCGGTATGTCTGCCTGAGCTGCAACTGGCGGCGTGACCTGAACTACTTTCAGTGGGACGATTTCCCTATTTTGCTCGCAACGCTGTTGGTCACCGTGTTTGTGTTACTCGCCCTGTTGCCCCGACAGCCACAGCCTGAAGTCCTGCCGTCCTTGCCCGATGAGGAACGACCGGATGGCGTGTTCAACCCCACGACGGTCGGTTAGGGCTTGAATTACGCAGAGTGCAGTAGACAACGAAAAAGGGGGCGATCGCCCCCTTTTTTTAAGCGGAGATTGGGCGATCGCCCCCTTTTTTTAAGCGGAGATTTGAGTACTTTTAGCGATCGCGATGCACCAGCTTATTCAGCGGCGTTAATACATCCGCCTCAAAGGGCTTGCCCCGCAGCATCCGATGCCAGTAGAGCCAGGGCAACGCCACCGTCTTCGCCAGCCACATGGTGTAGCGCTCCTGAGTGGGTTTCTTTGGTTAGCCCGCAATTTATTTGCGGGCGGGTAAGCAACGAAGTCAGATATGTTTGTTTTAGCTCAAATCCTCAACGATAGATAAAATCTCTAATTCCCATCAATCAGAATTTTCCAGGGCAAAGCTGTGGCGTTTGGTGAACTGGTAGGGACCCATCAAAGCGCCCCATAGCCCCTGCCCCGTCTCCGGGTCAACACCCCGGTCGAAACTGCGGAAGGCTTGCGGCTCCACCTCAAAGCCCAGGACGACCTGGCGGGTTTTGCCTTCATACTGAAAGAAGCATCGGGCATCGGGCAGTGGCTCTGCCTTAAAGCCTTGTGCCGTCTCGCTGAGGTGCAAAATGCAGCCAGGGAGGGACAGCAAGTCCTCTGGGCGGAGGGGCTGCATGCGTTCGGGGTGGGCACCTGCGCCCTTCATCTGTTCGGGGTGGCGAAAGGCGCGATATTCCACCTGCCCGATGGGGCTGTCGCTGCGGGTGGAGGGCGGTTGCAGGATCAGCACGCGCTGGCGGTAGGGATGGTCGGGGTCAAGCATATTTGCCTGTTCTGCCAGAAATGCGGGGTTGCCCTCCACCCGAAAGGGCAGCGGACGGTGCCAGAGGCGCAGATGCACAAACCAGACGGGGTCGGCGATCGCCTGCTCCCGGTTATCAAACTCCCCCGACAGCCATTCTGCAATCGTTTGGAGCGTATTCATGGCGGAACCCCCTGCGAAACGTGATGCGAATAGTAATGCAGCACCTCCTTCCAACTCTCGCATCGTTTTGCCCGATCGCGAGATATTGAAGCCAAACTTGCAACAGCACTTGAGTCAGATAGTGCGCGATCGCGATCCCTACCTGGCAACCGCCGGGCATTTCTTCGTGCGGGAGTACATTCGCGAACACCTGGCACAGTGGGGCGCAGTGGAAACCCACGAATTTCAGGTGCGCGGACAAACCTACCAGAACTTGATCCTCAGCCTACCCGCTTCCAACCCTGACGCGGCAAAGCGCCCAGCCCTTGTGGTGGGAGCACATTTCGACACCGTGCCCAACTCTCCTGGTGCGGATGATAACGCCAGTGGGGTGGCGGTATTGCTGGAGTTGGCGGCGGCGCTGGCACAGGGGGAGCGGCGATCGCCCATCCAACTGGTCGCCTTCGACATGGAGGAATACGGCTTGCTGGGCAGCGCCAGCTACGCCGCCCACCTGAGCGAACAGCAGACACCGCTACGGCTCATGCTCTCCCTGGAAATGCTGGGCTACTGCACCAATGAACCCAACTCCCAGACCTATCCCCCCGGATTGGCGGCATTCTACCCCGATCGCGGCAACTTCATTGCCCTGGTGGGCAACTGGAAGAGCACCCTCGACATGATGCGCATCAGTGGCGCGATGCGGCGCTGGGGCACCGTTCCCTGCCGCTGGCTCCCAGCAGGCAGTCGCGGGAAGATCGTACCCGCTACCCGTCGCAGCGATCACGCTTCCTTCTGGGATCAGGGCTATCCAGCGCTGATGGTGACGGATACGGCATTCCTGCGGAACCCCCACTACCATCAGCCGAGCGATCGCCTCGAAACCCTCGACCTGGACTTTATGACAGCCATCTGTCGCGGCTTAATCCACAGTCTTGCCCGCTTCTAAAACAAATAGCAAGTTGGGAAAGCAAGTGCGGCTTTGCCGCACTTGCTTTCCCAACTTGCTATTTCTTGCTTAGGGATCTGCGGATTAATAAAATCCCAATTTTTGAGAGAGAAGGCTGGCTCTGCCAGCCTTCTCTCTCAAAAATTGGGATTTTGTTTTCTTGCAAGTCCCTTAGCGCTAAATCGGCTTCGAGGTCAGCACAAGGCGGAGTTTGGCATGAATCAAATTCAGTTGTGCCAAGCCCAGATCCAAATCGCCTTCTAGCACAACGCCTGTGTTGAGGAGGCGATCGAGCAGTTCCAGAATCGTGGGATTAGTGGAGTTTTCGCCAGGATAGTAGCCCCCCGTTTTGGGTAGGAGCGTGCCAACTTCACCCAGGTCAATATTCAGATCCGCTGGGTCAATTTCAAACACCTCGCAGAGTTTGACAACCTGCTCCTCCAGGGTGCGCAGGCTTTCGGCGGCACGTTCCAGATCGTCTTCGCTCAGTTCCTCCGCTTCCATCCGCCGGATCACCTGGGCTTCCATCAACTGGCGCACCAGCTCCACCACCGTCAGCAACAACGGAGCCAAGCCCGCATCGTTCCCCTTGGGTTTGGCAAGGGCAGCATCGGGGTGCAGTTGGATTGGGGCATCGGAGGGGTCAGAGGGAGGCATGGTCAGATGATTTAGATGTTTTGGGGCGGGTTGAAGGAGGTTACTTTTTATTGGTTTTGAGTTTTAGATTTTGAGGGGAAGTATGCCGATGATGAAGTCGATACAGCCTTCAGAACGGTAGCTCAATATTGGTGAATCAGAATTACAGCCTAAAACAGTACATCAGGCACATACATGCTAAAACGTGGCAGAGGCGATCGGGGGTGAAATGCCCCCAACCTCTGCCACATGTCGCTGCATTAGACACAACGATAATTTGTCGATAGCGGCTTTACGCGGTTCCGCTCCGGCGCTTCATCAGGTCTTGCTGGTACTCTTTCTGGTATTTCACAAAGGCAGCGTGCCATTCCTGGAAACGGCGATCGCCATCGCGAACCAACATTTGCCGATAGTGCTCAGAGTCGATATAGCGCTTTTTAGTTTGAGTCATGATCTGTCTCAGTAGCCGTCTGATTGGGTCTGTCTTAGGTCAATTCAGTCCTGGGCAGCTCGGAGTGCGCGTAATTCGCCCTCCAAACTTTCTATCCGGGATTGAAGTTGCTGATTGGATTGCAACAATTGCTGGGACTTTCCGCTCAGGTATGGGTCGTTCTCCCACCAATTAATCCCAATTTCCTTCGCCTTGTCCACCGAAGAAATCAGGAGACGAATGCGAATACTCAGTAACTCCGTTGAGCCAACGGATACGGTGATGTCACCCGCAATGACGATGCCTTTGTCCAACACTCGCTCTAGCACATCTGCCAGGGAGGAGGCTTGGGTTGAGGTAATCATGGGGCGGTTTTGTGCCGGGGCACGGCTGGGCATGGTCGCCGTCATGGTTCCTACTCCTCTGTTTCTGTTTTCGCGGCTTCAGTGGGGATGGACTTCGACTTGGGAGCAGCGATCGCTCCACCTTCCTGCAAGTTGTGCAGAGCATCAATAATTCTCACCCGACTGATCTTGAGAGCCGTCTGGATTTCAGATGGACGGGCATCGGGATGGTCGAGCAGGTAAGCTTGCACGGCTTCTACATCAGAATTGCTTGCAACCGATGGGCTTTCGGACTGTTCGCTGATAGTGGGTTCCTCAGCGATCGCCACTTCTGCTTCTACTGTGGGAGCCTTTTCTGGCTCGGTCTGGCTCGGTGCTTCGGCAGCTTCCAGCGCTTCCTGGGCTTGCAGTGCCCGCACGGTTTCAGCAATGAACTCGTCCGAAACCACCTCGTTCTCGGTCGCTGCATCACCGCCTGCCAGACCCAGGTCGTCCAGGTCGGCAACGCTGAGGGCGATCGCCGCATCAGACTCATTGGCTTGCTGGCAAATCAGGTCGTTGAACACTTCCCACAGCAGCCGGGTTGCATCCTGCTCCGGTAAATCGCTACGGGATAGCAGCACATCCTGGCAAATGTCGCGGAACTCCGCATTCTCAGGCGTCACCATGATGTCGTGCTCATGGCAGACCTTGGCAATCATCAGGCAGGAGCGCAGACCAGAGGAGTTTTCGGCTCCCACGCGATCGCGGAATGCCTTTACCAGGCGCACCACCAGATTGGCACTGTGGCGATCCAACCCCGATTTCTGCACCGCAATTTCTTGCTGGGTCAGTTCATCGGGTTCTGGCATGTTGATGGTGATCAGTCGATCCAACAACGCATCCTGGGTGCCGTGAACACCACAATATTCGGCAGGGTTAGAGGTGAAAATAGCGCGGAAGTGAGGATTGACCCGAATGTATTCAGGGCGATTATTGCTGGGAGGCAACACCAGCAATTTCTCTTCCAACGCTGCCAGCAGGACGTTATTCACCTCTGGGCGAGAGCGGTTGAATTCGTCATAGACCAGGGTGAACCCTTCACGGCAAGCCATGGTCAGGCGAGAATCAACCCAGTTGTGGCGCAACTCATCTTCCACTTTGACAACGCTGTGGATGAAGTTATCGACCACTTTTTTGCGGGTGTAGCCCGACTGGTTGCCGATCAGGTCAGAGGTTTTGAACTCATCATCCCCAAACAAGAGCATGATGGGGCGACCTAGCAAATCTGCCAGGTGTAGGGCGAGAGTCGTTTTTCCCGTTCCGGCAGGACCCTGGAGGTGAACAGAGTACCCCGACTGCAAATAGCGCAGCGAGCGGGTAGCTACACGTTCGACCGAGGGTGTGCTAACGAAGCGCCGGGGGCGGGCTTGCAGTACGGTAGTCACAGGCTAATTTCCTCTGGAATAAGATAGACGCGATCGCGCTGAGTAACGCTTCCTTTCTTGATCAATGAACGCAGAGCATCGACAGCCTGAAAGCGGTTGATGCTAAGTGCCGACTCAATTTCCGAGAGCCGTGCGCCACGCAAACCTTTGATGTAGTCGAAGATTTCGGCTTCAAGCATTTCGCCATTGCGGGTTTTGGGCTTTTGCGGAGCAGGTTCGGGTTCCGGTTCCGGTTCTGGCTCCGGTTCGGGTTCCAGTTCAGCGACGGGTTCGGGTTCGGGTGCTGGCTCCGGCTCAACCACTGCGGGCGGTTCCGCTACGGGTGACATCTCTTCGGGCAAGCTGATAGATTCAGCTACCACGGGAGGCTCGACCTCTGGCTCCGGCTCCGGTTCAGGGGCGACGGGTGCAGGCTCCGGCTTGACCTCAGGCTGGGGCTGAGGCTTAGTGGCGACCGGAGTAACCGGAGTACTCCGAGGCGGCTTTCCCGGCGATACCTGCTTCGAGAGCGAAGGGGCAGGGCGGGTAGGAGCGGGTGCTGGAGCAGGCTGCACAGCGGGTTCAGCCTTGCGAACGGGGCGAGGCGGCTCGGGTGGCGGCTCGACTTCACCATCGCCCCACACCATATTGTGCAAGTTGGTGCGGTAGTCCTTGAGATAAGTGCGGAAGTCTGCCAGTTCTGCCATCAGGGCTTCCATGTCGGCTTCCCGGTTGGCGCGGCTCTGTTGCAGCATTTGCCACAGTTGCTCAGCGCGATCGCCCCGCAGCGCTTCCAGTTCCGTCAGATAGGTCTGCACATCAGCCCGGAGCGCTTCGGCGTAGGCGGCCAGTTCCTGGAGCAACTGTTCTTGTTCAGCCAAACGCTTCACTTTATAGTCGCCTAGCATTTCTTGAGTATCAGCTTGCAGCATTTGCACTTCAAGCTGGATTTCTTGCATCCGTCGTTGCAATGCGACGCGCAACTCGGCAACCGAGGTGCTGAGTTCAGCATGGAACTTTTCTAAACCTTGAAAAAGTTCTTGCGCCATGAGCGATCGCTCAGCCGCTGTTAGCGACAAAAACTGGCTCACTTCTTCCTGCAATGCTGCTTTATGCGCCTGCAATGCCTCAGCGACCACCTTTGCATTCACCAACCGTTGTTCATAAGCTTGGGCAAGAAACTGTTGGGTATCTTGTTGAAGCGCCTGTTGAAATGCGCTCAATTCTTCACGCATTAGCGCCGACATAACTTGCCGATTTTGCTGCAACGTTTCCAGCGTTTCGCGTACGTCTTGCTGACGCTGTTCAACTTCGGCTTGTCGCTGACGCCGTTGCTCTTTCCACTGATCTTTGAGAGCCGCCACGGGAACCTCCTCCAGCGAGGATAACTAGAATACTTAACCGCAAATGAGTTACGGGAATGTTGCGCAAAAAATCAATTGCTGCACAATTTCTATCTGAAACGGCGTGTAGAGTGTTTCGCCGTTCAAAGCAAGGCAAAGAGGCGTCTTGTCAGCCTTCTGCCTGCCCAGCCATCAACGGGTGAATAAAAGATGCCCCCGTTTCAGTCAATCAATTCGCCTTTGCACAGAACTTCTGCCCCATGGCTGAATCTCTTCTTACCCAAATCTCTGACCCGAATTTCTGACTTGAAAGTGGTGGGAGATGGAAGGGCAAGCAATCGGCGAATTACCTAAGAAAAAAGTTTAGGAAGAAGTTTGGGGAGCAGTATCTACTCCCCAAACCCAAGAGGAGAGACTATGCAGCGGGTACAGCTGCTTGAGCGGTCAAACCAACAGCTTCCGCATACTTCAGGTAAGTTTCGACCGAAGCGATAACGATCCGAGCTTCAACTGCCAGCAGTTCAATACCAACCAGAGAAACACGAACCCATGCATCAACAACAACGCCTTTGTCGAGAATCCGGTCAACAACTTCAGCCAAGCTAGAAGAGGAGTTTACTTTTTCAACAGCCATGTGTTTACCACCTAAAAACTCAATACTTGTGGGCAATGAACAGACTCCCTTGAAATTGACGCAGCCAGAAAAGCTCCAAAGCAGAACTCACCTGCACCACAAACCAGCCATTGCAAGCTAGGCTGCTGCGGAATGTTCGCGACGCACTAAAGCAAAACAATTACATTTAGGCGATCGATCAAACAAGGTCAAAACTCTGCGTACTGCGTCGGTGGATAAAATCCTCGATTTGAGGATGCTAGGGCTTGCTAGCAGATATCCTGTGGGAGACAAATGTATCTTTCCCAAATTCTGGGTCAGACTAACAGCAATCCTCAGAAAATACAAAACTTTATGGAAGTTATTTGTGCATTTTTGAGGAACTTCCTAATCGTTCAATAATGTAGGCAATAAATCAGGAAGATCTCCGCTCAGCATTCAAAAAAAATCGAAATCACACTTGAGTTCCTTGCACTACAGGCTTTTTGAAAACATCTTGACTTACCAGACTGACAAAAAACCAGTTTTCTGAAATCAGAAAGAGTATCCGGAAAGTTTTTTCAAAGATGGTATATTCCGCCTAATTCTCAAGTGAAAACCGTAGAATCACGGAAGATCGTATCTATATAAGTTCGTAGAGCGAAATACATCTAAATGTTCAAAAACACAGGTTTATAGATGCGTAATTATGCAAATTGAAAGGGTGAATTTGGGCTGTAAACAAGCCTGATAAGGAAGAGGGAAAAAGTTGTAAAAATTCCGCGATTTCTCGGTTGATATTAACGGGGTAAGCAATCGGTTTCGGCAGCGATCGCTCTCCAAGCCAGCCGACGCCGTTTACACCACCAAAATTATTATGTGCATGGTCATCAAGAAAGCCAGTGGGATGCGTCCCCCGCTGGCTTTCTTGATGAACCATGTCTGACTGCCGCCGCTGCATCGTTTGGCTAAGGAGATTTCTGAGAAGGAATATCCCCATTTTTTGAGAGAGGGCGCGGCTGAGCCGCGCCCTCTCTCAAAAAATAGGGATATTCTTTTCTGGAGATCTCCCTAAAACACCCGCAGGGTTTGAATAGCTTGTAGCAACGAAGGAACAGCGGATGCAACCCAGGCACCTTCGCAGCGGCGATCGCCCAGCACCATCACCCGCAATTCGTAGGCATGGGGAAAGCCGTCAGCTTCGAGCCAGAGGCGATCGCTCTCCACCTCACAACTAATTTGCTCCTCGTCCATCAGTTCCGTCACGATTTGCTGCATGGTGCCTGCCAGTTCCAACGCCAGGCGGCAAAAATCATCCAGTTCGGCTTCCGTTAACTCGATCGCCCAATCATCCGTTCCAATTAATCCTTTATATATAGGGGCGCTGGCGTCCCACCCAATGCGCCATCCTTCCCCGGTCTTGAGTTGCCGCTTAGAGGGTTGTGTCATGCCGCTGCAATTCTGAGTGTTGGAGCCACACTTCAGGATCTCACACATCCCTCTTAGGATCACGTACGAAATAAAACCCGGAATTTTTGATGAGAAGCGCGGCATTGCCGCGCTTCTCATCAAAAATTCCGGGTTTTATTTTTTTGCTAACCCCTTAGGCGATCTCCAGAAAAGAATATCCCGATTTTTTGAAAGAGCGTGCGGCTTAGTCGTACCCTCTTTCAAATTGTGCCTGCGCGAAGCACGGGCAAAATCAAGGGTTTTAGAAAAATAGCGAGCATGTTGACCCTAAAAATACGGTTTTTGTGTTTGGAGTGTCAATGAGGGCAGGCGTTACCTGCTTTCACTGACATGCATGGTTGTGTTTCATCTTTGCTTGCTCTTCATTCATAAAAGCAGCTTCCTCAGTACTTCCACTCAAGCCGGATGCCGTAACTTCATAAAGAACGTTGGTTCAAAACCGTAAAGGATTTGCCTGTGGAAAACCTTGTGGAAAACCCTGTCCGAGACTGTGGAAAACCTTGTGGAAATTCGGGCGATCGCGTTCTTGGATAGGATTCCATCTGGCATACCTCTGCAAAATCTTGACACGTTCCTGAAGGGCTATTACGTGAAAACTTGGCGAAAAGATTGAAGATTCCTGCCAACTACAGAGTTTTCAGCAAAATCAAAGAAGCTGCTCTTTGGAAAACCAGACAACTATCATGGAGTTTTTATGAAGTTTTTTGTAGAAGACAGATAATTACCTAGTTAAATCTACGGTCAACTCCTATCATGCAAAAACCGGGTGTGCGGAATCTACTGAGATGATCCATTGCGTGTTAGCAAGTAGGAGGTTACTCCGATGTTGTTTGATATTGTCTCTGCGTGGATTGCTGTCACCTTTTCGCTTTGGATATGGTCAAAGCTTAGTGCCGAGATCCGTTAGAGTTCAAGATTCATCGTGTCCCAAGCCTCATCCAAGTTTGTTTAGAAATTTGCAGGTTAATAAAAGTCCTCATGGGAGAGAAGGCTAGTTCGCCAGCCTTCTCTCTTGCATGAGGACTTTTATTTGTTACTCAGCTCCACGGGCGGACATCAAACGCGGCTTGCCAACCCAAGAACTACAAACCTGTACCACTGCTCATCAAGATTACGTGAAGTTCTGATGAAAACTACACTGTTGTCTCGTTGTATATACATGTAGCTTCTATCATGGAACTCAAGTAGGGTGCGGTATTTACTGAGACGATTGAGACCACTGGTTATGTGATGTCACACAAGAGGTATGTCTTATGGGTTTTCTCTCCGCATGGATTGCTGTCGGTTTTGCGCTCTGGGCATGGGCAATGCTTAGTTCTGAGATCCGCTAAGGGTTAAAAGGCGCACCACATTTATTTCTTCTAATAATCTGGCAAGTATTTCTACTGGGTTGTTCTGCCAGGAATTTTAGAGCCAGCAAGTATCAAGTTTTTGGGTCAGGTTCAGCAACTAAGCTTGTGCATAACTGCCTTTTGTAAGATCAGGTTTAAGGTTTGTGTGGGGTCAGCAGAGGCTGCCCCTTTTTTATGTCCGTGCGATCGCCCACAATCCTTCAACAACCCTCACACCGTAATTACCCGCCGCTCAGTAAAGAAGCTTTCTGGAATCGGCTGAGGACTTCCCTCTGCTTGATTTTGCAACAGCACCGTAAAGGAGCCTGCCCCCAACCCACCCTGGGGAAACATGCGGTAGCAGGGGCGATCGCTCAAATGCGACTGGTACTTTGTCAGATGGGGCACCGTAATAGGTGAAAACTCGGGAAATCGCTCTAGAAACCAGTCCAGCACTCCTTCGTTCTCTTCGCTGGAGTAGGTGCAGGTCATATAGAGCAAATAGCCCTGGGGCGCGACCAGGTTAGCGGAGTTTGCCAGGATGCGCTTTTGACGATTGGCATTCTTATTAATAGAGACTGGATGGAAGCAGCCGGGGGCTTTTTCCCCTTTGGCGAGGACGGATTGGCAGGTGCAGGGCGCATCTACCAGCACCAGATCGGCAACCTGGGGAATTTCTTCTGCCAGGATTTTGGAATCAACGCTGACTACATAGCCGGGGCGAACGTTGCAACGCCGCAAATTATGAACCAGTGCGCCGATGCGTTTGTTGGTGACTTCGTTGGCAATCAGGCAGTCGGGTTCGAAAGTGCGCCAGGCAAATACGCTTTTGCCACCGGGGGACGCGCACATATCGAAGACGGTGCGGATGGGCGTGGCGATCGCCCGCATCGCGGATGCCGCAAAGACGGAGGAGAAGTCGAGACAGTAGAAGTAACCCTCCTGGTGCAGCGGGTGTTGCCCAATTTTGTCGGCGGTTTCGAGGCGATCGACGAAGGGCGGCTGCCAGGGAACGGGTGGGGCGATCGCAAAGGGCATCTCTTCCGGGCGGGGCTGGCACCAGAGGATGCAGGAGGGATAGTCGTGGGGCTGGGTAAGCGCCTCGACGAACTCTGCCTGCTCGGTTGCGTCATCGGTGAACAGGCGGCGGCTGAGTTTGAGGAGGAGGTTGGAGGGGGTGGACACGAGTAGTGAATGGGGGGAGGGGAAGGGTAAAGGGTAAAGGGTAAAGGGTAAAGGGTCAATTTTGAGTTTTGAGTTTCCTTGGTGTCTTGGTGTCTTGGTGGTTCCTTCTCAAAATCTAAAACCCAAAATCTAAAATTTAGGAGAGGCGATCGCACCAGTTTTGATTATCGGGCAGGGTGAGGTGGATGCCTTTGTAGTAGTGGTCGCGGAGTTGGAGGTTGAGGAATTGCCAGGGTGGGGTGGCGTACCAGAATTCGCGTCCGTGGTCGGTGTAGTAGGTTCCGGCTTTGATGAGGCTGGGGATGGCGGTGCCGGGGGCACGGAGTTCGCGCCAGGTGGTTGCGGGGCGATCGCACGACACGGTCACAATTTGCTCCAGGGGAATTTCGATGGGGGAGCCGAAGTGGAATGCCCAGAGGCGTTCTTGCCAGTCGAGGTCGAGTTTGAGATGGGTGGGGGTGAGGGTGAGGTGCATTTTGGCTTTTGGATGGGGGATGGGGGATGGGGAAAGATTGACCACCAAGGCACGAAGACACAAAGGCAGGAACTCAGCTTCATCGGCGTTCTTTGTTTTGTGCGCTGTCTAGATCATGGAGCGTTCGGCTTTGGTGATGAGGTGTTGGGCGCTTTTGGTGTGGCTGAGTCCGGTGGCGTCGAAGGGGATGCGGGGGACGGTGCGGCGTTGGAGGTCGTATTCGTAGGTTTTGTCGTAGTAGTAGAGCAGGTGGTCAAAGGCGGCGTGGAATTGGTGCGCCTGGAGGAGGGCGATCGCCTCTTGGGTGCGCTGCCCACCGAGGCGTTTACGGATGCGTTCGGTGGCAGTGATGAGGTCGTCGAGGGGAGCCTGGGCGTAAAGCTCGACCAGCAGATCCAGCCGTTCGGATTTGGGGCGCACGACTTCGAAGATGGGGGCTTTGTCCATTTGCTGAAACAGGGCATTGGGGACGCGGCATTGCCCGATGCTTTTGCTTTCGGCTTCAATCCACACCCGCTTTTGTGGATTGAGCTGGGCGAGTTCCAGTGCCAGCTTATTCTCGAACTGTTCGTTTGTCGGTTGGGGGGGCAACATCAGGCTGCCAAAGCTGCTGCCCCGGTGGTGCGCCACGCCTTCCAGGTCGAGGATTTGTTCACCCTGGGCGGCGAGGGCATAGAGGATGTCGGTTTTTCCCGTGCCAGTCATGCCGCCGAGGATGGCGATCGCCCGCTCTTGCTCAAAGGTTTTCAACACCCAGCGGCGAAAGGCTTTGTAGCCTCCTGTCAGCGTTGTAACCTGGAAGCCTGCCATTTCCAGCACCCAGGCGATGGCTCCACTGCGCATTCCGCCACGCCAGCAGTGGACGCACACCTGTCGGTCGGGGGCGATCGCCTTGGCTTTCTGGATAAAGTCGGCAAATTTGGGTCCGGCGATCGCAAAGCCCAGTTCTACCGCCGCATCCCGCCCCTCTTGCTTGTAGCAGGTTCCCACTTCCGCCCGCTCGTCGTTGGAGAATAGCGGAAAGGAAATCGCACCGGGAATACGCCCCTGCTCAAACTCCGCCGGACTTCGCACATCCAGGATGGGCAACGGAATCGTTAAAAATTCGGCGATGGGGAGAGCAGTGGGCATGGGGCGAAGAACGGGGCGGGCAAAAATCGTGACCTATCGCAATGGTAAGAGTGCTCCAAGAAAATAAAAACCCCATTTTGGTCAAGCGGGTGCGGCATTGCCGCACCCGCTTGACCAAAATGGGGTTTTTATTTTCTTGCTTGGCTCCAGCAAACCAGAGCGATGGAGGGGGCGATCGCCCCCTTCCCCCTGACGATAGGGCATTGCTGATTGGGGGGGTATGAATGTTTTGTTGGGAGTCGCGCGGGAGCACGACTCCCAACAAAACATTCATACCTGGATTCAGCCACACCTACGATAGAGCGGTTCGATAGAATGCAAGAGGGATCTGCGTGGCGAAATGCGCGGAATCCTTGACCGCATAGCGGTTGATTGAACGGATGATCTGGGGAACGCATGATAGAGCAGATACAGGTTTGGTTGTACCATCTGGCGCAGTTTGCCGATGGGTTGGTGGCGAATCAGTTGGCGCATCTGTCGCCCGTGAGTGTTGGCATTATTTTTCTGGCGGGGCTGCTGACGAGCCTGACACCCTGCATGTTGTCGATGCTGCCGATTACGGTGGGCTACATCGGCGGCTATGAGACGAAGGGGCGGGCATGGGCAGCAGCGCAGTCTACCTGGTTTGCCCTGGGGCTGGCGACCACCCTGGCGATTTTGGGGATTTTGGCGGCGATCGCCGGACAAATCTACGGTCAAGTCGGCATTGGTTTACCCCTCATCGTCAGTGTGCTGGCAATTCTGATGGGGCTAAATCTGCTGGAGGCGCTGCCGCTGCGCTTCCCCTCCTTCACCGGAACCGAATGGATTTCGGAAGAAATGCCCAGTGGCGTGCGCTCTTACCTGCTGGGGCTGACCTTTGGGCTGGTGGCGTCGCCCTGTAGCACCCCCGTGCTGGCGACCCTGCTCGCCTGGATTTCGACAACCCAAAACCCGGTGCTGGGCGGAAGTTTGCTGCTGGCATACACCGCTGGTTATGTCGCTCCATTAATTTTGGCGGGAACCTTCACCGCCTCCCTGAAGAAGTTACTGGAATTGCGTCGCTGGTCAGGCTGGATCACCCCTGTCAGTGGGGCGCTGCTGGTGGGCTTTGGGGTGTTTTCGCTGGTTTTGCGGCTACTGCCCTCCGGTCGCATTTAGTCGCATTTAGTTGTATCCACAAGAGTGTGGTCTTCGCGTCAATTCCGCATAATTTTTCCAGCATATTTTTTCGGCGTATTTTTTCGGCAAAATTTGGCAGCGTAATTTTTCAGCGTAATTTTTCAGCATAATTTCAGCATAAATTAAGGAGAAAAACCGGGTATGGGCGCGTTCGTTCGGCAAGTCCTGGCAACGGTGGTGGGACTCATTTTGTTCATGGCGCTGGGGCTGGGTGGGCTGATCATGCTCGTAGTGGTCGCATCCCTGACGGCAACGGAACCTGATTCGGAGATTGAACGGGGTACGGTGCTGACGCTGGACTTGGCGGAGGGTATCAGCGACGCCAACATCGCAGAACCCGTGGTGCTGATTGGGGATTTGATTGGCGGCACACCTCCCACCCGTTCGATCGCCCTTCGAGTTGCCATTGATGCGATCGCAACGGCTGCTGAGGACGATCGCGTAGAAGCGCTTTATATCAACGGTTCTCTGCTGGAAGGGGGCGGTGCCGGGTTTGCGACCTTGCGAGAATTGCGGGCGGCACTGGACACTTTCCAGGAATCGGGGAAACCCATCTATGCCCACAGCCCCAACTGGAGTGAGCGGGATCTCTATCTGGTGTCGGGGGCAGACAAGGTCATGCTCGACCCCACAGGGCTGGTGGAGATGGATGGGCTGCTGGCAGAAATCCCCTTCTTTGCAGGGGCATTGGATCAGTTTGGTATCGGCATTCAGGTGATTCGGGCGGGGCGCTACAAGTCTGCCGTGGAGCCGTTGATTCGCCAGGACTTTAGCCCCGAAGAAGCGCAGCAAACGGAAGCGCTGCTGGTGGATTTGTGGGATGAGCTTGTAACGATGGTGGCGGCGGGGCGGGAGTTGGAACCGTCTGCACTACAGGCGATCGCCGACCAACAAGGTTTCTTAATGGCAACGGAAGCCGAGGAAGCCGGACTGATCGATGGTCAGGCGTTTGAAGATGAGGTGCTGTCGGAGCTTCAATCCCTCACGGGAGCCGAAGATCTGGAGGATTTGAACCAGGTAAGCCTTACAAACTATGCCAGCAGTGAATTAACCGATGGGGGCTTTTTCACCGATCCTCAAGTTGCTCTGGTTTATCTGGATGGCGATATTGTCAGCACGGCAACCTCGACGGCACAGATTGGGAGCGATCGCACGGTCGAGCTACTGCGCGAATTGCGGGAGGACGAGGATGTAGCGGCGGTGGTGCTGCGGATCAATAGTGGTGGCGGCAGTGCTTCGGCTTCTGAGCGCATTACCCGTGAGGTGGCGTTGCTGCAAGACGCGAAACCCACGATTGCCACCCTGGGCAATATCGCGGCATCCGGCGGCTACCAGATCGCCGCACCCGCCGACCTGATCTTTGCCTCCCCCAACACCATTACCGGATCGATCGGCGTCTTTGGGGTCATTCCGAATGTCGAAGAACTGGCGAATGAAAACGGCGTGACCTGGGATCGCATTCAGACGGGAGACTACGCCGGATTAGGCACGATTTCGCGCCCCAAAACGCCCGCAGAACTGGCACGATTACAAACCCTGGTCGATGAAACCTACGAGTCGTTCCTGAATATTGTGGTGGAGTCGCGTCCCCTCTCCCGCGAGGAGGTCCAGGAGGCGGCGCAGGGGCGCGTCTGGTCGGGGGTTGATGCGCAGGCAGTGGGGCTGGTGGATGAACTGGGTGGGCTGGAGGCGGCGATCGCCGCTGCGGTCGAACGAGCCGAGTTGGGCGAAGACTGGCAACTGGTGGAATATCCCGAAACACCGACCTTCCCCGAAATTTTAGCAACCCTGTCGAGTCGGCAAGCCCCGGTGGTGGACGTACCTCCACCGCTTGAAGAGATGGCAGAGTGGGTCACGCAGGAATGGGAAACCTTGCAGGCAATGGATGATCCGCGCCATGTCTACACCCGCGTTCTGTTCAACCTTAGAATCGACTGAGAGTACTCCAACAGGACTTATAGCGTTTTGCAAGCGCTTTAAGTACAGCACATGGGAGGGGCGGCGCGCCGCGCCGCCCCTCCCATGTGCTGAAGCAACTTACGCAGTTGAGCCATTTTCTTTGAAGGAGGGCGTGGCTGAGCCGCGCCCTCCTTCAAAAAATCGGGATATGCTTTTCTGGAATTCGCCTCAGTCTTAGAACAGCAGTTTGGAGGCTAGTTGCACCTGTCCCAGAGGAACATCTGCAAAACCACTTTCCACGGGGAGGTAGCGGGGCAGTTGGGCAAGGCGCACCAGGGTTTGCTGGGGAAACTGCTCGGCGGGGATGGAGTGCCCCGGCTCATAGCGGTTGTGGACGAGGTAGCGCTGGGTAATCTGAAGGTCGGCGAGGGACTGGGTAAGGCGCTGGGCTTCGGCGAGGATGGCGGAGTGCGCCTGGGCAACGCCGATGAACTCCGTGTGGCTGGGGTCTTGCAGCTTTTTCTGGGACTGCATGACGCGCTTGCGGAGGGTGCGGAGGCGTCCCATAAACTCGACCCGCCCGACGACATCCTGATATTTGATCCAGAGTTTGAAGATCCAGGCGAGCCAGTCGCCGAGGGCGGTAGGCATTTCCAGGAAGCGGAGCAGATGCCCGGTGGGAGCGGTGTCGAGGATGATGAGATCCTGGTCGCCGCTCTCCAGCAATTCCATGACGGTGAGCAGCGAGAGCATTTCGTCGATGCCGGGGAGTGCCTGGGAGACGATTTGCCGCCACGCTTCGGGACCATAGGCGACTTGCAGGTTGTCGTCGCCCGTGTCGCCGCTCATGATTTCTGCCAACTCCCACAGATATTCCTGGCGGAACTGGTCGAGCATGGTGTCGGCATCGACTTCCTGGGCGCTGAGGTTGGGGCGCAGGTCGATGGGGGTGTGGCTCAGGGGTTTGCCGAAGGCGTCGCCGAGGGAGTGGGCGGGGTCGATGGAGATAATGCGGATATTGCGGTCGGGGTGGCGATCGCTCATGCCCCAGCCGATCGCCGCTGCTACCGTGGTTTTGCCCACGCCGCCCTTGCCGCCAACAATCACCAGCCGATGCCCCCCATCAATAAAGTCGGGGAAGGTTGGCTCGTAGCGGGGCGGCATTTGGAAGGAACTGGACTGGATTTGCCCCCCATCCCCAATGGCGATGGCAGGGATAAGGGATTGCATCAGGTGGTCTAGGGGATGGCTGCCGACAGGTTCATCGTCTTGCTGGGTAACGGCAAGCAGGGGTTTGTTGAGGGCGATCGCCTGAAACTTCTCTAACACATGGTTTTGTTCGAGCAGGCGATCGGCGGAGGCATCTGCCGTCAGCATATGGTTCAGGAAAATGCCACCGACGGGAATTTGCAGCTTGTCGAGGGCATCCATCAGGCGGCGGGTCTCGAACCAGCTCATGGGTTCGGGGATGGCGACGATGAGGCAGGCGGTGCGATCGCCGTCCTGCAACATGGCGCGTCCTGCCTGGAGGTGCGATCGCATCTCTTCCAGGAATTTGTCAGCGTCGTCAGACTGGTGCCGCCCCGCAAAACTTTCGCTGATCACCCGATGTTTTTCCTGGAACAGATTCAGCGCATCCAGAAACTCATCCAGAAAATCCATCAAGCCGAACAGGTTGAGGGTGTGCCCGCTGGGAGCCATATCCACGACAACGCGATCGATATTTTCTTCCCGCAAAATGCGTTGAATTTCGAGGATGCCCATCAACTCATTCAAGCCGGGCCAACTCAAGTCCCACACCGGGGACAGGTCTTCTCCGGCAACAAAGCTGCCCCGTTCGACCAGCAGTTCCAGCACCTTGCCGTAGCGCTCTTTGAATTCGCGAAGGAGGCGATCGGCATCCAGCGCCCGCACCTGGAGGTTAGGCAGGTCGGGCAAGGGGTGGGGCGTGTCTTCGACGGGCAACAGCAACACGTCTCCCAGAGAATGGGCAGGATCCGTAGACAGCAGCAGAATGCGTTCTTCGGGAAAGTGCTGCGCCCAGGCGCGTGCAAACCCGCAAGAGAGGGTGGTTTTACCCACTCCGCCCTTGCCACTAAACATTGCCAACCGCAGGGGGGTAAACGAGGTAAGGCTCAAGGTCTTTTCCCAAAATGTGTGTCGAGGAGTCGTTTGCGGGAACATTGCTTCCATCCTATTCTTCTGAAATCGTCGGGCGCTTCAGGGGAAATGGTGCGATAAAACTTGCGATAAAACGTAACGTTGGCATTTGAGTTTTGCGATGGCTCTGTCCTGTGAGCGGGAATACTACGCTGAAGAGAGAACTTGATGCCCAACCCCAAAATCGAAATACCCATGAGTGACTTATTCAAAGGCTTTGAACAACTGCTGGAATTGGCGAAAGCCCTGGAAGAGAAAGCGGAAAAGGGAGAGCTGAAAACCAATATCCAGATCAACTCCCGGACGATGAGCAGTATTCCGCGACAGGGTAGCCGTCCGGGAGGGGTTGGCACCAGCCGTATTCGTACTCCTTCTTCTGAGGATTCCCCAGACGAGCAGGTTATTATCACGCCACCGCCTACAAATAGCGGAGATTCAGCAGATTCAGCAGATTCAGCAGGCGATTCCCCCTCCATGCGAGATGTCGGAGGCTTGGGTTCCATCCTCCACGAACTGCGAGAATTGGTGGAAATTCCGCTAAAACGCCCCGATTTGCTGAAAAAGCTGGGTCTGGAGCCAACCCGTGGCGTGCTGATGGTGGGCCCACCGGGAACCGGGAAAACCCTGACCGCACGGGCATTGGCGGAAGAGATGGGGGTGAACTACATTGCGATCGTCGGTCCCGAAATCATGGGCAAGTATTACGGGGAAGCCGAGGGCAAGCTGCGGGGCGTTTTTGAGAAAGCGACAAAAGCCGCTCCCTGTCTGGTGTTTATTGATGAAATCGACAGCCTTGCCCCCGATCGCAACAAAGTTGAAGGCGAAGTCGAAAAGCGCGTAGTGGCTCAGCTTCTCAGCCTGATGGATGGGTTTGCCAAAACCACCGGGGTTGTTGTGCTGGCGGCGACCAATCGCCCCGATCATATAGATGCTGCCCTGCGGCGACCGGGACGGTTCGACCGGGAAGTACATTTCCGTGTGCCCGATCGCGATGGACGGCTGGAGATCCTGAGGATTCAGACCCGCGAGATGCCGCTGGATGGCACGGTGGAGTTGGAGGCGATCGCCGATCTCGCGGTCGGTATGGTGGGAGCCGACCTCAAAGCCCTCTGCCAAAAAGCCGCCTACACCGCCCTGCGTCGCCAGGTTCCCACCCTGGATTCCCCGACTCCTGAAACCATGACCGTTGAGCAAGGGGACTTTCTGACAGCAATTCAGGAGATCAAACCTTCGGCGCTGCGGGCGATCGAAGTGGAATCGCCCAACGTTAACTGGAACGATATTGGTGGCTTAGAAGCCGTTAAGCAAAAGCTTCAGGAATCCGTGGAAGGGGCGTTGCTCTATCCCGAACTGTATCAACAGACGAAGGCGAAGGCTCCCCAGGGCATTTTGCTGTGGGGTCCGCCAGGAACGGGCAAGACCTTGCTGGCAAAGGCGATCGCCACCCAAGCCCGCGCCAACTTCATCGCCGTCAATGGTCCCGAACTGCTGAGCAAGTGGGTAGGTGCAGCGGAACAAGCCGTGCGCGAACTGTTCATTAAAGCGCGGCAGGCATCTCCCTGCGTTGTGTTTGTGGATGAGCTGGATACCCTGGCTCCGGCACGGGGCAAGTTCTCTGGCGATTCGGGGGTGAGCGATCGCGTCGTCGGGCAGCTCCTCACCGAACTGGACGGGCTGCAATCTGCCACCAACGTCCTCCTGATCGGTGCCACCAACCGCCCCGATGCGCTAGACCCCGCGCTACTCCGGGCTGGACGGCTGGATCTGCAAATCAAGATCGACCTGCCCGATGTTGCCAGTCGCCTCGCCATTCTCCAGGTACATAATGGCGATCGCCCCCTGGCGGATGTGGATCTCGCCGCCCTCGCCGCCGAAACCGAAGGCTGGAACGGCGCAGACCTCGCCCTCCTGAGCAACCAGGCGGCATTAGAAGCCGTCCGCCGCTTCCGCACCGCTGGCGGAACCGACCCCTCCACCCTGCAAATTACCGCCGATGACTTTGCTTCAGCCTATCAATTGCTGGCAGAGCAAAAACAGCAAGGCTGATGAGCAAATGCGGGGATGAGGGAATTGCTGGCTAAAACCTTTGTGCCTTGGTGCCCTGGTGCCCTGGTGCCCTGGTGGTTCCCTCTCTCCCCTCCAAAATCCAAAATCTAAAATCCAAAATTCCCATGAGGTGACAACATGAACGAAGTAACACCCGATCCGGTGAAACAAGAAGCCTTGATGGCGTTGATGGCAAGCTTCGTAGCCCAAGGACATCCCCAGGAATATGCCAAGCACATGGCAATTTCTGCTATCTTCCAAGCCGACCTGGAACTGCGGAATGCTCAGCTTAACCGCCTCCTCGGTTGGCTCAAGCAAGACCACAGCGAGCTGTATCAACAAGCTCTGAAACTCACTGAAGATACGCGAATTGAGTTTGAGCAGCGAGTTCAAACCTGAGGTCGTAGAACGTTCAGCTTTTTACAGACATCAACCCCTCATGTTTTGGAAAAAGGTGCGGCAATGCCGCACCTTTTTCCAAAACATGAGGGCTTTTCGTGCAACATGATCGCCATTTTTCTAAAACCCTTGATTTTGCGTGCGCGGAGCGCACGCAAAATCAAGGGTTTTAGAAAAATGGCGAAGGTATCGTTCGTGGAGCAATCCAAGCTTTGGTAGTCCTCAAGGGGTAATGATTTTTGGGTGTGTGGGCAGCGCCCACACACCCAAAAATCATTACCTCCATACCACTACCCAAGCTTTAATTGCTGACATTTGAATCCGTTGGTTTTCCGGTGTTGCGGATGCGCACGACCTTGCTGAGCAGATCGAACCAGAAGCTTGAACCCATAGCGATCGCAATTCCCGTAATAATCCACCCGGCAATGATGCGCGGAATCAGCAGCCAGCGATTGGCACCGGGTGGCAGTTGTTGGCTGCGGTTTAGCGCACCCCAACCAATAGGCAACGGAATATCACTCAGGGCATCGCTGAGGGCGTCTTTCACCTGCTCCAGTTCAACTTCCAGTTCGCTCTCCGGTGAGGCATTAGGCGGAACTGGGGCGTTGGGTGAAGCTTGTGCAATGGTTCCTACCGGCATCACAGACATATCTGGAGCGATCGCCCCCAACGGCGGAAACGGATTGGGGGCTCCAGTCTCAGGGGGACGTACAGGAGCGGGGGTTGGGCGATTGAGCTGCGGCACAACCAGTTGATCGGCACTTTGGATGATGGCATTGCGGAGGGCGGTATCCTGTGCAAATCGCTCCACCATAAAAAAGGCATCGGCATTGGTGGAGATAGCGGTCAAGATGCCCAGGGTAATGGCTACGCCCTTGGCATTGCGGCGATACACCCCCGATGCACGATCCATGGAGCGATCGAACCAGCTTTCGATTTCGACACCCAGTTGGTTCACCCCATCCGTCAGATTGTCTACCCGCAACTGCACCTGCTCCGCCAATGCCAGGATATTGCGGCGCAGGGTGGGCGGCACATACTTCATCTTTTCCCGCGTGTCTCCAACTACTTCCATGAGTTCTAGCGGAATGTTGACATTATCTTCGATGAGCAGTCCCAGGATTTCATAAATGGTAGGCTCAATCCGTCGCTGCAACACCGACTGTCGCAAAAATGGGAGCCGTGCCCGGATGATTTCCTGACTCATATTGTTCTGGTTCAGGAAGATTTCGACGTTATCGAGAAACTTCGATAGTTGAGCGATCGCCTCATCCAACGCTTGGGATAACCGAATGCGATTGCCCTTGAAATTGTTAGTAATGTCGTCTAACTGCTGCCCCAAGCCTACAAATTCCGCTGACAGCAACGAATCATCACCAAGGCTGTTGTGGAGCGAATGGAGCAGGGTTTCGATCATCTCCAGGCGATCGCGACAAAATTGCCTTAGAAGAAGTTCGCTAGATTTTTGTGCCACCACGTCAATGCCCAGTTGTTGCATCAACGCATCGGCAAATGCTCGCGATGGAATATAGGAGGGACCCGTCTTCTTGCCACCAAAGGTTTCCTGAACTCCGGTGAGAGATCGATAAATGGTGCCCAAAGCCTGAACGATGCCCCGGAAAAAACGGGGGATGATACCCTTTGCCTCCTGATTCAGCGATTGAATCAGAGGGCTTTTATAGAATTCATCCACAAACTGATGGTGAGCGGCATTGGCGTCGCGTCCTCCCAACATGAGATTTTCAATGGATCGTTTTAGATGCTCCGCCCGCCACTGAAGTATGGTTGTGAGCAATTCCTGAACTTCGGATGCCAGAAGGCTCAAAATAAGAAAAACAAAGACGAGCCCAAGCGCAATATCAAGGATGAGCGGTAGACCCATGAGAAATCCTGATGAGCATTGTGGAGGTTTGGTGGAAATTGACTGAGCGCTAATTAGCGTCGCCAGCAAAAATCCTCAAAACCCTATCACAAGGACATCTCAACATACAACAACTTGGAGCGATCGCACTCAAAAAGTTTGCGTTCCCTAAGGATCACGTACGAAATAAGATCCAGAGTTTTTGATGAGAAGCGCGGCAATGCTACGCTTCTTATCAAAAATTCTGGGTTTGATTTCTTTTCAATGCCAAGTTTCACCAGGGCAGCGCTTTGCCTAAAAAGAAGTTACGGACTTGCAAGAAAATAAAATCCCAATTTTTGAGAGAGAAGGCTGGCTCTGCCAGCCTTCTCTCTCAAAAATTGGGATTTTATTAATCCGCAGCTCCCTTACGTTTCTGACCGCTCTCAAAATGTAACAAACCAAAATGTAGCAAACAGATTTTGTTACATAGGTGGACAACTATGCCAAGTCTCTGGGTTTAATTAAGCCTAAAGTCCAAAATGCTACGTTGCCCGTTTCGCAGGCGACGTAGCATTTTCGGTGTTTAGATTTAATTGTGATTTCCTACTTACTGAACTGCCGTCGCAAGTCTTGGAAATAACTCGTCCATACGGTCTCCATTCCAATGATGCGTAACGAGTAGTTGTGCGGCTTGATGAACGGAGAAGTTGGGCATTTCTTGATGGCAATGCGGGCAAAACCAATAGACATGACCGTGGCGAATATGCCTAAGGAGCGGTTCTGAACAACATGGACAGGTATTCATGATTCATACCAGTGGAGTGAAGAGAAGGGAACGGGGAAAAGGATGGTTACCCAAGGGAAAGGGCGAGAGGTGCTGGCGATCGCAATCAGTCTGACGTGAGGCGAGGATCGTTCTGCACTCAACCATCTACACCGGATAGTGAAAGGGAAACTTTTTGCTACAGGTTTCTACTAAGCCGTTCATAACAACAAAAGCAGAAACGATGGAAGCCATTTACTGACGAATCAACTATTGACGAATCAACTTATTGACTGAGCAACATATCAGAATTTGCCATTGCTTTTGATAAACATTCTTTTGATAAACATTGATGAGTATCCTTGACGAGTATCTTTTGTTAAACCCTGAAAACTCTTAATGAAAATCGATGTGTCAATCAGGCAAAAATGAATTGTGTTTCTGTTGGAATTACCTTGATTCTACGAAAAGACAACTGGAAAGAAATCTCACTTCTGATAGATAACAACAAAATCATGACTTACAGAATCGTCAGGGATCACCCATCTTGAGATAGAGATTGATGCCAAAAGATTGGAACAATTCAGCCATGTGGCGGCAGCATTTCAATGCACCAATTAAGCATTGAAATCCTTAACAAAGCAGATTTTGTTGATAAGTACTAAGCGGTTAAATAGCTTCAGATTCGCCCTGAATGTATGAATGGAAAGAAATGATGTTAATGAAGAGACGACGAAGCAAAAGCTCTGACAGGAATGAAAAGATATATTGAGGAAATACCAGCGATAAGATCGGTAAAACCCCTATATTTACTAAAGTAGAATTTTGCGGAAGGAGCAACAATCCTCAAGGGAACGTTACAAAACTCACCAATGCTTTACACTTCCCTTAAAGACCCTATCGTTGGAATTAGTTTTTCCGTCAGCAGTACTCATAATTGGGGCTGAAACGAACAAATGTTACACAATTTTGCTCGATACGGAGATGAATAAATTGGGATTGAAAATAAAATAAAACCTGGAATTTTTGATGAAAAGTGCGGCAATGCTGCGCTTTTCATCAAAAATTCCGAGTTTTATTTCATGCGTGATCCTTAGAGTGCTTTTTACCCCGCTCTTAGATAGCAATTTCATCAATTTCTTCCAGGGTTAAAGCTGTATCTTCTATCGCTGTATTGGCTCGAATTCGCTGACAGCGAATGGCAAAGGGGCAGTTTGAGCAGCGATCCATATTTTCATCAACCTGAGGTAGCGATCGCCCCGCTTCAAACTGTTTTAAGGCATCGGTTAAAGTTGCCAAAATTTGCTGCAACTCCTGGCGTACTTTTTCATGAGCTTCCGGGTTATAGGGAAAGCTTAAATGGGTTGGCTTTGTCTCAATTTGTGTCGCATTTGGACGGACAAACCAATAGCTCAATGAAATTTGTTCGGGAATATAGTTGCTGGTTTCTGCTAACACAAACGGATAAAGCTTATGCTGCCAGTTCTGTTGCAAAACTGTGGCAGGTGGCACTTTTGCATAGGTTTTCCAATCCAAAATTTCTGCATGGTCAGGTTCCAGAATCAGCAGGTCATATACCACCGTCAGCAAAAAGCCTTGAAAGGGCAGGGTGCGTCGATGTTCGCTCTGGCGAAACTGGACGCGATCGCGCCGCAATACCTCTGGAGCCGCTTCCAAAAACCGATCTACTGACTCAAAAATGCGGGCTTCCTCCTCAAAGGACTGCGCTAAGGAATGCGCTGTGGGAGCGATCGCCAAGCCCAGTTCTCGCTGTTGCATCACCAGATGAAAGCGATCGCCCAGGGTGAGGGCGGCTTGCTGGTCGGGGTTGGGCGGCACGCTCAACTGCTCCAGATAGGTGTGCTGAAACCGCCGGGGGCAGTATGCCAGCGTATTGAGTTGCCCTTGGGAGATTTGCATTCCCCTGTTCCTCGTGTTGGATGTCATGGCTGAGAGATGGGGCGCTGACCTGACGCGCTACGGTTTTGCAGTCCTTACGGTTTTGTAGTCCTTAATTCAAAGCCCTTAATTCAAAGCCCTTAATTCAAAGCTTATTCAGGAAAGCTGTAGAAATACGGCTCAAATGCAACCTCGGTGGCAAAATATGAGATGACAGAGTCAAATGCGTAACACCCGTTACAATTAGCCGCTTCTGACAGTGTTACAAGTCATGCTGGTGTGCGGGTTGCTAACCGAAAAGGAGTGAGGCAACAGAATGAAGAAGGTTGAGGCGATTATTCGTCCATTTAAGCTCGATGAAGTCAAGATTGCCCTGGTCAATGCGGGCATTGTAGGTATGACTGTGTCTGAGGTTCGGGGCTTCGGACGCCAGAAGGGGCAGACGGAGCGTTATCGGGGGTCTGAATACACAGTCGAGTTTTTGCAGAAGCTAAAGCTAGAGATTGTCGTTGAAGACGATCAGGTTGACATGGTTATAGAAAAAATCATTTCAGCCGCCCGAACTGGAGAAATTGGCGACGGCAAGATCTTTATCTCGCCGGTAGATAGCATTGTGCGGATTCGTACAGGCGAAGAAAACATGGAGGCGATATAAGAGCTTTCCTCTGATATCGCATTTTCCGTATCGCATTTCCCAGTTTAGTCAAGTTTGGACAAGGGGCTTTAGCCCCTTGCTCCCTGTACTTGGTAAACCTTCAAAGCTTGGACAAGGGGCTTTAGCCCCTTGTTCTCTCTAAGGATTGAAAATAAAACCCGAAATTTTTGATGAGAAGCGCGGCAATGCCGCGCTTCTCATCAAAAATTTCGAGTTTTATTTTCAATCCTAAAGGCATTGAGCTTTTGAAATGGCGATTATGCGATCGCCAACTGTCGCAGCTTGGGAAGGAGTTCGGCAAACGCCAGCCCCCGGTGGCTGATGCGATGCTTCAGGTCGGCGGGCATCTTGGCAAAGGTCATGCGGTGTTCTGGAACATAGAACACGGGGTCGTAGCCAAAGCCGCCTTCTCCCTGGGGCGCATGGGCAATTTCGCCCCGGCAGATGCCATCGGCTTGCAGGACAATTTCCCCGCTCGGACGGGCGATCGCAATCACACAAACAAACTGTGCCCCTCGTTGTGGGGTGTCTCCCAGGGCAGTGAGCAGCCGCTGGATGCCTTCGGCGGGCGTCTTGCCATAGCGGGCAGTGTAAATGCCGGGTACGCCATCGAGTGCGTCTACTTCTAGCCCAGAGTCGTCAGCGATCGCCCATTCCCCCGTCGCTGCGGCTACCTGGGATGCCTTGAGTCGGGCATTTTCGGCAAAGGTTTGCCCGGTTTCCTCAATTTCTAGCTCCGCAGGCTTGAGTGCCAATTCCCAGGGCAAATCGGGTTCCGTCAGGTAGGCTTGCATTTCCTGGAGCTTGCCAGGGTTTCCGGTGGCAACAATCAGTTTTGGCATGGGAACTCAACATAGGTGGGGCGTGGGATGGACGGATGGCGATCGCCATCACCCTTCCAAACCCTACCCTAATCCAACATCACACGACTGGAAAGATGAGCTTGCCTTCCCAAGTTGCTTTCCCAAGGTACTTTCCCAAGTTGCTTTCCCAAATTGGAGCACTCTTACCCCAACTCCTTGAAAACCAAACCCAGATATTTGTTTGAAATACCCGCGCAGCGGGTATTTCAAACAAATATCTGGGTTTGGTTTCGTACGTAATCCTTAGGAGATTTCTGAGAAAGAATATCCCCATTTTTTGAGAGAGGGCGCGTCTTAGCCGCGCCCTCTCTCAAAAAATGGGGATATTCTTTTCTGGAGATCGCCTTAGGATTACAGGCGATTGGCGACGAGGAGGGTTTCAAATTCGGTGGCGGAGAGGGAGGGACCAAAAAATTCTCCCTGGGCAGCGTGGCAGCCATTGGCGCGGAGAAAGTCCCGTTGCACTTCGGTTTCGACACCTTCGGCGATCGCCTTCAACGTGAGGTTGTGGGCAATGGCGATCGCTGCTCGCACAATGCTCTCGCCACCTTCGTGGTGCCCGATCGAACTGATGAGGTGGGGGTCGATCTTCAGGGCAGCGAGGGGCAGCTTTTTCAGCGCCTCAAAGGAAGAAAAGCCTGTTCCCACATCATCCATATAAAAACTGATACCGATGTGGCGCAGGCGTTTCAGCGTTTCGATTAGCTCCACGGGGGGCGGCATGAGGTCGGTTTCGCTCAGCTCCAGCACCACCAGTTCGGGGTTGAGGTTCAGTTCGCGCAAAATTCGAGCAGTGTTGTCAAAAAAGCCAGGTAGTTGCAACTCTGCCACCGTCAGGTTGATCGAGGTTTGCAGCGAGAGGCGGTATTGGGTTTGCCAGCGCTTTGCCTGGGTAAATGCCGTTTGCATGACCCATTCGGTAATCTCGGGCAACAGTCCGTTTTCTTTGGCGATCGCCAGAAAGCTGCCCGGTCGCAACATGCCTTTGGTGGGGTGTTGCCAGCGCAACAGCGCCTCGGCTCCCACAATCTTTCCTGTCACCAGATTCACCTGGGGTTGGTATTGCAGAATGAATTCCTGTTGCACACAGGCACGTTCCAGTTCTTTGGCGATCGCCCGTGGGTCTGTCCACCACACGTCGCGCCCAGCGTCAAAGGTCACCAGGCGCTTTTCCATGCGGGTTTGGGTGCGCTTTAGCGCCATCTCGGCTTGCAACAGTAAGTCTGCTCCGGCTCCCAGTTCTGGGCGGCAGTAGGCAATCCCTACATGAACCGTTGGCTCGGTGCTGGCTTCTCCCACCTGAAATGGCGCTTGCAGCAGCCGCATCACTGCCCGTGCCACCTGCTCAGCTTCCTGGTTAGAGGTGAGCGATCGCAGCCCCATACCAAACTTGTTGCTGCCCAGGTATGCCAGCAAATGGTCCTGGCTAAAGGCGTCTTCCAGGCGTTCGGCAACCTGGCGCAGCAGGGTATTGGCGGAAGGATGGTTTGCCCACTCCGGGGTCCATTCCAGGAAAATGGCAAGGACAGCCAGGGTCAGGGGATGGCGATCGCTCGTTTGCAAAACACCGTCCAATTCCCGCAAAAACCACTTGCGATTGGGCAGTTGGGTCAGGTTGTCTTGATAGGTCAACCGTTCGAGGTTGGCGGTGGTGCGTTGCAGTTCCAGTTGCAGCGGTTGCACCGTCGCCTGGTGCTTGGCAAGCCGTGCGGTAATCGCCCCCAACAGTTCTTCCCGCTGAAACGGCTTGTAAAGGTAATCGTCGGCTCCTTCTTCCATGCCGCGACGGTAATCGGTATGGTCTGTCTTGGCGGTCAGGAAAATGAAGGGAATGCCTGCGGTCAGAGGGTCTTGGCTGAGATGGTGCAACACCTCGTAACCATCACACACGGGCATCATCACATCACACAAAATCAAATCGGGATGGAGCTTTTGGGCTAAACTCAGCCCCTCCTGTCCATTGACAGCAGCGATCGCCTCAAATCCTTCAGATTTTAGCAATTTGAGGATCAAGACCTGAACCACCGGATCGTCTTCAATCAAAAGAATTTTTGCCATACTGCCCTAGTTTTGCCGCCCAGCCTGTATTAAGACACTCGCCCCATTCCAGCCCTGTTTTTATCGGTGCCATGCTGCCTCAACCCATCCGTCCCCCGGTCGAGGCACACTACCGGACGCAGGGTTAGCCCCCTCATCCTTAAGCCTTCTTACTCTATTCTTCCCACCCCTGCTGTAATACTGCTGTAGTAACGGATGGCTTCTGCCGTTTTTTAAACGGAGCAACCGTTGCTCTGGCAAGGGCAATTTCCCAGAGCCGCCAATCAATGGGCTTATTCCGCTCCTCTGTAGTCCGTTCTATATTCAGCCCGCTCTATATTCAGTCCGTTCTATATTCAGTCCGTTCTATATTCCTTCTTCCAGATGGCGCGAGAGCAAACAGGGAAGGAGAATAAATTTTTGCCAATGTATCCGAGAAAACATTGCCAGCCCGGCAAAACAATAAACTTTAGAGAACTTGGCATTTTGAGAAATTATCAAAAAAAGATTAATAAAAAAGCCGACTACAAAAGTAGCCAGCTATAATCCTTACAAACGTTGTCGAAATTCTGCTCAGCAAAAGCAGTGGCTAGATTTGGCTTCTACCACTCTCTCGAACAGATTCAGTTTTGGAGAAAATCCTGGCTGCGCGTTCCCAATGCGGCAGTAGGTGTCAAACAACTTCTCGAACAATGACCCCATTGCCTCAAGATTGCGTTGTCCATCTCCAAGATCTCATTGTATCAAGCGGTACAGAAAAATTATCATTAGACTTCGTGTGGAAATGTTGACATTCCCATAACTCTGGCTAATTTTGAATACCTTTGCCATTTTCCGAAAACCCCTGGTTTTTCGTGTGCTCCGCGCCGCAAAAACAGGGGTTTTAGGAAAATGGCGAGCATATTGATTTTGATGGAACTTTCGTTTTTGTGCAGCGTCGTAGTGACTGTCGGCTTCGGTCGGCGTCGGCGGTCGGCGTCGGTCGGCTGCGATCGCAACCATCCAGTTTGTCAGCCGATTGAAATGGACACCGCTGAGGCTCAGGGACATATCCCGCCGATAATATCCCGCTGATAATATCCCGCTGATAGTTAAGCGATGCCATTCATCCAGCACTCCAGAAAGCACTCCAGAAAGCACTCCAGAAAGATTGAGGTAATAACGATGCAGCATTTGCCAAGGTTGATAGGAACGGTAGGGACACTGGCGATCGCCCTCGGCAGTTGGGGCGGTGCATGGGCAGCAGAAACAACGCCGTTGACCAAGCAAGCGGCAGATACATCCGAAGAAGCGTCGGAGGATGCCCGTTTCCAGTGCCAGTTTGTAGATGGCGAGTACACGGTGGTCTATCTGCCCGAAAGCCAGCCCGACGAGGAATATCCCTGGGCGAAGCCCACTGAAATGGGCGGTGGCTGGTCGGCTGAGCGGCGCTGCAACGAGATTAGCCGTCGCCTGGAGTTCTACCGTCCCGATGGTCTGCTGGAAATGCGCACAGCCGTTGAGAATGGCTACGACATCGTGTGTGTGACCACGGAGCGTGATCCGGACTGCCGCATTGTGCTGACGGTTCCCGAAGGGCAAGACCCGATCGCCACCCGCGATCGCATCTTCGAAAACATTGTGGTCGCTGACAGCGGGCAGCAGACCGATGCAGTCAATACCTTCCGGGGCGATGACGACGATATTCTGGGGCAAATCGGCAATGTGCTGGGCTTGCCAGGGATGGGACGGCGATCGTCGCCCTCTAACATCAACCTGCGCCCCTTCCTCGACCCCGCCGATGGTGGCACCGGAGAGCAACTCGGCTCCAGCCCCGCCCCAGGTCGTCGCCTCAATCCGGGTGGCTTCCGCTAAGGTTTTCTGTCGCACTCCAATCCGACAGTTTGGGTCGGTTTCCTGAAAAGTTGTTCCTTCAGTCAGGTCATTCCCGTTCTTGCGGGGATGGCTTTTTTTTCAGGGACAACCAGAACAGCCAACAAACCCGTCATTCCCGCGAAAGCGGGAATCCAGAGAATACATGCTATTCAAAAGAATGCGCGTCATTCCCGCGAAGGCGGGAATCCAGCAAGAGGCAATAGGTTGACCGATAGGTGTTAGCTGGATGCCCATTTGCATGGGCATGACGAGAACCACTTAATATCGCCCAATGTGTTGGCTGGATGCCCATTTGCATGGGCATGACGAGAACCACTTAATATCGCCCATCCACCAAAACCACTGAGGTTTCCACCTGTCGTTCAGGAATCTTCCAATACTTTCTGAGTAACCGATTCTTTTCGTCCTCCTCCACCAGCCGAAAGCCATTCTTTTCATAAAACCGGATTGCCCAATCCGCTGCTTTCCAGGTGCCAATCAAAATGGGTTGAGTGGTGTCTTTGATCAGTTCCTTCAGCAACAGCGTGCCAATGCCTTTGTTGCGGCGCTGGGTGCGGACATAGGCATGGCGAATCAGCGCCACCTCCGTCTTATCCTGAATCCCCATTACGCCGATAATCTCATCCCCATCGACATAGGCGGAGAACTGCACCCCATCAGCAATTTGCTCGCGCAACTCTTCGCGGGGCATGTAGGGGTCGTGCCAGCGATCGCCCGGAATAATGCCTTTGTAGGCGATCGCCGCATCATTAATCACCCCATAAATTGCCTCAAAATCCCCATCCCCACATCGCCGGATCATGACACCCTCCGTCACTTCAACTACAACCGCTAAGGGGTCGGGTGCCTTGAAGGCACCCGACCCCTGGCAACCCCTAACCCTCCTCTGGTACCGTCACCATTCGCGCTTCAATAGCTTCCCAAACTTCTGGAGAAACCCGCACTGCCGCCTCCTTGCAACGCACCATCAACTCATAGGAATATAGATAGTCCTTCAAAAATTTTTTCTCATTTTCATCTATATCTGCTAATAACTTTATGTCAAATTTTAGGGCTGCGGACCAACAGATAAACAAGGCATTAACAATCTCTTCTTCTGAAATCTTAGGTGTACTTGCGTCAGTTATTCTTTGCTTTATCTGATCTATTTTTTGAGCCAATTCCATATAATTGAAAGAGTCAATAACTTGAAGATTTTGAATCTCTTGCGCGATGGCAAGGTCACGGGTGAGGTCGTGGGTGATGGCGATGGCGAGGTCAATGGTACTTTCGAAATTGAGGGCGATGGTGAGGTCGCGGACGAGTTCGTAATCGTGGTCGAGGGCACGGGCGAGGTCAAAATCGAGGGCAATGGCACGGGCGAGGTCGAGGGTGCGGGCGAGAGTGATCTCGCGGGTACGGGCGAGGTCTAGGATGCGAGCGAGGGAACGGGCGAGAAGAATTGCGCACGCTCGCTTAGCGACAGGCTTGGCTGGATTTTGCGAATTTTGGGTCGCGATGTTTGCCCATTGCACCAATTCTCGAAGTACCGGGGTAGTTAGATAGCCTTGCGTCCGTTGTTCCATCGCCATTAATAACGGATCTGCCCCTTTTCCTGCCTGCATCAAGCCCGCGACCAACAAAAATACTTCCCCCCATTGCTGATCAGCAAGATGATTATCTACTAACCATTCCACCTGTTGAGTATCCAGAATATGCTTTGCTGTCAGGTATTCTTGAAAGGTCAGATGAGAAAAGGAGTAAGTTTCGCTAGCCCGTTCCACCAAAATTCCTTGCTGAATCTCAATCTCTTTTATCACCGTTTCACTATCCAAGTGTTTCGGAGCATTCAGGTTATTAACCAGAAAGGATTTGATTCGCTGCGTGATGGTTTGTTTTTCAAAAAACAACCGATCTGCTTTGAAAAAGTCAAATGCCAGTTCGGCTAAAAATTCTCGTTCTAGTTCGATGGGTAATTCTTGATAAATTGGCTCATCATGAATTCGCTTTTCAGCCGCCCATTCCCGTAAAACAACCTCCAATGCTTCATAGTAAAGGGAAGCTCGATTCTTTGGGAAATGCTGATATTTATCATAGACCGCACACAGTAAGGTCAGTAGAAGTGGGGTTTTCGCTAATTCTTTAGTGGCGTTATATCCGCTGTCTTGCAACAGTTTCCAGCATTTCTCTGCGGTTTGCTTTTCAATGTCTTTGGGCTTGCGAAACCAGTTGCGAATAAATTTTTGGATTTGCTCATCCTCAAATTCTGCCATCACCACATCTTTGAACCGCTGAAAGCCCCCTTTGTAAGCAGCAATTCGGCAGGAGGCAATAAAACGGTTGTCACTATAGCGATCAACAAAATCTCGAATTTGTATGATGACTGCGTTTTCTTGGTTTTTGGGAACTTCATCCAGCCCATCCAACAGCACCAGCATTTTGCCTTTGTTCAACATAAACTCGGTAAACGCCTGGGCTTTAGGAAATTCACAGGTTTCGAGTTCTTGGGCAATTCGTTGCAAAATGGTGCGATCTGTAGACTGGAAGCGCTGCAATTCCAGCAATACTGGAACACAATCATGCTGATAGGCAGAGGTCGGACGTCCTACCAGAGACTTGCGATATTTCAATGCCTCCAGCCCAACCTTCCGTAAGTAGGTTGATTTCCCAATTCCAGGACTGCCCAGCACCATTAAGTACTGCTCCTGATTCGCCACGGTGATGCCGTCTTGCTTCTCACTCTCAATGTGTCCCAACCCCCGCCGCCCGCTCTCCCGAAACCATTCCTCCAAAGCTGCGGCAGACTCAAAGTAGCGTAGCTCCGAGCGATTCAGCAATTTGACCGCTGTGTAAACTTCTTCCAAAGGAATTGCTTCGTCCATCCGGACACAGGTTACTTTCAGCTTCCCATGTCGCTCGGTGTAGTTCTCCGCATATTTCTTTGAGGCTCTAAAAATTAGTTGTCGGGTATCTTCGCCAATGTCTCGCCGAAAAAACTTAGCAAACGGCGCAGCGTCCTCCTTTAAAAATTGCAGTGCTAAATTTGCGATCGCCAAACCAACAGCAGCTTCCACCATGACACCTTGGAAAATGAGGTCTTTCCCAAATTATGGCGACTGCCAAAGGAAATGGCGATAGGCGGCAGCGAGATGCGTCTTACTTTGTGCCATAGAGGCGATCGCCCGCATCTCCCAGCCCAGGGATGATGTAGCCATGCTCATCCAGTCGCTCATCAATGGCGGCGGTGTAGATGGGGATATCGGGATGTTGGGAGTGGAAGCTCTGGATGCCTTCGGGGGAGGCGAGCAGGCAGACAAACTTGATGGAGAGGGGGTTGGCTTCCTTGAGGCGATCGACGGCGGCGATCGCCGAGTTCCCCGTTGCCAGCATCGGATCGACCACCAGCATGTCGCGGTGTTCCGTTTCCAAAGGCAGCTTGAGGTAATATTCCACCGCTTCCAGGGTGCTGGGTTCGCGATATAGCCCGATATGCCCGACCTTCGCCGTGGGCATCAATTCCAGCATTCCATCCAACAAGCCCTGCCCCGCCCGCATGATGGAGACAATCACCATATTTTTCTCCGCCGCCAGCACCGGGGCTTCCATTTCGACCAGCGGCGTTTTGATAGTTTCATAACGTAGCGCCAGGTCGCGGGTCACTTCGTAGGCCAGCAACAGCGAGATTTCACGGAGCAGTCGCCGAAAATCCTGGGTCTGGGTGTCAGCCCGCCGCATCAGCGTCAGCTTGTGCTGCACCAGCGGATGTTGAATGACGAATACTTTGGAGGATGCTGCCGTTGTCATGGTGATGCCGCCCTTGAATGAGGTGTAAAAGAATGAGGTGTAGAAGTAATGAGGTGTAAAAAATGGGGTGCGATCGCCTGATCTCCCTCAATGGAAAGCGATGCAGCGGCCGAAAATGCGTGCCAAGCCTTCCACAAAAAGATCCTGCAACTGTTTAGCATAGAGGAAGTCGCCAATGGCTGCTGTCTCATTGCGATGCGTAATGTTGCTTGCCACCAACGGCAATTTAACGATGGCAATTTAACGATGGCAATTTAACGATGGCAAATTAACGATGGCAAATTAATTGCAATCCTCAGGCATTTCTGATACTGATCAGGTTTATTCGGGTGCAGGTTCAACGCTATGTCAAACACGGAATCATCATCAAAGCCTCGGCATATCATTCTGACATCCCACCACACTGGGGCTAATAAGGAAGCGGTTCCCATCCAGTGGGGCGCAGAAAAGTGGAGCGATCGCGGTCCCATCGTCGGCTCTCCCAAAAAGCACAACCTGCGCAACGTCATCGGCACCCACGGCGGCTCCTACAGCGTCTATCGTGCCCTCGCCGTTGCCAGCGGGCAGCTTGACCCCGAGCACCGGGCAGACCTGACGGATACCTCCCCCATTGCCCACATCGGTCCCCATCCCAGTTGGGCAGACCCCGACAAAATTGTGTCCCTCGATCCCTACGGGGCGCTGGCTGGGGAGCTGTTCGCCCCGCAGTATCCGCCAGACTACGACATTCGCCCAACGATCGCCGTTACCCGCGCCCATATCCAGATCCCAGAGCTGAAGGATGCGATCGCCGCCCATCGCCTGGAGGTGGATGGCAAGCTGCTGAAGGAAGATGGCAGTTTGTTGGTGACAAAAGCGGCGATCGACCCCGTGTGGTATCTCCCCGGCATCGCCAAGCGCTTGCAAACAGACGAAAGCACCCTGCGCCGCATCCTGTTCCAACAAGCAGGCGGCATGTATCCCGAACTGGTGACCCGCCGCGACCTGCATGTGTTTTTGCCCCCCATCGGCGGCACCACAATCTACATCATTGGCGATGAAACCAGCATCACCGACCCCACCAAGCCCCTGGCAGTGCGGGTTCACGATGAATGCAACGGGTCTGATGTGTTTGGTTCCGATATCTGCACCTGCCGTCCCTATTTGGTGCATGGCATTGAGGTGTGTATCCGCGCTGCTCAGGCGGGTGGAGCCGGGGTGATTGTGTATTGCCGCAAGGAAGGACGCGCCCTCGGCGAAGTCACCAAGTTCCTGGTCTACAACGCCCGCAAACGGCAGCAGGGGGGCGATCGCGCCGATGCCTACTTCTTCCGCACCGAATGTGTCGCCGGAGTGCAGGACATGCGCTTCCAGGAACTCATGCCCGATGTGCTGCACTGGCTCGGCATCACCAAAATCGACGAGTTCGTGTCGATGAGCAATATGAAGTATGAAGCCGTCACCAACTCCGGCATCGAAATCATCAAGCGGGTGCCCATTCCCCCCGAACTGGTGCCCCCCGATGCCCAGGTCGAAATTGAAGCGAAAAAGGCATCTGGCTACTACTCCGAAAATGGCGTCCTCAGCCCCGAACAACTTGCCGCGCTGAAAGGAAGAGAGTATTCCGAGAGCTAGGGCGATCGCCACCCTACAGAGTAAAAATTGCTTTTTTGGAGCAACAACCCCATGACGCTGACGCGCCACTCCAAACAATGAAAAGGGCAGCGATCGCCGGGACTTAAGGAACCCGACTCCTCTGCCTCCATCAATCGTTGCCGCCCGTCTAGTAGGAATCGTGTTCCTGGACTGGAGACAAGGTTATTGTCAGGGCAATGTCTCGACCAAAATCAGACATTTCCTTGAAACGCGCACTCAGCGGGAATTTAAAGGAAATATCTGAAGTGCGAAAACAGAAAGCTGGTATTAAAAGCCGAAAGTTCACGGTCGGGCACAAACTTTCGGCTTTTAAGCCTGAAATAGCTCGCCGTTGGCGAGCTATTTCAGGCTGGATTCCAACCTACAAATTGCCAACAAAAAGGCTTTCCCTATTTCCCCATGCATCACATAAGCTTCTGGGTAGTTATCAAAGGGTAATGATTTTGGGGTGTGTGGGCGCTGCCCACACACCCCAAAATCATTACCTCCATACCACTACCAGCTTCTGTTATCGTTCAAAAAAGAATTACTTTTACACCTAATCTTGCGCGTCTGAAAAAAATTGGGTTGTCTCGTTAGTCTCAGAGTGAAAATGGTTTATCTCGAAAAATATTTGCTTTTTTAATAGCTCCGGGAAAATGCTTAATTCTTCATATTCTCTTTAATAAAAACCCAGTAAATCCGCTGAAAATTTTATTTTCCATAGAATTGCTGAGATTCTAGCAAGGTTTTTTGCATGCCAGGAAAAAGGGTTAAAACTTTGCTGGAACTACATCCTAGCTAAATATTATTCGTTGAATTTAAGAAATCAATTAAGAAATACCCCTATAGGTAGATACACGGTCGTAGATTAAAAATGATTGCGAGTAATCTAGGTGTGCTGTTCGTAGCGTCTTGCTGAAAACGCACTCCAAAATTATGGCTATTTATCCTCTTAAATCTGTGCTTCCTTTAGCGCAGGCAGCATCCATGAAAATGCTGAAAATTGCTAAAGATAACCAGGCAGTTCTTAAAAAGGATGCGAGTTTTTTTTGGATGCGAAATTTTGCCCGTTTTGAAGTTGTGAGAAACTGGGCAACTCGTGACAATGGTTCTGCTCAAGCCTTCCTCGAAAACCCATCTTCAGACTGCATATATACTGACGATTCCCTTGATGCTGTACGTGAACAGTTTCAGCAGGATGGTTACTACGAAGGTCTACGGTTATCTTCTGATGCTTTAAAATCACTTCTTAACTTTACTTATACACATCCTTGTTATGCCGATCGGAATCTATCTTTAAAGTTTCATGTAAATCAACGGCAGGAATTTGAAGCTGAGCTTGGGCGTACGATCAAACTAGCGGGTTATATGGATGCCCATGAAACCTGCGAGGTTTTCCAAAAGCTGAAGCGGGATCCCTTAATTTTGGCGATCGCCGCCAGCTACCTGGGTCGTGAGCCCAAATATCACCGGGGCGAAATTGCCTGGAGCTTCCCCTGCAGCAACCCCACCGAAGCCGAAAAGCTGGCAGCCGCCCAGGTCATGCACTGCGACATCAACGACTATAAGACGGTGAAGTTCTTCTTCTACCTCACCGATGTCGATCCTGGTGCAGGTCCTCACGTTTACCTGCGAGGCAGCCACAAAAATCGCAAGCCGATGCATCAACTTCTGGGGCAACGGGTCGCTAGCATTCCTGATGACACCCTGGTAGCAACTTATGGGGACGATAATGTGCAGATGGTTTGCGGAGAAGCTGGATTTGGCTTTGTCGGTGACCCCTACAGCTTCCACAAAGGCACTACGCCGACAGACAAGCCCCGCCTGTTGCTGCAACTGGAGTTTGGGGTGAACAAGTACAAGACCTGGTACTTCAACAGCAGCCCCTCCTAGCCAGTAAGTAGGAGATCACAATTAAAGCTAAAACCCAAAATTCTGTGCCGCCCGCTTCGCGGGCGGCACAGAATTTTGGGTTTTAGCTTTAATTAGACCCAGGTACTTACATCGCACCTCTTAGTCATCATCTTGCCGGCGATCGCCCAGGCTTGCCTACTTTCACCGACGAGATGAATCAAGATTAAGAATTTCTGCGAACTATAACAGTCATTTTTTGATGGCGATCGCTACAACTCCCGATATTAATGGGATTGGACGATCGCTCTTCTTTTTTTTGAAGGATGTCCCGATTTACCAAAATTCTGGTTTCTCTGCCACAATCACTCTTAGTCCTTGTCCTTACCGTAGTTTTGCTGCTCAGCTTCACTGAATGCAGCCTGTGCCGCACCTCTTAGCCCTGCCCCAAACAATCCGTAAAATTTCTGGGTCTTGATTTTGAGTCGGCTATCCCCAATCTTTTTACCTCCCGGTCACTCTATTTACAAACGGCGATTCATCCGATTTAGGGAGAGTTCATTTATGAAATTGGCTTACTGGATGTACGCGGGACCCGCGCACATAGGCACGTTGCGCATTGCCAGTTCCTTCAAAAACGTCCACGCCATCATGCACGCGCCCCTGGGCGATGACTACTTCAATGTCATGCGCTCAATGTTGGAGCGGGAGCGCAACTTTACCCCCGTCACCACCAGCGTGGTGGATCGGCATGTACTGGCCCGTGGCTCCCAAAGCAAGGTGGTGGACAACATCACCCGCAAAGATGAGGAAGAAGCGCCCGATCTGATTGTGCTGACCCCCACCTGCACCTCCAGCATTTTGCAAGAGGACTTGCAAAACTTTGTGGATCAGGCACAGATGAGCGCCAAGGGCGATGTGCTGCTGGCGGATGTGAACCATTACCGGGTGAATGAGTTGCAGGCGGCGGATCGCACCCTTCAGCAAATTGTCCAATATTACATCGCGAAAGCCCGTAAACAGGGCGATCTCGCCACCGAGAAAACCGAGCGTCCCTCTGTCAATATCATCGGTATTTCTACCCTCGGCTTCCACAACAACCACGATCGCCGCGAACTGGTGAAGCTAATGGGCGACCTGGGGATTGAGGTGAATGCGGTCATTCCCGATAGTGCCTCGGTGCATGAGCTGAAGAACCTGCCCCGTGCCTGGTTTAACCTGGTGCCTTACCGCGAACTGGGCGGCATGACGGCAGATTTCCTGGAAAGCGAGTTTGGAACACCCTCCGTCCGCATCACACCGATGGGTATTGTGGAAACCGCCCGCTGCATCCGCACCATCCAGGTGACGCTGAACGCCCAGGGCGCGGATGTCAACTACGAAGGCTTTATTGATGACCAGACCCGGTTTGTGTCGCAGGCGGCCTGGTTTTCGCGCTCTATCGACTGCCAAAACCTCACTGGAAAACGGGCGGTGGTATTTGGCGACAATACCCATGCCGCTGCCATGACCCGCATTCTGGCGAAGGAGATGGGGATCAAGGTCGTGCTGGCGGGAACCTACTGCAAGTACGATGCCGACTGGTTCCGGGAGCAAGTGGGCGACTACTGCGATGAGGTGCTGATCAGCGACGACAACGCGGCGATCGCAACGGCGATCGCCCGTCTGGAACCCGCCGCTATCTTTGGCACCCAAATGGAGCGCCATGTGGGCAAGCGCCTGGAAATTCCCTGTGGCGTCATCGCGGCTCCCATCCATATCCAGAACTTCCCGGTGGGCTACACTCCCTTTGTCGGCTACGAAGGCGCAAATCAGATCGTCGATCTGGTCTACAATTCCTTCACCCTGGGCATGGAAGACCACCTGCTCGAAATCTTTGGCGGCCACGACACCAAAGAAGCCATCACCAAAGAGATGAACACCACCTCTGACCTGGACTGGAGCAAAGACGGGCTGGCAGAACTCAACAAAATTCCCGGTTTTGTGCGGGGCAAGATCAAACGCAACGTGGAGAAATTTGCGCGCGATCGCCAGATCACCAACATCACCGCCGAAGTCCTCTACGCTGCCAAAGAATCTGTCGGCGCATGATTGCCGTCAGTGTCTTATTCGTTGTATGGCGGTGCACTGCGCCGCCGTACAACAAAGATTTCAAACGTTTTCTTGGCGTGCGCCAACAAATGTAGCGCTATGGGTCCGTTTGCCCAATCCCTACTCCTCTTAGGATTGAAAATAGAATAAAACCCAGAATTTTTGATGAGAAGCGCGGCATTGCCGCGCTTCTCATCAAAAATTCTGGGTTTTATTTCGTACGTGATCCTTACTGGTTCAAAAGGGACTGGTTCAAAAGGGACTGGTTCAAGAGGGAATTGCAAAATTGCGTTTGCTCTACGGTTTCCTCTGCATGGGTTTGAAAATAATTGCCAACCCATTCGCACCCAAACTGCAGCAGCCTTGCATTATCCAGCACAATTTCTAGATCCCAGAGGAGCGTCGTGTGGTCATTACTGCTGGAGATCAGGGTTTTTCCATCGGGGCTAAAGGCAACCTGCTGCACCGAGTCGGTATGACCATTGAGGATCGAGAGCGGGATGCCAATGCTCCCTTCGTCGTTGGAAGAGAGTTGCCAGAGTTTGATTTGGCGATCGCTCGAGGCTGAAGCCAGCAATTGACCATCGGGGCTAAAGGCGGTATCCCACACCGCTGAGCGATGCCCGGTGAGAGTCGCGACGAGGGTGCCATCCTGCCGCCATAGTTTGATGGTGCGATCGGCAGCGGAGGAGGCGAGCGTCTCGCCATCCAGACTGAAGCTGACACTCAAGACTGCCGCTGTGTGCCCTTCCAGGGTGGCTAGCAGTTTGCCATCTCGCCGCCAAAGTTTGACGGTGTTGCCGTCAATACAAGCTGTCGCAATTGTCTCGCCATCAGGGCTGAAGGCAAAATCGGAGGATTGTCCGCACACCTGGATCGTGGTGAGGCGATCGCCCTCTCGGCTCCACAGATTGAGGATGCCGTCCCATCCCACCGTTGCCAGGGTTTGCCCATCGGGACTGAAGGCGACAGCATCCACCTTGTCGGTATGTCCCCGCAATGTTTTCAGCAGTGTTCCATTGGTATCCCAGAGTTTCACGGTCATGTCCCGGCTGGCAGTTGCCAGGAGGTTGCCATCGGGGCTATAGACCAACCGCTGAATCGCCGTTGGCTGGACGGGAAAGGTTGCCACAAGTTCCCCATCCAGACTTCGCAGTTTGATCATGCCGTCATTTCCTCCGGAGGCAAGGGTTTGCCCATCGGGGCTAAATGCCACCCCCAGCATGGCTGTATCCTCAGTAAAGCTGTGCAACAGCGTGCCGTCGCGCCGCCAGAGGTTGACCTTGCCATCCAGCCCTGCCGACGCAATATAATTGCCATCGGGACTAAAGTTCACTTCCCAGATGCCCCAGGCGTGCCCTTCAAATGTGGCTTGTAAGGTGCCATCGGGTTTCCAGAGTTTGATGGTGCCATCGGCACTACCCGAAGCCAGCACCTCGCCATCAGGGCTAAAGTCCAGGCTCCAGATGCGATCGCGGTGCTCCATCAGGGTGAAAAGCAACTGCCCATCAAGCTGCCAAACCTTGATCACCCCATCCAAACCACCCGTAGCAAACCGCTGACCATCGGGGCTAAAGGCAACGGCATGAACCCCCTGACTGAACCCCTCCAGGCGATTTAGCTCGATCGCCCCAAAAACAGATTCCTTTAGGGTCAGCGGAGTTCGATTTGCTCCCGGCTGTCATCCAGGGAAACCGATTCTCCGTGGAGCAGTTGTTGATAGATGCTCAGCATCCTTCCAGTGCGGGCTTCGTTCCAGAAGAGGCGATCGCGAATCGTCCGCAAATGCACGGGTTCATCCTGGGCTTCCCAGTTGTCCAACACATAGGTTTTCACCAACGCATCCACCCAAAAGTCCTCCATCCCTGGGGAAATCTGGAGCGTTTCGGATGGAGTTTGATAGGCAACCTGAGTGACCAACTGACAGAGCTTTTGCGTCAGAAATGGTTGTCCACCCGTCCAATAAAGAATCCTCTGAAGGGTTGCGATTGGCTCTTTGATAATAGGCTTCAAGCCGATCGCCAGCGGAGTGACTTCATCCGGGGTGAATCCCTCTAGCTGAATAGCATGACCAATGTTGAAGGGAGCACGTCATCCGCTAGCGAGAGAATGAAGACCCAGTTGGTTGTTCAAATAAGCACAGCGTAGCGCCAGCATCTGAGGCACGTTCTGTGGCTTCCACTGGGCACCTGTCACCTGCACCCTGCCGTCAATCTGCTTGATGAACGATTCAACAGGACCTGAGCCAATCGGCAAGCCTTCGTGCTGATAGTAGCTGTAATTGACAATCCGGCTACGATGCCGGTCCAGATAGCCCCTGAAGCGCTGGGACTGCTGGGATTTGAGCCCCTCGAATAAAGCATCTGCGGCATCCACTTTGCCTTGCCACAAAAGCTCTCTTGCTTGCTTGAGCCGCTTCAGAGAACCGCCAACTTTGTAGAGGTTCTCCATCAGGTGATACCAGTCCAAAACCTCATCGCGCCTCTCGGCCATCTCCATCTGCCCGTATAGCGACCAGATACCTTGGTGGCCGTCTCCTAAGCAGAACACCACAGCAGCACAGCTTAGGCCGTTGACCCAGTCCAGCAGCGCGTCGTTATCGTCGAACCATGCCATGCCAGGACCCTCACCATCTAGCCGCAATGCTTTGTACTGCTTCCACTCGCTCGGCTCTCCTTTGGGGGTCACCAGTCGAACCATACCGCCATCCAGGGCCATCTCGCTGACCTCATCCTCTGGGCCATCGGCGGCAATCGGGTTGCGAGCCACGATGCGCTCTACGCTCTTAGCGCTGATTTCCACCCCTGTCAGGAGTTCAACGTCCTGGCTTGCCTGCACAAACGAGGTTTTTGCGCCCATTTGCAGGCAACAAAGCTCCATCAGTGGACTCGACTGTACTCTGGGCTTGACCCCGAGTCGCTTTGCCTGCTCACGCCCAACTTGCATCGTCCCCAGCACACTGGTCAGCTTTCGCGTTTCTCCATCATCTGGTCCGACACGAGCTTCGATAAAAAAATGCCTAAATCAGGCGATACGTGGGTTTGCAGCTGAGTGCGAACGGACTGCTCGATCTCACCCATGCTACCCATGCTCATTCCCTTTGCTTCAGCATCATCGTAGAGGATTTGAGCTAGTGAGCTGACATGGTACTGCATTTGCTCGCGTTGTTCGGGTGTCATTGATAGGGCCTCAGATTGCACTACACTCATTATATTTTCATCTCCTCAGCGGATGACGTGCTCCCATCTACAACGCGCTGTCGATAACAATTTTATCGGTGAGGATGAACAAGTGCGTGTGATGTATGACCGCAGTACAGGGCAAATTGTTGTAATCAATAAAGTGACTGGTACAGAATTTTACAACTACTTTTTCTCTGAAGTTGATGAAGGTGCATTGTAATCTTACGAATACCAGATTTGAAGATTTCACCTTTTGCTTGCCCAATATTACCAAGAAACATTATCCGAAAAGCATTATATATTTGGCAAGTAAAATTCTTAAAGCCGCTAAGGTAATGAAGTTTTGAATTGATTGTTTTGTAGTTTTAAACAGGGAGCTTAACCCATGGGTATTATCGCGTAGATCGTATTAGGACTCATTGCTGGAGCGATCGCAAAACTTATCTATCCTGGCACTCAGGGGGGCGGTATTCTCGCGACCATGGTGCTAGGAATTCTTGGAGCTTTTGTCGGTGGTACGCTGCATACGTTTTTAACCACCGGGGCATTTCAACTGGTTGGTGTTTCCTTCACCATTGGTGGGATTTTGCTAGCGATCGTTGGAGCCATTGTTTTCATTTTTCTCTGGAGTTTAGTGACACGTAATGCCTGAAGGGCGATCGCTCTATGCTGAACCTCGACTTAAGTCTTAAGTGAGTCGTTGAAAATGGGGTGGCTAACATGCCTCACCTACCCTCACTGTTCCAAGTTTTTCAGGAGTCTGTTGTGTTAAATCACAAATTCGCGCTAAGTTTGCTGCTTTCTGTTGTGACGTTGTCAGCTTGCTCCACTGGTTCGCCATCCACAACAGCTAGCACAGCCCCAAACCAGCCAGGGACGACTGAACCACTTGATCCGAGCCAGCAACCTGTTCAGCCTGTAACTACGACAGCCTCAGCCCCAGGTCAACAACCGAATCAAACCGACACAACCGTCGTCACGCAGGCGCAATCAGATATCCGTGTGGAGCGCGTTCAGTTTGCACCTGGCACCACCAGCGATGTGATTGAAGACTCCATCCGGGGCTACGAAACTGTAGACTACCGCCTCGGTGCCCAAGCGGGGCAATACATGAACGTCAGCATGGCAACGGATAACGGAGCCAACTACTTCAACATCATGGCTCCAGGGGAAACTGAGGTTGCCTTTTTCAACGGCTCCATCGTTGGCAACCAATATGAGGGTGCGCTTCCAGCCACAGGCGATTACACAATTCGGGTTTACATGATGCGGAGTGCGGCGCGGCGCAACGAAGTCGCCAACTATCGCCTGGAAATGGTTATTTCAGGGCAAGGGGGTCGGGTCTCTACCCCAGGCAGCAATGTCCCAGGGGATGCGCTTGTCCCTGGGACGCCCTACAACGCTACGGGTGAGATTCCCTGTGCGATAAGCCAAGCTGAACCGAATAGCTCTTGTCCATTTGGTGTGGTGCGCGAAGGCAACGGAACCGGGTTCGTTGAAATTACAACACCCTATGGCAATCAGTTTTCCGTTTATTTTCAAAATGGAGAAGCTGTGGGGGCCGAAGGCGGTTCCGGTTCATTCAGTTCAACCCACTCCGGTGACGAAACCCTCGTCTACATCGACGAAGAGCGCTACATCATTCCAGATGCGGTCATTTTTGGTGGCTGATCCCGGTCGCTGAACCTGACAGAAGTTTTGTTTTTTGCTTAAGGAAAGGCTATGAGAGTACGTCGTCTGTTACCTGTCGTCGTTGGTGCATTGGTGGTAGCGATCGCCTCCACCACTCCGGCACAAGATCCCGTCCCCGGACTGCAAGACCTGGTTGGCACGCGGGGGCGCGATGGCGAAGCCCTGCTGCAACAGCGGGGCTATGAGTATCGTTGGGCAGAACCTTCAGGGGATAGCGCTTACAGCTATTGGACGCAAATCAATACGGGCGAATGTATCACGGTGAGAACTACAGACGGTCGCTATGCTTCGGTGGTCAGTACGCCGACTTCTGATTGCGATCGTGGCGACCCGCGCCATATGGAAGGTGCAAGTAACTCTACCCCTCGTGCCTTGGCAGACCTGGTTGGAGCCAGAGCAGGGCAAGCGGAGGCAGAACTGCAACGGCGCGGTTACACATATCGGAGTGGAGAGCAACTGCCTAACGGTATTGGCACCTTCTGGACAGAGGGTAACTCCGGGCAATGTGTAGAAATTATCACCGCTGACGGTCGCTACGAAGAGATTTTCTACGTTGAGTGGTATCACTGCAACTGAAAAGCGTTGAATACCATAGAGCTAATCAAGGAATAAGAACCGATGCTTGTCTAGGTGTTATTCAACGGTCGTAGAAATATGAAAACCTCGTTCTAGCGTGTATTACAATCTTCAGTGGAAAAATACTTTGCTGGCGTTAAAATCAAGTTTTGCCGAAAATACAGACTAAGTATTGACAGGAGAAAATTAGCCATTCCTTGATGCCCCTACTATTCCTGGCTTTTAATTTTCTTCTTTCACAGATTAACACCTAGACAAGTAACGTTTACGAGCAGCCAAACTACTCAACGAGAAGGGCATTGCTTTTGAAGATATACGACTCACAACACCCAAGGCAGTAGCCACATTTAAAGCTGAGCATGATGTGACGACAACACCTCAAATTTTCTTTAGCGATCGCCGTATTGGTGGCTATACCGACCTCGCCAACTACTTTGATGTAGAAGCGGAGAAAGCCGAATATTCTTATACCCCTGTTGTGGCGCTGTTTTCTACCGCTGGCTTAATGGCGCTGGCAACATCTCTAGGAATTCCTGGATTTATGGGCATTTCCCTGTCTATGCTGGCTTCGCTGAAGTTGATGGATATCGATGCCTTTGCCGAAAGCTTTGCCAAATACGACCTCATTACCCGTCAGTTCAAGCCCTATGGCAAGGTGTACCCGTTCGCTGAACTCGCCATTGGGTTGGGCTTCCTCTCTGGGATTGCACCTCTAGCAACGGGCATTGGCTCCCTCCTGGTAGGCGTTAGTGGCGCTATCTCCGTGTTCAAAGCCGTTTATGTTGACAAGATGGCACTCAACTGTGCCTGCATCGGCGGTACTTCAAAAGCACCCTTAGGTGTCGTAAGCTTTGCTGAAAATGCCATCATGGCTCTCATGGGAGCAACGTTGATCGTTTCGACAGTAGGTGCCCGTGAGCTAGAACCGCAGGTCATGCAATCAACGCCAGAACCAGCTATTGTTCAGATTCAGAAATACCCGTAGTGCCCTGACAACTCGACATCGCAAAGGTGTAAAAGGGTAGTGAGTTTAGCTCACTACCCCTGGAAAAGCTATGCCCTCGCCTATTGGCTATACCACTCCTGTCGCCATTGCTGCATCTGGTCAATCTCCGCTTGCTGCGTTGTCAGAATATCCTCAGCAATCTGTTGCAACTCAGGGCGATCGCTCCTCTCCAACACCTGCTCGGCCATGACCAATGCCCCCTCATGGTGAGGAATCATGGCATTGATAAAGCGCAGGTCAAACTCCTCATCCGCTTTGCCCAAGTCTCCTGCCATCATCATTGCCGCCTGCATCTCTGGCGTCATGACCATCGTGTGGCCCATCTGTGCGTGATACATCATAGGCTCGGCACTAGCATTCGGATACCAGGCTTGCCGCCACTGCTGCATCTGGTCAATCTCCGCTTGCTGAGCCGCAATAACGGCTTCTGCCAGTTGCCGCATTTCCTCCCGTTGAGAGTTTTGCAGAACCGCTTCAGCCATGGCGATCGCACCCTGATGGTGCAAAATCATGCCATCAATAAAGCGCAAATCAAACTCGGCATCCTTTGGTCCCAAATCCATTGTCATCCCATGGTCTGCCATAGGCATATCTCCCATTGGCATCGTTGGAGAATCAGACTCCTGAGACGCATTCTGGGAGGCACTGCATCCAGCCAAAAGCACTGGAATAGAGAGTAAACCTCCTAGTAACACCCACGAAGCAAATGTTCGTTGCAGACGCATATAAGCTAAACATCCTTTGGTAATCAAAAAATAAGCGGGTGCTTGTCCAGTAAAGCGCTGAAGCGCTTTACTGGCTTAAACGACCGCTAGTACAAGTATGACTTCTCAAATCTAAAATCAGGGTGAAATGACAGGAATGCCAGGGGCATACTTAACTTGGCGAGGGGGGGTATTGCGATCGCAGGTGGAGTCTGGAAAGCGGGTGTATCGCTTGAATCATGGAAAGAAGCCAGTTGCAGGAAAATGAATTGTTGCTGAGCCAGGAAATTCAGAACTAGATGCGGGAGATTCTTGCTCGGTATTGGGGAAGCAAAGTCAACAGCCCTGAGTTATATAAATAAAATCTTTACAGAAACTTCACGATTTCACCCCGTTCCCCTGCGTACCCTCGCCGTTGATTGGATACGGGCTTGTTCAATATTTGTGGCTTACTGCATTGATGTGAGCCTATGTTGATCGACATTCTTTTGATTCTCTTACTTTTGATTGTGCTGCCGTTGTTGCGGGAGCCGTCTGCTGCACCGTCGCGTACCCCTGCTTTCCAGGACAGCCAGGGGGAAGACACCAGCGAACCTGCCCAGGAGCGCCCTGTGATCGTGAGACGGGCGTTGGATCTGGCGTGGAAGCAGGGGCATCGGACCTATCCGGCACTGATTGAGTCGGTGCGGGAGCAGACGGGGATCGGTTGCAGTCGCCGTACTGTGTCCGATTGGAAGAAGTTGCGGGGGCTGGGCGGAGATCCCCAGCAACGGGAGGTGGTGTGATGGGGATCGCGACTCGTCAGCAGGAGGTGGATCAGGTGGTGACGACCCTCGCCAGTGGACAGGGTTTGTTGGTGTTGGGCGAACCGGGGGCGGGGAAGTCGGCGCTGGCCGCAGAGGTGGGGAGCCGCCTGGTGGAGCAGGGCTATACGGTGGCGACGGCGACCTATAACGGGGCGGCGAAGGAAACCTTGATGGCGATCGCCGATCAGGTGGGGGTGGATGTGATGACCGAGGGCGATCGCCCGAAGCAGAAGACGGCGCAGCAGCTCCGGGAAGACCTGGCGGAGCGGTTGCAGCGGGGGAAGATGTTGCTGGTGGCGGATGACGCGAATCGGTGGAGTGCCAGTTTGCGGTATTGGTTGGAGGAGTTGCAGCGGTCTGGGGTGCTGTTGCTGTTGCTGGCGTTTGAGCCGCCCCGGAAGGATATTTTTTTGAAGCTGCCGAAGCTGGACTTGCAGCCGTTGCGGGAGGAGGAGATCCGCGACTTGATGCAGCAGGAGGCGCAGGCGCAGCAGGTGGCGTTGTCCCCCAGTGACCTGGCGACCCTCCAGACCCGTGCGGGGAATAACCCGGCTTTGGCGCGACGGTTGGTGAAGGAGACAGCGCTGGGGATTGCGGCGGTGGAGACGGGGGAGCATTACCAGTATGTCGATGGCACCCCGTTTCTCTTAGCCCTGTTATCAGTGGTGGGCGTGGTGCGGTTTATCGGGTTGGGGCTGGGCGATAAAGCGCTTTACGTGCTGGGGGGTATCGCCACAGTGCTGATGGTCGGGGTGCGGGCGTTGCTCTATGCCGCCAATCGGAGACGGCGGAGCCTGTAGCGGGGCGGAGCGGTGACGGAAATCGATCGGTTTCTGAAATGAACCGCTCACAATTTTGCGCTGGAGATAATATGCCCTGCCCTAAAAAATTTTTTCTCTATCCTCTGGTGAGAGCTTTGCTGAGTATTACCCACCTTCTAATTTCTACGGCTTCGGTCAGTGTGGCTCTGGGGACAGCAGATCCGGCAGTGTTGGGAGCCGGGGCGATCGCCTCTCAGTTGCCCGACCTGGACAAGAGCGACAGTTTCATGGGGCGGATCATCCCGCCTCTATCTATATGGATCGAGCAGAAGTACGCCCATCGCACTGTGACCCATTCGTTGCTTTCCACCCTGGCGCTGGCGATCGCCCTCATCCCGGTTGGCTTTCTGTGGTCTTGGCAGGGCTATGGGGCGATCCTCATTGGTCAGTTCATGGGGTGGTTCAGCGATTGCTTCACCAAGGCAGGGGTGGCGGCGTTCTATCCCAGTCCGTTACGGTTGGTGATCCCCAGTAACCCCCACCTGCGGCTGAAGAGTGGCAGCACGAATGAGTATTGGGTGATGGGGGTAACGGCGTTGGTGCTGGTGGCGTCGGTGAACCTGGCGAGTAGTGGTGGGGTGACGGAGCAGTTTGCCCGGAGCTTCTTTCGGGATGCGACGACGGCGGCTCAGCTTTTCCAGCGGTACGGGGCGGAGCGGGTGGTAACGGTGGAGGTGAAGGGGATGCACATGGTTACGTCCCAGGCGATCGCCCAGACCTACACGGTGATTGAGACGACCGCCAACGACCTGATTGCAGAGGACATCACCAGCCATCGGCTTTACAAGATCGGCACAGCGCCGGACGTACAGATCCGCCCCAGTTCGGTGCGGACGACTGTAGGGGGTCCGGTGGCAATCGTCGCGCAGGCGTATCACATCGAGGAGGTGGGGGTGTTGGATCTGGTGCGGCAGCTTCCGGCTGAGGCGTATGTCAGTGGAGCGCTGATTCTGGATGACATGGCAGAGCTATACATTCCTATGGAGATCGAGGCATTTCCGACGCTCCGGGTATTTGGGGGGCAGGTGGAGTTACGTAATACTCGACCGGAAGAAATTGTGACGATTTTGGGGGATCACTGGGTACTGAGGGGCAAACTAATTTGTAGATCACGAAACTTCTTTAACGATCGTGAAACTTTTTCCTCGTTCCCCTCTAACTTGGCTGGCGATCGCCCTGGTGGTGAGCGGCTGTTCTCAGGCGGTTTCCCAGGAAGAACCCCAGCCCCCAGCGGTGATCACCGACAGTACCACGCTGGCTCAGCGGCGGTTGGTGTTGCGGCTGACCTTAAGCCATCCCAGCGACCTGCTGGTTGAGGAGGGCGATCGCGTTGAGGACGGTCAGGTGTTGGCGGATCGGGTGAACGACCGGGAGCGGTTACAGGTGCAGTTGGATAAGGTGCGGCTACAGATCGATCAGGTGTCACAGCCCACTGTCACCCCACCCCCGATCCGTCCTGTCCCGGAGATGGCAGGTTTGCCCCCGGCTACGTTTCTGGCAGAGGTGGCGGAGGTGGAGCGGCGGCGGTTGTTGGTGGAGGCGAAGCAGGCTGAGGTAACGCAGCAGCAGCGGTTGTTGGATATGCTCACCTCGTTGCCGGAGGACTCTGTACCGGAAGCGGTGATCCCCCATGAGCAGGTGGTACTGGAGCAGGTACAGCAGGAGTTAAATCAGGCGGAGTCGGATCATCAGTTGGCGATCGCCCAGTTACAGGCAGCTCAGGCGGAACGGCAGTTTACGGAGTACGAGCATTCGGTGACGCTGGCAAACCGCCAGATTCAGATTCAGCAGAATGAGCTACAACGTGCCGCTCAAGTGCAGCGGACACAGGAAGCCGAACGCGATCGCCAGTTCCAGTTGTCGCAGTTAGAGGCGACCAGGGACCAGATCGAAACCCAGCTTTTCAACCTATCGGCGATCCGCGCACCGTTCGGCGGAACCATCCAACGCATCTCCTGGGAGGGGCAAAATGATCAGGCGCTTATTGTGGAGCTTACCCTTGTCGCTGGTGGTTCTGGGGTGGATGAACGCCCCGGTACTGGCTCAGGACGGTAGCGGAGATCCCCAGGCTTCTCCGGCGCTGGAGGGGGAGGCGGACGAGAGGTTGGTTCTGGAGGCGGAGGACGAGGAGCCAGCGCTGGAGGCTGGAGAACCAGAGGTGGATGAGGGGCTGATTTTAGACGCCGATGAAATAGAGCCGTTGGTGGAGGGCGAAGAACCACCCACCGATACTGCCGATGATTCGGGCGAACTGGAACCGGATGGGATGCCGCCTGCGATCGCCCCCAATTCAGCGGCAGAGGAGCCAGATCCGGCGATCGCCCCAGCGCCAGCCGAAAGTTTGCCGACCGATGAGGCGGAGTTTTACCCCGATGAAGATCCTGTGGTTGAGGAGTACGACTACGACGAGGGGGACGATTGGGGCGAGGCGGAGGGTGAAGACCAGGGCGACGGCGGTGATCCATCCCCAGAACCGGGGACAGGCTTTGACCAGGAGCAGTTTCTAGAGGCAGAGCCGATTTTTACCGAGGACACCAATCCCCTCAACCCGTTGGGCGATGGAAGTTTTGAGCAGTTGCTACGGCTGCGGATCAACGACGACAGTTGGACGGCGATGATTGACCCGCTGCCCTGCCTGGATGCGTCTCAGGTCTGTGTCCGGCAATTACAGGAGCTAGCAGTAGAGAGCAGCTTTGTGTTGCAGGAAATTGATATGCGGATTGAGTTGGTGGAGGAGCAGATCGACATAGCCCGTACCAACAACCAACGCACGATCCGTTTGGGGATCTTCGAGCCGTTTATTGAGGAACTGATCCGGCTGGAAACCATTTCTCGTGTGCCCGACCCGGACAATCCCCAGCAGCCAGGAACCGTCATTCGCACAGAGCAGGAAGGTTTTCTGGAGCGGATTGGTAGGTTTTTCTTTCAGGACACAGCTTTGGGAGTCAATACCCTACTCAGCTTTATCGGTGTGCCCTTGTTCCGGGCAGGCGCGGGAGGGGACACGGCAGCGCAGCAGCGGAGCATTGATATTGCAGACCTCCAGGTGAAGGTGGCGGAGGTGCAGCAGCAACGGGGAGAGATGGCAAATCAGCTTCGGGAGCGGGTATTACAGTCGGTGCTGGAGTTTGAGACGACCCGACGCGAGTTTCAGGCGTATCAGGAGATGGGACGGCGATCGCAGCTTCGGAATGAGGTGGTGACGCTTAACTATCGGTTTGTGCCAGATTCGCTCAG
>Ga0081526_100049_pt1 | contig 100799 bp, 78 predicted proteins | sample HotLakmasection2_FD_70991 | JGI IMG/M metagenome (GOLD analysis project Ga0081526, IMG submission 70991) | Hypersaline microbial mat communities from Hot Lake, Washington, USA - Section #2 (SPADES assembly) (version 2) | ecosystem: Environmental > Aquatic > Non-marine Saline and Alkaline >... | reverse complement strand
GTCAGGAAACATTGGACGAGCTTTTGCGTATTAACCGTCGTTGGATCAACTTTTACAAGCAGGGACAGCGGGCTATAGAGCTTGCTATGTCTACGTTCTGAGCCCGCTGTCGCCCTGACAGCCAAATAAGCCCAGTGGCTTGGGCATCTGCGAGAACGCAAATAATGAATTAACTCTAACAAACCATGTCCTGAAACAGTGAGATAAAGCACTGAACCGAGAAGAAAAAATAAGGTTCCTAATTGAAAATAAAACAAAACCCGGAATTTTTATGAGCAGCGCAGCAGTGCCGCGCTGCTCATAAAAATTCCGGGTTTTATTTTGTACGTGATCCTTGGTAGCTACAGCGGATAGACTTGGGGCACGGGTGAGAGCCTCAAGCTAAATTGACTAGCTTTAGGAAAGTAAATCGCGCAGGAGCTATGCAAAGCTTCACCTTTGGGCAGATTTTGTGAGGAAATCCGCAGTTTCTTGGAAAATCGTCGTTCTAATGACTGCAGAGGAGGGCGTGTATTTGATAGCGTGAGAATATTAAGGGGAAGCCTATAAGTCTGACTAATGCCCATCCTCATGTGTATATATGCAGATCTTATATTAGGGATGCTAATTCCCCATCCCCGCTAGCAAGATCTGTAAGTTGACCTTATACGCTTCTACCCATAGACATAACTATTGCGTCGCCAAAAGTTAGATAAGGATAAATATTAAACAGATCTTAAGGGTTTACATTTGTATAAACTAGCTTTGGATACGAATAGGTTTCGCTACTAGAGGTGTGGGACGGAGTGGTACGGTCAAATCGTGATGAAAGTGTTTATGTTAGTCGAGGTACAGCGATCGCCGCGCAGGAGGAGAAGTCAGATCCTTCCCAGCCGCTAGCTACTGACTCCATCTCCGCCGATGATGCTGTCGTTCCTGCGCCTCGACGTTCGCCTCGGATTGTTCGAAACTTGATTTGGGCGACTGCCCTGCTGCTCACTGGGGTCACCTCCACCATTGTTGGTGCTGGGATTTCTCTGTTTGCCTCTAATCCCCTCGACCGTACCGAAACGGCGACCGATGTCAAAGCCGAGCAATCAGTTCCCGATGTCCTGCGGAACGCCCTGGGCTACCGCGTCAACCGCCCAGTCAATATTCTGGTCATGGGTGTTGATCGGGTACTGGATGTGCCCCAGGATTCTGAAGCCGTGTTTTCAGGGCGTAGTGATACTATGCTGCTGGTGCGGATTGACCCCACCACAAACACGGTTAATCTGCTCTCGATCCCCCGCGACACCCAGGTCTACATTCCGGGTTTGGGCATTACTAAGATTAACCATGCCAACTGGGAAGGGGGCGCAGAATTGGCTGCCCGCACAGTCTCCGAAAATTTTGACAATGTTGAAATCGATCGCTACGTGCGAGTGGATACCGATGCGTTTCGGGCAATCGTGGATCTGGTGGGAGGCATCGAGATCTATGTGCCTGAACGGATGCAGTACACCGATCGGACCCAAGACCTGGAGATTGACCTGGAACCGGGCTTGCAGATCCTGGATGGGGACCAGGCGGAGCAGTTTGCTCGCTACCGCCGGAGCGCAACGGGAGATATTGGTCGGGTGCAGCGTCAGCAGCAACTCTTGCGGGCACTTCAGGCGCAAGTGACGCAGCCCTCGGTCATTCCCAGAATTCCCCAGGCGATCGAGCTGCTTCAGGAACATATCGACACCAATCTTTCCCTGGAAGAAATGCTGGCGATCGCCAACTTTGCCATGGGTCTGGAGCGCGACAACTTGCAGATGGTAATGCTGCCGGGTCGCTTCAGCACACCCGAGGAATCCATTGCTAGTTATTGGATTCTTGACCCCGACAACCGGGCGCGGTTGATGAGCGACTACTTTGCCGCCAATCCTGTGGTGGATGACTACGTTGAGGTGCAGAACGTCAACCGGATGCGGATTGCAGTTCAAAACGCGACTGATCGCCCCAATCTCAGCCGTCAGGTTGTGCGGGCGTTACGCGATCGCGGTTTTGAAGATATTTACATCGTGGGCGACGCCACCGAACGCCTGGAACAGTCCGAGATCATCGTCCAGCGAGGAGATTTTGAGAACGGGCGCAGGCTCCAGTCCATTCTCGGTATCGAAACCCTGGTTCCTGCCTCCACTGGGCATCTCAATTCTGACTTCACCCTCCGTTTGGGTGAAGATTGGATTGACCGCGTGGAGCAATAAATCCCAATCGGTAGTTGCTTCCAGCAATACCTGGAAGAGTTTCAGGACTGTTGTTAGGCGTGCGATCGTTAGGCGTGCGATCGTTAGGAGTGCGATCGTTAGGAGTGCGATCGTTAGGAGTGAAATCTTAGGAATGCAATGATATTTCCTTCTACAGTGGCAGAGCCGACAGGGCGCGTTTAGGATATAGCACGTTGGAGAAGTAACAATGGACTGTCAGCCGATGAGCCAACCGATGGGCAGAAATCTTAGACGGTGGGTGAAGTGGAGTGTGAGCGCACTCCTGGTATTGGCGCTCGCCTGTCTATGGGTGCTGCTGGGGGCGATGCCTGCCTGGGCAGTGATGGACAGCGTTAACTACAGCAACGCCAACCTCAACAATGTGGATTTTTCAGGGGCAGATCTGACCGCAAAAAATTTCATTTCTGCAGAGATGCGGAATGCAAATCTAAGCAACGCCAACATGACCAATGCCATGCTGACTAAAGCCATCATGTTGGATGCTGACCTGAGCGGGGCAAATTTGACAGGGGCGCTGATCGATCGCACCTTTATTGTTGGCGTAGACCTGACCAATGCCATTTTGCGAGATGCCACCATGACTCGCACCAGTTTTGATGATGTCACTATCACCGGGGCAGACTTTACGGATGCGATTCTCGATCGCTATGAGCAGAAGAAGTTGTGCGATCGCGCCACTGGCACAAATCCTGTCACAGGAGTTTCTACCCGCGATAGTTTGGGATGCCGCTGAATCAGTGAGGACTGAAGTAGCTGAGCGATTTTTCGGGCACTCCGCACCCGAAAAACCGCTCAACTCCCTGGGTTTTCGCACAATATGCGTCAGTCCTATCGGGCTGTGGGTACAGTGGCGACCCATGAGCTAGGGATTGGAAATAAGATAAAACCCGGAATTTTCGATGAGAAGTGCGGCATTGCGGCGCTTCTCATCGAAAATTCCGGATTTTATTTCGTACCTGCTCCTAAGCACGGCTCCTTGAGCTTGCTGATATACTAGAAAAACAGTTTTTGGGCAGTTTTACGCTCAATCACTTACCCTTTACTTCATTTTCCTCTTTTACATATGGCTAACCTGAAGCGACCCACAATGGACACGGCTCACTTGATGCGCCGCGCCGAAGATCTGGTCAACGCTGCCTCGAACCGATACCGCATCACCGTACAGGTGGCAAACCGAGCCCAACGTCGCCGCTATGAGGAATTTGACAACTACGACGATCCCAAGATGAAGCCCGTTATCCGCGCCATCATCGAGATGTCTGATGAGTTAACCCAGCCCGAAATCATTGGGGAATAATGACCGGGACTCAAATATTCCGCTATCTCAGAGGGTGGAACTTTGCTGTTGAAGCGTTCGTCATGCCCTCTGGCTTAGTTAAACAGGGTTAAACGGTTATTTGACCGCTGAAATCAATGCCAGGACTCCAAAATTTGCCCAAAATCCAGCGGGGTCAGGGCGATTTTGGAGTCTAATGGTTTGAAATCCGTTTGAAAGCGGATTCTATGTGGGGAGTATGTGAGGAGTTGGAGGGTATTAAAGTGAGACGTTTCTTTCGCAACTGGCAGTGGTTGGCAACGGTTGTTTGCACCAGTTTGCTGGTGATACTGTCTGGTGTTTTGCCCCATGCCGTCCCGCAGTCCCCCCTGGCAGTTCATCCAGACACTCCTTCCTCTACGACCCTCCGCGCCTTTTTAGAGCAGCATCCCATTGTCGCCAAATTCCCCTCCCTAGGAAGCTTGCCCGCCAGCGCCCAAAGCGTCAATGTGGGTGATCTGGTTCCCCTGGTCTATGAGACGCTACCCTACATCCCTCTGGAAAATGACTACCGGGATCTGGAAGGCAACCCCGCTCCCCAAAGTACGCTGCTCAGCCGCTTTGTGCGCTATCACACCTTTGTTCAGCAGCGATCGCCCCTCTTTCGGTTGGACTGGAAGCTGACCCTGGCAGATTACCTGGGGCAAAACGAAACCATGTTTCGCGACAGCTATCCCAACCACAACACCCTTGAGGAAAACCCTTTCGAGCGCGATGTTGAGGCAATTCGGACGCTGACCCGTGCCCAAAGAGAGGAACTGGTCAACACCCTGGTTGATCTGCTCAATCCCCTGGGAAGCCAACCCACACCTCCATCCTCCGTGGTTGAAGAGACTCCAGCAACCACTCCTCAAACCCGCCCCGGCATGGGCACAGATGCGCCTCTACCCCAGGAACCTCGCCCCGGTGATGCGCAGTTGCTGATGCCATAGGGCTGAGGGACTTGCAAGAAAATAAAATCCCGATTTTTGAGAGAGAAGGCTGGCTCTGCCAGCCTTCTCTCTCAAAAATCGGGATTTTATTAATCCACAGATCCCTTATAACAAGTCCTCGAAATCCCACTTTAGATATTTGTTTGAAACACCCGCTGCGTGGGTGTTTCAAACAAATATCTAAAGTGGGATTTTAGGGAGTTGGGATTATGGCTGAACCGTTGAGTTCCGTTGGAACTTCAAGAGGATTTGCCCAAACTACGTTTGAGGGTTTGCCAGAGCGATCGCCCTTCTCCGGCATTTTGCGGAGGCAAAGCACATTCCTCAGCTTCGAGGGCTTGCAGGCGATCGCGCATTTGAACCATTTGTTTCTGCACTTTCTTGAGTTTGTCGCGGGTTTGCTGAAATCGTTCCTTTAGTTCCCGATAGCGCTGGGTAGTGCTCTGGTTCTGGTGATGCAGCCGCACCATGCCGTCCTGTTGCTCTAAAATGCGCTCCTGGAGGCGACAGATCCGTTCTTGCAACGCTTCCGGTGTTTGATAGGGCGGGAAGCGGTTTTGGACTTGAAACATTTCGGTGAGCGATCGCACCTGTGCCATATCCGAAAGTCCGCCCAGGGTGTAATCCGCCACAACCTGGGGGAGGTGATGCAAGGTTACGCCCTGGGACAGCGCTCGAAACAGCCAGTCATAGTCAGCGGCAATATGAAATTGCAGGTCAAATCCACCCATTTGCTCAAACAGTGCCCGTTTGACGAACATCGCTTGATGGCAAATCCATTCGCCCTGGAGATAGTCGAGCAGGTGTTCCGCTTCGGGATAGATGACCGTCGATCGCTTTTCTCCCTCGGCATTCCACAGGTTGATGTCGCCGTAGAGGATATCTACCGCTGGCAGTCGTGCCCAACATTCCGCCACATTTTTTAGAACACGGGGATGCGCTAACCGATCATCCGCATTCAAAAAGTAGAGAACATCCCCCGTTGCCTGGGCAATCCCCTTATTCATCGCGTCGTACACCCCCGCATCCGGTTCGCTGATTAGGGTGTGGATGATGCCCTGATCCAGGAATGGCTGGAGTCGGGCGATCGTGTCGTCCTCCGACTGCCCATCAATCACGATGTACTCGCGGTGCAGATAGGTCTGCTGAGCAACGCTTTGCACTGTTTTCTCCAGCGCGGCTGCATCATTGCGACAAACGGTAATGATGGAAAACTTCATGGCGACTTCAGCCCCAATCGGGCTTTCAGACGTTGCCAAGCCTCACGGGTTTTCCATAATCTACCCGATTTGATGCCCATTAGCTCCCCCCGCACCTGTGCCAGTTCGTCCTGCACTTGCCCAAGCTGCGAATGCAACTTCTCGATGGTTTCTTCCCCATAGTTCACCCGGTTCCGCAGGTTCGTCAGTTTTTGCTTCAACTCCTGCTGTTGTTGGAGTTTCTGGCGAAGGTTCTTTTGCGTCTCCTGAAGTTGTTGTTGGCGTGCTTGCAGTTGATGGTGCTTGTCGCGCATCTGCTGGTGGTCTTGCTGAAGCTGGCGATGTGCCTGATGGGACTGCACAACCTGGGTTTGCAATGCCTGGACATAGGCGGGCAAGCATTCTAACGCCAGGGTTGAAAAAATGGGTTGAACACCCGGTCCCAGGGCTGTATTCCAGGGCAAGTGAGTAATTTCTGATGGAGCCTCAAGGGCGGTGGCATCAGGGGGAGTGGACGCCCCCGACAGCAGGCTTTCGTAAAGCTGCAGATAGGCAAATGCCTGGGTTTCCTGGGAAAACGGTTGAGCGATGCGATCGCGACATTTTCCCTGCATCTCCCGCCATTTCTCTGGATGGTGGACAAAATCCAGCACTGCCGCCGCCATTTGTTCTGTATCCCCCAGAGGTAAAACGCGCCCCGTCTCATCGGGTTCAATCACTTCGGGCGCAATGCCCACGGCAAAGGCAATGACAGGCGTTCCGCAACTCATCGCCTCGATCGCCATGTTGCCAAAAGACTCTTCCAGGGATGGTTGGAGAAACACATCGGCGGCAGCATACAGCTCACGCAGTCGGGTTTCAGAGTCCACAAATCCACATTCCAGCAACGGCACACCCAACGCTTCCGCCAACTCCGGATCGGGATGCCCCAGACAAATGAGGTGCAGCTTTTCTTGCTCCGCCAGTGTTTTGAAGGATTCGTCCTGCAAGCACCGCTGCATCGTCGCAATCAGTTCGGGTCCGCCCTTGCTGCGCTGGGCAAGAAATTCCGCTCCAAAGGCAATCGCCCTGCCATCCACAGGCAACCCCACATGCTGCTTCGCCTCCGCCTTTGGCAACGGCGCAAAGACCGCTGTATCAATCGAGTTAGGAATCACATGGATGGGCATATCCCGAAAGATCTGGCTCCGACGGGCAATTTCTGCCATCTTCTGGCTGGGGGCGACCAGGGTAAGGTTGGGCGATCGCAACAACTCCAGCTTATCCCGCAACACCGCCGCAGGCAGATGGTGGGGATCGTGGCGCAACTGGGGACAGGGCGCACAATCCGTCTGGTAATGGGTGCAGCCTGCCGCCGAGTGGCATCCCCCGGTGAATGCCCACATATCATGGAGCGTCCAAACAACAGGTTTTCCCAAATCCAACAACGCCTTCAGTGTCACGGGCGACTGAAAACTGACAACCCAGTGGAAATGCAGCACATCCGCCGTCTGCACAATCGGCAACTGCGACAGATCCACCCCAGGATAGGGAAAGGAAAAGAAAATATTCGAGAGTTCCGTGCGGTTCTGGTTAATTGCCTGTGCCTGAATCGCTGCTGAACCCGCCGTTTCAAAGGTTTGTGGCTCCGAGGCAGGCGTCACGGCCCAGGCGGGTTCCTCCGGCAAATCCTGAAAGCGCACCACCAGGTCTGAGCGGTGTCCCTGCTGCCGCAGCCCGTGGTGCAGCCGATGCATCGCCCGTCCGGCTCCGCCTCGATAGTCAACGGTACTGATGTGGGTAATGCGCATGAAGCTGGCAAAAGATAAACAGAAAGCACTCAGAATTAAAATAGGTACACCAAACTCAAAAATCTCGCCTTGAGGCTCTGTAGAGTAAGAAACACCACCAGAGGAATTGTATCTTACTGTCTCTCCGCTAATCGCGACGAAGCGCTACTCTCAGGACTTGGCAACAAATTAAAAAACTTTGGATGTAGGTTGGAGTTGAGCGAAGCGAAACCCAACACCAACATGCTCGCCATTTTTCTAAAAGCCTTGATTTTGCGTGCGCGAGGCGTACGAAAAATCAAGGCTTTTAGAAAAATGGCGAAGGTATTGATTAAGGAACACCGCTTCTCAAGAAGCAGCGGCTACAGGCACTAGCGGACGTTCCAGGAAATCTCCAATTTCTCGGAGATAGGTGGGTGCATCTTCCAGCATGGGGAAATGTCCGGTATTTGGGATGATGCAGTGCTGGACGTTGGGGCTGAGCACCGCTGCCTGCTTGCCCAGGCGCACAGGGATAATCTGGTCGTACTCCCCCGAAATCAGGAGGGTAGGCATGGTCAGCTGGGCATAAGCCTTGGGCATCTCTTCGACCGCTTTTTTACTCACAGCGGTGTAAACCGTGCCCATTGCCGCTTCGCCATCCGCCATCAGAAAGTCTTCGACAAAGGCACGCCGATCGGCAGCGGGGATGGGGCGATTTAAGAACCGCGCCATAAACATGCGATCAACCATTGGAATCGCTTTGAGCCAGGATGGACGAAACGCCACAACATAGCGGGCAAAGAAGTAAAACGTCTCGAAGGTGAAACGGTTGTAAGTGAAGATGCCGTTGCAGGTGAGGATGGCACGTTCAACGCGATCGCCATACTGGTTCAAAAAGTAAACCGCCACCGATGCCCCCGTGGAGTGGGCATTCAGATACACCTTCGATAGACCGAGAGTATCCAGCAAAATTGCCAGATCCTCAGCGTAGGTTTCCAACTCATAGCCAAGCTCACTCACCGCATCAGGAGTCGGGCGAGGCAACAGCGATCGCCCAAAACCACGCAGGTCATATAGCAGGCTGTCAAATTCTGGGGCGATCGCCCGTGCCGTGCTTTCCCAATAGCGCCCCGACCCTGCCCATCCATGCAGAAATACCATCACTGGCTTCGTTGGACGAAATCCCTCATCCACCGGAGATTCACTGATCCATTCGTAGTAGTGGGGCACACCCCGAATATCGAGAACAGGCATGGTTGGCGATCGCAAACAAAAACGAAACAAGGTAACGAGATAATGCCAGTTTTTTTTCAAGAGTCAGTCTGGTAAGACTCTGGTTTAAGGGTTATCACCCAAAATGCAAAGGAGGGGAATGCCTGGTGACATTCCCCTCTATGCAAGCAATTAGGCAGATTCTGGCTTGGGAATTGATGAGGGATGGAGCAGCAACTCGGCGGTGGATCGCTGTTCCACCATCTCCCGTGTGATGGTGCAGCGCGTCACATCCTTGCGCGATGGCAACTCATACATTACATCCAGCATCATTTCTTCGACAATGCTACGCAGTGCCCGTGCCCCCGTCTTGCGGCGATAGGCTTCCTTGGCGATCGCCCGCACAGCTTCAGGGCGAAACTCCAACTGCACATTGTCCATCTTCATGAGCTTCTGGTACTGCTTCACCAGAGCGTTGCGCGGCTCGGTCAAAATAGCAGCCAGCGCTTCCTCATCCAGCGGCTCCAGGGACGCCATCACCGGAACCCGACCAATGAACTCAGGAATCATCCCAAATTTCACCAGGTCATCCGGCTCCAATTGCTTCAGCACATCCGCTGCCCGCTTTTCCTTGCTCATGGCATCGCCCGGCTGCAAAAAGCCCATGCTCTTCTTACCCGTGCGCTGCTCCACAATTTTCTCTAACCCAACAAACGCACCGCCGCAGACAAACAGGATGTTGCTGGTGTCGATCTGAATGCAGTCCTGGTAAGGGTGCTTCCGTCCGCCCTGGGGTGGAACATTGGCGATCGTCCCCTCCAACATCTTCAGGAGTGCCTGCTGCACCCCTTCCCCAGACACATCCCGGGTGATGGAAGGGTTCTCGCTCTTACGGGCAATCTTGTCGATTTCGTCGATATAGATGATGCCCCGTTGGGCTTCTTCCACATCCAGGTCTGCCACTTGCAAAAGGCGCAGCAAGATGTTTTCCACATCTTCCCCGACATACCCTGCTTCGGTGAGGGTAGTCGCATCAGCAACCGCAAACGGCACATCCAGCATTTCCGCCAGGGTTTGAGCCAGCAGGGTCTTGCCGCACCCCGTTGGACCAATCAGCAGAATGTTGGACTTCTGCAATTCCACGCTGTCATCCAACTTGCCACCGGAGGCATTGCTATCAGCAACGCTTAACCGCTTGTAGTGGTTATAAACTGCCACCGAAAGAATCTTCTTGGCAGCTTCTTGACCAATCACATGGTTGTCAAGATGCCGCTTGATCTCTCTGGGTTTGGGAATTTGGTTGAGGGAAAGGCGAGGAGACGACCGAGCTGGGCGCTTCTCCTGCTGGGGTTCGCGCCGGGGCGCAGACTGAGGAACCGTTGCACCAGAGTCAAACAGCTCCTCATCCAAAATTTCGTTGCACAGGTCAACGCACTCATCACAAATGTAAACACCTGGTCCGGCTATGAGCTTCCGAACCTGCTCTTGAGACTTACCGCAAAAAGAACACTTGAGATGAGAGTCGTACTTTGACATGGTCGTCTTCTCGTTTAATGACTGCTGGTAACCGTCTCTGCGCTGGCAGAGAGCTCTTGCCGCGAGATTACTTTGTCAACGAGCCCGTAATTTTTCGCTTCATCTGCGGACATGAAGAAGTCGCGCTCGGTGTCAATTTCAATGCGCTCGAGAGGTTGTCCCGTGTGATGTGCCAACAACTCGTTGAGTTTCTGCTTATGATACAGAATTTCTTTCGCCTGGATTTCAATATCCACCGCTTGCCCCTGGGCACCGCCAAGAGGTTGGTGAATCATGATGCGAGAACTGGGCAGTGCAAGGCGCTTTCCGCTTGCGCCACCTGCGAGCAAAAATGCCCCCATGGAAGCCGCTAATCCATAGCAAATGGTAACGATATCCGGACGCACCTGCTGCATGGTGTCATAAATCGCCATACCTGCGGTGACGGAACCACCTGGAGAGTTGATGTAAAGTTGCACATCCTTTTCGGGATCCTCAGCATCCAGGTAAAGCAGTTGCGCCACAATCAGGTCGGCGATGTTGTCGTCCACCTGAGTTCCCAGAAAAATAATGCGTTCCCGCAAGAGCCGGGAATAAATATCAAAAGCGCGTTCGCCACGTCCCGACTGCTCGACCACCATTGGGATCATGTTGTGGGGCAAAGATGCCGAATCAATGACGGAATGCACATCGCCAGATCTGACGCTGTGCAAAGGATCACGGGAGGGCTGGGAAAAGAAATGCATGATTATCGAGAAACTTAAGTTACCGAGAATTAGTTACCGAGAATTTGCTGATGTCTTTAGAGCGGATGGCTTTGGGACAGATATCTTCAGAAATATGAGGCTAGGGTGCAATGGGCGATCGCCCTCAAGCAAATCAGTTCGTGGTAGGTGATCTGTAATGCCTAATTTATAAAGCCTAACAGCCACATAATCTAGCAGATAAATCAAAGAAAGAATGAAAAAGCTCGATAGTCTCAAGCTTACTTATCTTTCATTATGACGCTCAATCTTAGACATGAACTGAGTGAGTTTGCCTTCATTCATTAAATCCATTTCACAAAAAAGTTGGATTTATCAGGCTCCAATCCCCAATTCTTACCTGTCAATACCTCACTGCTGTCTACGACCTTGCGCCGAACTGAGGGGGGCGATCGCCATTGGCTTTTTATAGTAAAACCCGAAAGATGTTTAGCCAATATTAGCCAATAACTGATCGTTATTATGCCTCAATACCTCTGGAACTGGGGGCAGTTCTCAAAAAATGATGACGCCCCCAGCAGGCTTTGGGCTACTGGGTCCTAGCCTATTCCTCTTCAGCGTTCTCGCTACCCTCGTCCTTGCTGGACTTGCTGCGCGTTGTTTTTTTGCGAGCACTGGTTTTAGCTTTAGCTTTGGGCTGATCTTCAGTTTCTTCGGCATCCGACGCAGCACTCTCGGCTTCCTCTTCGCTCTCGGTATCCGCCTTAGCTGCTTTCGAACGAGAACTCTTCTCTTGCTTTGGCTCTGGCTCTTCTTCCGCCGCTGGCTCAGGTTCCACTGGGGGGGCTTCTGGCGCTTCGACCGCCGCCGCTTCTACTTCCACCTCAACATCGGCAGCCGGGGCTTCTGCCCCCTCTGGGGTAGCTTCTACAGCGGTTGCCGTGTCGGCAACTTCTAGCTCGTCTGCGGCTTCCTCATCCTTCTGCAAGGTGCCTTCAGGAACCAGTTCGACGGTGTTATGTTCTTCTAGCCAGCTAAAGATTTTTTCTTTGAGCAGGTCTTCTTCCACAACTTCCCGGAGGCGATCGCGATCCAGATTGGGTGTATCTTTCAACTCCTCCAGCACTTCTTCCATTTTTGCGTCAACATCGGATTGCTCGACAGACAGCGACTCCTGCTTCGCAATTTCACCCAACGCCATCGTGCGTTGCAGACGAATCACCGCATCCGTGCGGCTCCGTTCGCGCAAATTCTCGATTACTTCTGGGGTAAACATGCTTTTGATGTCCATCCCCTGCTCTGCCAGACGCATGGCAGTTTGGGTAATCATTTGGTCAACTTCCCGCCGCACCAGGCTCTCGGGCAGTTCCACCTCCAGATGCTTCAACAGCTCATCCAGAAACGCTTGCTGCTTATTCGCGTCAGTCTTGGACTCTGCATCTTCCCGATAGCGCTTTTCAAGAGACTCTCGCAGCTCCGCCAGGGTTTCAAACTCGCTAATGTCTTCAGCAAAGTCATCATCCAGCTCGGGCAGTTCCTTCTCTTTGATCTCCTTGAGGGTGATCGTAAAAATTGCTTCTTTTCCAGCAACGTCGTCCTGAGGATATTCTTCAGGAAACGTGGCGGACACATCCTTGGTTTCGCCCACATTCATGCCGATGATGCCTTCGATGAAGCCAGGGATGAAGCGCCCTTCACTTAGCTCCACTTCAAAATCCGTAGCACTGCCACCAGGGATTTCTTGTGGGTTACCTTCTTCGTCTGTTTCCCCAGCAATCACACCCTTGAAATCTACCAGTACCAGGTCTTTTTCCTGTGCCGGACGCCCCTCGACGGGAACCTGTGTGGCACGGCGCTCGCGGTAGCTTTCCAGCACCTCATCCACCTGCTCTGGACGGTAGGGAATCTCTTCTGCCTGGATGGTCAGCCCCGTATATTGCTTGAGGGACGCTTCAGGCGGTACATCTACCGACGCAGAAATGGTCAGCACTGCTCCGGGTTGGTACTGTGTCATCAAATCTTCAAACGGCGACACCAGTTGGATATTGCCCAACGCGTCAATCTTTTCCTGATCGATCGCCTGCTTGATGCTGTCTTCCACCAGTTCTTCCAGAGCAGCCAGACGCAGTTGCCGACCATACTGGCTGGTCAAAATTTTCGTTGGTACTTTACCTTTACGAAACCCAGGAATATTGGCATTGCGGGCAAACTTTTGTAGCGTCTTGTCATAAACCCGCTGAGACATCTCTGCAGGCACTTCGATTTCTAGCCCCACTCGGCTGGCAGGCAATTTTTCCTGAGTAACTTTCATGAATTTTCTCGCAACAGTTTCAGCGACAGTGCTGGAATCGAACACTGCAATTAGCTATGGTAACGGATTCTGTAGAGAATCTACGACAGCACTTAAGATTCGTCTACATAGGATGGGATGATTTTTGCTCGTCCGCTAAATTATTTGGACTTTCTCCCCATTTCAGAAGGAATCTATTGCAAACGGACGGTCATCCTCAAAGGGTCGTGATTTTTGGGGCGTATAGGCAGTACTCACATACCTAAAAATCCTGACCTCCGTAGCACTATCCAGTAGCACTACCCAAATGGACTCTTCAGGCGAGGCTTGGCGTCAGGCGTCAACATTTCCTGAAGTATTTCCTGGAGTATTTCCTGGAGTATTTCCTGGAGTAAAGAATGCAAACGCCTGACCGTGCTTGCCTGCGTGGCAGGGTTTATCCTCGCGGACGGGCAATTTTCCAGGCAACAGGCAGTAGTCCAGTAGCGATCGCCAGCTTCAGCAAATCGCCGGGGATAAACGGGAGCAAACCCAACGTCAGTACCTTGTCGTAGCCAACCAGAACCCCCAGCCATGCCAGCCCAAAGACGTAGATCACGAGATTGCCCAGCAACATCGCCAGGAAATTGGTTTGAAGACGGCGATCCCATCCCCGCTCTGCCAACCAGCCCGTGAGATAAGCCGCAACCACAAACCCGATGAGGTAGCCCCCAGTGGGTCCTGCCAGGGTTGCAATCCCCGCTCCAGCTCCGGTGAAGACGGGCAACCCCGCTGCCCCTTCGGTGAGGTAGGTCAACAAGCAAAGCGCGCCCCGCTTGCTTCCCAGGGTTGCGCCCATCAGCAGGACGGCAAAGGTTTGTCCGGTGATCGGCACGGGACTGAAGGGAAGGGGAATGGCAATTTGTGCCGCTCCTGCAATGAGCAGCGATCCGCCCAAAATCAGCAGCGTGTTGTAAAGCCAGGTGCGATCGCGCTCCTGAGGGCGAAAAAGTTGATCAGCGTAGGTATAGACCATAGGACATGAAACCCAAGAAATTTAGAACACAGGATTCAACGGCTTTGGGGCGATCGCCTTTAATGTGCCCCAAGTTGACCCGTTGATCTGACTTGATCTGCAAGTTTTCTGAAAAGCTACAGTAACGACCCTTTCAGAAACCAGGACAGTTGCAGGGATGGTAAAACGTTGTGTACCAGCGAAGCCCAGACAGCCTACCGCCCAGAGCAAACAGCCTCGTTATCATCTCACGAAGCGACAATCCCACGAAACACCAGTCAAAATCTGCCCAATTCAAAATCCGCCCAATGTTGACTTGTTGCTCGGCACACGCTTAGGCGCTCTCCAGAAAAGAATATCCCCAATTTTTGAGAGAGAAGGCTGGCTCTGCCAGCCTTCTCTCTCAAAAATTGGGATTTTATTAATCCGCAGATCCCTAAGGTTGAGCAAGAGATGATTTTTATTCTTTTTTAAGATTCTTTTCAAGAAAGACAAACCGCTTTTTCTTGAGGATTTGTTACAAACTCACATCAACCACTCCTCATCATTTGTAGCTTTGTCATAAGCTCAAAACTCCGCTATGATCAGGCTCATTCTTTGTAGGAAGTGCAAAGTGATAGGTGCAGATTTAAATTGCGGTCATTGCAGTTTATGGACTGGCACTTTATAGCTAGGCTTTGGTAGCCCGCAAACACCGAACTCATCAAGCGTTTGCGTGACCGCAGCTTCAGGAATTATAAATCCAGCTCTTGTTGCATATTAAAAGACAAGTTTTAGGCTAGTTTTACGTGTGGCTCATACGCCCTATGTTTTGAGGAGGAAGAAACGCCCGTGTCTCAGTCTTATCGAGTTGCCATTTTGGGTGCAACAGGTGCCGTAGGTACAGAACTGTTGGAATTGCTTTCAGAACGTCAGTTTCCGCTGGCAGACCTCCGCGTGCTAGCTTCTGAGCGATCGGCAGGTAAACAGGTTACCTTCGGTGATGAGACATTGACTATTGAGGCGGTGAGCGATCGCGCTTTCGACAATATTGACATTGTGCTGGCATCGGCAGGAGGATCTCGCTCGAAGCAATGGGCACCTGTCGCCATCCAGGCTGGAGCCGTTGTCATCGACAACTCCAGTGCCTTCCGCATGGACCCCGCCGTTCCGCTGGTGGTTCCCGAAATCAACCCGGAAGCGGCAGCCCAGCATGAGGGATTAATTGCCAACCCCAACTGCACCACAATCTTGATGGGTATGGCAGTTTACCCGTTGCACCAGGTTCACCCCGTCCGGCGCATCATTGCCGCAACCTACCAGTCTGCGAGTGGGGCTGGGGCGATGGCGATGGAAGAAGTAAAAGACCAGGCACGAGCCATCCTGGATGGAAAGACTCCGCCCACCAACGCATTTCCCTACCCCCTTGCCTTCAATCTCTTTCCCCATAACACTCCGCTCAATGATGCCGGATACTGCGAGGAAGAGATGAAAATGGTGAACGAGACTCGCAAAATTTTTGGCGTTCCTGACTTACGTGTTAGTGCAACCTGCATTCGGGTTCCCGTGTTGCGAGCACATTCCGAAGCCATCAACCTGGAGTTTGACCAACCCTTTAGCCCCCAAGAGGCAAAAGAAATTCTCCAAGCGGCTCCCGGCGTGCGCGTAGTAGAAGATTGGCAGGCAAATTATTTTCCCATGCCCATCGACGCCTCTGGCATTGATCCTGTCCTGGTCGGTCGTATCCGCCAGGATCTGTCGCACCCCTGTGGCTTGGAACTCTGGCTAAGCGGCGATCAGATCCGCAAGGGAGCCGCCCTCAATGCAGTACAAATTGCTGAGCTTTTGGTAGAACGGGATTGGGTAAAGTCTGCATCTCAGCGCCAAACCTCTTTCGCTTCTGCCAGCAAATAGTATGCCATCCGCTATGCTTAGCCTTTCACCTGTTAGACTTTCACCTAAAAGAGGTATCAATCCAAGTTCCTGAATTTCCTCGTCAAACGTTCAAGTTTTAGTTCAAGTTTTAGTAAGAGACGACAAGCTTCATGAGACAGCGGAAGATTTAGCTTCCAATTGTTTGGCTTCACCACCCAAAATTTAGCTCCAAAAATTTAGCTCTAGATATCCATCCAGTGGTGGTACATCTGTCCAGTGAAGTTTGTCTGACAGGTTCTTACATTTCTTTCAATGTTCCTACTTCTTTGGTACTAGCTTACGCATGGGGCATATTAATCATTTACTAATGCTTTTCTGGCAAGCCGCCAAGTATCCATCTTATTAGAATGATTCAATGCTTTGTCAATCAAAATTTTTACTAGCAATAGCATTCACCCTCCTAGCTGACTTTCTTTGATTGACCTTAAAAAGCTTTAATCTTGAGAAATACAAATAGATTAGATCCAGTCCAGCTTGAAATGACAGCTCGAAATAAAATAATTAATACAGCTCAGCATTAAACTACTTCATCCAAATTATCTGTCCGCTATGTTTATCAATTAAATTTTGGGTTGTGAATGATACTTCCCGGATTTTACAGTTGAGGCTTGATGAAAAGCGACTTAACGTGAAGTAAATAAATCTGTTTTTTCTATCAGTTAAAGTTCAGTATATTTTGAAGATATATATTCTATAGCTCCGGTTGACCCAGGACTGCTTGGTGAAAGATAATTTTTTCTAAACTAAATTAGTTAAATGGAAAAGATTGGAAATCAAATAACTGCTATGATTTATCCTATAAAGTGAGATGCTTAGACTACAGTTACCGACATAAGTTACCGATATAAGAAAGTTAGTGATATAGAAAAGAGTTACTGATATAAGCTACCAATATAATTTAACGTATAAGCTCTGACGAACCGTTTTTCAAGCTGCATTAAAGAAAAAAGTAAATAAAACCTATATACTAGCGATCGCAAACGAGGAGGCATGTGAGTATTTTCGGACAAGTATTGACAGCAATGGTGACGCCATTCAAGGAAGATGGCTCGGTCAATTACGAGGTGGCGGAGAAGCTAGCCGCTCACCTGATTGAGCATGGTTCCGACTCGCTGGTTGTGTGTGGCACCACTGGAGAATCACCGACTCTGAGTTGGGAAGAGGAGTTTGAGCTATTTAAGGTGGTGCAGCAAGCTGTTGCAGGACGCGCCAAAATTATTGCTGGAACAGGGTCAAATTCTACAGAAGAAGCCATCGCCGCCACTCAAAAAGCCGCTACAATAGGTCTAGATGGAACGCTTCAGGTGGTTCCCTATTACAACAAGCCTCCTCAGGAGGGACTCTACCAACACTTTCGGGCGATCGCAGAAGCCAACCCTGACATCGCGATGATGCTTTACAACATCCCCGGGCGCACAGGGCAAAACATGCTTCCCGAAACCGTTGCTCGATTGGCAGAGGTCAAGAATATCGTTGCAATCAAAGAAGCCAGCGGCAGTTTGGACCAGGTCGGGCAAGTTCGTCGTATGACGCCACCTGACTTTTTGATCTATTCTGGAGATGACTCCCTCACATTGCCGATGTTATCTGTGGGTGGCGAGGGTGTTGTCAGTGTTGCTAGCCATTTGGTGGGCGATCGCCTTCAAAGCATGATTCAGTCTTTCAAGAAAGGCGACGTCAATGCAGCACAGCAACAACATTTGGATCTTCTCCCTTTGTTCAAGGCTTTGTTCCTGACGGCAAACCCTATCCCTGTTAAGGCAGCACTCCGATTGCAGGGTTGGGACGTAGGCATGACCCGCTTACCTCTCGATGACTTGCCTGATAGGGTTGAAACAATTGCTCTTAAGACTGCCCTTGTTGAACTGGGGCTGCTTTAGGAAAGAGGAATACAGGTTCTTATCACCTCACAGCTTTCAAACGCATTCTTTTTTTGCTCTGGTAATTCTCCGGTTTATGTTGCTCAACTCAGGATTTACTATTAGGTACTTTATCCAGAGAAATCGAAAGTTATTGAGCAGTCGTTAAATTGATTAGAGAATTGTGCTTTTTCAAGTTTTCTACAACTAAATAGCGATCGCACTTTCTAATAAATGAGTCATCAATTAAATGATTCAAATCAAATGATTCAAATTAAGTGATTCAAATTAAGTGATTCAATAGATGAGTCAGTAGATAAAATAATCCGATTTGTTCTTCTTGTATAACTTCATGGCATCAGCACTTATTCCTCAATTTGCTTTTCTGTGTTTAACTAAGCCCTTAAATGACCCACTAATAAAGGATCCTAATAAATGATCCGCAAGTCTCTTCTTTCAAATCTTCTCTTTATTAATGCACCGAAGCTTTAGGGGAGACTACAGGTTCACCATCATATTTGGTCGCCCTGCCCCCTTTCAAATTTGATTCAACAGCTCTAAAGCTCTTAATTCAAGACTTATTTAAGAATGGATGAAAAGCAATAAATTTTCAGGCTTTTCCTTAAGTCTTTTTTCATCTTTTTTTCAGCCTTTGCAACGTAAACCCGAATAGGAAAACGAAACCTACATGAGTAAGAAAAATAGCTCAACACCTGCACTCAAAATTATTCCTCTGGGTGGTCTCCATGAGATTGGAAAGAACACCTGTGTCTTTGAATACGAAGACGAAATCGTCCTTCTAGATGCTGGACTTGCCTTCCCAACGGATGGGATGCATGGCGTCAATATTGTGCTGCCGGACATGACTTATCTGCGCGAAAACCGCGACAAGATTAAGGGCATGATTGTTACCCACGGGCACGAAGACCACATTGGCGGTATTGCGTTTCACCTGCGCCAATTTGACATTCCTGTGATGTATGGTCCGCGTCTGGCGATGGCGCTGCTGCATGACAAGTTGGAAGAAGCGGGCGTCGTCGATCGCACGGATATGCGCACGGTTCGCCCCCGTGAAGTGGTGCGAATTGGGAAGTATTTCCTGGTGGAATATATCCGCAACACCCACTCGATGGCAGACAGCTTCTCTGTGGCAATCCACACTCCCGTTGGGTTGGTCATCCACACCGGAGATTTCAAATTTGATTTCACTCCCGTTGATGGTGAAACCTTTGATGTGCAACGCCTTGCTGAGCATGGCGAACGGGGTGTGCTGTGTTTGATCAGTGACTCCACCAATTCAGAAGTGCCAGGGCACACGCCTTCGGAGCGCGCGGTTTTCCCTGGGCTGGATCGGGCATTTTCTGAGGCGGATGAAGCGGACGGTCGTCTGCTCGTCACCACCTTTGCCTCGTCGGTTCACCGGGTCAATATGATTCTGGAATTGGCGAAGAAGCATAAGCGGAAAGTGGCTGTGGTGGGGCGTTCCATGTTGAACGTGATTGCCCATGCCCGTGAGTTGGGTTACATCAAGTGCGAAGACGACTTGTTTGTACCGCTCAATATGCTTAAGCGACTGCCCGATCGCGATGTGTTGATTCTCACCACAGGCTCTCAGGGTGAGCCAATGGCAGCATTGACCCGGATTGCTAACGGCACGCACAAGCAGGTGCAAATCAAGGAAAATGATACGGTTGTCTTCTCTGCCAACCCCATTCCCGGCAACACCATTGCGGTGGTTAACACCATCGACAAGCTGATGATGCTGGGCGCGAACGTGATCTACGGCAAAGACCGGGGCATCCACGTTTCGGGACATGGTGCCCAGGAAGACCAGAAGTTGATGCTGGCGCTGACTCGACCCAAGTTCTTCCTGCCCGTCCACGGGGAGCACCGGATGCTGGTGAAGCATAGCAAGACCGCTCAGAGCATGGGCGTGCCTGCGGAAAATATGGTGATTATCGACAATGGCGACATTGTGGAGTTGACGACTGAATCGATTCAGGTGGCTGGCAAAGTTCCTTCGGGTATCGAACTCGTGGATGCGTCGCGCTCAGGCGTTGTGCGCGACCAGGTGCTGAAAGAGCGTCAGCAGATGGCGGGCGATGGCATCATAACGATCGCCGCTACGGTCGGTATTGATGGAGCTTTGGCGGCTAAGCCAGAACTGCACCTGCGGGGTGTTGTGACCAGTGTTGAGCGATCGCACCTCGAAGAGCGCGTGATGCAAACCCTGGAAACAACGTTGGAAAACACCTGGGGTGAGGTGGCTCCTAGCTATGGAAATGGCAGTGTCGAGGTAGACTGGGCACGGCTGCAAGCAAATCTGGAAAATGATCTGCGTCGTCTCTTCCGGCGGGAGTTGCAGAGCAGCCCAATGCTGGTCTTCCTGATGCAAACGCCTGTGGAATCGACCCGCACCAAGAAGCGGCGGCGATCGCTGGAACCTGCTCAGGTTGCCTCGTAATTCGGGGACCCTGAATTTTGACGAATTAAATTTTGACGAATTAACAGTAAGCAGGATGTTTCGGCATCCTGCTTCTTTTGAATTAAACACTGTTTGAAAAGTTAGCGTTCCCGCAGGAACGCTAACTTTTCAAGTTACAGCGCTTTGCGCTTGAACCAGCCTAGTTGTTTTGTGAGAGCCGCGCTCCGCGCGGCTCTCACAAAACAATCTGGTTTTAAGCGCTTGAAAACCGCTGTAGGACTACAAAATGGTGAGGTTGGGAAAGGAAGCTGAAGACTGGGATTCGGCGGATTGGGCGATCGCCTGCCGATAGGTTTCGATCAAATGGTTGGGCAGAACATCGCCATTCTGGGAAAGAAATGCCCATTCTTCGCCAATGTGAACGAACACATCGGTCAGACTGCTGGGGGGGACGAGAGGGATGGTGTCGGCGAGGTTCACGATGCGGTAGCTGTTGGGGATATGGCGACTGTGGGTTTGGGCAAAGGCGGCGTCGCCCACACGGGGGCTGGCGTAGGTGTAGAGCTGGATTTGGGGACGCAGGGTAGGCAAGCGCAGGGCAAGGTCGAAGGCGGCGAGGGTGGCGATCGCCCCGCCCAAACTATGTCCCGAAATCAGGCAGGGCACCGCTGGGTCAATTTGCTGCATCACATCGCGGGGATGGGGGTCGAGCAAGTCCCGGTAGTAATCGAGAAACCCGGAGTGAACGCGACCGAGGGGAGCCGCCGCATCCTCAGCCTCCGCTTCATCGACACCTGGCGCGGGAAATGGCACCTGATTGAGCAAGATATTCGAGAGCCAATCCGACAGTTGTTGGGTGCCCCGAAACACCAGGATTGAGGCTTGCTCAGAGGCGAGTAAGAAACCGTAAAATACCGAAACTCGGCGGCGAATGCTGACAATTTCTTCGAGGGCGCTCTCTACTTGATCCACCTGATCCACGACCTGATCGTGCATTTCGGGGGGAATGGCGTTATCCGTCAGGTCAACCGGAACATCTTGCTTGATGACTTCGGTGCCTTTGAAGGCGGCAACCTGGGTAAAGCCTTGGAAGGCTTCAGTGTAAGCCGGGAGGCTGGCGATGGAGCCATCGTAATCCGAATCTATCCGTCCCTTTTGATATTGTTGGGTTGCCAGTTTGTTGGCTTGAATCAAGAGGTTGGAGAGTTCCCGATTGTAGGGAAGTTGGGGGGTTGTCAGGGTAACGGATTGACGAATGTTGTGTAGGGCTTCAATGCCATCCAGATCGGCGCGAAAGCTTTGTTCTAGAAGGGCTTCGGTGTCCAGTTGGGATTCGGCGATCGCCTCCAACACCTCCCGCTCTTGCTGCCGTTCTCGCCGCCGCCATTCGCCCAGGGAGATCTGGGTGCTGGCTCCTAACCCCAATCCGGCAAGGAGCATTTGGCGACGGCTCAGCTTGGGCAGGTTCATCGAATTCTCCTCAGCAGCTTGCAAATTTTTTGGGATGGGTGCGGGCGAAATTTGGGGTCGGCAACCTGGCGCAGGGACTCAATATCGAGACGACAGCCGCTCAGGTAGTACTGGTTGGTGATTTGTCCCAGGCTCCAGATGAGGGTGAAGTAGGCGATCGCCAATGCCAGCGGACGCAGCGCGACCAGGCGCAGACTGATCAGCAACAGGGTAGACCCGGCAAGTCCCCCCAGCAGCACAGCCCCCAGTGCGCCAAAGGAAAACCCTGCCAGTGCCAGCAAATCCTTGCGGCGGGGTGCGCCCCAGTGGCGCTTGATGTCGCGGCGCATCCAGAACAGCAGGATGACCAGGAGGAGGGGACGCAGCAGCGGCAGGGGGGCGGGGATGAGCGCCAGGATTGCCGCACCCAGGGCATAGTCGAGGATGCGATCGCGCATTTTTTCGCTGTGGGTTACCAGCCAGCGCATTCCCAGCACCATGCCGCGCCCCGATAGCTCTGGGCTGTCCCAATCCACAGCGGTGAGGGCGATGCCTTCGTCTGCTGGCGGTTCCAGGTGAAAGGCTTGCTGGATAGTGTGCAGCAGTTCTCGTTCAGATGGGGTCATGCCGTCGAGTTGGGCGAAGGCGAGGGCATCGTCGTAAGCCTGGTGCTGGATTTCGGGGTCGGTGATGGTTGCCAGGGCTTCGGAGAGGGGCATGGGGGTTTCGAGCAGGGCTTCGATGGTTTGATCTGGCAGACCAGAGGCGGCGATCGCCTGTGCCAGAAGGGTTCGCTCCCAGGGTTGGACGGCTCCATCAACTCGCACCATCCAGGCGAGGAGGTGGAGGCGGGCGAGGTTTTGGGGGGAGGAGGAGTCCATGTTGTGAGAGGCGGAGAGGGAAAAAACCACAGAGGCACGGAGGGCACGGAGGGCACGGAGGGAGAGGGGAAAAGAGGGGGTGAGGAGGAAAGGGATTGGGGTTATTGGGTTAATCTTCGCGAGTTGAGGTTGATTGTGTCTATGGGTTTTGGGTTACGGAAATCTGAAGTTTTTGACAGATTTTACGTCTCCATGAGAGGGACGTGGGATATTCTTAACGAGAATTTTTTTGGCGCATCTATCGTTTGAGATAAATCTTTTGTTAGCGATGTGAGGAGTCTTCCCTTGTTGCGTTCCCGTTTTCGTCCAAATATTCGACACTCTAATATTCGTCGCTCGATTGATGGGTTGTTAAAGGCGATCGCCCCGTCTGTCCTCATTGTGGGAGGGTTGCTGGCAAATCCTGTGGGGGCGGCGGAGCGGGTGACGGTGACGGTGGACAATGCGGTGGTGGCTGGGGCGGTGTCGGTTCCGGTGGATGACCTGGAGGCGTTTGCGCGATCGGGGGAGGTGAGTCCGGCGGTGGCGGAGGTGATGGCGAACCTGGAGCCGCAGCAGGTGGAGGCGTTGCGGCGGATCTTGAGCCAGCCGTTGCAGATGGATCCGGTGACGCTCGATCGCTTTACCGCTGCGCCGATGGTGCAAACCCTGCTGGCGGGGCTGGGACAAACTTTTCGCACCTCGGATGGAGCCAATGGCGGACGAGCCTTGCAGAATGCGTTTGTGCTGGCGGCGGCGGATGTGGACGGGTTTACGCTGATTAATGTGATGCGGACATTTCCCGATGATGAGATTCAGGTGAGCCTGGATGATCTGGTGCTGTTGTTGGGGCAATGGACGACGCGGGTGGCGTACCGGGAGGCGGTCATGGCGGCGATCGCCCAGGAAGCCCAACAGGAATCCCGCCTCAATACGGTCGATTTTGCCCAACTTCCCGACCTGCGCCAACCCGGTCCCTACACCGTGCGGAAGGAGACGCGGATTGTCTCGGTTCGTGCGGATGTGCGCCCGACAGATATTGGCTTTGTCAGTGCCTACGACTTCAGCGTGGATCTCTATGTGCCGGAGGAGCGAACGACGCCCGCCCCGGTGGTTGTGCTGACCCACGGCTTTGGGGCAACCCGCGAGAACTATGCCTACTTTGCCGAACATCTGGTTTCCCACGGCTTTGCGGTGGTTGCACCGGAGCATATTGGCAGCAATCTGGAATATCGGCAGGTGTTTCTGGCAGGGGAACTGCCGGATCTGCTGTCGCCTGTGGAATACCTCAGCCGATCCTACGACATTTCCAATACGCTGGATGATCTGGAACAGTTAGTCGCCAGCCAACCCGAATGGGCGGCACGGCTGGATCTGGAGAATATCGGTGTATTCGGGAACTCGCTGGGGGGAACGACCGCCCTTGCGGCGGCGGGGGCGACGATTGATGCGGCGCGGCTGCAACAGCAATGCACCGAGGCAAATCTGACGCTGAATCTGGCCTATGTGCTGCAATGTCCGGCGCGGCACCTGCCCCCGGTGAACTATGACCTGCGGGATGAGCGGATTGATGGGGCGATCGCCGCCTATCCCCTCACCAATGCCCTGTTTGGTCCCGCAGGGATGGCAAGCCTCGATGTGCCAACGCTGCTTTTTAGCGGCAGCCACGATGTGATTGCGCCCCCGGTGCAGGAGCAGGTCGAGCCGTTTCTGTGGATGCAGTCCCCCGATCGCTATCTGGCGTTGATTGGTGGCGGCACACACTTTTCCACCAGCGACGACGCCTACATCCAGAACTTCCCCGGTTTCCTCAAGCCCCCCAGCACCGCTCTGGGGCGCGATTACCTGCAAGGGCTGAGCGTCGCCTTCTTCCGCTATTACCTGGAAGGGGACAGCGCTGCCCTCGCCTACCTGTCGCCGGACTACGCCGCCTTCATCAGCCCCGACACCATGCCGCTGTACCTGGTGCAAAACCTGACCGCCGACCAGATTGCTGCGGCTCTCGGCAGTCCCTTTCCCCCCAACCCAACGCCCTTGCCCATAACACCTCCGGCGATCGCCTCTGTGCTGGATGGCGTCAACCAAACGGGCGAACTGCGGGTTGCCATTCGCAGCGATGCCGCCCCCTTTGGCTACCTGGACAGCGAGAGTCGGTGGACGGGCTACTGCTTTGATCTGATGGAGACGTTCGCCGCCAACCTCAGCGAAGAACTGGGGCGGGATGTGCCGCTGCAAGTGGTGCGCTTTCCCTCAGACTTGAGCAATCGCTTTTCCCTGGTGAGCCAGGGCATTGTGGATGTGGAATGTGGTCCCAACACCATTCGTCAGGATGTGGAGGGGGTGCTGTTTTCCCAGCCCTTCTTCTACACAGGAACGCGGCTGTTGGCGATGGGCGATCGCGCCTCCGAAATCGCCGCTAACCCCAACCTTGTCGAGTTGAACATCGGCGTGCTGCCCGAAACCACCACCGAACTGTTCCTCTCCCGCGAACTGCCCCGTGCCCATCGCGTCGCCTTCCCCGGCACCACCGGGCGCACGGATGCGGTGCAAGCCGTCGCCACCCAACAGGTGGATGCCTTCGCCAGCGACGAGGTGCTGCTACTGGGCGAACTGACCCGGCTCAACCTGCCCATCGAAGATTTTGCCTTTTTACCCGAAACGCCCTTCACCTGCGATGGCTACGGCTTGCTGCTGCCCGGCAATGACCCAGAGTGGCAGTCCACCGTCAGCACCTTTTTGCGGAGCCAGTCGGGGCGCGACATTCAGCGCATCTGGTTCAGCGACTACTTGCCGGGCGCATTGGATACGCTGGAAGCCTGTCTGGGTGAAGCCGATCCTCGGTAATCCTGTGGGGAAAATGATGATTTCTGCCATCAATTTGGCCGTTAACAGAAATACAGCTGGTGGGAATGATGGAGAAAATAGTGAGCGATCGCCCATCATGTCCAATCCCCACAAAGGAGTTACATCCATGATTCACCTCATTCCCTATACAAAATCTGCGCTGCTCGTTAGCAAACTCCTGCTTTCATCGGTATTCCTCCTGGCTGGGCAGAGCTTGACGGCTGAGGCGCAGGCATCTCCCTTGCCCTGTACCGAAAACTGCCCCAGGCAACTCGCCCAGGCGCAACCAACGACCCCTGCCAACGCAACCGTCGAACCGGGAAGCTACACCAACCACTTCTTTGGGTTTACGATGCAATTCCCTGATTCCTGGGCGATCGCCGACCAGTCTACAACCCAGGCGGTTCAGGATATGGGGTTGGATATGATAGCGGGGGGCGACGAAGCCTTCCGGGACATGGCAGAAGCCTCCCTGGTGCAAACCTACAACTTGCTGACCATTTCGCCCTATCCATTGGGTGCGCCCGTCGAGTCGAATCCCAATCTCATCGTCCTTGCCGAACCCGTTAGCGCCTTCCCTGGCATTCAAACGGGGGAAGACTATATGTTTCATCTCCGGCAAATGATGGAAATGGGGCAAATGCCTTACACCATTCAGCGCGATCCCTACCCGGTCGATCTGGGAGGACAAACCTTCTACCGCCTGGACACAACGTTTGATGTTTACAATATCTCCGTGCGGCAGTCCTATCTGACAACCATTAATTCTGGCTTTGCCCTAACCCTCATCCTCTCAGGGTTTGAGCCAGATATGGAGCAGTTGGAAGCAGTCGCCCAATCCATGCAGTTCTAGCGCCATAAACACATCATCTTTTGAAAAAGAAGGTGCGGCAAAGCCGCACCTTCTTTTTCAAAAGATGATGTGTTGGAGCAATCTAAAAGTCTACGCCCCGCTTGAGGTCAATGCCCTTCTCCGCGTAGTGCTTGTGGCAGAACACCTCGGAGTGAATGCTGGCAAGGTCGAAGTACGCCGGGGTATTCTTGCAGCGCCCGGTGATGATGATTTCGGTGTCGCGGGGTTTGCGGAGGAGTGCTTGGACGATGGGTTCTTCGGGCAGCAACTCCAGATCCACCGTGGGGTTTAGCTCGTCGAGCATGATGGTTTTGTAGAGACCAGAGGCGATCGCCGCCCGCGCAATCTCCCAACCCCGCTCGGCTTCCACATAGTCGAGTTCCTGCTGCTGCCCCCGCCAGACGATCGCATCTCGCCCGCAGCGCTGGTGATCCACCAGATTGGGGTAGCTTTGCTGGAGCGCGGCGATCGCCGCATCCTCCGTGTAGCCTGACCCGCCCTTGAGCCACTGCATGATCAGCACCCGGTGGGACTTGTCCTGGCTAATGCCCTTGCCGATCGCCTGCAACGCTTTGCCCAGGGCACTGGTGGACTTGCCCTTGCCTGCTCCCGTATAGATCTCAATACCCTCAATGCCGTGGTTAGCGGCAGCGGGATGGAAGTGGGGCTTCATCTCCGAGTGCAGATCGGCAATGTCCAGCAATTCCTGGGGCGCACCCCGCCCCGTGGCGATAATTTCCAGTTCTGGTGGTTTGTTCTTGAGGGTGCGAACGACCTCATCCACCGGGAGCAAGCCCAGATCCAGCACAGGATTCAACTCGTCCAGCACGACGACGGAGTAGAGGTCAGAGGCGATCGCCCCCTTTGCTACATCCCAGCCCCGTTGCGCTTCCAGTTGGTCAAAGCGGGTTACATCATCGGCTCCAAAAAACTCGGCTCGCCCCGTCCGCACCTGGTCAATCAGGTGGGGGAAACCTCGTTGCAGGGCTTCGATCGCCGCATCCTCGTCGTAGTAGCGCCCCGGTCCCTTAAGGAAGCGCAGCAGCAGCACACGGGTCGGGCTGAGGCTCTTGATGCCCACCCCAATCGAGCGCAACACCACCCCCAGCGCCGCCTGAGACTTGCCCTTTCCCGCCCCGTCATAGACATGGACTTGCCCCTCCAGACGCTCCGATCGCGCCTGGGCGGTACGAATTCCGATACCGTTTCTGGTCATGGCTCTAAGATGGTTCATGGGGCAATATCCTATCCAACACGATAACGAATGAACGGCGAGAAGGGAGAAAAAGAGCGATCGCCCTCCATTAACCTGGATCGCCAGCACTAAACCCGTAGCGAACCCTACGGATAGAGTGTAGTCAGGCAATTATGCCAGGTTACACACTATAAATAGCATCACCCCTGCTATTTTTAGGGAAAATTCCCAGATTTTTCACCAGTTTTTTCAAAGGGTTACACGATCGCCGCCCCTGCGATCGCCCCATCCCCTCAACCCCTCGTGCTCTTTCCGTCGAAATGGATGATCTAGTCTTGCCATTGCGGGCGATCGCCTTCCAACTCTTGTTTCTGCTGATGGCGATCGCCATTGAGGGCACGGTTCTGCATCGGCAACTGACGCTTGTGCCCCGGCTAGCGATGCAATATGCCACGATGCTCAACCTCATTACGGTTGTGTTTGGGTGGTTTGTCTTCTTTGCGATAGAAGTGCTGTTGCCTGTGCCCATACGTAGCCAACTCATTGAATTTATTTTTTTTAACAGATGGACACAAGAGACGGCGTTATGGGGAATCCTTGCAGGGTTCCTAACATTTTTTCTGAGCTTTTTGCTGAAAACCTTTAGCTTCACTCAGTTGCAACTTGCCCTGCTTTCCCCCAAGGAACGAGAAGTGCTGCAACAGGAAGGGAAGGTTCCTCGGCGTCCCCGGCTGGGGCAAAAAAAAGTGAAGAAGGAGGGATCTACCCTGTCTGAACGTGCCAATACGATTCTCACTGCCAACGCCCTGAGTTACACGGCCATTCTTTTCGTGTTATTTGCCCGCTTTATATATTTCGACTCGGTGGGGTCGTGAGTAGAAATGGCAAGAAACTTAAGTTCATGGGTCATAACGATAGCCAGAGGGGTATGCCCCCAGCCTGGCTTCGTTGCCCCAACTTTTGACATCGCCGTTCAAAGTTAGAGCGCTTGAAACCATTCCCCGTCTCTGTTCCCTACATTTTTGGCTATGGAAACGTTGAAGTCCATCCTCCAGGAAATATGGAATCAATTAAAGCCGCCCCAGGCATTTTCCTGGCAAACGTCGATTTTGCTCAGCGTTTTTTCCTGGTGTTTGTCGTTTCTGACAGAAACAGAGGTGGTGGAAGAATTTCTGGCGTGGATGGGTTGGTTTTTCCTGACCTTTGGCATTGCTTGGGGACTGTGGAATACCAAGCTGAATATTTTTGGTTGGCACATTCGACCCAGCCCATGGATTGCAGGAGCCATGGTCTGCCTGCTGTTATTTAGAGGGGCAGAAGAAAACGAAGCGCTGCCCTTTCCCCTGGCGCTAACGATTTGGCCCCTGGTGTCGGCGGCGATCGCCATCCTTCCCCGACTGTTTCCCTATTTTTCCTTCAAACTTCCGGACCCCCCACTCCGGCAAGAGTTAATGATTTTGTTTCTGGTCAGTTTGCTGATGAGTTGTTGGTTTCGCTTTCACTTTCTCGTTCAAGATTGGATCGCAGAATATCCGACTATCCTGGCAGATGACTTTAGTAAGAGCGGGTTTATCATTCGCTTTGATATGAATGAAGTCCCCTCCGAGCCAGCGGGAATTGAACATTTGGATGCCCTCAATGAACGGCTGGAAACAGAGCTAGAAGGGCAACCCTGGCAAGTCGCAGAACGCTGGCTCATTGAACGCGACGACAACATCCAGGAGTTTGAGAACTCGAGTCGCTTCAACCCAAATGGGCGGCAAGAGGATCTGTTCTGGCGGTTTCAATCTCAGGTTCCCCCCCAACAAAGCCGTACCGATGAATACACCCTCAACCTGCGGGCAGTATGGAATGGTCCGTCGTCGCGACCAGGCGGATATTTCCTGGAGCGGAGCTGTGTCGTACGTCAGGCAGCAGATCAGGGGGTTGATCCTCAGACCGCACTCGCCTCTCCCATAACTTTTTTGGAATGTGATCCTACTGACAAAACAAAACGGTGGATCAGCCCACCACCCACTACAACCAATACAACCGGAGGTGTCGGATGAATTTAGGGCGTGTCATTACCATTGCAACCAATGTGTTTCGCGAAGTGATTCGCGATCGCATTCTCTATCTCGTCGGACTCTATGCCATCGTGCTATTCCTCGCCGGACGGTTCCTGGTAGACATTGCCGCCAGCACCGAAGACAAGATGTTGATGGATTTGGGGCTTGCCGCCATCACCATCGTGGGGCTGGTCATCGCGGTCTTCATTGGCACCGGGCTGGTTAACAAAGAAATCGAAAAGCGTACGGTTTATGTTTTGATTTCTAAACCTGTAAGTCGGTTGGAATTCATTCTAGGCAAGCATTTGGGGCTGTCTGCCATGCTGGCAGTCCTGATTACCGCGATGACGGTTATTTATTTCGTCATTCTGGAAATTTTCCTGACTCGTACCCCAACTCCCTATGCCAGCATCATTCTTTCCTCATTTTTCCAGTTCATTGAACTGTCGCTCATCACAGCAGTCGCCATTCTGTTTGGGGTATTCACCAGTCCTTTATTGGCGACCCTGCTCACCTTTGGGGTGTATTTGATGGGGCAAGCCAGCCGCGACCTGCTGCAACTGGGTGCCATCAGCGAAAGCCCTGGCTTTCAGCGGGTAACAGAAATTATGTATGTGCTGTTACCCGACCTGTCGCGCCTCAATCTAAAAAATCAGGCCATCTACGGCATGGAACTCATGCCAAGCGGGTTGGAACTCACTGCCAGCGTCATCTATGGCTTGGTCTACATTGCGCTGTTGCTGGCGATCGCCACCTTCATCTTTGCCCGCCGCCAGTTCTAACCCTACTTAGGCATAACCGCAGGAGCCGCCACCACCCCTGCCGCTTCCAGCGCCGCCGCCGCCCGCAAAACTTTGGCTTCCTGGTAGGGCGCACCGATGATCTGAATACCAATGGGCAGTCCACCCGGTTGCTGTATCGGAACTGAGATGATGGGCAAACCGATGAAGGATAAAGGTTGCGTGTAAAGTCCCAGGTTGGGGCGCAGCAGCACTTCTTCCCCATCAATCACCAGGGTTTGCTGCTCAATTTTGGGAGCCACACAGGGCGTTGTGGGCGCAAGGATGAGATCCACCTGCTCAAACAGTTCCCGGATGCGATCGCGATACCAGCGACGGAACCGTTGCGCCTGGGTGTACCAGTGACCGGGGATGAACGCACCCGACAAGAAGCGATCGCGCGTTGCCGGGTCAAAATCCATCGGGCGCTCTTTCAAGCGGTTGAAGTGCAGGTTACTCCCTTCGCAACTGGTGATGACATAAGCTGCCGCCCGTGCCCGTTTCGCCTCAGGAATCGTGACCTGCTTCTCGGCATTCAGCGCTTTAGCAACAGCTTCCAGTGCGGCAAAGATTTCGGGGGAGGCTCCGGTGGCAAAATGATCGTCGGCTACGGCAACCGTCAACCCTTCGAGTCCCTGCGATAGCTGTGGCAGCGTGGGTTCGGGCGATCGCGTCGTACAAACAGGGTCCTGTGCATCGGCTCCCTGCATCACATCAAAGCTGGCAGCAATGTCGCGCACCGACCGGGCAAACGGTCCCACATGGTCAAAACTGGCAGCAAAGAGCGCCGCCCCAGCACGGGACAGTCTGCCATAGGTCGGCTTTAGCCCAAAAATGCCACAAAAAGACGCAGGCACCCGGATAGAGCCATTCGTATCCGTTCCCAGGCTCAGCGGGATTAAGCCTCCCGCCACCGCCGCCGCAGACCCGCCCGACGATCCCCCCGCCACACAGCTCAGATCATGGGGATTGCGGGTCGCTCCGTAATGGCTGTTGACGGTCACAAACCCATAGGCATACTCATCCATATTCAGCGTGCCCACCAGGACTGCGCCTGCCTGTTTGAGCCGTGCCACCAGGGTTGCATCCTGGGTTGCAGGTGGGTTGTCTCGGTTAATCTTTGACCCTGCCAGCGTCGTCACCCCTGCCACGTCATACAAATCCTTGACCGCAAACGGCACACCCGCTAAAGGACCAGGGTTCTTGCCCTGGGCAATCGCCCCATCCACTGCCTCCGCCCCAGCCAAAGCCTGCTCCGCCAGCACCGCTGTAAATGAGTTGAGTGCTGAATCCCCCACCTCAATCTGCTTCAGCGCCGTCTCCGTCATCTCCCGCGCCGTCACCTTTCCCGTCTGCACCGCCGTCGCAATGGCGATCGCATCCATCTGTTCCCAAGACTCCATACCACTCCTCCCACCAAGAACACACCAGCTTTTTGTTGATACCCAATGAAAACGCCGTCAATCGCCCTGCCCAAAAAGGTTTAGAGACATTCAGGGGTCGAAGGTCGGCGCAATTTCAACGTCATCAGGAACGGGAAAGTCGAGAACCAGTTGGGCGATCGCCTTTGTCCTCATCACATTAGCAATCACACCCTCTCGACATTCGGGGGGAATGGGCAGGTCGATCAGTGCCGACATCTGCTCTACGTAAGCGGCGATCGCCTGTAACTCTGCATCTGCTTGCGTCATATCCCAACGGTTCCTCCCAACGGCTTCTGAACGGTTTCCTGCAACGATTAAAGGCTGTGATTGAGCAATGTCTTCCCAATCCTCGCCGATTGTAGGCGGGAAGGAACCCGGCAAAATGTGACGTTGACCACAATCCCAGCGCTCTGCCCGCAACCTCCCCATTTGCCAGTACACTGCTTATACCAAGTCCTTGAAAACCAAAACCAGATATTTTTTTGAAACACACGCTTAGCATGTGTTTCAAAAAAATATCTGAAGTGGGCTTTCAAAGCGTTGGTATTAATGTAAACGAACGCATGTTTGAGTCGATTGTAGGTTTCATCGGGTTCACCGGGCATGGAAGCTTATCTAATTATTGGTGGTCTGATTTTATTAACCGTTTTGGGGTTACAGACCTGGTTTTTCTATCAGCTATTGCAAGAAACTCGACAGGAAAGTCGGCTTTATCGAGGGGCGATCGAACGGCAACTGCGGCTGGCATCTTTACCCCACATTTATTGTGATATTCAGCCCAGTTCCAATGGCAAAGGAACCCATCTGGGAGTCTTCAACATTGGCAGCACTCCCGCTTACGACCTGCACCTGGATCTCATTACCGCTTACACCGTCGAAGCCTTAGATCTGGCAACATTCATGCGAACCTTTGTCCAGCCCCGCTTTCGCAAATATCCCCTACAAGCTGATAAGGTCGGCTATTACGGAATTCGTAACAGTCATCGACAGCCTTTTCTCGCCCACCAAAAACGCCTCGACGTTCCCCTACAACTTCCCGCCAACCCCGTCGATGTCTACGTCCTCCTGCAATATCGAGAGATTACGGGCAACAATTACCACCAGGTTTACTGCTTTTCAGAAGTAAATGATCGTGGTGGCTATCGGGCAAATCTTGTGGAACCATTGCGGGCAGAATTAATCGAACGGCTCCATTTTTATGACACCGATGATGCCAAGATTTCTCCCCAGGAAAAGAATCTTCCTTATCCCCTAAAAGCCTTTATTGACCTGTGGAACCACTCCATCTCCGCAAAATATACCGTGCTGGAAGCAGAAGGATTACCGACACCGTTAGGCGTTCAGAACTTATGATGAAAACTGTTTTTTCGCAGAACTGAGGCTCTTTGTGCCATGACTGTAGCGCCTGAAACAACTGCTACTGCCCAAACTAGAGAAGTCATGCAGCCAGTACCCATGCAGGCGATCGCCCTGCGCCTTACCCCAGGGCAAGACTTGAAGCAAGAGCTAGACGCCCTCATTCATCGCCATCAATTCAGTGCCGCCTGCGTCCTCACCTGTGTCGGCAGCCTGACCCAGGCCACCCTCCGCCTCGCCAATCAGCCAGAGGGCACGACTTACACCGGGCACTTTGAAATTGTGTCGCTGACTGGCGTGATGGGGATGCAGGGGGCACACTACCATGTGGCGATCGCCGACCCCGAAGGCAAAACCATCGGCGGGCACCTGCTCGAAGGTTGTCTGATCTATACCACTGCCGAAATTGTGCTGGGGATCTTCCCCAACCTCACCTTCGATCGCCAGCCCTGCACCCAGAGTGGCTATCCCGAACTCATTGTTAGAAATGAGCCATTTTCTGAAAGGAATTCTTAAGGAGATTTCTGAGAAAGAATATCTCCATTTTTTGAGAGAGGGCGCGGCTTAGCCGTGCCCTCTCTCAAAAAATGGAGATATTCTTTTCTGGAGATCGCCTAAGGTGTGAAAAAAAGTCCGAAAAGAGATTTAAACAAGATTTAACACACCCATCATCTTCCAAGTTTGCATTTACCAATCCCCGCACCATTTTTCTAAAACCCTTGATTTTGCGAGCACGGAGCGCAAGTAAAATCAAGGGTTTTAGAAAAATGGCGAGCATACTGCTTTACTGGGTTTCTTATTTCTTGGAGTACTCTAAATAGCGTTGATTGACGTATTATTTTTCAGCCCCCCCTGCATCTTAATAAACTCTGTGATCCCAGAGGAATGGGGGAAACTTGCAATATCTTGGGCAATAGCGCGTAATCAAGGAGTTACAACATGGCACCCGTAAGAGTCGCAATTAATGGATTTGGGCGTATTGGTCGTCTGGTCTTTCGCTCCAGCTTTCATAATCCCAACATAGAATTTGTCGGCATCAATGACCTGGTTCCACCCGATAACCTCGCCTACCTGCTGAAATATGACACCACTCACAAACGCTACAGCGGCACCATCGAAGCAACAGAAGATGGCATTGTTGTAGATGGAACCTTTGTTCCTTGCTACGCCATGCGCAATCCCGAAGAGCTGCCCTGGGAAAAGCTCAATGTTGATTATGTTGTAGAGTCCACAGGGTTCTTTACAACCCATGAGGGGGCATCAAAGCATATTCAAGCCGGGGCAAAGCGTGTCATCATTTCGGCTCCCACAAAAGATCCCGAACGTGTTCGCACAATGGTAATGGGGGTGAATGAAAATGACTTTGACCCAGCAAAAGACACCGTTGTTTCTAATGCAAGTTGCACCACAAACTGTCTCGCTCCCATCGCCAAAGTTATTCAAGACAACTTTGGTTTAACCGAGGGTTTGATGACAACCGTCCACTCGACTACGGCAACCCAACCCACGGTTGATGGACCCAGCAAAAAAGATTTTCGTGGCGGTCGTGCCGCCTCTCAAAATATTATCCCCTCCTCTACGGGAGCTGCGAAAGCTGTTACTTTGGTCTTGCCAGAGCTAAAAGGAAAGCTGACTGGGATGGCATTCCGGGTACCCACTCTAGACGTATCAGCGGTTGATTTGACCTTCAAAACTGAGAAGGCAACTAGCTATGCCGATATTTGTGCTGCCATGAAGAGCGCCTCAGAAAATGGGCTGAAAAACATTTTGGGTTACACCGATGAGGATGTCGTTTCATCTGACTTTATCTCAGATAGCCACTCCAGCATTTTTGATGCAGGTGCAGGCATTGAACTAAACTCCAACTTCTTCAAAGTCGTATCCTGGTATGACAATGAATGGGGTTATTCCTGCCGAGTTACCGATTTAATGATTGCAATGGCGAAAAAAGAAGGCATCCTGAGCTAAACGTAATCAGACCTTTTACAAAATCCTTCATCAAAACAGGGCGATGATAATCGCCCTGTTTTTTCATATGAAATAAATTTTATTTGACCTGAGTTACGCGCCAATTGAGTTTGAGGTTCACCCAGAAATTCCATAGGGTAACAGCGGCGATCGCCAGTAAATTCGCCAGATAAGCATTCATGCCAAACAGATTGAAGAGTAAATTTAGCAGTAAAACTTTGAGGATTAACCCTGCCAAACAAATCAAATTAAATTTCAAAAACCGTTTGAAAACTCGCTGCCGATCCCGTTGTTCCCGCGACAAATCCCTGAATGTCCAAATATCATTCCAAATAAAGTTATTAACAATCGCAACTTCGGCAGCGGCGATCGCACTGCGGGTTAAGCCCAAACCCATCACACCATGCAGCAGATAGAGGATTGCCATATCAACAAACACACCACTGCCACCCACAACACCAAACTTTAAAAAGCGGTTGACAGGGAAATTAAGTCGCCCAACAAAACGCCCCAGGCGATCGCGGCTCAACCGCAACCGTACAAGATGCTGCAAATATTCCAAATAGTGCCGCCAGGTTACTTTACTTTCGCCATCTTGCCGCTCTTGAAACACATAACCAACCTCGGCAATGGTTTTAATGTCACCACGCCCCAGCACTTCAATCAAAATTTTGTAGCCCAACGGATTGAGCGGGCGTTCGGCGATCGCCTGCCGACGCACCATAAAGTAGCCACTCATCGGGTCAGACACCCGGCTCACCACCGAGGGCAGCAGCAACAGCCCCATCACCTGCGCTCCCCGCGACAAAAACCGCCGCATCAGGCTCCAGGTGCTAACACCACCCCCCTCCACATGCCGACTCGCCACCGCCAGGTCTGCCCCCCGCTCCATCTGATCCAGCAACGCCAGGAGCGTTTCCGGTGGGTGCTGCAAATCCCCGTCGATAACTCCCAAAATTTCGCCCCGCGCAGCCTGCCATCCCCGCACAACCGCCGTCGAGAGTCCCTTCTCCGTGCAGCGTCGCAGAACCCGCAGGTGTGGCAAGGTTTCCGTCAGATTGAGGGCGATCGCCCAGGTACCATCAGGACTGTCATCATCCACCACAATTAACTCGTAACGCCCTGCCCATTCCCGATCAAGTTGTTGCGTCAGTATCTCCACCAAAGCTTTGATACTTTGCCCTTCGTTATAGGTTGGGATAATCAACGAAAAAAATGGAACGCCTGTAACCGTTAGCTCAGACGTAGCAGAATCCTCTGTGGAAATAGCTGAAGGAGCGATCGCTGGAACGACCAGCCCACCCGTAGAAGCTGTTAGCAATAGGGCACAACCATCACATGTGAAATTAAATGTGAAACGCTCATTAATCTAGCACTTTCAGAAAAAAGCGTCTGATTTCTACAGACACGAGCAAAACTTCAGGTAAATGTTTAAGTCTGAGCAAGAAATAAAAGATTCATTTTTGGAAAGCAGGTGTGGCTCAGCCACATCTGCTTTTCTAAGAATGGGTCTTTTATTTCTTAAAGCTTTCTATGCCGAAGCATAAACCTTCTGGTAATACGCTTGATATTCCTCAGAAAGTAACGGTTGCCACCATTCCTCATTACTTAAAAACCATTGCACCGTTTTTCTAAGACCTGTTTCCAAAGTTTCTTGGGGCTTCCATCCCAATTCTGTAGAAATTTTCGTTGCATCAATAGCGTATCGGCGATCGTGCCCCGGACGGTCTTTGACAAACGTAATGAGTTCTCGCGCCGGACGCACAGGCAAATCTTCAGCCAACTCATCCATTAAGTCACAAAGCATATTGACCAGGTCAATATTTTTCACCTCGTTATTGCCACCCACATTGTAAGTTTCGCCCGGTTTCGCTTTTTGTAAAACACAATCCAGTGCACGGCAATGGTCGCGTACAAACAACCAATCTCGAATATTTTGTCCATCGCCATAAACCGGAAGAGGCTTGCCCAATAAAATGTTGATACACATCAAAGGAATCAACTTTTCTGGAAAATGAAACGGTCCATAGTTGTTTGAGCAGTTTGTAATCAATGTAGGCATTCCATAGGTATGGAAATAAGCCCGAGCAAGATGGTCACTTCCTGCCTTAGAGGCTGAATAGGGACTATTGGGAGAATAAGGGGTTGTCTCACTGAATGCTGGATCCTCAGCGCCTAAGCTTCCATACACCTCATCCGTTGAGACATGAAGAAACCGAAAATGATCGGGTTTATCTTTTGCTAACCAATGCTGCCGAAACGCTTCTAGCAATGTAAATGTCCCCACAACATTTGTCTGCACAAATGCATCGGGTCCCAAGATGGAACGATCGACGTGGGACTCTGCGGCGAAATGCGCCACGGTCGTAACATTTTCTTCCTCAAGCAATTGATTAATGAGGGGGCGATCGCAAATATCTCCTTCAACAAACCGAAGATTGGCGGTTGATTCCAAAGGTTTCAAGGTTGCTCGATTCCCGGCATAGGTCAAAGCATCAAGAACAATGACGCGATCGCCCGGATAGGTTTCACACCAGTGATAAACAAAATTGGAACCAATAAATCCAGCTCCACCCGTAATCAAAATTGTTCGAGAGTTCATAAAATCCTCAGAAATCGATTGTGCAATACCATCCATAAAGTGAAATCAATCTTAAAAGATGAAAAAAATAGATAGCAGTTTAGAAGGAATAACGAATCAAAGAAAACCTAACAGTTTTGTTGCCATAAAAGGTCAAATTTATAACGATACGATTCAACAGGTACTTTATATTTTGAATGAATCATTACACCAATATGAGACTCCTGCACTGTACCAAAAAAATTATCAATATTTTTCTGATTATCCAACGGAAAAGCCCATGCTGATTTAATCAATTCTGGAGTCGCGATAAAATGTCCTGCATTTTCTATCCCAAGTACATGCTCAACCATCATTCCGTAAATCATATACTCCGATATATTCCAGTGTTTACAAACTGCTTGAATCCAATGGGTTCTGTTAACTTCTTCAAGCCGACTGTGCAGCTTCAGAATGTTTTCTCTTCGCCATGCAATTAAATTGCCAACATAATTGACAACAGGCACATTCTTATCAGGGATTCCTAATAATTGCTTTGCTGCATTTGCCCATTTAAGAATATCCTGACTTTGAAAATCGACCCGTAATAGAGCAAGGCATTCCTCTTTAAGCAAGACTGAAGCGACATCAAATGGACGGATAAATGTAACATCCGAATCGCAAAAAACCAATATATCTTCATCAATCACGTTTACTGCTGACAATTTCACGAGTTGCTGAAGTACCCAGTTCCGAATAGGAAGAGTGCGGAGACTAATCCAGCCTTTACTAAAAAGAGGAATACGAAATATCCACCAGGGCAATATGTCTTCTACGGTTAGAATTTTTACCTTCAATGATTGCAAGCTATTGAATAAGAAAAGATCCTTCCGATCAACGATGATATAGTGCTTGGTATTGTCGGATAAGCATTTTTCGGTTGACTCAGCCAATAGCTTACAACGCTCAAAGTCCGGAGCATAACTCACGGTTACTACAGCGAAACTCGGTTTTACAGGAGCCATTTTGCCCAAGCCTCAAATATATTGAATAGTCCAAATGAGACAATCAACCAGGGCAACGGCCAAAGACAAACCCTATCAAGCAATTAGCACCAGAAAATTTAGACGATTTCAACTTGAGAATCATCTCCGACCATAAAGCGAAGTGCTTTTGGTTTCCGGGGAGCTTCAATAATTTTGGCACGCTGACCCACTAGACTGTCAACAATTCGTTGGTGGACATCAGCTATTTTTGCACCCTGTAGTAGAACGCTGTGTTCAAGGTCAACATTGTGAAGCTCGACATTGCTAGCAATACTACTGTAGGGTCCAATGAAGCTATTCTCGATGACGCAATCATCACCAATGATGACAGGACCACGAATCGTGCTATTGATGATGCGCGATCGCTCCCCAATCTTGACTCGTCCGATCACCTGACTATTCTCATCAACTTCACCCTTCATTTCTGCATCAATACAAGTGTCAAGAATGACTCGATTTGCCTCTAGCAAGTCATCCTTCTTCCCTGTATCTAGCCACCATCCTTCAAGCTGACGAGCCTCTACACTTTTTTCAAAATCAATCAAATACTGGATAGCATCTGTGATTTCTAGTTCTCCTCGGGCTGATGGTTTTATATTGGCGATCGCATCATGAATAACAGGAGCGAACATATAAATTCCCACCAGCGCTAGATTAGATGGCGGTACTTTTGGCTTTTCAACTAAACGGGTTACGCGTCCCGTCGCATCAACTTCGGCTACACCAAATGCTGTGGGATTAGGAACAGCACAAAGCAATGTCAAGGCATCGAGTTGTTTAGACTTAAAATCTTCCAGAAATAGATTCAGATCACTCTGTACCAGGTTGTCACCCAGATACATGATGAACGGATCATCTTCCAAAAAGGGCTGAGCCACTTTAACGGCATGGGCAAGCCCTAAAGGCTGTTCCTGCAAAATATAGGAAATATTGGCTCCAAAGCGATCGCCATTTCCCGTTTTAGTGCTGACCTCATTCCCAGTTTCGGGGCTAATAATGATGCCAATATCTGTAATTCCTGTCCTCACAATTGACTCAATTCCATACCAAAGAATTGGTTTATTAGCAACAGGAACCAGTTGTTTTGCGCCAGTATAGGTTAGGGGGCGCAGACGGGTTCCTTTTCCACCAGAGAGAATGATTGCTTTCATAGGTCTATCCCAGGTCTATCCAAATGAACAAATGAGAAGTCTGGATTAATACTTTGAGCTATAGAAATTCGAAGCCTTTGAGCAGGATAATCAACTTGCGATATATCGTCCGGACGCCAGGGAATACTCTGCTAACACAGTAGAGCTATTTCCTATTTGATCCAACCACTTGCGCACCAGAACATCCCACTTCAAAGGAATTTGCAAAGACTGCCATGTTTGTGCCGATTCCTGGGACAGCTTAAAGTAGAGTTCTGGATCTTGAATAAGTTCCGAAATACAATTTGCCAAATCCATAGAATTTGCTGACTCAAAGATCATGGCATTTTTTTTATGCTCCAAACGCTGACGAAAAACCGGGTGGTCTGACGCAATAAGTGGAGTTCGCACACATAATGCTTCATTGACAGTTTTTGGAAAACCTTCTGGATATTCACGGCGACTGGGAACAAGAACAAAATCTGCATTCTGCATTCTGGATGCAACTTCATGCGTTGGGATTAAGCCAAGAAATGTAACATTCCCCTCTAAATCTAATTCTTGAATTTCCTTTTGAAAGGTTTCTGTCTCTCCTTGTCCTGCTAAGTCTAGTTTGACAGGAAAACCTTTGTCCTTTAGATAAGCAACAGCTCGAATAGCATCTCCAACTCCCTTTAACTCAGAAATCATACCTGCATAGAATAAGGTGTAGACCTGTCCATCCTGGCGAGAAGTGACAAGCTTTTTAGCTGGAGTTTGTTCAGGTTTTTTGGTAGCAGGCCAGTCCCAGGGAAGAATTTTATTGGGCGAGACGCCAATAGCTTTCAGAGATTCACTGGATGCAATATTGTGATTGGCAACCCATTCAATAGTTGGAGAGTTAAGCAGTCGTGCCAGAAAAAAGTTTTTGAAGCGATCGCGTAACGACGAACTAGAAAACGAATCAGCTAATGCACAGAGGGTAGGAATTTTATGTTGCACTGCCCAGCGAATAAGGGGACGAAGGGGCGTTCGAATAACCAAGGCATCAGGAGCCAGTGAAGCGACCCGTTCAACAACCTTTTGAATATCAACATCATCCTGGAAGCCCATGCCAATAGCCTGCACTTGATTGCTGAGAGTCTCGCAATAGACTTCTTCCGTCAAACAACACAAGACAGACACTTTAGAAACATTGCTTACAGTCTTTGGAAGATTGGCAACAGCATCTACCGAATATCTCTGATAGCCATAGGTTTCATCTCCCCCTGCATCAAATCTTTGAACAGCCTCCCGATAATCTCCCCCATATTGCACAAAAAGCACATGCATAATTTTTCCCTTTATTAATAATGAATGTTGGGCATTTCGGTGTAGCAGAATTGGCAAGCAAAACCTAAACAGTGAGTAACTCGTCTAAAGGTGATACGGCGTTACCGAGAAGAAGCATATTGATAGTATGCGCTTAACATTTGTCGTAAATCCTTTCTCCAATGGGGTGGTGCTCCTCCAAGCAGTTGAGCAGTTTTTTGATGTGAAAGGACTGAGTAAGCCGGACGCTTTGCTGGGGTGGGATATTCTGCTGTTGTAATAGGCACAACCTGTTTTATTTGTAGGGGGAAGCCTAGGGATTCGGCTTCTTCGAAAATAGCGATCGCAAAGTCATACCAACTAATTGCCCCACTGTTGGTCACGTGATAAATGCCAGAGGGAAACTGCATCTTATCCGTAGTTGCATTGACCTTACTTATGATTTGGGCGATCGCCCTAGCCAGATGTCCGGTCCATGTAGGTGTGCCGACCTGATCGACGACGACCCGCAGTTCTTCGCGCTCTTTGCCCAGGCGAAGCATGGTTTTGACAAAGTTTCCCTTTCCACCTGCACCATAAACCCAGGCGGTTCTTAAGATAAGATGGCGATCGCATCGCTCCTGCACCCCTTGCTCTCCAAGTAGTTTGGACTGTCCATACGCCCCAAGTGGCTGGGTAGGGTCCTCTTCCAAATAGGGTGTGTTCTTCGTTCCATCGAATACATAGTCCGTGGAAACGTGAATCAGTGTTGCACCACAGGCTTGAGCCGCTTCCGCCATCACCGTTGGCGCTGTGCCATTAATCGCATTGGCAAGCTCGATTTCGGTTTCTGCTTTGTCTACAGCGGTATAAGCAGCTGCATTGACAACAACTGTGGGTTGTAGGGACTGAATCAACTGACGAATTTGATCCGGTTCAGAGAGGTCAAGAGTTTCTCGCCCAACCGCTTTGAGATCTTTTAAATCATCCGACAAATAGGAGTCATCCAACAAATCGGAATTCGACAAATCGGGATCTGACAAATATGACTGTAGCTCCTGCCCCAATTGTCCATTTTTTCCAATCAACAGAATCGTCATACAAATACCTCTGCAGATTTGAAAGGCTGCCCGTCTTTGTCTTTTTTAGAAAGAGTAGGCTGTTCACCATTTAGGGGCCAGTCAATTGCCAGATCAGGATCATTCCAAAGAATGCTACGTTCGTATTGAGGCGCGTAGTAGTCTGTTGTTTTATAAAGAACTTCTGCAATTTCTGAAACTACTATGAAACCATGGGCAAAACCAGGAGGAACCCAGAGTTGGCGTTTGTTTTCAGCACTAAGAGAACAACCCACCCACTGCCCAAATGTTGGGGATGAGCGCCGAATATCAACGGCAACATCAAAGACTTCCCCAACCACAGCGCGCACTAGTTTCCCTTGAGCTTGCTGAATTTGATAGTGCAAACCTCGAAGAACATTTTGTGCGGAACGAGAGTGATTATCCTGTACAAACTGTGCAGGAATTCCTATTTTTTCTTCAAATTGTTTTTCGTTATAACTTTCAAAGAAGAAGCCGCGATCATCTCCAAAAACTTTAGGCTCGATGATTACAACATCAGGAATTTCTGTGGGAATAACATTCATATAGAATCCTGTTCACACTTCGGTGCTATAAGCCTATGCATACTCTAAGCTCATACGAACTATAGCAAAGATGGCTCTGACTATATCTGACTATAACTGGCAGGCTTTTGGTCACAAAGAGCACGGGGTAAGTGACAAATCCAACCGATTTTGCAGACGGCAGCCATAGAATGCCCACAAACATCTTAGAAATAACATTTCTACCCTGCTATCTCGGTAAAAGAGAATGAAGTAACGATAATGCAAAGATGAAGAATAGGAGAAAATCGGGTAGAAGAAAGGATTATGGGTTTCTCGCATCCTCCAAAGGGCTGGATACGCCCTGCAATTTCAACTACTTCTAATACAAATCGCCCATGCCAGTGACAGTACGCGTTGCGTGCTGTCACTGGCACCCCAAAGAATAAAAATTGCGTTTTTGGAGCAATTTGTAGAAGTATGAATGTGTCTTAAAGCACATGAAGAAGGTTCAAAACTTGTGCATTTAAGCTATACAAATTCAGTTTGAGGTGCTTTGCAGACAGATTGAGATCGCCAAAATTGCCGTAGCCTGCCACCTATGCCCCATTATTTTATGGAAAACCAAAAGCAACCATTTTGGGGAAAGTAGGTGCGGCGTCGCCACACCTACTTTCCCCAAAATGGTTGTTCTGTTGCTTGGAGTGCTCTGTGGAAAAGGACGCAGTAGAAAAGGACGCAGTACCACTGAATTCTTGAATTAGGCTTCCGTTGCGTGGCGTTGTTGAAGGATAAAGTCGGCGATCGCCAAATCCACTGGGGTCGTCACTTTCAGGTTGGTATCTTCCCCTTCGACGATTTGCACGGGTAGCCCGCATTTTTCGAACAGCGCCGCATCATCGGTCACAGCCCAGCCCTGCTGCCGTGCTTCTTCGTGGCACTTCAACAGGGTCGCGACCTCAAACCCCTGGGGCGTTTGGGCTGCCCAGAGCAAGTGGCGATCGGGGGTGTGCGCAATCTGGTGGGTATCGGGAATCACCTGCTTAATGGTGTCTTTGACAGGGATGGCGGCAATTAAGCCGGGGTAGTGGTGAACGGCGACGGTGCAGCGATCGATGAGGGCGGGCGAAACCAGGCATCGCGCCCCATCATGGATGAGTACCTGTGCAGCCGCATCCGGCAACCCATTCAGCCCATTGTGAACCGACTCTTGCCGCGTTTCGCCACCCGGAATGAAATCGACCGTTCGGTTAAGACCCAGGTCAGCGACGATCGCCTTCAATTCCTGCCATTCTCCGGGTTGGGCAATGATGCCGATCCATTGAATCGACTGGGCAGCATTGGCAGCGAGGAGCGTCCAGGCAAGCAGGGGTTTTCCGCGCAAGGGGAGGAGGAGTTTGTTGCGATCGCCCCCCATCCGCTTTCCTGAACCGGCTGCCGGAATCAGTAAATGCACAATCGTCCTCCTTCCCGTGGTTTTAGTGACAGCATCCAGTGACAACACCTGTTTCCAGGCTGAGGGTATCGCCTTTTTGGGTGCCATCGTGATAAGCCGCCAGCAAGACCTCACTGGTCTTGCCCCAGGCAATGACGCCCTGAGCATCAATGCCGATCGCCCCAAAATCTCGCTTGCGACTTGCCGCCTCAGCAAAAGAGCGGGCAAAGGCATCGGGCAAAGCCATACCATCGCTGACTCGCACAACGATGCGAGGGGCAAGGCATTCGTCAATGATGTCTTCCCCAATGCCCGTACAGCTTACAGCAGCATTGGCATCCCCATAGTTGCCCGCTGGCATTGCCGAGTCGCTGACCCGACCGATGCGCTCAAACCCTTTCCCACCCGTGGAAGTGCCGACAGCTAACTGCCCCTGCCGATCCAGTGCCACAACGCCAATCGTGCCCCGTCCTGCCTCTGTCCCAGTTTCGGTTTCTGCCACAACCCCAGCCATATCTCGCGCGAAATTGTTCTCGCGCTCCTGCATCCATTCCTTCAGGCGCTTATCGGTGAGGGGGTTGTGGGGAGGAATGCCCAGTTCTCGCACCAGTTCGGCGGAACCTGCTTCTGATAAAACGCGATCGCTCTCCGACTGCAAAAACTGTGCCAGGTGAATGGGATTCTTCACCCGCGACACATTAATGACACCGCTGAAGCTTTGGGTTGTTCCTCGCATCAAAGCTGCACTCAATCGAATCTGTCCATCTGATTGCAACACCGCCCCTGTGCCAGCATTGAACCGGGGTTCATCCTCCAACAACTGACAGCCCAACACAACGGCATCCTCGGCTGAATCTCCTGCCTGCAATCGCCCATACACCTGGTCGATAACATCAAATAGGAGCGATCGCACGGCATCAATGCCACCCTTGCCGCGCAGAGAACTTCCAGCTCCCCCATGAATAATTAATTTGGGTAGTCCTGGAGTGGCATTCATGGATGTGCAAATCAAAGGGTGGACGAAAAGAAAAGGTTAGACGATAAGAAAAGACAGTGACCGGAGGAGCCAACAAAGCGACGGGTAAAGTCCAGAGTCCGCAACTGGGCAATAGCTGATTTCTCAATGCTGCAACGCTCTCAATGCTGCAACGCATAGCTATTATCCAACCAAATGGCACTCCACAGGCGGCGCAATCGGCTGAATGTTCAATCGCCCAAGCTAGTCCTCTCCCTCTTCAGAATTGGCTTGGTTGCGACGACGACGGCAACGTTCTGAGCAATATTTCACCTCATCCCAGCAATCTGCCCATTTCTTTCGCCAGGTGAACGGGCGCTGGCAGACAGGACAGAGCTTGGAGGGCAGATCCGATTTTGAGCGAGTACGCGCCATGATGAACAAATGAGGAGGATGATAGGAAACGCAGGTGAACAAGCAAACAAAAGACCTACATTGCAGTGTAACGGAATGTTAAGGAACACGAATCCAATAAAATCCCAGCCTTGTTTTTTGAAAGCGCGGCACAGCCGTGCTTTCAAAAAACAAGGCTGGGATTTCATTGGATTTTCAGTCCTAAGGAGCACGTACGAAATAAAACCCGGAATTTTTGATGAGAAGCGCGGCAATGCCGCGCTTCTCATCAAAAATTCCGGGTTTTATTTAATTTTCAATTAATTTTCAACCCTAAGTGAGATCAAGAAGGAGTCTTTGAGTTGACCGAGGTTGAACAGACGAAGCCATTGCAACAGGTGCGAATTGTGCTGGTAGAGCCTGCGGGTCCCCTGAATGTGGGGGCGATCGCCCGCATCTTGAAAAATATGGGCTTGCGTCACCTCGTTCTGGTCAACCCCCAGTGCGATCCCCACAGTGCCGAAGCCCGTCAGATGGCAGTTCACGCGCAGGATGTGTTGCAGAACGCCCAGATTGTTGCCACCCTGGCACAGGCTCTAAAAGACTGCCGCCGAGTTATTGCCACCACAGGGCGGGAGCAAACGACCCTAAATGTTGCCCTCGAAGCACCTCCCCACTGCTTGCCCTGGCTATTAGCAGATGAGACGCCCACCGCCCTGGTCTTTGGGCGAGAAGATAGAGGGTTGACCAACGAAGAGCTGAACCAGGCGCAGCGCTGCCTTTACATTCCGAGCGATCCCGTTTATCCGTCACTCAACCTGGCACAAGCGGTTGCCATATGCACCTACGAATTAAGAATGGTTGCCCTGGGAAAAGGTTCGCCTGCGTCTGTGGCATTGCCGCCTACAGTGTCTACGCCTGCCGCTCACGAACACCTGGAAGGATATTTACAAGATCTAGAGGCACTGCTGTTGACAGTGGGCTACCTGCATCCCCACACCCGCGCCAGTCGCATGGAAAAAATCCGGCAGATTTACCAGCGATCGCTCCCCTCAGACAATGATGTGGCGCTGCTACGGGGCATGATTCGGCAAATGCGCTGGGCACTCCGCGAGACAGGGCGATGATTTAAGGCTTGAATTTGATTTCGTACGAGATCCTTAGGATTTGCGATTACCATTACAAAGGTAGGTTCGGCAAGGGTAGGGCAAACAAAATTTGATTTTGCTATTGCCATTAGCTCAAATAGTTTGCTACCATTATGAACTGCCGAATGACTAAAGTTGATTCTCCAGAGAGTTGCTGTGGCAAATATTAAATCTGCGATTAAGCGCGTTGAGATTGCGGAGCGCAACCGTCTCCGAAATAAATCCTACAAATCAGCTGTGAAGACCCTGAGCAAGAAGTTCCTGGCGTCTGTCGATCAATATGCGACAGAGCGCACTCCTGAGAAAGAGCAGGAAGTGAAGGAGCGGATGAATGAGGTCTATAGCAAGATCGACAAAGCCGTGAAGCGTGGGGTCTATCACCCAAATAACGGTGCTCGCAAGAAATCTCGCCTTGCTAAAGCTTACAAGAGAAAAATGGGGATCGAGACGCCTGCTGCTAGCTAAGCTGTGTTGCCTGAGATTTGACAGCACAGAAATCGATCAAATTGGCAGAATGGTAGAGAGCGGATTGTCATAGAAGTTTGCAGATTCTATCCAGTACTTAACGAAAATTAATCTCGTTATCGCCTATTGGACGAATTTTGTTTGAATTTCAGGCTCTCTTGGTTCAAGTGCTCGATGACGCTAGCGGTAGATTTCTATGCACCTGATTGATACCCACGTCCACCTTAACTTTGATAGCTTCCAGGATGACCTGGATGCGGTGGCGCAGGCATGGAGAGATGCAGGGATCGTCCGGCTAGTGCATTCTTGTGTGGAGCCAGAAGAGTTTGAGGCGATTCAGGCGATCGCCGATCGCTTCCCAGAACTCTCCTTTGCCGTTGGGTTACATCCCCTCGATGCCGACAAGTGGACAGAGGATTTCGCTGAGAAGATTCGGGGTCTGGCACAGTCAGACGCCCGAGTCGTCGCGATCGGGGAGATGGGGTTAGATTTCTACAAAGCGGAAAACCGGGATCTTCAGATTCAGGTGTTTGAGGCGCAGTTGGCGATCGCTCAGCAGCTTGATCTGCCCGTCATCATCCATTGCCGGGACGCCGCCAGAGAAATGGTGGAGCTATTGCAGGCGCGCCGGGAGCGTGGCGATCGCGTTCGGGGAGTCATGCACTGCTGGAGCGGAACTCCGGAGGAAACTCAGTGGTTTCTCGATCTGGGATTCTTCATCAGTTTCAGTGGTATCGTTACGTTCAAAAATGCGCAGGCCGTGCACGAGTCAGCACAGATAGTGCCCGGCGATCGCTTGCTTGTCGAAACGGATTGTCCCTTTCTTGCTCCGGTTCCCTACCGGGGCAAAGGTCGTAATCAACCTGCCTATGTTCGTTATGTGGCGGATCGGGTTGCCGAGTTACGCAATGAATCGGTGGCGGCGATCGCCGAACAAACCACTGCCAATGCTATGGAGTTGTTCAACTTGCCCAAGCTAGATGAGGAATTAACGAGTCGATCCCGACCACGGGAAATTCTGAACGCAAGTGCTTAATTTAGGGATCTGGTTTTGTCAAGTACTTTAGCTACAATGACTATGAATAAGCCAAATGTTCGACTCCTCCGGACGTTCCTTGTTGTTATCTGTGGTAAAGGGCGATCGCACGTTCGAACAAGTGGTCAGAAGATAGCCGGGTTTAGTGAGTCGCCCCGGTATCTGGCTCAGGCTGTGTTTGCACGTAGTTGAAGCAGCAAACCCTTTCCTCTAAAGCGCTTCCAAAGCGACAGCATGACTAAAGTGACAACGTAACAACGTAACCAAGCAACAACGTAACAGCCATTTTTGCTTTTTCTCTTGCCTCGCTCTCCCGCCCCCCGCTCACCCATCGCATTGCTATGTATGAGTTGCCTGTTTCCCTCTTGTATCAGAGATTCATTCCTACGTTTTCATTGACACCCTCAATTAATCTTCCTTCCTTTGTGTGTTTTTTATCAGCCGCTATTCCTAACTTTTCCAAACTTTCATTGATCGACCCACATTAGCTGTGACTTGCCTCCAGTTCCCCCTAGGGATTGGAGGCTTGTGTGCCGTCGTACTGCCTTGGTATTGCCAACCCACGTTCCGTTTTAGGAAGACGCATGACTACTTCAATCCAAACCACGATTAACTTTACCCTGCCCGATCTCGTAGAAATTCAGCGCTCAAGCTTTCGCTGGTTTCTGGAAGAAGGACTGATTGAAGAATTAGACAGTTTCTCCCCCATCACCGACTACACCGGAAAACTCGAACTTCATTTCCTTGGAAAAGACTACAAGCTCAAGCGTCCAAAGTACGGAGTGGACGAAGCCAAGCGACGGGACGCAACCTACGCCGTTCAGATGTATGTGCCCACCCGCTTGATCAATAAAGAAACCGGGGAAATTAAGGAGCAGGAAGTTTTCATCGGTGACCTGCCTCTAATGACCGATCGCGGTACCTTCATCATCAACGGTGCTGAGCGGGTTATCGTTAACCAGATCGTCCGTAGCCCCGGCGTTTACTACAAAGCCGAGACAGACAAGAACGGTCGCCGCACCTACAATGCCAGCCTCATTCCCAACCGGGGGGCATGGCTAAAATTTGAAACTGACAAGAACGACCTTGTTTGGGTGCGGATTGATAAGACCCGTAAGCTTTCGGCGCAGGTGCTGCTCAAGGCACTGGGTTTGAGCGATGGCGAGATCTTCGATGCCCTCCGCCACCCCGAATATGTTGAGAAAACCATTGAAAAAGAAGGGCAATTCTCGGAAGAGGAAGCCCTGATGGAACTGTATCGGAAGCTGCGCCCCGGTGAGCCTCCGACCGTTTCGGGGGGTCAGCAGTTGTTAGATTCGCGTTTCTTCGATCCCAAGCGGTACGACCTGGGACGGGTTGGGCGCTACAAGCTCAACCGGAAGCTGAACCTCAGCATCCCTGATGCAACACGGGTTTTGACGGCTCAAGATATTCTGGCGGCGATCGATTACCTGATCAACCTGGAGTTTGACCTGGGTAATGTCGATGACATCGACCACCTGGGCAACCGTCGTGTGCGGTCTGTAGGTGAATTGCTGCAAAATCAGGTGCGGGTTGGTTTGAACCGTCTGGAGCGGATCATTCGGGAGCGGATGACCGTTTCTGATGCCGATTCTTTGACTCCGGCTTCGTTGGTGAACCCCAAGCCGCTGGTAGCAGCCATTAAGGAATTCTTCGGCTCATCTCAGCTCTCGCAGTTTATGGATCAGACCAATCCGCTGGCTGAGCTGACCCACAAGCGACGCATCAGCGCCCTCGGTCCGGGTGGTCTGACGCGGGAACGGGCGGGTTTCGCGGTGCGTGACATTCACCCCTCCCACTACGGTCGAATTTGCCCAATTGAGACACCGGAAGGTCCGAATGCTGGTTTGATCGGTTCGCTGGCAACCCATGCCCGTGTCAATGCCTATGGTTTCATCGAAACCCCTTACTATCCCGTTGAGAATGGGCGTGTCGATCGCAATGTCTCGCCCATCTACATGACAGCGGACGAAGAGGACGATCTGCGGGTAGCTCCGGGGGATGTGTCTACTGATGAGGACGGCTACATTCTGGGTGAGCAGGTGCCTGTGCGCTATCGCCAGGACTTCACCACCACGACCCCCAAGGAAGTGGACTATGTGGCAATTTCTCCGGTGCAAATCATTTCGGTGGCAACCTCGCTGATTCCATTCCTGGAGCACGATGACGCAAACCGAGCGCTGATGGGATCGAACATGCAACGGCAGGCGGTGCCTTTGCTCCGTCCTGAGCGTCCGCTGGTAGGTACAGGTCTGGAAGGGCAAGCCGCCCGTGACTCTGGGATGGTGATTGTCAGCCGAACTGCTGGGGAAGTAACCTATGTGGATGCCGATCGCATCCAGGTCACCAGCCCCGAAGGTCAGGTTTCCTCTTATACCTTGCAGAAGTATCAGCGGTCGAACCAGGATACTTGCTTGAACCAGCGACCCATTGTGTCGCGGGGCGATCGCGTCGTCGCGGGTCAGATCCTCGCCGATGGTTCTGCCACCGAAGGTGGCGAACTGGCTCTGGGACAAAACATCCTGGTCGCCTACATGCCCTGGGAAGGCTACAACTACGAAGACGCCATCCTGATTAGCGAACGTCTGGTCTATGACGACGTTTACACCTCGATTCACGTTGAAAAGTACGAGATTGAGGCACGGCAAACCAAACTCGGTCCTGAAGAAATTACCCGCGAAATTCCTAACGTCGGGGAAGATGCCCTGCGTCAACTGGACGAAGGCGGCATCATCCGCATTGGAGCCTGGGTCGAAGCTGGAGACATTCTGGTGGGTAAGGTGACACCCAAGGGTGAATCCGATCAGCCCCCCGAAGAAAAACTGCTACGAGCCATTTTCGGTGAGAAAGCGCGGGATGTGCGGGACAACTCTCTGCGCGTACCCAACGGTGAGAAAGGTCGCGTTGTGGATGTGCGGGTGTTCACCCGTGAGCAAGGAGACGAATTGCCTCCCGGTGCCAATATGGTGGTTCGCTGCTATGTTGCCCAGAAGCGCAAGATTCAGGTGGGCGACAAGATGGCAGGACGCCACGGCAACAAGGGAATCATCTCCCGGATTCTGCCTGTGGAAGATATGCCCTACCTGCCCGATGGCACCCCGATGGATATTGTCCTGAACCCGCTGGGCGTACCGTCCCGGATGAATGTGGGACAGGTATTCGAATGCTTGCTGGGTTGGGCGGCTGAAAATCTAGGCGTTCGCTTCAAAATGACCCCCTTTGACGAAATGTATGGGGAAGAAGCGTCTCGTCTGACGACCCATTCCAAGCTCCAGAAAGCCCGTGAGGAAACGGGGAATGACTGGGTCTTCAACCCAGACAACCCTGGCAAGATTCAGGTGTATGACGGACGTACTGGGGAACCGTTCGATCGCCCAGTTACCGTGGGCAAGGCTTACATGCTGAAGCTGGTTCACCTGGTGGACGACAAGATCCACGCGCGATCGACAGGTCCTTACTCCCTGGTGACGCAGCAGCCTCTGGGTGGTAAGGCACAGCAGGGCGGACAGCGCTTCGGAGAGATGGAGGTGTGGGCTCTGGAAGCCTTCGGTGCTGCCTACATCCTGCAAGAGCTACTAACGGTCAAGTCCGACGATATGCAGGGACGGAATGAGGCGTTGAATGCGATCGTCAAGGGCAAGCCCATCCCCCGCCCCGGTACACCCGAATCCTTCAAGGTACTGATGCGCGAGTTGCAGTCGCTCTGTCTCGACATTGCAGCGCACAAGCTCCAGACCCAGGAAGACGGCACCAGCCGGGATGTTGAGGTGGACTTGATGGCAGATGTCAGCAATCGCCGAACTCCCTCTCGTCCTACGTATGAGTCCATTTCCCGCGAAGAGATGGAAGAAGTAGAGGAATAACCTCTCTCCGGAAGGCGGGGCTGTGCAGGCTTGAGCCTTGTCTGTAGCCCCCTGCCTTCCTCCATCCCTTCAAATGTCTGTCCGCTTTTCACAAATCCTAAGGAATAAAGAGCGATGCCCAAGGTAGAACAGCGCTTTGATTACGTAAAGATTGGTTTGGCGTCTCCCGATCGCATTCGTCAGTGGGGAGAGAGAACGCTGCCCAACGGTCAGGTGGTTGGGGAAGTGACGAAGCCAGAGACCATCAACTACCGAACCCTGAAGCCAGAGATGGATGGGCTTTTCTGTGAGCGCATCTTTGGTCCTGCGAAGGACTGGGAATGCCACTGTGGGAAATACAAGCGGGTTCGTCACCGGGGCATCGTCTGCGAACGGTGCGGCGTTGAGGTGACCGAATCCCGCGTGCGCCGTCATCGCATGGGCTACATCAAGCTGGCAGCGCCCGTTACCCATGTCTGGTATCTCAAGGGAATTCCCAGCTACATGGCAATCTTGCTCGACATGCCCCTGCGGGATGTGGAACAGATTGTGTACTTCAATGCCTATGTGGTGCTGGATCCCGGTAATGCAGACAACCTCTCCTACAAGCAACTGCTGACGGAAGATCAGTGGATGGAAATTGAGGATCAGCTTTACACGGAAGATTCTCAACTGGCAGGAGTTGAAGTTGGTATTGGGGCAGAGGCATTGCAACAGTTGTTGCAAGATCTCGAACTGGAAAAAGTAGCCGAGCAGTTGCGGGAAGAAATTGCCACAGCGAAGGGACAAAAGCGCGCGAAGTTGATCAAGCGCCTGCGGGTGATTGATAACTTTGTTGCCACGGGTTCCAAGCCGGAGTGGATGGTGTTGTCCTACATTCCCGTCATTCCGCCCGATCTGCGTCCGATGGTGCAGTTGGATGGTGGACGATTTGCCACCTCTGACCTGAATGACCTGTATCGCCGGGTGATTAACCGGAACAACCGTCTGGCACGTTTGCAGGAAATTCTGGCTCCCGAAATCATCGTCCGTAACGAAAAGCGGATGTTGCAGGAAGCGGTCGATGCCCTGATTGATAACGGTCGGCGCGGTCGCACGGTGGTGGGAGCAAACAACCGCCCACTGAAATCGCTGTCTGACATTATCGAAGGAAAGCAGGGTCGATTCCGTCAAAACCTGTTGGGTAAGCGGGTTGACTACTCTGGTCGTTCGGTTATCGTGGTCGGTCCCCGGTTGAAGATTCACCAGTGTGGTCTGCCCAAGGAAATGGCGATCGAGCTGTTCCAGCCCTTCGTCATTCACCGCCTGATCCGCCAGGGTTTGGTGAACAACATCAAAGCGGCGAAAAAGATGATCCAGCGCAACGATCCCCAGGTGTGGGATGTGCTGGAAGAGGTGATTGATGGGCACCCCGTCATGCTAAACCGTGCGCCGACGCTTCACCGTTTGGGGATTCAGGCGTTCGAGCCAATTCTGGTGGAAGGGCGAGCCATTCAGCTCCACCCGCTGGTTTGTCCGGCGTTTAACGCGGACTTCGATGGCGACCAGATGGCGGTTCACGTTCCCCTGTCGCTGGAAGCCCAGGCTGAAGCGCGACTGTTGATGCTGGCATCGAACAACATCCTTTCTCCCGCAACAGGGCGTCCTATTGTGACGCCGAGCCAGGACATGGTGTTGGGCTGTTATTACCTGACTGCGGAGAATCCTGATGCAACCAAGGGGGCAGGGCGTTACTTCGCCAGTATGGATGATGCGGTGATTGCTTACGAACAGGGGCAGGTTGACCTTCATGCCTATGTTTGGGTGCGATTTGATGGTGAAGTAGAAACGATGAATGCTGATGATGAGGTGGTCGAAGAATCGATCGACCAGGATGCATCAGGAAATGTGCATAGCATTACGCGACGTTACAAATATCGACGGGTACGGACGGATGGTGATGGGAATTTGCTGTCTCAATATGTCTACACAACGCCAGGACGCGTCATCCTCAACAAAGCGATTCACGATGTACTGGCGGTGTAGCAGCGATTGGATGGCTGGATTGGGCAACACGCTTTGCGAACGATTGCGAACTAAGTAGTAAGGGCAGGATGAAAGATGACGGAGCAAAACTCGACGCAAAATCCACAGCAACCCATGGTTTTCCGCAACCGGGTAGTCGATAAAAAGCAGTTGCGAAATCTGATCGCCTGGGCGTTCACGAACTATGGAAGCGCTCGCACCGCACAGGTAGCGGATGGCTTGAAGGATCTGGGATTTCGCTTTGCAACCCGAGCTGGGGTTTCGATTAGTGTGGATGACTTGCAGGTGCCCGATAAAAAGCGGGAACTGTTGCAGGAAGCGGAAGATGAAATCCGCAAGACCGAAGATCGCTACAGCCGGGGCGATATTACCGAAGTGGAGCGTTTCCAAAAGGTAATTGATACCTGGAACAGCACCAGCGAGGAACTAAAGGACGAGGTGGTGCGGAACTTCCACAAGAACAATCCGCTCAACTCGGTTTATATGATGGCGTTCTCTGGAGCCCGGGGAAATATCTCCCAGGTGCGTCAGTTGGTGGGGATGCGGGGCTTGATGGCAAATCCGCAAGGGGCAATTATTGACCTGCCGATTAAAACCAACTTCCGGGAAGGGCTGACGGTAACGGAGTACATTATTTCGTCTTATGGTGCGCGGAAGGGTCTGGTAGACACGGCACTGCGGACGGCAGACTCGGGTTATCTGACCCGACGCCTGGTGGATGTTTCCCAGGATGTAATTATTCGGGAACTGGATTGTGGAACGGATCGGGGCGTTCATCTGACCAGCATGACCGATGGCGATCGCGTCCTCATTCCCCTCCAGGATCGACTGCTGGGACGGACGGTTGCCGAGGATGTACTGCATCCCGAAACGGGTGAGGTGCTGATCCCTCGCAATGGAGCCATTTCCAACGAGCTAGCGAAGGTTGTTGCAAAGGCAAAAGTGCAAGCTATGCGGGTGCGATCGCCCCTCACTTGCGAAGCTACCCGGTCGGTCTGTCAGGCGTGCTATGGCTGGAGCCTTGCCCACGCCGAGATGGTAGACCTGGGCGAAGCAGTGGGAATTATCGCAGCACAGTCCATCGGTGAACCGGGTACGCAGCTCACCATGCGGACGTTCCACACGGGGGGAACGTTTACTGGGGAACAGGTGCCTCAGATTCGACCCAAGTTTGATGCCACGGTGCAACTGAATCCCAAGCAAGTGCGGGCACGGGCATTCCGGACCCGTCACGGGGACGATGCGTTCATCATTGAAGCCAGCGTGAAGCTGACTTTTGAATCCGGCAGCAAGAAGGAAAATCATAACCTGCCACCGGGTTCTATCTTGTTTGCGCGGGATGGTGACAAGGTGACCTATGGACAAGTTGTGGCAGAAATGCCCGCAACGGGTCGTGTGCGCAAGGTTACGGAAAAAGCGACGAAGGACGTGGCTTCTGACCTGGCAGGGGAAGTGAAGTTTGCCGATGTGATTCCCGAAGAGAAAAAAGACCGTCAGGGTAACACCACTCGTATTGCCCAGCGGGGTGGTCTGCTGTGGGTGCTGTCGGGTGAGGTGTATAACCTGCCCCCCGGCGCGGAACCTGTAGTGCAGAATGGCGATCGCATCTCTGCCGAAGATAATCTTGCCGAAACTCGCTTGATTAACGAGAATGGCGGGATTGTGCGGATTCCTCCCGAAACCGAAGGACGCAGCAACCGGGAAGTGGAAATTATCACTGCCTCGGTGCAACTTGACCAGGCAAGGGTGCGGGCAGAAAGCTCCCAGGGACGCGAGCACTATCTCATTGAAACGCAGAATAACCAGCGTTTTTCTTTGATTGCGGCACCTGGAACCAAGGTAACGAGCGGACAGGTGGTTGCCGAACTGATTGATGACCGTTATCAAACCCAGATGGGTGGAATGGTCCGCTACTCTGGGCTGGAAGTGGCGAAGAAAGGCAAAGCCAAGCAGGGCTATGAAGTCGTCAAAGGCGGCACTCTGCTCTGGATCCCGGAGGAATGCCACGAAGTCAACAAAGATATTTCGCTATTGATGGTGGAAGACGGGCAGTATGTAGAACCCGGTACCGAAGTGGTGAAAGATATCTTTTGTCAAAGTGCCGGGGTGATCGAGGTGACCCAGAAGAATGACATTCTTCGGGAAGTCGTGATCAAACCGGGTGAACTGCACATGCTCGATAACCCGGAAGCCTTTGCTGGGCGTGAAGATTTCATCGTCACACCGGGAGAGGAAGTGCTTCCTGGCGTCATTCCTTCTGAACTGCGCTACCTGGAAGTGGTGGAAACCCCAGAAGGTCCGGCAGCCTTGTTGCGTCCGGTGATTGAGTACAGCGTTCCCGATGAGCCAGCGATCCCCAGCCAGGCTTCGGCAAATGAGGAGTCGGGACACTCTATCCAACTGCGGGCATTGCAGCGGGTGTTGTATAAGGATGGCGATCGCATCAAATCCGTTGAAGGGGTTGAACTGCTCCGCACCCAATTGGTTCTGGAAATCGATGAAGATTCCCACCAACTGGCGGCTGACATTGAGCTGCTTCCGGATGAACAGGAAGAGGGCGTCATGCGGCTGCAACTGGTGATTCTCGAATCCCTCGTCATTCGGCGCGACATCATTGCAGACCAGACCCAGGGCAGCACCCATACTCGCCTGTTGGTGAAAGATGGGGATCAAATTGCTCCCGGCGCAGGCATCGCTCGGACTGAGATCAAAGCCAAGGAAGGCGGCGAAGTTCGAGGTATCCGTGAAGGCGAATCTATCCGGCGTTTGCTCATCGTGCGCAATTCTGACTTGATCACCGTTGACACTCAGGGTAAAACCCCGGCAGTGAAAGTGGGTGATCTGTTGGTTGCCCGCAGTGAAGTTGCTGAAGGGGTAGCCACCCAGGAATCGGGGCAAGTTGTGGCTGTCCACGACTCTAGCGTGGTACTGCGTCTGGCACGTCCCTATCGAGTGTCTGCCGGTGCGGTCTTGCATATTGATGATGGGGATTTGGTCCAACGGGGTGACAACCTGGTGTTGCTGGTGTTTGAGCGAGCAAAAACGGGAGACATCATCCAGGGTCTACCGCGAATCGAAGAACTGCTGGAAGCCCGGAAACCAAAAGAAGCCTGTATCCTCTCGGCACGTCCAGGAACGGCACAGGTCGTCTATGGCGAAGATGAAACCGTTGAGGTGAAGGTTGTTGAGTCTGATGGCGTAATCACTGAGTATGTGATTGGTCCTGGACAAAACATGCTGGTCGTCGATGGGCAAGAAGTGGAGGCAGCGGAACCGCTGACGGATGGTCCGGCAAACCCACACGAAATTCTGGAGGTCTTCTTCCGGTATTACCGCGAAACTTCGGGTACCCACGAAGCGGCTCTGCAAAGCTTAGAGAAGGTGCAAACCTTCCTGGTAAACGAGGTGCAATCTGTGTACCAGTCTCAGGGGATTGACATTTCCGACAAGCACATTGAAGTGATTGTGCGGCAGATGACCTCCAAAGTCCGCGTCGATGATGGTGGCGACACCACGATGCTGCCGGGTGAGTTGGTTGAGCTGCGCCAAATCCAACAGGTGAATGAGGCGATGTCTATCACGGGTGGTGCGCCTGCCGAATATACGCCTGTGCTGCTGGGGATCACGAAAGCTTCTCTGAACACCGACAGCTTCATCTCGGCGGCGAGCTTCCAGGAAACGACACGGGTTCTGACAGAAGCGGCGATCGAAGGGAAGTCTGACTGGTTGCGCGGCTTGAAGGAGAACGTCATTATTGGACGCTTGATTCCAGCCGGTACAGGCTTCAACGCCTACGAAGATCAGAGCAACAATATCGATGTGGATATGAGCTACGACGGCGGTGTTCTAGACAATGACATGACCCTGGGTGATGTTGTGCTGGACGATCGCATTGCTCGCAGCTACGACCTGGACGGCGGGCTGGATGTTTTCCCCATCGATCGCTCCCGCAACGTCTCCGACTTCAGCCGCCCGTTTACTCCATCCATCCTGGATGATGAGGACGGCAATGAACTGATCGGTAATTCCTCGCAAAACAATGACGATGAGGACGAGGATGATTTCGATCAGGATAATGACAATGAGCCTGATGATTTTATGGATGATGAGGATTAAGGTATGGTGCGTTGAGGAAAATCAACGCCTCCTATACCCAAAAATCGTCCCAGAGATTCATCTTTGATTTGTCTGACTCACCTGTAAAGCAGGCTTAAACGAAAACTCCTCTGCCGTAGCAGAGGAGTTTTTTTATGCTTTTTCTGCTGAGCTAAGGATTACGTACGAAATAAAACCCGGAATTTTTGATGAGAAGCGCGGCAATGCCGCGCTTCTCATCAAAAATTCCGGGTTTTATTTTATTTTCGAGCCTAAGGACATTTCTGAGAAAGAATATCCCGATTTTTTGAAAGAGGGCACGGCTAAGCCGCGCCCTCTTTCAAAAAATCGGGATATTCTTTTTTGGAGATCGCCTAAAAACCAGCGTTGCAGAACTGTTCCAGAATTTTAATGCAGTTGGCGATCGCCCCCAAATGCGCGATCTCATATCCGTGGGTGTTCTGAGTAGGGAAGCCAAGACAGGCACCACGGGCGACATGCCCCATCTTCATGGCGATCGAGGCATCGCTGCCGAAGCCGCTGATGGCAGCAAACTGGATGGGGAGGTTTGCCCGGAGAGCAGACTGGGCGATCGCCCCATTCAACCGCTCGTCGTACAGTCCATAGTTGTCCTGAGACAGCAACACCGGAACTTCGCCATCTTCGATGGGATATTCGGACGATAACGGACAAATTTCCAGGGCAATCAACGCACTGAGCTTGGCATTTAGCGTGAAGTGAAGTGCGCCGATCGCCCCCACTTCTTCTTTCGCCGATGCCACCAGATAGATGTCCGTGGCAGGTTGATTTTGCTTCAGTCGTTCCGCTAGCGCCAGCAGAATGGCGACCGAGGCTTTGTTGTCGAGGGTGTAGCTGGCAATGTAGTCCTTCAGCCGAAACGGACGCTTGCGGTGCTTGCCGACCACCACCCGCGTTCCCGGACGCACCCCCGCTTCCGCCAGTTCTGCTGGGGAGCACTTCGTCTCCACCCAGGCATCTTCCCAGCGCACCGCCACATCGTTCTGAAACACCTTCTGGGGCGACTCATGGGAGACATGGCGCGAGCCAAAGCTGAGGATACCGCTGATACAGCGAGTATCGCCCAGTAAGTCCACTACGCCTTCTCCATAAATCCAGGGATAAGCACCGCCGAGTTTGCGTACCTGCAACCGTCCATCCGGTTCGATCGCCTTGACAATGCCACCAATTTCGTCCTTGTGCCCTGTGATGGCGATCGCCCGCCCCGTATCCTTTCCAGGGATTTTGGCAATCACATTCTCCGCATCATCTTTCCAGCACTCCACTCCCAGCTTTTGGAACGCCTTGAGCAGCCACTCGTCCACTTCCCCTTCCACACCACTGGGCGAGTGGCACATCACCAACGCCTCAATTTGCTCAAACAATGCCTCAAATTCCAATGTCATCCTGCTTCTGTTCACCCTATTCCTATCTTTATAGCCGTAATCATCCTGGTTAGGGATCTGCGGCTTAATAAAATCCCCATTTTTGAGAGAGAAGGCTGGCAAAGCCAGCCTTCTCTCTCAAAAATGGGGATTTTATTTTCTTGCAAGTCCCTTAGGACACGAGGGGGCGTGGGGGCGGTGCCCCCACGCAGGGGTTCCACCCCTGCACCCCGTCCTAATCCCCATGAATATGATTACACTTCACTGTAAAGGATACATTGCCCCAAAAACAGATCATTCCTACACATACAAAATCCCCAGAATTCAAAGAATTCCAGGGATTTATCATCAACTATTAGCGTCAACTAATGGATAGGTTTAGAACAACTAGCCGTTAGATTCAGCTATTAGATTCAGCCGTCTTTTCGGTCGAAATGGCATCTGCTCTAGATGCTTGGCTGGAAGCAAATGCATTTGTCTGCTTGCCTGCCAGCGCTTCGGAACCAGGAGTTTGCTTAGCAACAAAGTAGCGGTTGAGCAGCGTGCTTACCAGTGACAACACAATGGGTCCAGCGATAAACGCCAGGGCACCGTGGACTGCAAAGCCAGGAACAAAGAATGCTGCCAGTGAGAAACAGATTCCATTAATGATTAACGTGAACAATCCGAGAGTCAGAAAGGTAATTGGCAGTGAGAGCACCGTCAAAACAGGCTTCACAATACTGTTAACCAAACCAATGGCGACCCCTGCAACCAAGGCGGCTGGGAAGTTAGCCAGAGTTACGCCGGGAAGTAGTAAATCTGTTACCAGCAAACTCAAGGCTGTAATTAAAGTTGTTAGAAAATATCCAACCATGAAGTAGTTCCTCCAAACAGTGAATAGATTGGTGATGAATTGCAAACTCTCCGATCACAATGATCGCTAGGATGTAGCCAAAGTCTTAGAAAACTGACTACTTATTCAAGACATAAATACTGCAATCCCTTGAGTTAAAGTCGAGTCAAAGTCGAGTCAAAGCAATTAACGCGAGCAGAATGCTATGAGCAATGCTCAGCTATTTATGCACTCTGGCTAGCGTTTTCATAGGACTTCGAAATTGCCCAAACGGCATGGATAATGCCAGGGATGTAACCCAGAACGGTAAGACCGATATTGATGAGTAATGCGGTGCTTACGCCATAGGTCAACAAAACACCAATGGGGGGAATCAGAATGCCGAAAAGGTAACGTACCGTTTTCATAATGTATCCTCGCTGTGAACGTAAAGGGAATGGAAAGAAAGAGCCTGCATTCAGAGGATGGTAGAAAGTAATTCTTCATCCAACTCCCTGAAGGTAGACGTTTTGAAACCTTGCAAACGAACCGTGAAACTTATAGCTGATTGGTCGTTTTCCAGAGAGCCGTCAAACGCTCTTTGATTTGCTTTTCTTTTTGTGCAAGTGCTGTGCCAAGTTCGCCCAAACGTTGCTCAAACTCAACGTACTTTTCTTGAGCTACACTCGTTTCACCTGCTTCAGTGCTGGCTCTCGCACTGTCGTACCAGACTTTCGCAGAATCGAGATGGCGTTTAACTTCGTCGTAGCGATCGCCATATCGACTGGCTAAGTTAGCATCCAATACAGCCAATTTCGCCTTCAATCGAGCGTATTGCACCTTCATGCTGGCAACGGCTTCGCTGTCCCGAATGCTGGCAAGAACAGAAGCAATTATCGTTTTCAGATCCGTATCTGAAGAATTATCTTCTGTCTCGATTGTTACCAGAGCATTTTCAACTTCTTCTTGCAAAAGCCGCTCTTGTTCAACGACTTCTACCTCAAGGGCTTGAATCTGCTGCTGATTTTTTTCGATCGCTTCACGCCGCGTTTCACTAATACCTTCAACGACTCCTTCAACGGAAGCTCGAAGGTCTGTTGCCGCTTCTTGGCTCTTGCCTTTGACTTCTTCAGAAACCGCTTGCACCGCATCGCGAGCAATGGTTCCAATTTCGCTAGAGCCTTCTTTTAGTTCGGCGATCGCCTGAGATACAGCCGCTTTTACAATCTCTTTGATGCGGTCAGCTCGCAGACCGCCTTCCGATTTTGCACGTTTCAGATCTTCTGAAACCTGCTCACGAATTGAACCTGACATACACAACCTCCTTTTTGCAATAACCTTCCTGCAATGAAAGGGCTGTCAGGTCATCGCTTCAAACATGAACTCAATATCCCGACAACTTTCTCACTGTATCAATTTCCTTTCATTCGAGTAGTCGGGTAGCCGACTTAGGAAAGCAGAAATAGCCGTATCTTGTGAAAAGAAATATTAAGAAACAGTTGGAAATGCTTGATTGCTATCGAGAGTGTTCCACTGAGAAATCTGATAAAAAACCAGGGATGAGCTAATAATCAAGCAAACATTCATTTTGTGATTTACTTTACTAGGTTAATGAAAAAGCCATTGAAATTGGATCTTTCAAAAAGCAGAAAAGAATAGCTTCCCCAGAACTCCAAGGGAAGATCTTCCCAAAGATCTTTTTGAAAGATCTTTTTGGAGGCTATTTGTGTGGACATGTATTGGCGGAATTTTAAGAACCACGCAGCAAAATGTTCGGCTCTTGCCACACGTCATCAAGATGAGCCTTCTGCAACTTCTCCAGCCGTTATGCCATCGCCTTCGGTGCCGAAGTGCCAGAGCACAGCTGCGGCTTCTGCACGGGTAACAGGCTTGTCGGGTTGAAATAGAGTTGTAAAACCAAATGCACGTCGGATGTTCGCGCGATCGCCATTCTGAAAATCTGCCAGCACGGCTCGTTGGGCACGGGGGTCAATCTGCCCTGCATCCTGGAAGCCCCAGGTTTCTTGCACAGCTTCCAATGTCGCGGTGGGAAGGGGTTGGCGCGTATCGAGGGGCACTTTCCAAAGAATCAGGTCTTCGCGGGTGAGGGGCGCATCGGGGCGGAAACGCACCATTGTGCTGTTGCCTGACAAAGGGCTGGGAATCAGCCCAGCATTGGCAAGCCCCTGAATGATGCCAAAGTCTGGGTCAGAAGGCGGCACATCCTGAAAAGACTGGGAATCGCTGGCAACAGCCCGCCGGATCTGCTTCTGGGATTGGTCGCTAAAAAGTTGATTGTTGGTTTCCATCAACCACCGGGCATAGGCGCGACGGGTCACGGTTTCATTGGGCAGAAACGTGCCCTGCCGGGTTCCGTTGAGAATGCCCAGTCGTGCCAAGTCGGTGATGTAAGGCTGGAAGTCCGCAGGAGCCTCTTCCAAATCGGCAAAGTTTACAGCCTCATTGTTAGGCGTCGATGGCCGGGTCGGTGTTGGCGAAGCATCGGCAGAAGGACGGTTTGCCCATTCATCGGTCGGGGTTTCCCCCTCTCTGGGCAGCGGGTCGATGGTAGTCACATCCGGCTGAGTGTCAGCTCCTCCTATGTCTGCTCCCCTTATATCTGCTCCCCTTATATAGGACAGGGTGAATTGGGCGATCGCCCCCGTTTCCCCCTGCACCTCAGCCGGAGCGGCATCGGGAGACGCCTCTGGCGGATCTCCGGTTGCCTCATCGGCAGCCGCATCAGGAGACGCAGCTTCGATCTCAAATTCCACTTCCAGGTCGCCCTGCCGTCCCACTAAGCGGGTATCATTCTCCGAGACCAATTCCCATCCCTGCTGCTCAAAGGCAGCCTGGTAGAACTGCATCACCGCTTCCTGGCTATCCCGCGTTGCCCAACGCGTCACCACTTCGGCACCGCCTTCTGTGCCGCTGGCACTGCTCGTCACCGCTTGCAGCGCCGCTCCCGGATAGGGTGGAATCTCTTCGGGAAAGTCTGGCGGCAGGGATGCCGTCGCGGTCAGTGCGTCTGCGGCGTCCCCTGATTGCAACTGCGGATCCGGCGCAAGGGATTGTTCCAAATTACTGCCTGTACAAGCGGTTAGCGGCATCGTCACCGCCAGCACGATTCCACACCACCCTGCCAATCGTTTCGCTACCACAATCGCTACCACAATAAGACCCAGTCAATCCATGGTTTGAACAGCAATCCTACGCTAGCGCAATTAGTCAACAATGGGCTTGAAATAGGGTCACTTATTAGGGTGACTTTTAACCCCTTTCATCCCTTAATTCTGCGTAGGATGCGTTAGCGAAAGCGTAACGCATCAACGTAACACATCAAACGCATCAACGTAACGCATAAATATAGTCCGGAAATAGTCCGGAAATAGTCCGGAAATAGTTTGGGAATAGTTTGGAAATAATTTGGAAATAATTTGGAAATAGTTTGGAACAGATGCGTTACGCTTTCGCTAACGCATCCTACAGAAGGTTTTAATGCCGTAGGATTGAAAGTTAAATAAAACCTGGAATTTTTGATGAGAGGTGCGGTAATGCCGCGCTTCTCATCAAAAATTCCAGGTTCTATTTCGTACGTGCTCCTTAGTCAATATCTTTACTGGTTTTCTAAAAGGGTGTGGATTTCGGTTAGTAATTCGGTGAATAATGGGCGATCGCCCATTACCATACTCATACAACGCTGCTGCATTCGCCGCAGTTGATTTAGGGTTGCTTCAAAGGTTGGTGTGGCTTCTGGGATGCAGCGATCGAGCAGGTCTTCGAGCATACAACCAAAGGCACGAACTTCCATGCGTTCAAAGGAAGTAGCGATTGTTTTTTGGGTGCGATCGTAAAGAGAGGCGGCTCCAAAATCTCCCAGATAACTTGTGCCCTTTGCATCAAACAAAATGTTGTGGGGATAGAGGTCGCCGTGCATGACTCCCTTTTCATGGAGATGATTGGCAGCGGCAGCAATTCCCCTGGCAATGTGCAAAATTGTTGAGATTTTGAAGACAGCATCGGGCAAATAGGTATCTCGCGTGCAGGTATCGAGATCGGGAGGATAGCCTAATTTCTCATAGCTTGGTGGAATGAAAGGAAGTAGTAAACCTTCTTTTTGTTCGGGATGATCGGTGATTTTTCCAATACTGCTAATCAAGTTCTCATGGCTTCCTGCGGCGATGCAGGCTTGCATTTCATCCGCTGGGAAGCCATCACTGGTGAGGCTACCCTTGAACAATTTGACGGCTACATCCTTTGCTGTTTCAGGATCGTTCCAGATCCCTTTGGAAATAACGCCAGATGCCCCCTGACCCAAAATTTCACCCACTTCTAAGCTTGCCCAAGGTACTAAAGATAGAGAGTTGCTACAGGATGATGAATTAAGTGAATCACCTCGAAAGGTTTTACAGAAGGGGTTACCGGAATAGGCTAACCAGGTGAGGCGCGGGAGGGTAAGAAGATATTCGGGGAAAGCTTCAAGTTGGTTGGCGGCGATGCGTAAAAGTTCGAGGCTATGGCAGTTTGCGATAGATTCGGGGAGCGATCGCAACCGATTTCCAGCCAGCATAAACTTCTGCAAGTTACCCAGCTTACCAATACTTGTGGGCAAAGCTTCAAGCTGATTATCCGTTAAAATTAACCATCGAATTTGAGGAGAAAGCGCCTCCTCTTCAATCTGTTTAATCTGGTTCGATCGCAAGCTAATCATCGACAGATTAGGACATTGAGTCAGCACTGCTGGAAAGTGATCGAACTGATTACTATTGAGAAAAATAACGCGGAGTTTTTTAAGGACTTTAATATCTTCGGGAAGTGCGTTTAGCTGATTTTTTGATAGATCTAAAACTTCTAAAGAATCGGCGAGTTCAAAGACTTCGGGGGGAATTTCTGTCAGCCCACAAGACAAATCAAGCCGTTGGGTTCCTGCCAGCTTTCCGGCTCGTAATAACTCTAATGTTTCCATTCCGTTCCCTTTTTTGGATTGGATAAGTGGTTGCACCGCCGCAGATATTTGAGGCGTTGCGCTGGTGCGCCCGCTGCCTCCGACGGATGTGAAAATCCTTACCAACGTTATCCTAAGTGGTTGGGCGATCGCCAGCGAAAAAGGGAATAGGGCGATCGCTACTTCCAACTGCCTGCCCGCAGAATACTGACGATGAGCCATAGACCCAGAAGACTGGCAACTGCAAAGAGGAAATCGCTGAGCCAGTAGACCTGGCTGAGTTCGGCACTGCTAGAGACGATCGCCGCGCCCATGATGAGCGACCCAATGAGGATACTGAAGGAGAGGCGACTGGCGGCGCGATCAATGCCACGACCGAGGGAATCGATTTCGCGCAGGTTGACGTTCCACTGCAAGGTTTCGGAGGTGAGGCGATCGAGGAAGAGTTCAATCTGCCGGGGCGATTGCATGGTGAGGTTCTTGAAGTCCAGCACCGTGCGGAGGAGGGTGGGCAACGGCGCACTGCCCCGGAGCTGTTCACGGAATACGTCGCTCATCAGGGGGCGCACCTGTTCGGGGAAGTTGAAGGCGGGGTCGAGGCTACTGGCAACGCCTTCGAGGTTGGCGATCGCCTTGGCACACAAGCCCAGGTTGCCGGGAATGCGGATGTGGTTTTCCCGCGCCGCATCCAGCACTTCATAGAACAATTCGCTGAAGTTTAGTTCTGCCAGGTTGCTGCTGTAGTATTGCCGGAGCAGGCGATCGTAATCTGCCTCCAGTTGGGACAGGTTGACGGGGTTGGCGGAAGGTGCCAGATCCAGGGTGAGCTGGGCGCATCGCCGTGCATCCAGGCTGACGATCGCCAGAATCATTTCCAGCAAGACTTCCTGGGTGCGGGGGTCGAGGCGACCAATCATTCCACAGTCGAGCAATGCCACCCGTCCATCGTTAAGGTAAAACAGGTTGCCGGGGTGCGGGTCGGCATGGAAAAAGCCATCCAAACAGATTTGCTGGAAAAAGGCGCGGAGAAGCATCTGGGCGATCGCCCGCTGTTCTTCGGGGTCGCGGCTCAGGGCAAGGGACTCATCCCGCTGGGCATGGAGTAACGGTTGCCCATCCAGCCAATCCATGACCATAACCTTATCGGTCGTAAGCGGCCAGATGATTTGGGGAACCGTGAGACGGTCTGTATCAAACCAGCGGCTGGTGGTGAGGTTTTTCCGCAGCTTGTCGGTGGCGTGCGCTTCTTTGGTGAAGTTCAACTCAGCCCATAGCGCCTGGGCAAATTCATCTGCCAGCGCTTCGATATCGTAATACTCCCCAAAGTCGGTTTGGGCGACTAACCCAGCGACAAACTTAATCAACGAAATATCTTGAGCAACCAGCGGTTCTAAACCGGGGCGTTGCACTTTGACCGCAACGGTACGCCCATCCCGCAAAACGGCTTTGTGGGTCTGGGCAATGGAACCCGCCGCAACGGGAACCGGGTCAAATTGCTGAAACGCTTCATCCACATGCTTACCCAGTTCGCGGGTCAGCAACCCCTCAATTCCCTCCCAGGGAGCTGGCGGCACATTCGATTGCAGGGTGCTGAGGGCATCAATATAAGCCGCAGGCAGCAGGTCAGGTCGGGTGCTGAGCAATTGCCCCAACTTCACATAAACCGGACCCAATTCGATCAGAATTTTTCGTAAAACCGCTGGAGGTGGCAGTTTTGGCTCGTCTGCTTTGCCGCCAGTGAGCAAACCGCGCATATAGCCCCAGCCATTTCGCAGCACGACTTCCGCAATTTCGGCTTGACGCGAACTATTTTTGACAAGCTTGACAAACATGGGCGATCGCCAGAGAAGTAAAGGGGTCTGGCTTTAGCCTAGCAGCGTAACCCGATTTTCGGGGTATAGAGAAAACCGCAACTCCCTCTTCCTAACGGTTTAAGCGGTATTGCTAGGGATACGAATTGTTTGTTTGGAGCCACGCTCTGCGCGGCTCCAAACAAACGGTTAAGCAACGCGGTTTAAGCAATACTGCCCCGTTTCCGGGCTTCTTTGTAAGAGGTGCCGATGTTCTTCAGCCCGGCACGGATCATCTGCTGTTCCAAAAGGGCGAAAAAGCGGGCGCGATCGCCTCCCCGCACCACCGCCTGGTTGTGTGCCTCCGCCAGCGCCACCGGATAGCCAAAGCCCTTTTGCACCTGCGCCAGGGTCAGGCTCAGCGCCGTATCCAGCAGCACCGCATCCTGCGCCACCCACTCCGGAAATTCCACCCGCGCCACCTCCGACCCCACATTCACATAGCAAAAGTAGGTGCGGTGATGGTCATACCACTCCAGCACCCGTGCGGAACTGCGCCAGATGGCGCTGCGCTGCCCCGGCTCCAGCAGAATGTTCCACAATGCCGTATCCCGCAGCGGCGCAAACACCTGGCAGGGGGCATTGTCGGTCTTCCCAGGGCAATGGGTCTGACAATCCGGCTGCTCTTTTGGGCAGGTATGCAACCGCAAGAAGTTCAACGCTTCCCCACTCCGCGCCGCGCTGATGTAGCCCACCAGCGGCACCCGCAGCTTTCGCAGGGTTTCCCATGCCGCGAGGATGGGGGTAAGGATGCGATCGCGCGCCTCGTTCGGCAATGGCTCCAGAAACCAGTGGGTGAGCGAACCATCGACGAGGGCGAGGGTGGGAGTGGTGAGTGGTGAGTGGTGAGTGGTGGTTGGTGACTGGTGAGTCTCCTCCTGGCGCTTCTCGGCAAACAGGCTCTCCGCCAACTCCGCCAGCACGGTCGCCTCCGAAGCGGTGCGGCAATGCCCCATCCATTCCTCGGTGCGAATGCCCCATTGCCGTGAAAGGTGCAGGTCTTCCGAGCGATAAAACACTTCGGGCAGGCTGTCGAGCAGGGGATGGCGGTTTTGTCCGTAGTGCAGAACGATGCGCCCAATATTGATTAAATAACAGTAGGCAATTTCGTGGTGGCTGGGGGCAATTTGGGAGCCATCGGTCGCCAGAACGGTGTGCTGGTTGGGCGCAAGGGTGATGGGGATGCGCGTATCCAGCGGCTCCTGGGGAGTTGCCGCACTAAAGCCCAGGCGATCGCTCCACAAGCTCTGCAAGTTCAGCAACTCTGTCTGCTGCTTGCGTGCCGCCTGCAACAACCGCTCCGCCCGCTCCAGCCGAGACTGGATGGCGATCGCCTCTTCATTCAGGTGTCGCCCAATGTCCGGCATCTGCCGCGCCAACTTCATCAAGTCCAGCATCGCTTCGACCCACGACTCATTAACCCGCAGCATAGCTCAGCTTCAGCAATTTAGTACAGATGTTTTGAAGTACTCCAATAAAGCAAACCCCATTTTGGGAAAGCCGGTGCGGCTGAGCCGCACCAGCTTTCCCAAAATGGGGTTTGATGCTCAGCCCTTGAACAAACCCCAAAAGCTATTTTTTGCCCTGGTGTGAAAACTTATGTTGCGATCGCACTACCCAACGCAGGAAAACGGCATTATATTACTAGCTGGTCATATCAAGAAATCGTCGGATAACTCAAGCCGCTTCAGCTTTTGATCAACGGCGAGGTCTGACCACCGGGATGTGACGCGCTCCAGGACTCACAAGTCCAGGACTCACAGCCCGCTACTGGCACTGCAAATACGCTATTCCCCGACTCCCTGACAAACGCCATACCATTTCCCTACATCGACAACAAAAGGGCTTGCGCTTTGTAATTGCATAACCATATACTCATATAAGCTTGAAAGGAGTTCATAACTTATGCTGTTCCGTCAGTTGTTCGATCAAGATACCTGGACCTACACCTACCTCATCGCCGATCCGGCAACTGGGGATGCCGCCCTGGTTGATCCAGTGCTGGAGCAAGTCGAGCGCGATTTCAAATTGCTCAATGAACTGGGGCTGACCCTGCGCTATTGCCTCGAAACCCACATCCACGCCGACCACATCACCGGAACGGGCAAGCTGCGCGAACTGACCGAGTGCGAAGGCATTGTTCCCGCCAACGCCCATGCCGCCTGCGCCAATCGCTCCATCCAGGATGGCGAAGTCGTGTGGGTTGGCAATGTGAAAATCGAAGCCATCACCACCCTCGGTCACACCGACAGCCACGCGGCCTTCCTGGTGAACGGCACTCACCTGTTGACGGGCGACTCCCTCTTCATTCGCGGCTGCGGACGCACCGACTTCCAGAGCGGCGATGCGGGTGCCATGTACGATGCCGTCACCCAGCGCCTCTTCACCCTGCCCGATGACACCCTGGTCTATCCCGGTCACGACTATCGTGGGCACACCGTCTCCACCATCGGCGAAGAGAAGCAGTTTAATCCTCGTTTTGTGGGGCGCGATCGCGACAGCTTCATTCACATGATGGCAAACCTGAATCTACCCAATCCTAAGAAAATCATGGAAGCCGTCCCTGCCAACCAGCAGTGCGGCAATGTCCCGGTTTCGGCGGGTTGATCATTTGCTGAGTTAGAGACCCTGCAAGATCCCCCTTAAATCCCCCTTCATAAGGGGGGCTTTGAGAAATCCCTTCCTTCGTCAGAGGGCTTTGCCTCCGGTTCCCACCTTATGAAGAGCTACTGTGCATATATAGACGAGACTTCAGCCAATACCCACCCGCAAATAAATTGCGGGCTAATGCATTTAAACCCATTGAAATGGGTTGAGAATCGCTCATCCGGGCTTTCCAGTCCGTTTTAACGGACTTCTGGCGATTAGCCCGCAATTTATTTGCGGGCGGGCACGAACGGAGCGCAAAGCAAGCGTAGGGCAAAAGTTACCCACTTACATGTACACGGTAAGGCCTATGAAGAGGGGCTAGAGGGGATTTCTAGGGGCTCACCCCTCACCTCAATTCTTTCACGCCGTTTCGTAACGAACGACTCATCTGCTTCATCAAAGTAGCCCCCTTCGATCGCCCTTCCAGAACAGCGATCGCCCTCTTCAAACCCTACCCTTCATTCTCTCCAATGCTAATTTCTATTGTTGGTCATCTCCTCGCCGTCCTCATCGGCGTCAGCCTTGGGCTGATCGGCGGCGGCGGCTCTATCCTGGCGGCTCCTGTGCTGATCTACGTCATGGGTGTGCCCTCCAAATCGGCACTTGCCATGACGTTGGTTATCGTCGGTGTCGCCAGCCTCATCGGCGTGCTTCCCCACTGGCGCAACGGCAATGTAAACCTCCGAACCGCTGCCCTGTTTGCCCCGCCCGCTATGGTCGGAGCCTACTTCGGCGCACGGGTCGCTTCCCTGGATGCGGTCTTGCCCATCCTTCAGCTCGGCGTGTTTGCCGCCATGATGGTCTTTGCCTCGGTGATGATGATTCGCAAAGGCTCCAAAAAGCAGCAAAAGATTGATCTAATGGCCGACGAGCATCATGGCAGTCAGTGGTGGGCGATCGCCGCTGAAGGCTTGGGTGTAGGGATGCTCACCGGGTTTGTCGGCATTGGTGGTGGCTTCCTGGTCATCCCCGCCCTGGTGCTCCTCGGCGGAATGCCCATGAAAGAAGCCATCGGCACCTCCCTCATCATCCTTGCTCTCAAGTCCGTCACGGGTTTTGCAGGTTATGTCGGCAATGTCCCCATTGAGTGGGGCTTGCTCATCTCCTTTACCATTGCTGCTGGCATCGGCATCATCCTGGGGGCTTACATCAATCGCTTTATCGAAGCGAAGTACCTGGAAAAAGGCTTTGGCTACTTTGTGCTGGCAGTCGCCGTCTTTATTATTATTCGCGAGTTCACACCGATGCTGGCAGGCTAAAGGTAGAACTCAGTAAAACTCAGCTATTTGACAAATAACTGTCATCACAGCTTTTAATAGCTTTGGGCAACTGATAGGGATGGGCGATCGCTGCGAGAGGAGCGATCGCTTTTTGTTGCAGTTTGAGCAGATATACTAGTGAGAAACTTGGGGAATGAGAGGGCGATCGCAAAACTTATGTAAAACTACCCATATTTTTGCTGCGGACTAAAATCTCTGTAAAAATGCACACCGAATAGATCGAAGCTTACTTTTTTATCCTCAGTACAATCACCACCATTTTTTCATCAAAGCCAAGAAGTAGTGTTTTTACTGCGAAAAATACTGTTTTTACCTCATGAAAGCAATCAAGAAGAAGAGCGAAAAAAATTACTCCATTGGCTCATAAAACAACCTTGAAAAAATCCATAAAGTTGCCTTAAAGCCATCTTCCAAAAGGCTGATCTAAGATATTTTGATAAAAGAACAAACGACTTTTGTCGTCAGAAACCAATGGCTCTCTTAGAAATGAAAATTTTATAATACCCAATTTCTGTAGGGCAGGCATCGTGTCTTAAGCTTAGACAGCTAGGAGATAGCCAGGAAGGCTATCCTACCTTATTGAATTTCCATTTCTTAGTAAGAACAGGTTGCCACGAAGTTTTTTGAGAACCCCATAATGGCTAATTTAATAAGTCGAAAAATAAAAATCAAACGGCTTATCTGTTGTCAAAAAATAGTTTTGCCGCAGTTCTAAATATTGCCAATCTACCGAATATTTCATCTTCTTAGTTGTTCCCAGAAAAAGTATTATTTCCATGTTCGAAAAGCGACTGCTCTGTGTCACTGGGCTACCGCGAGCGGGTTCAACCCTCCTCTGCCAACTCCTGGGTCATCACCCCGAAATCTACTCTGTTGGTCACAGTTCACCCCTTTGTCAAACCCTCACCGGGTTGCGCCAACACCTCAGCGATAGCGACTTCCTGCGTGCCCAACTCGATGTAGACTTTCCCCTCGTCTATCAACGCCTCACCAATGCCTTCACAGGCTTTGTCGATGGCTGGTTCTCAGAGACCGACAAAGCCTGGGTCGTTGACAAGAACCGGGGCTGGCTCCATCACATCGAAACCCTGCATCACCTCGACCCCAATGTGCGGATGCTGGTGTGCGTACGCGAACTGGGGCAAATCTACGGCTCCATCGAAGCCCAACACCAGAAAACAATACTGCTTGACTTTCCCGACCACCTGGCAAACCTCTCCCGTTACGACCGGGCAGACAAACTCTTCGCTGCCCAGGGGGTTGTCGGTGGTCCCCTCCGTTCCATCGAAGCCTTGCGCGATCTCGACGCCACCTTGCAGCAGCATCTCTACTACGTGGTGTTCGAGCATCTGATGCAGGAACCCGTCACCGTGATGCAGGGCATCTACGAGTGGCTGGGTTTGCCTCCCAACAAGTTTGACCCCCAAGCCCTGAGCGTGAAGCCCCACGAAAGCGATAGCTACTACCGCTTTAAGTACACCCATCAAACACGCTCTAGCATCACGCCCCCAACACCTCACACCATTCCCCAACGGATCCAGGCTCAAATCCAACAACAATTCCCCTGGTTCTATCAGACCTTCTACCCGGGGCTTGCCCCCCCAGCCTGAGCTTCAACGCTCTAGGACTTCTTAAGGAAGTTTTAGAGCACAAGTCTCGGCTGTGTCCCTGAATCTGCGGCTTTTCATAGAAGCCGTAGGGTTCCCCTGTGCAAATCAACCCACTCATTCATGTATCGAGAGAAGAGCAATCATGGCATCAAATTTTGTTGTTAACCAGCTTATTGATAATGGCACCGGACTTGATGAAGGTACCCTCAGTTGGGCTATCCGCCAAGCGAATGAAACTGAGGGAGCCGACACCATTACCCTCAATAATAATGTCGATATCCTTGGGGTAATGACAACGCTGATCAACAGCGACATTACCATCAATGGTAACAATTTCACTATTGATGGTGACCATGAGAATGATGGCACCGGCTTCCGCCCCTTCTTCGTCCTCAGTGGCAACGTTAGCATCAGCGACCTCACTATCACTGACGGTATCGCTCAAGGTGGCTCCAGCAGTTTTGGTGGCGGCGGTGCCGGCATGGGAGGTGGTCTCTTCATCTACAGCGGTAACGTTAGTCTTAACACCGTTACCTTTTCCAATAACATTGCTCGAGGTGGCAATGGTGACAATAGTCAGTTGAGCGGCGGCGGCGGCGGTCTCTTTGGTGACGCTGGTGGTGGTGGCGGCGGTGGGCTCTTTGCTACTAGCATCAATGGCATTGGAGCCTACGGTGGTAACAACACCTATAACACTACCACTGCTAGTTTTGGACGCGGCGGAAACAGTGGTTATGGTGCTGGTGGCGGCGTGGGCGGTTTCGGTGGCGGTGGCGGTGGCGGCGGTTTCGGCGGCAGCGGCGGCTTTGGCAGCGGCGGTGGTTACGGAAGGGCTGCTACCTCCGATCGTTCCCTTTCCACTCTCTTCGGCGGTTTCGGCGGCGGGGGTGGCTACGGCGGTGGTGGCGGTTTTGGTTCGATGAGTAGTGGTAGCGGTGGCTACGGCGCTGGCATCGGTGGCGCTGGCATCGGTGGTGGTGGTGCCGGGATGGGCGGAGCCATTTTTGTCCGCAGCGGCTCCCTCAGCGTTGCTAATAGCACCTTTTCCAGCAACAGTGCCTTAGGTGGCACAGGTTTTGAGGCTGGACTGGGACTTGGCGGTGCCATTTTCGCTATGAAACAGACGAGTGCAGATATCAAGGAAGGTAGCATTCAGGGAATGCCCGATGTGTTACCCACGGTTACTCTTACCAACGTCTCTTTTGCAGAAAACAGTGCATTCGATAACCTAGATCTAGAGCCAACCCCAGCAACCATAACCTCGGGCACTAACCTGAATACCGAAGACCTGTGGGGCACTCAAATTACTCGAACGTCTCTTCCTACAGTGCAGTTTGGGGCAGCGACGTTTGAGGCAGGTGAAGGGGAAGGCACAACGAGTGTTATTACCCTTACCCGCGATACAACGGCAGGTGTTTCAGATGTACAGGTGAGCTTTACAGGAGGCACTGCAACCGCTGGTGATGATTACACGGTTCCTCCTAGCCCTCCCCTGATCATTACCTTCAACGATGGGGAAGATACCAAGACCGTTGCGCTGCCGATTGTAAATGACAACTTGGTAGAAGGGAATGAAACCCTTACGGTGGAAGTATCCAGCGTGAACAATGCCAACATTGGCACCCAGTCCACTGCTACATTCACCATTACAGACAATGACACCGCTGGGTTCACCCTGAGCAAGGCAACCGCCACGGTCAGTGAAGCGGCGGGTGGCACAGATACCTTCGTGATTCGGCTAAATGCGGCTCCCCTGACGCCAGTAGAATTCCTTGTTAGCAGTAGTGATGACGGAGAAGTAACCGCATCCACTCCCGTTATCCTCGATAGCAGTAATTGGGAAACAGGGGTAGAGGTGACCCTGAGCGGCGTCAATGACAACACGGTTGATGGGAATGTGACCAGCATAATCACCGTTAGCGTTAATGATGCCAATAGTGATGACGCCTTTGATGGGTTAGCCGACCAAACCCTGAGCGTTACGACCAACGACAACGACATTGCCCATAGCATTACCGCTAATGTAGTGGCAGTGGGCGAAAACAATACGGGCACGCAAACCGTTACCTTCACCGTGACCCGCACCGGGGCAACAACAGGAAGCAGTAGCGTAGATTACGTTATCGGGGGAACAGCGACGCTGGGTGAAGACTTCAGTGTTGCCAATGGCGCGAGTGGCTCTGTCAACTTTGCAGCGGGCGAAACTCAGAAAACGATTACCGTTGATGTGCTGGGCGACTTTGTTGATGAGGCAAATGAAACCGTCACTGTGACATTGAGCAACCCTCAAGCCGCAGTGGGGTTTGAAGGACTCCTTTCAGAATCGGGAAGCATTGCAACAACCAGCATCACCGATGACGACACCGCTGGCATCACCCTGAGCAAAACTACGGCAACGGTTAGCGAAGCAGGAACAACCGACACCTTTACCGTTGTGCTCGATAGCCAGCCGACCGGCAACGTAGAAATCGCGGTCAACAGTAGCAATACCGCTGAAGCAACTGTTTCTCCAACTATCCTCACGTTTACAGCGGCAAACTGGAATACGCCCCAAACCGTGACCATCGCGGGTGAGGATGACAGTATTACCGATGGGAACCAGAGGGAATTCATCACCGTTGCTGTGGTGAATGCAAACAGTAATGATCCGGCTTATGCCAACTTATCTGAAGGGGTTGAGGTAACGAACACCGACAACGACAGCCCAGGGTTTACGATTACCCCTATCAATGTTGAGCTGGGTGAAGCAGGTGGTACAGCTACCTTCACCGTTGTGCTCAATACTCGTCCTCAAGCTCCTGACCAAGACATTGCACGTTTGTTCCTGGAGGATCACTCTGCGGTTGAGGTGCGGTTGCCGATTTCGGTATCGGAACCCGAATTTGCAGAGATTAATGTGACGGAGTTGGTGTTTACCGATATCAACTGGAACCAGCCCCAAACAGTGACGATTACGGGGATTAATAATGATGTCGCGGGTGGCGATCGCACCATCAACATCCTCACAGGTGACCCCAGAAGCAACGACCCCGACTACAACGACCCTGCTATTAATCCAGCGGATGTAAGTGTCGATATCATCGACGACGATGTATCCGGCTTCACGATCGAGCCAACCAGTGGGCTGAGCCTGACAGAGGCAGGTGGAACAGCGACCTTCGAAGTGACCCTCGATTCACAACCAACAGGGGAAGTCGTCCTTCCGCTATCGGTCAGCGATGCCAGCGAAGCCAGACTGGATGTGAGCGAACTGCGCTTTGATGCAACCAACTGGAACCAGCCACAAGTTGTGACCATTACTGGGCTGAATGATGCAGCAGTCGATGGCAACCAAAATGTCACGATTCTCACAGGCACGCCTATAAGCAGCGATGCAACCTACAACGGTGAAGTCGCCAATCCGGCAGATGTGACCGTTACTGTGTCTGACGATGATAGAGCAGGCTTTAGCCTCAGCAAGACAACCGCGTCGGTTAGCGAAAACGGCACAACAGATGCCTTTGCCGTAGTACTGACCGCACAACCGCTATCGAATGTCGTGCTTCAAGTCGTTAGCAGCAATAGCGGGGAAGTGAGTGTTGCCCCCACAACCCTGACCTTCACTCCTGAAAACTGGAATCAGGCGCAAAATATAACCCTGACTGGGGAGGATGAGGCGATCGTTGATGGTCTGCAAAGCAGCCAGGTCACTATCAGCGTGGTTGCTACACAAAGTGATGATGCGTTTGATAGCTTGAGTGCGCAACAGGTGACAGTTAGCACAGCCGATGACGATGTGCCCCCCACTATCCCTGTCATAAACAGCAACCCTCCCACAGACACCAATCAACCTACTTTCAGCGGTACGGGTGAACCAGGTACAACCGTGGAAGTCTTAAATGACAAAACCCTGCTGGGAACTGCCATGGTGGATGAGGAAGGGAAGTGGAGCTTTACTCCAGAAGAACCTCTGGCAGCAGGAGACTATAGCCTTACCTTCCGGGCGATTGATGCCGCTGGTAATGTCAGTGCAACCTCTGACCCGTTAGTGTTTACCATTACAGAGCCTACCTCTGGTAGCTTCACTCCAGCCAATGACGACTACACTGGAACGGAAGGGCGCGATGTGGTGTTTGCGCTGGCTGGCGATGACATTCTGCGCGGCTTGGGTGGCAGCGATCGCCTTGCCGGACAGGAAGGCGACGACCAAATCTTTGGTGGAGACGGCAACGACCGCCTCATCGGCGATGCAGGCAACGATAACCTGGTGGGTGGTCCTGATGATGACCGACTGCTGGGCGGTGAGGGCAGCGATCGCCTTGCAGGCAACGGTGGCAACGAGCGTCTGGTTGGTGGCGATGGGTTGGATACGCTGCTGGGTGGTGCAGGCAACGACACCCTGATCGGTGGCGCAGACAACGATCGCCTCCTCGGCACAGGTGGTAACGACCTGATGCGTGGCAACCTGGGCGATGACCTGCTGAATGGTGGAGCCGGAAGCGATCGCCTCTTTGGTGGCGATGGAAACGACATCCTCAACGGTCAGGGTGGCGATGATGTCATTCGGGGTGGCGCAGGTCGCGATGTCATCCGAGGTGGAGTCGGAAACGATCGCCTCGCCGGAGAACTGGGCAATGATGTGATTGAAACCGGAGACGGGCGCGATCGCATCGTCATCCGTTCTGGTCAGGGATTCGATCGGGTCACCGACTTTGAGGATGGGTTCGATCGCATTGTGCTGGGTGGTATGCGCTTCGGGGATTTGTCCATCAACCAGCGTAACGAGGGTGTGTTGATTTCCCGTGGCAACGAGCGACTGTTGCTACTGCAAAACACCACCGTTGGACAAATTAGCGAGGCAGACTTTGCCTAATACAAACGAGTAGTCTCACTCATGTAGAGAGCCGGGAGGTAAAGCCTCCTGGCTCTTTTTTATGGCGCAAGCACTACTACTTTTTATCGGCATTTTTCTACATACAACATGCTCGCTATTTCTATAAAGTTTTGTAACCCTTTTGTATTAGAACGAACACCTGCTGCGAAACATCTTCATACTTTCTGCGATCACCTTAAGAGATGGCTAAAATACTTCACCTTTAGTAATTTTCTATTGCTTACTTAAGAGAGAAGACAACAGAGGAAAGGCAACATTGCTTTTCTCAGTTTTGTTGATTGATCAATTTGTTGATAGATATAGATAACAATGGATGTTTTCTCCAACACCGTCGTATTGTCGCGAATGCAATTCGCGCTAACGGCGACTTTTCATATGCTGTGGCCCACGTTAACGACGGGTATGGCGATTTATCTGGTGGTGGTGGAAGGGTTGTGGCTGCGAACCCGAAACCCGCAATATTACCTCCATGCCCGCTTCTGGAGCAAAATCTTCCTGTTGAACTTTGGCATCGGCGTTGCAACAGGGTTGCCGATGGAGTTTCAATTTGGTACGAATTGGGCACCGTTGTCAGAGGCGATCGGTGACTTCTTTGGCAGTGTCCTTGGCTTTGAAGGCACGATGGCGTTTATGCTCGAAGCCGGATTTTTGGGCATCATGCTATTTGGTTGGGAACGAGTTAGCCCTGTAATTCATTACCTGGCGACCATCATGGTTGCCTTTGGGGCAAACCTCTCGACCTTCTGGATTTTGGTGGCAAACTCCTGGCTGCAAACGCCAACGGGCGGCACCTTCGAGAATGGCAAGTTCATCATTGCCAGCTATGGAGAGGCGATTTTTAATCCCTTCATGCGCACGAGCGTGGCGCATATGTTTTTTGCCACGCTGGAAACCTCGCTGTTTGTGATTGGGGGCATTAGTGCCTGGTACATCATCAACCAGCGCCACACCGAGTTTTTTGCCAAGTCTCTGAAAATTGTACTGGCGGTGGCGATCGCCGTTGCCCCCCTGCAAATCTACATCGGTCATCTTAGCGGCGAGCAGGTCTATCACCAGCAGCCCTCCAAGCTGGCGGCGATGGAAGCCCAGTGGGAAACCACCCCTGCCGGACAACCTGCCGACTGGAGCTTACTGGCAATTCCCAACAACAAAGCGGGGAAGAATACCTGGGAAATTACGGTGCCCAATGCGCTGGGCTACATTCTGGAGTTCAAGAAGAACCTGTCGGAACCCGTGCAGGGCTTAAATTCCTGGCAACCCGAAGACCGTCCCCATATGGTCGGGCTGGTGTACTATGCGTTTCGCACGATGATTGCGATCGGCTTTTTCCTGGCGGGGTTGATGGGAATTACGGTGCTGCAATGGTTGCGGGGCAAGTTGTCGGAAGCGGCGATCGCCGACCAAAAATGGCTGCTGCGTGCCTGGATTTTCGCCGCTCCCCTGGGCTATATCGCCATTGAATCAGGCTGGATTGTGCGCTGCGTCGGACGGCAACCCTGGACGGTGTATGGAGCCATTCGTACCGTCGATGCAGCATCCAATCTCCCTCCCAGCAATGTGGTAGGTTCCCTGAGCATCTTTGCCGTGGTCTATTCTCTGCTGTTTGTTTCGGCTTTGTTCTTTGGCAGTCGCATCATTCGCCAGGGTCCCAATATGAACCTGCCGATTCCCGAAGTAGGTCCACAGGTGGATATGGAGGTAGAGCCTGCGGAGCACCGCCCTAACCAGCGCCCCCTCGAAACCCCACAATCCTCGTCGCAAGCCTAAGGAACTCTTCTAAGGAACTCTTCATGGAAGCACTTGAATACTTTTTGCCAACGGTCTGGTTTGTCATCCTCGCCCTCTTCCTGTTCCTTTATGTCATGCTGGATGGCTTTGACCTGGGCGTGGGCATTCTTTCCCTCACCTCCTCCAGCGAGGAGCGGCGGGGCATCCTGATGACGAGCCTGGGCAACGTGTGGGACGCCAACGAAACCTGGCTGGTGATCACAGGAGGGGCGTTGTTTGGCGCGTTTCCCATTGCCTATGCCACCATCCTCAGTGCCCTCTACATTCCCCTGATCCTGATGTTGCTGGGGCTGATCTTTCGTGCCGTCGCCTTCGAGTTTCGAGAACATGCCGAGAACAAGCTGTTCTGGAATACCGCCTTTGGCGCTGGTAGCTTCATTGCCGCCCTGGGACAGGGCTTTGCCCTGGGCAGCGTGATTCAGGGCATTCGGGTGGATGAAGCGGGGCACTTCATTGGCACAACCTGGGACTGGCTCACCTGGCAGTCGGTTCTGGTCGCCCTGACGCTGATTCAGGGCTATGTGCTGATCGGCTCCACCTACCTCATCCTCAAAACGACGGGGGAATTGCAGAAAACCCACTACGGCACTGCCCGCCTCGCCGCCTGGACAACCCTGCTCGGTGCGGTGCTGATCACCATCGGCGTCCCCACCTTTTTTGAGCAGGCACGGGCACGCCTCTTCACCGCCCCTCAGGTCTATGTTTTCGCCCTGATTCCGGTGCTGGGGGTCGTGCTGATCTACCTGCTCCTGCGCAGTTTACGCAAAGAAGAGGAAATCTCTCCGTTCGTCTGGACAATCCTGCTCTTTCTCCTGAGCTTCCTTGGCTTGGGGATGGTCATTTTTCCCTACATCATCCCAACCCAAATTACGATTTATCAGGGAGCCGCAAACCCCAGTTCGCTGGTGTTCATGCTCACCTTTGTGGGAATCCTGATTCCGATCATGCTGTTTTATAACATCTACAACTACCTGGTCTTCCGGGGCAAAGTCACAGAAGAAACCTACGGTTAACCGCAGACAGAAGTTCGACTTCTTCAAGAAGTCGAACTTCTTTAGCTTTGCACGACGCATTGTGTATGGCTTTCAGATCTTCGACTTCTTGAAGAAGTCGAAGATCTTTCCCGCGCATCTTTTCCGCTGACGTTAGAAGTGCTGGATGATAGCGTCGGCAAACTCGGAGCACTTCAGAGGCTTGTCAACCGGAGGTTCCATCAGCCGTGCCAGGTCGTAGGTAACCTGGCGGTTGGAGATGGCGGCAGCAATTCCTTTTTTGATCAGATCCGCTGCTTCGGTCCAGCCCATGTACTCCAGCATCATGACACCGGAGAGGATGACGGAGCCGGGGTTGATGCGATCGAGTCCGGCATGTTTGGGGGCGGTGCCGTGGGTTGCCTCAAAGATGGCGCAACCATCGCCGATGTTTGCACCCGGTCCCATCCCCAGACCACCGACGATCGCCGCTGCCGCATCGGACAGGTAATCGCCATTCAGGTTCATGGTTGCCAGAATCGAGTACTCATCGGGGCGCGTCTGGATCTGCTGGAAGATGCTGTCGGCAATGCGATCGTTCACCATCACCTTGTCTTTCCACTTGCCGTTGCCGTGGGATTCCCACAGGGCATCCAGCACAGCCTTCACTTCTGCGCGCACCTGGGCTTGCTTTTCGGGGGTGAGGTTGTCGTAGCCCGGTTCGATCTGCCGCGCATTGTCTTCCAGGCTGATGTCGGGGGTCTTTTCCTTGTTGCTCAGAATCCAGGATTCCCGCTCAATGATGCACTCCTCGCGGAACTCCTCGCGCACCAGTTCGTAGCCCCAATCTCGAAATGCGCCTTCGGTGTACTTCATGATGTTGCCCTTGTGGACCAGGGTCACCTGCTGCTTGGCTTTGGGCAGGCGCAGGGCGTGCTGGATGGCGCGACGGATGAGCCGCTGGGAGCCATTTTTGCTGATGGGCTTGACGCCAATGCCGGAGTCCAGAGGGATGCGCTTTTTGCCATGTTCTGGGGTGGCGGGGATCAGCTCTTCGTTGAGGATTTTGATGAGGCGATCGCCGATCTCCGTTCCCTGTGCCCACTCAATGCCCAGGTAAATATCCTCGGTGTTCTCCCGATACACGATCACATCCAGCTTTTCGGGGGTTTTGTGGGGTGAGGGTGTGCCAGCGTAATACTTGCAGGGGCGAACGCAGGCATAGAGTTCGAAAATCTGCCGCAGCGCCACGTTGAGGGAACGGATGCCGCCGCCCACGGGAGTTGTCAGGGGTCCCTTGATGGCAACGCGATAGTCGCGGATGGCGATGAGGGTATCTTCGGGCAAATACTGGTAGGTGCCATACAGGTCGCAGGCTTCATCTCCGGCGTAGACCTTGAACCAGACGATGCTGCGATCGCCCCCATACGCTTTTTCCACTGCCGCATCAAACACCTTCTGAGCGGCAGGCCAAATGTCTACCCCCGTTCCATCCCCCCGAATGAAGGGCACAATCGGGTCATTCGGGACGATCAGCTTGCCATCCTGAAACAGAATGCGAGAACCTTGGCTGGGGGGAACGATTTTTTCGTAGGACATAACTTCTAAGTTGATGTAGAGGCGAGCGAGATAGCATTATCCCAATCAGAGGCATAATAGCCCCAAACGTGGCGTTTGGTTCAGCCTATCTGAACCCCCCGAAAGTTTTTGTTGGGTTGGCAACATCCCCTTACCAGTCCTTCCTGTTTTGAAAATCCTCATTTATAGCGGTGCGCAAGTTGCTTCAGCACATGGGAGGGGCGGCGCGGCGCGCCGCCCCTCCCATGTGCTGTACTTAAAGCGCTTGCAAAACGCTATATGACAATACCTCCGCCATTTTCCTGAAACCCTTGATTTTGCGTGCGCTCCGCGCACGCAAAATCAGGGGTTTGTTGTTATGAGGGAGCAGGCTGGTTCTGCCAGCCTGCTCCCTCATTCTTTTCTTGAATTACCTTTAGACCAACAAATCGGCACGGGGATTGAAGGTTTCGACCTGGCGCAGTTTTTCGTACAACTCCCGCTCAGGTTCGCTAATATCGCGCGGCACCAGCACCAGCACCTCAACGATCTGGTCGCCTCGCTGCCCGTTGATGGGATAGCCCTTGCCCGCCATGCGGAGCTTTTGCCCACTGCGAACGCCCGCTGGCACCATCATCTTCACCATGCCATCCAGGGTTGGCACTTCGATCGCCCCACCCAGTACCGCTTCGCAGGGGGTAATCGGCAACTGACAGTACAAATCCGTGCCCTGCATTCGGAAGAAGGGATGGGGAGCCAGCTCAATTTTGAGGAACAGATCGCCACCATTCACCCCCTGCCCCTTGAGGCGCACCTTTTGCCCAGAGAGCATTCCGGGGGGCATGTTGACTTCGAGCGATCGCCCATCCTCCAGGCGAATCCGCTCCCGTCCACCCTGATACGCCCGCTCCAGGGGTACTGTCAGCCGTGCCTCCGCATGGCGGGGCGAGGGGCGGGGAACGGTGTAGCTTTTCTTGCTCGTCCCTGGACGGAACGGATCGGTGGGAGCCGGACGACTGGCAACGGGTTCATCCCGCCGATTCAGCAATTGATCAACAAAGGTATTGAAGTCGCGATACTGGCTGTAGTCCATCTCATCGGGGGACTTCCGAGCCGTCGCGCCCCGTCGCACTTTAGTGGCGGTTCCGCTTTTCTTGCCCTGAGTCCAGTAGCGGCTGAACTGGTCATACTTCGCCCGTCGATCTGGGTCCGAAAGAATTTCGTAGGCTTCCCCAATATCCTTAAAGGTTTCCTCCGCTGCCTTGTCCCCAGGATTTAGATCCGGATGATATTGTCGCGCCAACCGTCGATAGGCACGCTTAATCTCTTCCGGGGTTGCCTCCTGGGCAACGCTCAGTATCTGGTAGTAATTCCGAAAGTTTTGCATTCGGTCGTTGTAGAAGGTAGAGAAGAAAAACAGAAAAGGTTTGGGAAAAACCTTAATTCAAGAACGTGATTTAACACGTGGATTAACAATAGGACAGGCGAGATCCGCACCCAGACTACTCAATTGACCTCGCGACCCACTCAACCAATGAGGCACCAAAAGGCAAGGGTCGGTGTAGAGATATTCTAGAGCGTCACGAAGGATTTAGGGCACGGGACATTCCTCACCCCGCTTATTCGGATATCCGCTCCACCCATCCATCCCAGGCAGATGGAGCGGCAGCGGATTTACACCCAATCGTCCTCATCATCCCACTCGCCCCGGCTCTGACCATAGCGGGCAGGGTCGTTGGCGGGCGGGCGACGGCGGGCGGTGGGGCGATCGCGTTTCCCACTCCGCTCCCGGCTCGATGGACGGGGTGCATCCCAGTCATCCGCTGGCGGCGGCACTGCCGGACGGGGGCGATCCCAATCATCCACAGGTGCTGGAGCCGAGGGACGAGGCGCATCCCAATCATCTACTGGCGCTGGAGCCGGGGAACGGGGGCGATCCCAGTCATCCTCCACGGGCGGAGGTGTTTTAGGAAGGGGCGCATCCCAATCATCCGCAAGGGGGGGGAGCGCAGAGCGGGATGGATCCCAGTCATCCGCTGGCGGAGGTGCCGCCGGACGGGGGGCTTCCCGGTTTTCCACTGGGGGCGGAGTCGTGGGGCGATCGCTCTTGGGGGTAGCCCAGGGATCGTCAATCAGGTCTGAAGCCCGATCCTCCATGCGGCTACTGCGGCGATCGTCCATGCGGGTATCGCGGCGGCTGGGGCGATCGCGCGGCGACGTATCCCAGCCCTCATCCCAGCTATCTTGCTGGCGCGGTGCCGGACGCGGCGCATCCCCATTGTCGCGACGAGTGGCAGGACGTGGGGCGTCCCAATTGTCCTGCCGTGCGGCAGGACGGGGCGCATCCCAGCTATCTTGCTGACGCGGAGCCGGACGCGGGGCATCCCAACTATCCGGCTGGCGGGGCGCGGGGCGCGGGGCGTCCCAACTGTCCTGACGAGCCGCCGGACGCGGTGCATCCCAGCTATCTTGCTGACGCGGAGCGGGGCGAGGAGCGTCCCAGCTATCCGGCTGACGGGGCGCAGGGCGCGGGGCGTCCCAATTATCCTGACGAGCCGCCGGACGAGACGGGGGCACATCCCAGCCCTCCTGACCGGGGGCGGGGCGGCGCGTTCCTCTGCCTTCATCCCGACGGCCATTGCGGTTGCTTGGCGGTGGCGGCGGTTCTGACCATACATCCCGGCGATCGCGTCCACCCGCCGGAGCGCCCCAGTCATCATCCCAGCCGCCGCTACTGCGCCCATAGTCGGGGGCAGGGCGGCGGGCGGCAGGGCGGTTATCCCAGCTATCCCGCCGATCGTAGGGATCGCGGCGATCGCGCCCACTCCAACTGTCCTCATAGCGAGGCGAAGGGGCATAATCGCGATCGCTGCGGTAGAAGAAATCATCGTCATCATCGTCGCCCAGCAAGGTGCGCTTGATGGTGCCAAGGATGCCGCCCTCTTCCTCCTGCTGGTTCATGTTGTAGACTTCCTGCTGCAAGTCGTAGAGCGCATCCCGCAGATCCGCTTCGGCGACATCAATGCGCCGCTCATCGTCCTTGCTCAGGGCATCTCGCAGTTCTTGAATCAGGTTCTCAATGCGGCGGCGATAGTCGCTGGCAAACTGCATCCCAAAGTCCAGCGCCACCTCGCGCAGTTGTCGCTCCGATTGGTAGGTCAGCGCTTCGGCACGGGTGCGCTTTTCCACCCGCTCTCGCCGCTCCCGGTCTTTCTGGGCAAACTGCTCCGCTTCCTGCAACATCCGCTGCACTTCCGAGTCGCTTAGCACCGAGGCTCCCTGAATCGTGATGCCCTGCTCCCGTCCGGTGGTCTTGTCTACCGCCGTGACCTGCAAAATGCCGTTGGCGTCGATATCAAAAGACACCTGCACCTGCGGCACCCCACGGGGCGCAGGGGGAATGCCCATCAGCTTGAACCGCCCCAGGGATTTGTTGTCGGCTGCCATCTCCCGTTCCCCCTGGAGGGCATGGACTTCCACCATCGTCTGGTTGTTCTCAGCGGTGGAGAAGATGTCTGAGCGGCGCACGGGAATCGTGGTGTTGCGGGGAATCAATTTTTTCGTGACACCGCCAATGGTTTCCAGCCCCAACGAAAGCGGCGTCACATCCAGCAACAGAATATCGCGCACTTCCTGGGTCAAAATCCCCGCCTGGATGGCGGCACCCACCGCCACCACCTCATCAGGGTTCACATGCTCATTTGGCTCCCGGTCGATGAACGATCGCACCAGATCCTTCACCATCGGCATCCGGGTGCTACCGCCCACCAGCACCACTTCATCAATATCTTCGGGATACAGCCCTGCATCGCGCACCGCCTGCTTGACGGGTCCGCGCAAACGGCTGATGAGGTCGGTGCACAGCCCTTCAAACTGCGATCGCGTCAGCTTCGTTTCCAGGTGCTTGGGACCATCCGGTGTTGCGGTGATGAACGGCAGGTTAATCTCCGTCACGCTCACCCCAGACAGCTCGATTTTTGCCTTCTCCGCCGCTTCGGTGAGCCGCTGGAGAGATTGGCGATCGCGCCGCAGGTCAATGTTCTCCTGCTCCAAAAACTGATCCGCCAGCCAGTCCACAATCTTCTTGTCAAAATCTGTGCCGCCCAGTTGGGTGTCGCCTGCGGTTGCCCGCACCTCAAACACCCCATCGCCCACATCCAGGATGGACACATCAAAGGTGCCCCCCCCCAGGTCAAACACCAGAATCGTCTGGCTGCGCCCCTGCTCCAGTCCATAGGCGAGGGATGCCGCCGTCGGTTCGTTGATGATTCGCTTCACCTCCAGCCCGGCAATCCGTCCCGCATCGCGGGTCGCCTGCCGCTGGGAGTCATCAAAGTATGCTGGAACTGTGATCACCGCCCCGGTGACGGGTTCACCCAGATAGCGGCTGGCTTCCTCCGCCAGCTTCCGCAAAATCATCGCCGCAATTTCTTCCGGCGCATAATCTTTCTCCATGCGGGGGCACTTAATTTTCACATTGCCCCGCTCATCCCGCCGCAGCGTGTAGGGGACGCGCTTTGAATCGGAATTCAGCTCGCTATAGCGCCGCCCAATGTAGCGCTTCACGCCAAAAAAGGTGTTCTGCGGGTTCAGCACCGTCTGACGGCGTGCCATCTGCCCCACCAGCAACTCGCCTTCCTTGCTGAAGGCAACCACAGAGGGAGTGGTGCGCATTCCCTCCGCATTGGCAACGACAATTGGTTTGCCGCCTTCCATCACCGAAACGACAGAATTGGTTGTTCCCAAATCAATGCCAACGACCTTACCCATGCGTTGCCCCGCTCCTCGCTTCTCAGCCAAATCATCCTTCGAAAGGATTAACCGAAGGGTATCGTTCGCACATCAGGTGAAATGTTGCGAACTAATAATTCATTCTATCTTGCCAGTTCTTGGGATTTATGGAGCGGCAAACCCATTTGTGGAACGCACATCGCCTTTTTGAGGAAGGTTTGTTCGGAAATCTAGACCAACCCGATCCGATGGGGGGCTGGCGATCGCCCTTCTACCCGTTAGAATGAGGGAGGATTTGCTACGGCGTTGGTGACTGCCAATAATGTTTTATGATCTACAAATCAACATAAACGGGAGTCGTGATGTTCTAGTGGCAGTATACCGGGCTCGCACTCGGAAACTTAAAACTAGGATCGAGACACCCACCTGGAATCTTCCAGGTCAAAAGCTGAGGTAAGACGGCGCTGCGGTGAATCCTACCAGCGATCAAGCTGAAGAAGTTTTTGAAAAACCTCTGTCCTTTCGGGCAGAGGTTTTTGCTATGGCTTTTTGTGGGCTTGTAGCGTTTGAAGGCTGCCCCCAGCATGGAGCGTGCAGTCTACCGTTTCAAAGCCTGCCTCCTTTAGCCATTGGGGCAAGTCGATGCGAATCAGGTGCCAGGCGGTTTCCGTTTCAAACAGCCAGAAAAAGGTTGCTAGCCCCGGCATGAATAGCGGATTTGTCGGGGCATGAAAATCTATCAGGGCAAAGGTGCCGCCGGGTTTGAGGACGCGGTGGGCTTCTTGCAAAATTTGCCGCAGTTGCTCCGGCTTCATTTCGTGGAGTGCCACGCTGGTATGCACCACATCAAACTGGGCATCGGGGAAGGGCATATTTTCCGCCCAACCCTCCACAAATTTTGCCTGGGAAACGTTGTTCTGCGCCAGCTGAATAGAGCGGGGGGAAGCATCCAGCCCCGTCACGTTCTGGGAGCGCTCCACCAGGAAGCGTGTGGTTTGCCCGCTGCCGCAACACATATCCAGGATGGCGGTATTGGGGGTAATGTCTAGCCCTTGCAGTGCCAGGGTACGAAAGCGGGATTCTCCGCCAACGGCGATCGCCGCCACTCTCGAAATGCCGTCATAGAGCCATTGGTAGCGATAGCTGAGGTCACGAAGGATAGTAGCCATTGGGGATTTTGGATTTTAGATTTTGGATTTTGGCAGGAATGAACCACAGAGGCACGGAGGGCACGGAGCGGGTGGATGGGTAGGGGGCGGATGGGGGAATGAGTAGATGGGGGAATGCGATCGCCCACATCAACGTAGGGGCGGGTTTCGCGTCATCCTCCCTCATTCTGCCAAAACCTCTGACCCAAACCCGCCCCGGCAACCACCCGCCAACCGATGATGATCGTAAAGGCGATCGCATCTATGATCATCATCGGTTATCGGTAGGAGGAACCGGGGCGGGTTTAGATGAGAGATTTTGACGGGGTGGGAGGGGTTGATGCGAAACCCGCCCCTACGTTTATGTGGGTTCATCCACCCATCATCGGTTATCGGTGGGGGGAACCGGGGCGGGTTTAGATGAGAGGTTTTGACGGGGTGGGAGGGGTTAATGCGAAACCCGCCCCTACGTTTATGTGGGTCCATCCACCCATCATCGGTTATCGGTGGGAGGAACCGGGGCGGGTTTAGATGAGAGGTTTTGACGGGGTGGGAGGGGTTAATGCGAAACCCGCCCCTACGTTGATGTGGATCCGTCCACCTACCCATATACCCATTCAACCCTCTACCCGCTCTCCCACCGCGATAGCGCATTCTCCACTGCTTGCTGCTGATCCCGTTGGGTGATCCAGCGGTGGTAGGTGCGGTTGTGGATGGCGACGGAGTGCCCCATCATCTTGGCGGCGACGGCGTCGGGAATGCCGATGTGGATAGTGCGGACGGCCCAGGCGTGGCGCAGGTCGTAGGGGGAGAAGGGGAGCTTGTAGCGGCGAAACTGGAGGGAGACCTGCTGCCCAATGCGCTGGAGGGTTGTCTGCTCTAAATCCGTGTTGAGGTTGGGCAGGCAGACCTCCCGCAGATTGAACCGATCAATCCATTGGGGCGGGAAGGGCCACACCTGGTGAAATCCGGTTTTCGTGGTTTCCAGCACATCCACGACAGGGGATTCTTTCCCGGCTTGCAGAGCGGTGTAGTCGCAGAAAAAGACCTCATGGTTCCGCAAACCATAGGTCGCCATCATCCCATACACAAAGCGCCAGGCAGGATTGGGGATTTGTTCGTATGCTGCCAGGATCACCTCATCGGAGGGCAGGTTGCGGATTTGAGTGCGGGTGGTGCCGTAGCTGCCCCAGTAATGCTTCAAGTCCACAGGCAATTCGACCCCTAAGAACTCGGCGAGGGCTTTCATGGCGGTGCAACAGATCTGACGGCTGCGGCTGTTGGTGCGGGTTTGCTGCACCGTCAGGTAAATGATTTCGGAAAGACTGAGGTTGGGACGATCCTGGGCGATCGCTCGCAACTTCCGCAAATAGGGAACATACGCTTTCTCCCAGGTCGTCTTCACTGAGGCGAACTGTTCCTCCGCTACACCCCTGCGGAGGTAGTGCTGCTCAAACGCCGCCAGCTTTTCCTCCAGATCCATCTGATACAACCGCCCGCCCCCGGAGATGGGCAGGTACTTTGACCAGTCAAAGGAAGATTGGAGCAAATCCGCCGCCACAATTTTGGCGGTTTGTTCCGCCTGCTTCAATCCTTTGGGGGAGAGCGGTAAATCAAGGGGAATTCGCTGCTGGTGCGGGTTGAGGCGATGGCTTCCCGGTCGGGGAGGCAGGGTTCCGCGCAGACCTAGCTTTGTTCCTCGCCGCTCGATGACTACGCCCAGTTGCGCCGCTCGCAGTCGTTCGTTGGTCTGGGCAATGCGCTGGTCAATGGAGTCAGAGTCGGTCATTGCGCTTCAGTCATTGCGCCGGGGAGGGCGATCGCATGAAGTTACACCAGAACTATTGTACCGGAGAGTGGGGCGGAACCAGCGAATAAGTAGACTCGGCTTCCACACTTTCGACCCCGTCAACCCTTTGCACATCGCTCACATGGCAGGACTGACAGGAACCCATGATGATGCCAACGCTGTCCATAATCTGATGGACTTTGAACCCGGTTTCGCTCAGGTGTTGTGCGACTTCCAAAATGTGGTCAAGGTAATTGTCGGAAACGGCGATAGTGAGATTTATCGTGTTCATAATGTACCTACCTGGGAACTCCGTAATATTCGGGCTGTAATAAACACCATCGATCTTTAAACGTATAATTCGGGAGTGTGAATATTGACACAGGATTAACCCAAACGGGGAGTTCTTACAGTCTTCAATTCTACAAATCAAATACAACAATCCAGGTGATTTGAAATCCTGAAAGCATTTACTCAAGGTTTATTAGCCAGTGAGTTAATACTTTGACAGATAACAGACACCCAGATGTTATAGCTTATCCAATACAATCTTAGCTTTTACCCAATCTTCTAGTCTATAGGGCAAAAGGGTGAAGTGTGGGGCGATCGGGACGATTAATACGACTGTCCTAATCATCACCTGCATACCACTACGCGCCATTTTTTTAAAACCCTTGATTTTGCGCCGCTTTGCGCACACGAAATCAAGGATTTTAGAAGAATGGCGGCAGTTCTCATTATGGGCTTGAAAGCCCACTTCAGCTATTTCTTGAAACGGCTGCGCGGCGGTCGTTTCAAGAAAATATCTGGTTTTGGTTTTCGAGGACTTGGTATTACACCCGTTCCAGCACAACTTGATTGGGAATGGTGACAGTAAACATCGTTCTTCCCTGGGAAGATTCGACGTGAATGTTGCCCTGCATATGTTCGACCAGTCGTTGGGCTAAGGCTAACCCTAACCCTGTGCCTCCTTGGTTCCAGGGATCTGCTTTGGGAACCCGATAAAACTTGTCAAAAATACGGGGCAACTCATGATCCGGAATCTCCACCCCTGAATTGCAAACAGCAAACTCCGCCTGCCCCGCCTGAGACCAAACGGAGAGGGTAATGGTTTCTCCGGGAGGGGTGTATTTGCAGGCATTGTTGAGCAACTCGCCAACCACGCGCTCCAGACTGGTCATATCTGCCACCAGGGGAGCGTTAGCCGTGAGATGTAGCTCAACCTTGAAGTGCTGGTGTCGGGTCTGGGCACGGTGTTCAAACGACTGAACAAATGAGAATAACCAGGATTCCAGATCAACCGTCTGGAGATCGAGCTTAGCTTTGCCAGATACCAACCGTTGCAAATCTAGCAGGTCGTTGATCAGTTCAATTTCGCGCTGGCATTCTGTTTGCAGAATTTGGAGATACTGCTGTACCTTCGTTCGATGACCATTGAGGGCTTCTGCCTGTCCCAAGGTCAAATCCAGCATACGAATCGACAGTTTCATATTGGAAACGGGGGTGCGAAGCTCATGGGAAACGGTGCTAAGGAAGTCGTCTTTGAGCCAATTCAACTTTTCTAGAGCTTTGACCTGGGTTTGAGAGGCTTCATAAAGACGTGCCTGCCGAAGGGCGATCGCACATTGGGTTGCCACCTGTTCCACCAGGCGCACTTCCAGGTCATTAAACGTTTGACCGGGTTCTCGAAACAACCACAAATCGCCCAACATCCCCTGGTCGTCAAAAATGGGACAAGCCAACATCGCCAGACAATCGTGCTGCACAGCCGAATCTGCCGAACAGTCCTGGAACGGTTGCCCTGTCAGGAGTTGTTGATACCCCTTGGGGAAATCTGCCATGTCAATGGTGTGCCCCAGGGATGAGGGGAACGCCGTGGTGTACTCCGCACAAATCGTAGAGGTATGCTCATCCAGGTTGTAAAGTCCGGTATTACAAGCCGCTACTTGCAGCCCAAGAGCCAGTTCTTCCACCACCGTCTGCAAAATTTGGGTTTCATCCAGACTGTCACGAACGCGATCGGTAATGCGTTTGAGCAGGGCTTCAAAGGAAAACGCTTGTTGCAAAGACTCCTGAGTTTGGCGCAATGCGATCATCTGGTCGTGCAGAATGCCATTGGCTTGCGCCAGTTCATCTGTCCGTTGGGCGACCCTGTGCTCCAGTTCACTCCGAGCCTGTTGCAAATCTTGCTCCGATCGCTGCAATTTAGCAACAGCCTGTTCTGCTCGAAGGCGAGCTTCGAGTTGAGCGCGTGTGACCCCAAACAGTGTCAAGCTAATGATTGTGCCACCGATTGCCACATAGGGAACTAGCCCAATGCTGGAGGTTTGATCAAACAACGGGCGAGAAGCATAGGTGATAGTCCAGAGACGCCCTGCGACTTCTGCCGTCTGCATAGCTGTAAATCGGGGATCGTAGTTGGCATTTCCTAATGGGTACTGACTTTGGGAACTATGCAGTAGGGATTCAGGATTCGGCTCTAAACCGTCATACACCTGAAAGTCAATGAGGGGACCTGTGGTTGGATCAAAGACGGCTTCCATCAAGTCATCGACGCGAAAGGCGCTATACACGAAGCCTTCTAACTGAGCCTGCCGTTCTGCAACAGTATTGGGTATCGCTCCTTCTTCATAAACAGGCACATAAACCAAAAAGCCTGCCTGTTTTTGGTCATCAATTTCTTGCACCAGGGTAACCTTGCCCGATGCCACGGGTAGCCCCGTATCCCGAGATAGTGCCATCGCTGCCCGTCGGGTCGGTTCCGTAAACATGTCATAGCCAACGGCTGCCTGATTCCGCCGATCAAGGGGTTCGATGTAAATAATTGGGTAATATACTGACCGTTCAAAGTCAGGGTCTAAGGTAACGTCTTGTAATTCCTCGTTGTCTAAGGCAGCGTTGATCGCATTGCGTTCGGCGGCAGAAAATTGTTTTGCAAAACCAACACCTTGAACCCCTGGATACTGTTCTTCCAGTAAAAGCCGATTGACATACGCTCGAAACTCCTGACGGTCAACCATTTCCGATGCTGAGAATAACCCCGCGCCTCCCCGCAATACAGCAATATGGGTTTCTATACGATTTTCAATGCTCTCTTCGGTTCTTTGAATTAAGTTTTGAAACCGAATTTGGTCTTTATCTTTAGCGGATTTTTCAACATAAAATGTTGCCAATGCTGTCAGGGTAAGGGTTCCTATAAGAACGGAGGAAGGAATCCACTGGCGAGAAGGCTTTAGAAGCCGTTGTAGCCAATTTTTTCTCATGGGTAAGAGGTTGCTACTAGCCCTTCACGGAGGAAAAGATTCGCAGGTTTAATCCCGAATCTGAAAGTCCCATTATGGTTTAGTCAATGTAGAAATCAGATGTATAGAAAGATGGAAATTAACTGATAAGGTAGCTACTTATCAGCGACGGAATAAACCACAAACCACCTCGCCCGTAATGTCGTTGTTGAAAGAAACGCGGGTACCATCTTGCCGAATGAGGGCGCGATCGCGACAGTCATATACCGCCATCGGACGTGACTCTCTATCCACACTCACCCGTGCCCGATATTCCCAATAGTTTTTAGCGCTGCGCTGAATATCAAGGATGCAAACTTCGTGGTGCTCGACGGTACGACAGTAAGCCGCATGAGCTGTGGGAACGATAAAAGTAATGTTAAACAGTCCGATCAGCATTAGCGCAAAGATCAGGCGAAAGGCTTGCAGGATGTGCGATCGCACTCCCAACCCCCTACCCCATCTACCTCTGCCAATTAAGCAAAGATTATCATTCATAAATTTGATTTATATCTTTCACCTCTTCTCATCCACAAAAATTATGAATAACCTGGAAACAGGTTGAGTTTAGGAATGATTCATGTCGGAACAACTGGGACTTCTCAATACCTCCTGTTCTAGCGCGATTGGCTCGGTGGCACAACAGATCGAGTCGGCTGGAGCCTCGCTGGATATGCTGTCGCCCCTGCGCAGTTGGCTCAATGGTCTCACGTTTAAGAATCCGGCGATCGCCCATCGGGTTTGCCGCGTCGTCCCGACCCAGTGCCCCTTCGAGCGCGACATTCGGGTTATGGGCAAGCGGGTGCTACGAATTCCGCCCCTGTGCAAGCTGAATCCACTCTACGAAGAAGTGGTCAGCCTGCGCTTCCGTGCCCTGTGCTATCTGGCAGATGAGTGTGGCGAAGATGTGAGCGCCTATATTTAAGGATGCTTCAACAAATAGGGGCTTTTGTTGACCGCTCTGTTCTAATTGGCGGGATGGGATCAGTTGCGGGCGGGGGGATGTGGTACGCTTTCTGCGATCGCACCGCAGGGATGGAGAAGCAAAATGGCAAAGTTGCGTGTCGGGCTATTGTTTGGCGGATGTTCGGGAGAGCATGAGGTGTCGCTGCGGTCAGCGCAGGCGATCGCCCAGGCGCTCCAACAAAACGCCGACAAGTACGAACTCCTTCCTATCTACATTCAGAAAGATGGACGCTGGCAGGGCGGCGACCTCGCCCAAAAGGTGCTGGCAGATGCCACCCCTCCTGCCCTCGCAGACGCCAGCGCCGATGCTGCCGATAGCGCGACGGTAGAGCGATCGGGAGAATTGGCAACCCCCAGGAATGCCACCCATGAAGCCCTGGAACGCTGGCGTTCCTCCGCTGCGATTGAAGGGGTAGATGTGTGGTTTCCCGTGCTGCATGGTCCTAATGGCGAAGACGGCACCATCCAGGGAATGCTGAAGCTGATGCAGGTTCCCTTTGTCGGCTCGGGTGTGTTGGGTTCGGCGATGGGGATGGACAAGCTGGCGATGAAGATGGCGTTTGCCCAGGCAGGGTTGCCCCAGGTGAAGTATTTGCCCGTGTTGCGCCACGAGGTCTGGTCGAATCCTTGCGTGTTTCCCAAGTTGTGCGATCGCATTGAGGAAGAACTCGGCTATCCCTGCTTCGTCAAACCCGCCAACCTCGGCTCCTCCGTTGGCATCTCCAAAGTCAACACCCGCGCTGAGCTAGAAACCGCCCTGGACAACGCCGCCAGCTACGATCGCCGCCTCATCGTCGAAGCGGGTATTCCCAGCCCCCGCGAGGTGGAGTGTGCCGTGTTGGGCAACGACCAACCGAAAGCCTCCGTGGTGGGTGAAATCACTTTCAACAGCGACTTCTACGACTACGAAACGAAGTACACCGAAGGGCTAGCAGACCTCATCATCCCGGCTGATCTGCCCGCCGATGTTACTCAGAAAATTCAGGAAATGGCAGTGCAAGCATTCCTGGCTGTCGATGCTGCCGGATTGTCGCGGGTCGATTTCTTCTACGTCGAATCGACAGGCGACATCTACATTAACGAAATCAACACCATGCCCGGATTTACCGCAACCAGTATGTATCCCCGCCTGTGGGCAGCGTCTGGGGTACCTTTCTCGGAATTGGTCGATCGCCTGGTGCAACTGGCACTTGAAGAACGTTAGAAGGTTGTCCCCAGTTTCAATTCGTCGCAATTTCGCTGTCCATCAGATATTCAGCTTTGGCGATCGCCGCCAGCTTCGCCAGAACATCGGGTGAGCGGGAGAAGGCTTCGTCCCAGCGCCGTTCATCCTCAAGTTCATCCAAGATCAGGGCGGCGATCGCATCTTGCTCCTGTTTGGGGAGTGCTTGCAGCTTGGCGATCGCCTGCTTGAGTAATTCAGTCATTGCTAACTCTCCGTTTCTCCATCACAACAACGGGTATTGGTTGCACCACGGAAGCACAGAGGACTCTCTCCGCGCACTCTGTGCCTTTGCGGTTCTTACCCCTCTTACGGCTTAGGGTCACGTATGAAATAAAACCCGGAATTTTTGATGAGAAGCGCGGCAATGCCGCGCTTCTCATCAAAAATTCCGGGTTTTATTTTATTTTCAATCCTTAGAGCCGTGGTCGGGGGTGGAGGGCTGGCTGCGGCTGCGGCGGTGGCTGTTGAAGCGCGCCATTTTGCGGGTGGTAGTGACTTTGCCCGCTGACAGTTCCTCCTGGAGGCGATCCAGAGATGCCCCTTCTGCGGTCAGATCGGCGGAGCAGGGAGCAGACGCTACCATGGCTTTTGCCGATCGCAAGCTGTTCTGTGCCGCTTCAAAGTTGCCCAGATCCATAAAGCGGATACTCTCTTCCTGTGCCCGTGCCGACATGAGCAGGGCAACCTGTTGCTGCACCGCTTCGTTGATGGGGAACTCGGAGAGTTGGGCTGGCTCGACTACGGGCAGGGTGAGGGTGGCGTAGGTCTTTTGCCGTCCCTGCAACTCCGGGTCGCTCCAGGCGAGGCGGATGCGGCAGAGGTCGGTGGAGGCGGATTGGGGCGGCACTTTTAGCCGCACGACCACTGAGATGGGGTTGCCTGCCACCAGGTTGGGTAGCTTCAGCCGTCCGGTGTTGGTTTTGTCGAGGTTGTTCAGAATATCGACGACCGTGACACCGTTTTTCGGATCAATGCCCAGGCTGACGGTATGCCCCACCGTTGCCATCAAGCCATGCAGTTCTGTTTGGAAGAAGTCGGGCAGTTGTTCGGGCGATTCGATGTGGTAGAAGTTGCCGTCGCCACTGCGTGCCATCACTTCCATCAGGTCTTCGCCGTAGTCGTCGCCAATGCCCATAGTGCTGGTGCTGATGCCCCGCTGGGTTAGCCCGTGGACATCGCTGGCGATCGCATCCGGGTTCGTTTCCCCCACATTTGCCAGCCCATCGGACAACACCAGCACCCGATTCAACCACTCCGGCTTCAAAGCATGACCCACCTGAATGCCGCCCTCCAGCCAACCCGCATGGAGCGCAGTGGAACTGCCGGGATGCAGGGCACGAATCTTTTGAAGAATGCCCTCTTTATCGACAGCAGCGGTATTCGGCACCAGGGTATTGACGTAGGAATCGAACACCACGACGCTGACATGATCGCTCGGCTGCAACTGCTGCACCGCATAGACCGCCGCCTGCCGCGCATACTCAATCTTTTTGCCCGACATAGAGCCAGAGCGGTCAATTACCAGACCCAGGTTGAGCGGGGGGCGATCGCCCGTCATCTCCAGGGCTGGGGGCACAACCCGAACCAGCAGATCCAGCGTGGTTTCCTGATTGTGGGCGAGGGCAGCGCGTAGGGGGACTAATTCAATGGTGGGAGGCGTGAGAGGTTTCATGAGCCAGATCTCCTGGAATGTAGGGTGTGGATGAGGGTTTCGAGCGTTTGGGTGATGAGTTGCAGCAAACGGGTTTGTTCGTGCGGGCTTTTGGGAAGTTGGAAGTCGTCGCGGAGATGCAGTTCCAGCCCCGGCAACAGTTCGATGCGTAGCCAGTGCGACGATTCGGGGGTGGAGGGCTGGGGCGATCGCCCCCCTTCGCCATACGCCCCAACCGCCGATCGCGCCATCGGACTGGGAGCCGCCGGAGGAGACATCGGGGGTGCATCCATCGCACGGGATTGTCGCGCTTTGATTTGGTTGAGGTACGCCAGGGCAGGGTTTGCCGCTTCGACGGTAAGTTGTACGCCGCCTTGCAAGAGCGCTTCCAGTTCCGTATTTGCCTTGGTGCTGGTAATAGGGGCGATCGCCGTGGAACTGTACCCTTCTATCAACAGCCGCCGAATTACCAGCAGTTGCAGTAGATGCCGATAGACATAACGGGCTTCACGCCCCTGCCGCAGGGGTTTGTCCAGTAACCCTTGGCTGGCGTAATACCGCACCAACCGGGGGTTAATGTCCTCCGCCTCGCCCCCTCGCCGCTCCGCCTCCGTTCTCGATTCCATTCGGGATTCCGTTTTGGATTCTGTCCGGGATTGAGCCATTGGCAAAAATTGCGGGAGCAGTTGGTTCGCGGTGTCTACAAAGTCCTCCAACGACCAATGGGGATGGGTTTGAGCGATCGCCTGTAAATCAATCATGCCCCCATACTAACCCTGACAATTTTGACTGTCAATATCAAATTTGATTGCAATCGTTTGATTTTAGAAATGGGGATATAGATGGATTGGGAAGAGATGCGATCGCGTCCCAACGGATATTCACGGATGGTTTGGGTGGAGGTTGATGGGGTATGGGAAAGGGTAACGCGAAACCCGCCCCTACGTTGGGGGTTGCATGGGTGGGGGGTTGCCGGGGCGGGTTTGGGTGGAGGTTGACGTGGGGTGGGGGAGATTGACGTGGGGTGGGGGAGGTTGATGCGAAACCCGCCCGTACGGTTGGGCGATCGCCCGACGGTTCAACCCGACACGAATTACCCACCCATTCACGTTAAGATTGATGATGATGTTTTGAGCGACACAGGCAACGTGACAGTCAAGCCAGAGTGGTTACGGGTAAAGGCTCCGCAGATGCAGCGGGTCGGCAATGTGAAAGGCATTTTGCGCGACCTGGGGCTGAATACGGTATGTGAAGAGGCGTCCTGCCCCAACATTGGCGAATGTTTCAATGCGGGGACGGCCACTTTTCTGATCATGGGTCCCGCTTGCACCCGCGCCTGCCCCTACTGCGACATCGACTTTGAGAAGAAGCCCCAGGCGCTCGACCCCACCGAACCCGATCGCCTGGCTGAAGCCGTGCGCCGCATGAACCTGAATCATGTGGTGATTACCTCCGTCAACCGGGATGACCTGCCCGATGGCGGTGCGGCGCAGTTTGCCCGCTGCATTGCTGCCGTGCGCCAGGTATCGCCCAAGACCACCATTGAGGTGCTCATCCCCGACCTGTGTGGCAACTGGGAGGCGCTGGCGATCATTCTGGCCGCCGAACCGGAAGTGCTGAACCACAACACCGAAACCGTGCCCCGGCTCTATCGCCGCGTGCGCCCCCAGGGGGACTATGGGCGATCGCTCGAACTGCTGCGCCGCACCCGCGAACTGGCTCCCTGGGTCTACACCAAATCCGGCATTATGGCAGGCTTGGGCGAAACCCACGACGAAGTGATGCAAGTAATGCAAGACTTGCGGGCGGTAGATTGCGACATCATCACCATTGGGCAATACCTCCAACCCAGTGCCAAGCATTTAGGCGTCAACGAGTTTGTCACACCGCAACAGTTTGATACCTGGCGGCGGGAAGGCGAAGCGATGGGCTTTTTGCAAGTCGTGTCTTCGCCGCTGACCCGCAGCTCTTACCATGCCGAGCAGGTACAGGAATTGATGAAACGCTTCCCGCGCGCCAAAGCGTAGGACACCGCTGATGGAGCAACACTCTCTACCCACCGAGGTCATCCTCAGCCACCCCCAACAAACCGTCGCCCGCCTGACCCTCGACTGGAATCCGCAACCGGGTGCGTTGCTGGATGTGGAAGGAGCCACCTACAAGGTGCTGGAGCGGCGTCATCGCTATCACCTGAAGGCGGGACGTTATCAACTCCACAAAATCTCGCTCTATGTGCAAACCGCCCAGCGTCCCACCGAAAGTAGTTTGGTAGACGGTCGCTGGGTGATTGGCGATGCCACCTGCGCCTACAACGCCCACTCCGAACTCCTCCGCTGCGCCGTTAACCCCGATGGTCCCTGTACGGGGTGCCGCGATTATGAGTTGGGAGGGCGATCGCCCTCCGAATGAAGTAACTCTCTCAACTACAGCAATGGCGGAATGAACAAGCTCGAACACTTGACAACAACTCTCTTTCGCCCGAGCAAAACAGTTTAAAGATTACCGATACTGCCCGACAGCTTACAAAATTAACGGCTCAACCTTTGCCTGCACTTCTTCCAATAAGCTGTCTGGAACAGCTTCAACAAACTGAACATTACGAACGCTCCAGTCCAAACACCTGAGCTGATCAGCAAGAATCACTCCTTGAATCTGTAGCTCAGGCGGTAAAAGCACTTCAAAGGGATACCCTTTTTGCTGCCGGGTAATAGGCATAAACAATGCAAGGGAGCTTTTGGCATTGTAGCTACGGGGTGAAAGAACGAAAGCAGGTCGGCGTCCTCGCTGCTCATGCCCTTTGGTTGGGTCAAAATCCAGATAAACGATGTGTCCTCGGTCGGGGATATAGGGATTGGTTGAGGTCACCAAGCTTCGTTCCCCATTGCGACGCCACTATCCACCTCCGAATGCAAATTTTCTGGTGTAATGCCAGCCACTAATTCTTCCAGGGAATAGCGTTTTTGCGATCGCGGCTTAATCACCAAATTACCGTCAACTACCACAAGGTCAACCTCAGTTCCTTCGGTAAGCTGCATCTCTTTAAGAATATGTTGAGGAATCCGAACCGCTAGACTGTTCCCCCATTTAGCAACCGTCGCAACCATAGGTTGAACCTCACGTTCAGGCTAGTTAAACCACTGTAACCTACCCAGTGCAGGAAAGTATCCACAACGTATCTACATCATGGCGATCGCACTACCACCCTGGATACCTTGCGATCGCATCCACAGCAGCTACTTCTTTGCTTTTTGTATTGGGCGATCGCCCGACACAATCTCTCACCATTAACACCAGAAATTGGCAAGACAGCTCCTGTGGTTATGGCTCTCATCTGCTGCGCTACAGATAGTGGTTTGGATTCTCAATCAATAGTCCTTCGTCAACAGCAGCCAGGTTTAATTCTTCGTCTGCGGAAACAAAAATAATCGGTGATAACCCGCTAGCAAGCACATTACTGTCTAAAAAGTAGATTGCTATCTAGCGACGTTCCCCAACAATTGTTTGAGAAATTGGTTCACCTTGAACCTGGATAAGACGTTGATGCGTCCTCCCTTCAAAATTTGGGTTCTTAATCTGCTGAACCAACCCAGATCCTACTAATGCTTGATGAAATGCTGCCCGCTTTGCAAACACTTCATCATCCTTCAAATGTCTTTGGATTACCTGGCTAAGCTGCTGCAACTCAGATGGCTCTAGCGACTGCAACTGATTAAGAATTTGGTTGAGAAGCGCTTGCGGCATGGTCAGTGATTGTGGAGTGCTTTTCTATCTATTTTACAAAAACTTGAACCAAGGGCCTCCCAAATAACCTCACAGAGTTGTCTTCACCCAAAGCTTCAGCAGCACAACTTGCCCATCACCCACCGCAGACAATCTTTACAACATCACCGATCCACTCTCGGCGGTCTATGTGCATTGGCGTTGTTATGACGCGATCGCCATCACTGCCAATCAAGCTACTGCAAAACCTGTATGTTGCCGTACTCTAGGATGGCGAAAACCTAATAACGCGATGTGCAACTAATGATTGAGAAAAGGTCTCACCTTTAGAAACCTTAGCTATGAAGGGTTCTAGCAATCTTGATTAAGTGAGACCATGTTTGATATTGAAGAGTTTATCATCGC